>Ga0182738_1005317_pt1 | contig 13816 bp, 12 predicted proteins | sample eDN5th30CBELigMG_FD_128876 | JGI IMG/M metagenome (GOLD analysis project Ga0182738, IMG submission 128876) | Enriched Miracle-Growth compost microbial communities from Emeryville, California, USA - eDNA 5th pass 30_C BE-Lig MG (version 2)... ...
CCCGGCGCGGCCGAACGCATCTGCGCCGGCTCGGTCTTGTAGCCGCCGAGCTCGCGCGCGTCATCGAGGCGGCGCAGGGTCTCGTGCAGCGACACGGGCGCTACTCGGCGGCCTGCGTCGCCGGGGACGGCTTCACGTCGAAGAGGGCCATGTCCATGATCAGCCCGATCAGCTCGTCGACGCCCTCGCCGGTCTTGCAGTTGGTGAAGATGAAGGGCTTCTTGCCGCGCATCAGCCGGGAGTCGCGGTCCATCACCTCGAGGCTCGCGCCGACATAGGGGGCGAGGTCCTTCTTGTTGATGACGAGGATGTCGGACTGGCAGACGCCGGCGCCGTTCTTGCGCGGGATCTTGTCGCCGGCCGCGACGTCGATGACGTAGATGTAGAAGTCCGCCAGCGCCGGGCTGAAGGTCAGCGTCAGGTTGTCGCCGCCCGATTCGATGAGGATCACGTCGCTGTCGGGATACTTCTCCTCCATCTCCTCGACGGCGGCGATGTTCATCGAGGGGTCCTCGCGGACCGCCGTGTGGGGGCAGGCGCCGGTCTCGACGCCGACGATCTTCTCCTCGACGAGGATGCCCTTCAGCGTCCGGCGGACCTGCTTGGCGTCCTCGGTGGTGACGACGTCGTTGGTGATGATCAGCGGCTTGATGCCCATGTCGATCAGCCGCGGCGTGATGGTCTCGATGACCGCCGTCTTGCCGGAGCCGACCGGACCGCCGATGCCGATTCGGGTGATCTTCTTCATTCTTCTCTTCCTTTCGACTTTCGACGCGACGGCTAGTTCATGAAGAGCCTGACGTGGGCGGTGGCGTGGTGGGCCACCAGCACGTCGAACACGGGGGCGAAGACGCTCATCTCGTCGAGCGACAGCTCGCGGACCGCGAGGTAGTCGGCCTCGACGCGCTCCTGGGCCGAGAACAGGATGCGCTGGGTGTCGAGATGGTCGATCCGCATCAGGCGGAGGGCGGCGCTCAGCACCATCGAGGCGATCCCGTACTGGTGCACGGCGAAGGCCTCGGCCTCGTGCGCGCCGAGCCGGGCGAGGGCCAGCGCCTGCCCGACCGGGAAGCAGCCCGGCGTCGCGTCGGCGCGGATGTCGGCGAGCCAGCGCCCGAGAAGGGGGAAATCGTCGATCTTGAGGGCGAGCTCGGCGAGCTTGCGACCCATCCGGGCGAGCATGAGCTGCTGCTCCTCGCCGGTCCGGCGGCACCACAATTCGGCGTCGGCGGCGCGCACCCCGTCGTAGTCCGCGGCGAGCGCCGCCCGGTGCGCATGAAGCAGCGCCACGCCGTCCACCCGCGCCGCCTGGCGCGTCACCAGCGTCACGAAGTCCTGGAGGCTCCCCGGATCCGAGACGACCCCCGTCTGGACGGCCGACTCGAGCCCGTTCGAGAACGCGAAGGCGCCCACCGGCAGGGTCGAATCCGCGAACTGGAGCAGCCGCGCGAGCTGCGTCAGTCCATGACCGGAAGGCGACCAGCCGGCGTCAGGCACGCTCACTCCTCCGACGCGGGCGCATGATGGTGGTGGCCGTGGCGATGGCCGCCGCCGTGATCGTGATCGTGGTCGTGGTCGTGGTCGTGCCCATGGTCATGGTCGTGGTCGTGACCGTGGGGCTGGTGCGGGTGATGGTGGTGCGGGGTGGCGTCGGCGCCGGCGAACAGCATCCGCACCTCCTTCGCCGTCAGCTTGGCGGCGACCTCCTCGCCCGGGGCGAAGCGCGACGTCACGTGCTCGAAGGCGTGGGTCCGCATCACCGAGGCCATGACCTTCTGGTCGACCGACAGCGGGACGTAGACGGTGGTGCCCTTGATCACCGCCGGCCAGTGCTGGTTGCCCAGCCCGTGCCCGAGCTCGAAGCTGATGCGGAGGATGTCGGCGGGGGCGAGCTTCTCGAGCCCCTCCATCTCGATGACCAGCACCTCCTTGAGGGGCACGCGCGCGACGACGATGACGTTCTGCGCCTCGTCGACGTGGAGCACGTCGCCGTCGTGGAGATGCTCCGAACGGGGCAGCGAGATCGCCAGCTCGATGCCGCCTTCGCTCGCCTTCCGGAGACGGCTCTTCGGCGCCTCCCACTGCTCGAGGATCAGGTGGTCGACCCGCGCCTCGTGGGCGCGGCGGTGCCACTCCGGCTCGCCGATGTTCCCGAGCGTCTTCTCGACCAGAATCATGATGTCCTCGAACGCTGACCACAGGCATTGACCGGCGCCCCGCGGGATGAAACGCCCGCGGGGGCCGGAAGACAAGGCGGAAGGGGGAAGGCCCCCCTCCCGGGACCGGCTCAGCTGAAGAAGTGGAGCTGGGCCAGCGGCAGGCTCTTGGCGGGCTCGACCGTCGCGTGCTTGCCGTTGACGGTGACCGCGAAGGTCTCGGGATTCACCCGGATGTCGGGCAGCGCCGAGTTGCGGACCATCGAGGACTTGGTGATCGTCCGCGTGCCGTAGACCGGCACGACGTTGGACCTGAGCTCGTAGCGCCCGACGATGCCGTCCTCGATCGCGGCGTGCGAGGTGAAGGTCACGCGCGTCTTCTGGAGCGCCGAGCCCTGGGCCCCGAACATCGGGCGGTACATGACCGGCTGCGGGGTCGGCAGCGAGGCGTTGGGATCGCCCATGAGCGCCCACGAGATCATGCCGCCCTTGATGATCAGCTTGGGCTTGGCGCCGAAGAAGGCGGGCTCCCACAGCACCAGGTCCGCCATCTTGCCGACCTCGACCGAGCCGATGACGTGGCTGACGCCCTGCGCGATGGCCGGGTTGATCGTCACCTTGGAGACGAAGCGGAGCACGCGCTCGTTGTCGTTCCCCGAGGTATCGCCCTCGTAGGCGCCGGTGCGGGTCTTCATCAGGTGCGCGGTCTGGATGGTGCGCATCCAGTTCTCGCCGATGCGGCCCATGGCCTGGCTGTCGCTCGACATGATCGAGATCGCGCCCATGTCGTGGAGCACGTTCTCCGCCGCGATGGTCTCGGCGCGCACCCGGCTTTCGGCGAAGGCGACGTCCGTCGGGATCTTCGGGCTGAGGTTGTGACAGATCATCGTCATGTCGAACAGCTCGGCCTGGGAATTGATCCCGTAGGGCAGGGTCGGGTTGGTCGAGCTCGGGATGACGTTGGACTGGCCCGCGACGCGGATGATGTCCGGGGCATGGCCGCCGCCGGCCCCTTCGGTGTGGTAGGTGTGGATCGTGCGGCCCTCGAAGGCGGCGATCGTGTTCTCGACGAAGCCGGATTCGTTGAGCGTGTCGGTGTGGATGCAGACCTGGACGTCATAGGCGTCGGCCACCGACAGCGCCGAGCGGATCGCCGCCGGCGTGGTGCCCCAGTCCTCGTGGATCTTGAGGCCGGCGGCACCGGCGCGGATCTGCTCCTCGAGCGGAGCGATGCCGGTGCAGTTGCCCTTGCCGAGCAGGCCGGCATTGACCGGCCAGCCGTCGAACGAGCGGAGCATCATCTCGATGTTCCACGTGCCCGGGGTGATGGTCGTGCCGTTGGTGCCGTCGCTCGGCCCGATGCCGCCGCCGAACACGGTGGTGATGCCGTTCGAGAGCGCCGCCTGCGCCTGCTGGGGGGAGATGTAGTGGACGTGCGCGTCGATGCCGCCGGCGGTGAGGATCAGGTGCTCGCCGGAGATCGCGTCGGTGCCCGGGCCGAGGGCGAGCCCGGCGGTGACGCCCGACATGATGGCCGGGTTGCCGGCCTTGCCGATGCCGCAGATCCGGCCGTTCTTGATGCCGACGTCGGCCTTGATGATGCCGGTCACGCCGTCGACGATGGTCACGTTGGTGATGACGAGGTCGGGAGCGCCGCCGGCACTCGTCAGCTCGTTGTCGTAGCCCATGCCGTCGCGCAGCGTCTTGCCGCCGCCGTACACGGCCTCCTCGCCGTAGACGCGGAGGTCCTTCTCGATCTCGATGTAGAGATCGGTGTCGCCGAGCCTGATCTTGTCGCCCGTCGTCGGGCCGTACAGATCGGAATACTGCTGCCGTGAGATCTTAGCCATCTCGGGAATTCGTCCTTTTCGATCTGCTGCGCCGCACTAGGGCTTGTTCTTGTAGCCATACTTCGCGATGCGCTCGAGCGCATCGGCGAGGCGCGGGCGATAGTCGTCGTAGCTCTCGTCGCCCACCCAGCCGTTGACCAGGCCGTTGAAGCCGTTGACCCGCTGCTTGCCCTGGTAGGGCACCAGCGAGACCTCCTTCTCGTCGCCCGGCTCGAAGCGGAGCGCGGTGGTGGCGGGGATGTCGAGACGCTTGCCGAACGCCTGCCCGCGGTCGAACTCGAGCGCGGCGTTCACCTCGAAGAAATGGAAGTGCGAGCCGACCTGGATCGGGCGGTCGCCAGTGTTGCGGACCTTGAGCGTGGTCACCGGGTAACCGGCGTTGATCTCGATGTCCCCCTCGGCGAGGACCAGGCCCCCGACGGGCGTCTTGTTCGCAGCTTCGGCCATGATGGCGATCCTTTCGGCTCTACGCGATGGGGTCGTGGACGGTGACCAGACGGCTGCCGTCGGTGAAGACGGCCTCGACCTGCACGTAGGGGATCATCTCGACCACGCCGTCCATGACGTCGTCGCGCGTGACCACCTTGCGGGCGAGCGCCATGACCTCCTCGACGGTCTTGCCGGCCCTCGCGCCATCGAGCGCGGCGGCGGCGATCAGCGATACGGTCTCGGGGTGGTTCAGCTTGAGCCCGTCGTCCTTGCGGCGCCGGGCGACCTGCGCGGCCATGTAGATCAGGAGCTTGTCGACTTCCCGCGGTGTGAAATGCACGATCCCATCCTCAGATTTTGAGACGCCTTGTCGCGTCGCCATGGCGTCGGGGTGCGCAGCCGGCCGGCAGCGCCCCGAAGTCCTACCGCAAGGGAGATCGCCCGTCGGGGGTGCTTTCCCACCCCCGGGACATCGACGCGCGGTCCCCTCAGCCCATTTCCGGGAAACGCCCCGGACTCTTCGACCCCGCCCGATGACCGGAACGGGGACGACCGCACCTTCCTCCGGACATCGCAGCCCGGCCTCTGCTCCTTCCGGCGGCGGCCAGGCCCATACGCCCGCACACGCCGCCCGTGCCGCGAATACTTCCAACCCGCGGCACACGTGACGTACTGGGCGGCACCCGCCCCGCACATCGATACCCCACACAATGCCCGGCAGCCGGCGCAGCGAATTCGTGGCAGGATACCGCCCGTCATTTTGCCTGCGCCGCATGTCCGGCAGCAAAATTATAGCGCGGACAACTCCTTATGCAATCAGCAATTTTTCCCGTTTCAAGTATACCATTTGGTATATGCTCGGCTGTATCATCGATACTTGATCATAACTATTTTCACGATCATCATACTCCTTGCACCGCCCGCCGGCGTCACGGCGCGCCGGCGGCCTTGGCGTCGAGGGTCTGGAACACCGCCAGGTCGAACGCCGGCAGCATCCCGAGGATGTGGTCGAACAAGTCGGCCTGGATTCCCTCGTAGGTGATCCAGTCGGTGGTGTCGGTGAAGCAGTAGACCTGGAGCGGCAGGCCGAACGGACCGGGTTCGAGCTGCCGCACCATGAGGGTCATGTCCTTCCGGATCACCGGGCTGGCGCGGAGATGGGCGTGCACGTAGGCGCGGAAGAGCGCCGAGTTGGTCAGCCCGGTCGGCGCCCCGGCCGCCGGCGCCCCCGCCGCGGCCTTGTCCGGGGCGTGGACGCCGGCCTCGGCGAGGTAGGCGGCAAGGCCCGGCAGCGCGGCGTAGCGGGCGATCTCGTCCGCCCGCACGAAGCGCACCGTCGCCTGGTCGAGGGAGACCGAGCGCTTGATCCGGCGACCGCCCGATTCGGTCATGCCGCGCCAGTTGATGTAGGACTGCGAGACCAGGGCGCAGGTCGGGAAGTTGGTGTAGGTCTTGTCGAAGTTGCGGACCTGGACCGTGTAGAGCGAGAAGTCCTCGACGGTCCCGTTGGCGTTCATCTCCGGCATCTCGATCCAGTCCCCCACGCGGACGAAGTTCGTGGAGGCGATCTCGAGCGAGGCGACCAGCGACAGGAGCGTGTCCTTGAAGACGAGGACGAGCACCGCGGTGAGCGCGCCGAGGCTCGAGATGAGGATGAGCGGCGAGCGGTTGATGAGCACCGCGAGCATGAGCGCGGCGGCGACCACGTAGACCGCGATGACCGCGACCTGGACGAAACCGGTGACGGTCCGGCCGCTGCCCAGCCGCCGCTGCCACAGCCGGCCCAGCAGGCGGCAGGCCGCCGCCGCCGCCCAGGCGATGGCGAGGATGACGAAGGCGGTGGCGATGCGCCCCACCGTCGCCGCGACGCCGTGGCTGATGCCAGGCACCTGGTGGATGAGGCTCGCGATCAGCACGGCGGGCGCCGCCGCCGACAGCCGCGAGATGATCCCGGCCTCGAGGATGTCGCGCTCGGTGATGTGCCGGGCGCTTTTCAGCAGCCGGCCGGCGATCCCGGCGACGATCAGGCGCACGCAGAGGAAGACGATGCCGGCGCTGACCAGGAGCACCGCGACCCAGAACACCGTCGCGAGGCCCGGATGGGCATCGAGGAAGCGGGCGATCTCAGCCAGGACGTCGCGCATTTCCGGTCATGCTCCCTTCCGGTGCCTCCGCCCGACGATCGCGGCGGCCGGACCGCCGCGCCGCCGCCTTCCCCAGGCGCGGCATTGCCGGCCCGTCCTCATCGCCCCATGCCGAAGATCCGGCCCGCCCGGCGCCGGCCCATGTGGTCGGCAGCCTCGCCCGGCCCGTCCCCGGGCGCATCGCCGGGGCTCTCGGCCGGGCGCGGGACATGGGCCGCCGGCAGCCGCCCCTCGGCCCGCCACGCCGCCACGTCCTTCTCGGCCCGGGCGCGCCGTTCCGCGTCGATGCCGGCATCGCGCGCGAGGTACGTCGTCTGGGACGGGATCGCCAGGCCCGTGCCCGAGCCGGCGACGATGTCCTCGATGCGCAGCAGGATCTCCTCCCGGATGGCGAGGAAGTCGTTCTCGTCCTGGCAGCGGAGGTAGGCGAAGATCGCGATGTCCTTGCCATAGGTGCTGTAGCCGACGAAGCGGGCCCGGGCGGGCTCGGGGGCGACCATGGGATGGGCGACGAGCAGCTCGCGGATGCGGGCGAGGACATGGCGCATCTGGTCCGGCGTCGTCTCGTAGCGCAGGTGGAGGACGGTGTTGATCAGCCGCTGGTCGCGCTGGGCGAAGTTGTCGAGCTGCATCTGGGAGAACTCGCTGTTCGGCACCGAGACGACGCTGCGCTCGAGCGTGCGGATGCGGGTCGAGCGGAGGCCGATCGCCTCGACGGTGCCGACCTCGCCGCCGTAGCGGCAGAAGTCGCCGACCCGGACCGGCCGGTCGGCGAACAGCGTGAGGCCGCCGATGACGTTCTCGAGCGTCGGCCGCACCGCGAGGGCGATCGCAAGGCCGCCCACGCCGAGACCGGCGACGAGCGGAGCGAGCGGGATGCCGAGCGTCTCGGCGGCGCCGGCGCCGATCAGGAAAAGGAGCACGACGCTGGCGATGCGGAAGAGGATGCGGGTCAGCGCCACGTCGAGCCGGCGCCGGCCGTCGCGCTGGCTGCCCAGCCGCCCGACGGCGTCGGCGAACCAGCCCGACATGGCGAGGACCAGCCAGCACAGCGCCAGGATCTGGACGGCGAGGAGGACATGGACGACGACGTCGAGCGGCGCGTCGAGAAGCCCGATCCCCTTCTCGGTCACCGCCGAGGCCGCCGCGCAGAGGCCGACCACCAGAAGAAGCGCGAGGGGCAACCCGAATCGCATCCAGGGGCCTTTGTCGCGATGCCGCCGGTCCCACCGCCGCCCGAGGCCGATCAGGAGCGGGACGGCGACGGCGACCACGGCGAGGAGGCCCGCGACGGCGAGCCACTGCCATACGGCGCGGCCGGCCACGACCTGCGTCGCCCAGTCCGGAAGCCGCTCGGAGAAGCTCTGCGACAGCCATTCGCCGGGGCTCGCCAGCACCTCCTCGTAGATCCCGGCCATCGCGCCCGGCTTGTAGGGCACCTCCCGCACGAGCGCGTAGTAGTTGCGGAGCTCGGCCACCGTCTCCCGCGAGAACCGGTACTCCCCGGCATGGGGACCGTCCGCGACGAGCACGATCTCGATCTTGGTGTTGGGAACCACCCAGCGCAGGATCGGATCGTCGCGCAGCCGCGCCGCGGCCACCTCCTCGTCGCCCGGCACGTCCGCCTCGGGCGGCAGGTCGACCCGGTCGAGAATCTCGCGCAGGAGCGCCATGTCGATGAGCATCGCGGCGCTCCGCCGCAGGGCGCCGATCTGGCCGAAGTCGATCGTCTCGGCGGCGCGGTGGAGCGGCCGCCGCACCTGGGGCAGCGGCTCGTTGCTCCGCCACGCCGCGACCCCCTCGGCGAAGTCGCGCAGGAAGGTGCGGAGCGTATCGCGCGGGCTGGAGGTGTCGGCCGCGCGGAGCGGGAAGCCGTCCTCCGTCACCGCCTCCGCCGGGGCGACGAAGGCGCACGCGATCCCGAGGAGGCAGAGGAAGGCAAGGAGGGCGCCGACGACCGGATGCTGGGGAACGCGCCCGGCGCAGGGCTCAGTCTCTCGGTACGTCACGGCAGCGCGGTCCTGTTCCTCCACGGGGTTGCGGGCCGCGGCGGCGGCCCTCCCGCAACGCTAGAAGTGAACGGGCGCCGGGTCCACCTCCCGGATGGGAGACGCGGGCGAGGTGCGCTCCGAGGCCCGTCAGCCCCGGGAGCCTTCCGGGAAGACGTGCAGCGCGGTGCGGTGCGCGGCGATCCAGTCCCAGTCATAGGCGACGCCGAGGCCGGGACCCTCCGGCACCGGGAAGCAGCCGTCGGCCCCGACCGCGTCGAGCTCGTCGGAATAGTCGGAGGCGTAGACCGGCGGCAGCGGGTTCCGCGCCCGCGGCCCGACCAGCGCCACCTCGTAGAAGCTCGTGTTGCGGATCGCCGCCATGCAGTGCCGGTGGGCCGGGCCGGAGGCGTGGAGCTCGACGTCGACGCCCAGCGCCTCGGCGAGATGCGCGATCTTCATCGCGCCGGTGATGCCGAGGTCGTATTCGGGATCGGCGCGGAGGAGGTCGGTGCCGCCGGCGAGGATGAAGTCCGCCTTCGGCTCGATGCCGCGGACGTGCTCGGTCTGGAGGAGCGGGGTGCGGATCAGCTCGCGGAGCCGCTTGTGGCCGAAGGCCGAGACGCCGCCGTCGCGGTAGGGATCCTCGTACCAGCGGAAGCCGGCCTCGTCGCAGGCCCGGCCGACCGCCACCGCATCGGCGAAGGTCCGGATGTGGCAGGCCGGATCGAGCATCAGCGCCATGCGGCTGCCGACCCGCTGGCCGAGCAGCCGGATGGTGGCGCTCTCCTCGGCGACGTCGCCCTCGTACCAGCCGTGCATCTTGAAGGCGCGGTAGCCGAGCGCGTGGCAGGCCTCGGCGAAGTCGGCGAAGTCCTCCGGGCTCGACAGGCAGCCGTTGCGGTCGCCGTGCATGGTCGAGGCATAGGCCGGCAGGCGCGTCCGCCAGCCGCCGAGCAGCTTCGCCACGGACAGCCCGACGCTCCGGCCGAACAGGTCCCACAGCGCGATGTCGATATGGCCGTAGCCCATGTGATCGTACTGGCGATGGGCGCGCTTGAACTCGTCGTAGATCAGCTCGCGGGCGAGCGGGTCGCGCCCGACGAGCTGCGGCGCCAGCGCGAGGACCTGCGCCAGCGCGATCCCCGTCGCGCCCCAGAGGCCGACATACTCGCCGAAGCTGCCGTCGTCGGCGACGATGCGGATCGCGAACTTCGCCAGCTTCTGGCGGTGGCCGGGGAGCTGGACGATGTCGAAACCCCCGCCGCCCATGCCGACGTCCTCGGCCTCGTAGACGAACTCGTGGACCTCAACGCGGGAAATCACCGGCATCGCGCTTTCCTTCCTGTCATGGCTCATGGCCGCTCGCCCGCGATGTCGGGCGGGACGTTCTCGGGACTGAAGATCGTGTAGGGGACGTCGCTCGGCTCGGCCAGCGCCGTCGTGTAGCCGAAGCGGCGGAGGAGGACGTCGATCGCCCGCCGCGCCTGCTGCTCGGGATTCTGGTCGATGGCGAGCGTCATCAGGCCGCTCGACAGCATGCGCGCGGTGTGCACCGTGAGCTCGTGGCCGATGAAGACGATCCTCCCGGCGAGGCCCGCCTCGGTGATCGCCCGCTCGACCGCGCGGTTGGCGCCGCCGGTATTGTAGAGGCCGGCAATCGTGCCCTCGTGCCGGCGGAGGAGGTCGAGCACCATCTGCTCCGACTGCATCTGCTGGTCGCGCCCCTCGACCACGGCGGCCACCGGGATCGCGGGATCGTAGTCGGCGAGCCCGTCGCGGAAGCCGCTGACCCGCTGCGCATGGGCCCGGTAGGCGAAGCTGTGGGTGAGGACGATCACCGGGCCCGGCGCGCGCATCATCCGCGCCATAAAGAACGCCGCCGAGCGCCCCGCGCCGTAGTGGTCGATGCCGACATAGGCGAGGCGCGGCGAGGTCGGCAGGTCCGAGACCATGGTCACCACCGGCACGCCGTTCGAGGTGAGCCGGGTCACCGCGTCGACGATGCCGACGTCCTCCTGCCCGTAGAGGATCAGGGCGTCGGCATGGGTGCCGAGCATGCGCTCCGCGACCTCGCGGGGCCGCGACTCGTCGACGAAGCTGCGCTGGACGATGACCGAGCGGTCGAGGGTCGCGGCGACCCGCTGGAAGGCGGCGCTCAGCCGCTCGGCGAAGGGCGTCTCGCGCCGCGCCATCATCACCTCGACCCGGAGGCCGCGGCGGTAGGGCATCGGCAGGGTGCGCGGCAGGGCGAGTTGGCGCGCCGCCTCGATGACCTTCCGCGCCGTCGCCGGCGACACGTTGCCGCGCTCGTTGAGCACCCGGTCGACGGTGGCGATGCCGACCCCGGCGAGGCTCGCCACGTCGGCAAGCCGCGCGCGGGCCCGAAGCTGCCGCACCGACATGGCCGATCCCGGTTTCCCGTCCGGTTCGTCCCGCCCGCTCACGCCGCCGTCCTCCCCCCGCCGGCGCCTCTTCTGGTTCTGGTTCGCGCGCCGGCGCGCTGATGTAAATCCATCAGGCGCCCGGAGGCAACCGGACGGTGATCGGATTCCATCACGACGCGCAGCGGTGGCCGGCGCTGCGCATTGCCCGCCCCGGCGGCGCCCATGTAGGCTCGGGCCGGGACAGAGGACGCAAAGCGCGACGATGGCGGCACGGCGGAAACGGGTGGTGATCGTGGGCGGAGGACAGGCCGGCGGCCGCCTCGCCCAGGCGCTTGCCCGCGTGCCCGGCCTTGCGGTGACGCTCGTCGCCGGCGAGCCGCGCCCGCCCTACGAGCGGCCGCCGCTGTCGAAGGGGGTGCTCCTCGGCACGCGCGGCTTCGAGAGCTGCCTGATCTGGCCCGAGGGCGATCCCGCCTGGAAGAAGGTCGCACTCCGCACCGGCGTCGCGGCCGAGGCGATCGACCGCGACGCGAAGTCGCTCCGCCTCGCCGACGGCACCGCGCTTGCCTACGACGTGCTGGTCATCGCCACCGGTTCGAGCCCGCGCCAGCTCACCGTGCCGGGCGCCGACCTCGCCAACGTCCACTCGCTCCGCTGCTACGACCAGGCGCTGGCGCTCGCCGACAGCTTCGCCTCGGGCAAGCGGCTGGTGGTGGTGGGCGGCGGCTTCATCGGCCTCGAGATCGCGGCATCGGCCAGGCTCCGCGACCTCGAGACCACGGTCGTCGAGGCCTCGGACCGGCTGCTCGCCCGGGTGGTGTCGCCGCGCATCGCCGGGCTGCTCGCCCGCCGCCACGAGCAGGAAGGCGTGACGCTCCGGATGGGGCTGATGGTCGAGCGCTTCATCTCGAACGGCCGCGGCGCGGTGAAGGCGGTCGAGCTCTCGACCGGCGAATCGCTTCCCTGCGACCTCGCGGTGATCGGCGTCGGCGTCGCCGCCAATACCGGGCTCGCCGCCGGGGCCGGGCTCGAGATGGACGTCGGCATCCGCACCGACGCGGGCCTGCGCACCTCCGACCCCTCGATCTTCGCGATCGGCGACGTGGCGACCTTCTTCCACCCCCTCTACGACCAGCCGGTACGGGTCGAGGCGTGGCAGAACGCCGAGGACCATGCCCGCGTCGTCGCCGCGATCCTCGCCGGCGAGGCGGCGGAGGCCGGCAGCGTTCCCTATTTCTGGTCGGACCAGTACGACCTCTCGCTGCAGATCGTCGGCCTGCCCCATCTCGGCTCCTCGGTGGTGACGCGGACCCGGAAGGACGGCGCCGCCATCCTCTTCCACCTCGACCCCGAGGGTCGGATCGTCGGGGCGACCGGCCTCGGCACCGCCGGCTCGATCGGCCGCGACATCCGCCTCGCCCAGGTGCTGATCGCCCAGCGCGCCCACCCCGACCGGGCGCTGCTCCAGGACCCCGAGGGCCGCCTCCGCGCGCTGGTCGAGCATCCGGCGATCGGCTCCGCCGCGGCGGCCGGCAGCCTCGCGGCCGCCCCCGGCGGGGCGTAGCCGGCCGGCGCGCCGGGATTCGCCGTCAGGCGCCCGTCGCGGCGCGGATCAGCGCCTGCGCATCCTCCGAATCCCACTCCGCCGGGCCCTCGAGCACGCCGATCTCGCAGCCCTTGCCGTCGACCAGGACCGTCGTGGGGAGGCCGATGGCGAGCGCCCGGGCCCTGAGGTCCTTGAACAGGGCGCCCGAGGATTCCGAGTAGAACGGCAGGTGCGAGACCCCGATCTCCTCGAGGAAGGCGGTGGCGCGCGCGGTGGCGTTGAGGTCGATGTTGACCGGCACCACGGAGAACGCCTCCCCGCCCATCGCGCCTTCGAGGCGGTCGAGCGTCGGCATCTCGGTGCGGCAGGGGACGCACCACGTCGCCCAGAAATTGACCAGGGACGCCCCGTTGCCGAGGCTCGCGAGGGTCACCGGCTTGCCGTCGGGATCGTTGAAGGCGAGCCCGCCGAGATCGCGCGGCTCGGCGGCGGCGCGGAAGGCCGCGACCTCGCCCCTGGCGAACGGCTTGGCGCGTTCGGCCGCCGCCACCGCCGCGGCGCAGTCGGCGCCGGCGGTCACCGCGCCGTTTGAATTGCCCGGGCCCATGACATATACCGCGACCGCACCGGCCGCGACGACGGCCACGGCCGCCCCCACCACGAGGGGGACGCGGCTCTGGCGGGAAGACGTATCGGCCATCTGTACTCCCAAGGTTCCCGGAGCTGGCATGACGAGCCGCATGTGGGGTGGGCGCTTCGCCGAAGGCCCCGACGCCATCATGGAAGAGATCAACGCCTCGATCGACTTCGATCGGAAGCTCTTCCGCCAGGACATCGCGGCCTCGAAGGCCCACGCCCGCATGCTGGCCGCACGCGGGATCATCGCGGCCGACCTAGCCGACAAGATCGATGCGGGTCTAGACACGATCCTGCGAGAAATCGAAGCGGGCGACTTCACCTTCCGGCGCGAGCTCGAGGACATCCACACCCATGTCGAGGCGCGGCTGACGGAGCTGATCGGCCCCGAGGCCGGCCGGCTCCACACCGCCCGCTCGCGGAACGACCAGGTCGCCACCGACTTCAGGCTCTTCGTCCGCGACGCGATCGACGGCATCGACGCCGGGCTCCGCGACCTCCAGGAGGCGCTGGCCGGGAAGGCGCTGGAGCATGCCGCCACCGTCATGCCCGGCTTCACCCATCTCCAGACGGCGCAGCCGGTGACCTTCGGTCACCACCTCATGGCCTATGTCGAGATGATCGGGCGCGACCGCGGCCGCTTCGCCGACGCCCGGAAGCGCCTCAACGAATCCCCGCTC
>Ga0182738_1005318_pt1 | contig 13815 bp, 24 predicted proteins | sample eDN5th30CBELigMG_FD_128876 | JGI IMG/M metagenome (GOLD analysis project Ga0182738, IMG submission 128876) | Enriched Miracle-Growth compost microbial communities from Emeryville, California, USA - eDNA 5th pass 30_C BE-Lig MG (version 2)... ...
CAGCTTCCTTCAGATTCCGCGTCACCACGGACACCCTTGCTCTTGGCTAACCTCTACTTCTGTCTTCGGGGTTCGGGACTTGCACCCTATAGTTCATGCGCATGCCGGGCGCACTTAAAAGAAGGCTAGCCCTAATCGGCAGCCTTTTTCTTTGTATACTCAGTTACAATTCGACCTTCTTCATTTCGAAAGACTTCTCTATGAAATTGCGAAGCGAATTTTTCAATTTCGTCATATTCTTCCGTTCTTTTCCCCCATGCTGGCTCTAGTAATTCAGACAAACCAACAGGTGTTTCTACTCGAAATTCTCCCAATTGCAAATATGGAACAACAATTTTACACATTTACTCCACTTCCCTTTCTGCTATTTCTTTAACATTGTATGGATCAGTAAGGTCCTTTCCATTATTCCTAATTAAAAAATCACGTAATTCAATAGTAGTTACCTTCATTCGCCCCAGTTTTAAACCCTGAAGTTGACCACTTTTTATTAATTCATATACTTTGTTTTTATTACATTTAAGGCGTTTTGCTACTTCACTGACCTCAAGTAATTCGTTCATCTAAATTCACTCACTCCTTATATTTCTAAAATAAAAGCCACACTCGAATGAATGTGACTTTGTTTTTTATTCTTTGTCTTCGTCTCTGATAAGTTCAATTTTGTAAGAATAACTTGTACACCCAGGTGCGCAACCGTCAGTTGTTGTGTTTAAAATTGTTACTTTTGCTTCGTGATTTGGATTCAACGATTCAGCATCATATTTTAATTTGTTAATCTTTTTATTCAAATCATCCTTAGGGCCTAAAACAAAGAATGATATTATCCCTAAATTCCCCATATGTTCGCCTCCCTTCCACACTAATCTTAATGTGAAAAGGAAATGTCTGTCATTAATACATTTTTGATAGTATTAATTTTCATTCAAAACTTTCGTATTCTAATTCTTCTATAAAAGCTTTAACGAATTCATCAGATTGGATGATTCCTTTATCAACTAATAAACCAGCTAAAGCATTTACTGCGTTATAAACTATTACCGATTGACTCATGCCTTCTTCTAACCTTTCTGTCAAAATCCTTTCTAGTTCTTCGGATATTTCTCTCATTTTATTTCCTCCCCAAACAATAATAAATTGTGTCGAAGGTTTTGTATGTAATATATTTTTGATAATAGAAAGCCACATCATCATTGATGTGACTTAATAGAATTATTCTGTTTTTTCCCAACCGTTTACAGCTAACTTATTTGTTTCAATTATTAAATCTTCTAAAGTTGCAACTTGTGTATAAATGCTACTTACATTTAAAACAACTTCATTGAGCTGAGGATATATTTCAACTTCTTTAACAGTTAAAAAGCCACTTGATGTAATACCGTCTGCGATTTTATCCCCAACTCTGGGTACGAAATCCGATTCATATTCTTTTTGAAGATATAGTTCGAAATCTTTTTCCGTATTCCATCTTCTAGTATTTACTGTTAATACCATTTTAATTTGCATTATCTAACACCTCCTTCCACACTATAATAGCGCTTCAGGGAAATGTTCGTAATCCTTTTTGACAAAAGAAAAGCCACGGACTAGTTAGATTATGAACTCTGACAAAATCACCAGTCAATTTGTGACATCGTTTTATCAATTTCCTCTTGTTCTTCTTTTAAATTATATATTTCAAATTCATCATATCCTTCTCCTCGTATGCTGACCCTTATACCAATATTATTTTCTTCTTGCCATTCCTGCATACCGTCTATTACAAGTATTGCCGGTAGTTGATATGGTTCATCTTTATTAAATGTATATTTACCATACTCTGCATTTTTTAAATAATTACATACTTTTTCAACAGTTACACCTAATCTTATTAGATCATTCTTTTTTAAAATAAAAGATTGCGGACTTTTACGTTCCATATTTATCAACACCTCCCTTCACAATAATCATAAAGCGAAAACGAATAGTTTCATTAATACATTTTTGATAATTATTCTTCCTTCATATCCATCTCAATTAAATGCTTACATTTTGGACACTTACATGAAAGTTTGTAAGTTTTCTTCTGCGGCTTAAATTCATCTATAAGTACATTAATTGTACCCGGAAACGAAAGGATTACAGCTATTAATGAAATAAGAGTTATTGAATCCGTACCTTGAACCCCTTCAATTAACAGAGTTACTACCACAAAAATCAAAAATAATAGGAGCATTACTCCTAAAAATATCAAACTCACTTTATTATAAATACCTTTTATTTTATTCCACATATATGTATTCCTCCATAATTTGAATACGAATAATAATGGAAATAGTTTCATTAATAAGAGTCACGACCATTTAGATCGTGACCCTTATGTAATCATTCTTCTTCTGCAGCAAATCCAATTTTCTTCTTTGGTTCATCAGGATTTAAACGTGGTACAGCCATTAACAAAAAACTTATCTGTGATACATGCTGAATTAACTCAATATCTTTCCCCTCTGCCGTTTTACCGATGAATGTAATTAAACTTGGGTTGTAATATCCAATATCTTCTACATGAAATTGAACTGTTTGTCCGAACGAAACTAGGCGCATACCTACTTCTTCTGTATCATCTAATTTTTCATCGAATTCATTTATCATTTCTACTAATCTTTTATAGAATTCACTGGCCAAATTAGGATTAACTGGTGCAACAAGTTTCTCAGTATTAAACGTAGAAAAACCATTATTAAGTGGCAATATATCCAAATCTTTAAGGTCCATTGTATTCCACCTCCTTTAAAACTAATCATAGTGCTAATGGAAATGTTTGTAAGTAATACGTTTTTGATATAAAAAAGCCACACTCGAATGAATGTGACTTTATTAAATATGCTTATTCAAAAATATAAATATTGGATTTAGAATCAGGGATAATATAAGCATATCTTTCATTACTAAAATAATGATTATAGGCTTCTATTTTATCCAATAATTCTAATTCTCTATCGTTATTTATAGATAACTGACTAACACTTTTAGATAAGATTGTAGTATCATCATTTTCTTGAAGGAATAAAGCTAATTGTGTTACTGTATATTTCTCACCAATAACTAACTCTCTAGGTACTTGAATTTCATAGTAATCCATTTTTACACCTCCTCCACACTAATCATAATTCGAATGGAAGGATTTGTATGTAATACATTTTTGATAAAAGAAAAACACCTACCCGTAGGTAAGTGCTTTCTGTACTATTGCCCTCTTTTATCAGTTAAATATCGACTGTATAATTCACGATCATAATATTTAGCGGTTGCTTTCGCGATTGTTCTTCCATCAATCTCAAGTGGTACATTTACAGTAATTTCTCTGTTGTAATCCGTTTGTTGTGAATTTCCTTCGCGATTTGTTGCAGCATAAATCGCATTCCCTATTGATGCTAATACTCGTTCGTTTAAAGGTAAAATTGCCTCTGCTCCAGCTTCTCCGCCAACGAAAGCTGTGTTTCCATTGCCACCAAATAAGGTAGGTCTAGTCATTATCCCACCGTTTTTATAAAACTCAACTTCAATTTCTGGGAAGCCTTCGCTAAACCATTTCAAAGGATTTAGACTACCTTTTTTAACTTTAATATGAGGTACTTTCAACTCTGGCCATTCAAACTTAAAGTTGAAGAACGATTTGATTTTATCGATCGCATTTTTCACCGCGTCTCGCGCTTTTTCAATTGGACTAACGATTGCATCTTTCACTCGGCCAAAAATTGTTTGTGTTACGGACCATATAGAATCCCAATTATTCTTAAAGAAATTAACGAGCAAGCCGATGGGACCTAATTTCAAGATATTTAAAACTGTTGGGCCCCATTTTTGGAAGAATCCTGATATACCATCAATCGCACCTTTAAAGATTCCGACGATTTTCTCCCACAAATTCTTGAAGAATCCGCTGATTGAATCCCAATTTTTAATGATTAATGGAACTGCAATAGTTAGTATTGAAATCACTATTCCGATAGGTCCTGTTAAGAAACCGAAAGCTCTACCTAACAACGGAAGTATCTTTGTTGCTAAATTCGCTAAGAATGGTCCCACTTTTGAAAATATCCCTAATAACCCACCGCCACCTCCAAATATGGATGTGATGCTATATATAACGGGTGCTAATGCTGCAAATGCTCCCATTAATATACCGACCACACTTATTATAGCTGCGATAGCTGCCGTTATTTTAGGATGTTGGTTCACCAATTCAACTACCTTAGTTATTAACTTGGTAACTTCTGTAACAAGTGGTCTTAAAGCATTCCCCAGTTCGATCATAGCGTCCCGGTTTTCGACTTGAGCTTGTGCAGCATCGTATAGTTCAGGATGTAACTGTGTGTATTCTTTGAATAAACCGTTTAAACCTTGATTAGCTAACAATTGCGAGATGTAATTCGCTCTCTCAGCTACACTTCCCATTTCCTGTAATTTAGAGTTAAAGTCGGTTACATTTATTTTTTCTTTTTCTAAAAGGTCTGTAAATTGTCCCGTAGATTCCCCTAATTTAGTAGTAGTATTGATTGATTCAGCTAACCCCTCTGCGGTAAATGTCTCACCGTACTTAGAAATCGCACCGCTTAACGCTTCAGATATATCAGTTATTTGTTCTTTTGTAGAATAACCAGCTGCAAGTAAGTTCCCCATTGCTTCGGTAACTTGCCCAACATCTTGCCTAACTGAAGCAAAATTAACTCGCGCTTGTTTGATATCGCCCATTTCCAGTTCAGCATTTACTTTCACCGTTTGTTTAGGTGTTGTTACCGGGGAAGAAGCAAGTTCAATCTTTTTCTTATTCATTTCCTTAAATGAATCTAATTCTGCTTGATGAGATTCTTGGATTGCTTTCATTTCGTTATCTAATCGCTCATCTAATAATTCCTTACGTTGTTCTTGTTCTTCTTGTAAGGCTTTTAATCTCGATTCATTTACAGTTCGTAAGGATTCTAGCTCCGCTTGCTGGTTTTCTTTTAGCAACTCAAGTTTATCTTGATTAATTTTGATAAAGGATTCTCTTTCAGCTTTTTGACGCTCTTGAATAACCTCTTTTTCGGCTTCAATACTGTCTTTTGCTTTTTGCTTCCTTTCATCAAACTCCTCTTCTAATGCATCTTTTTTAAGAGAAGCTGCATCGTTTATAGCATCTTTTTCGTTCTTTAGATTTTCAATTTGAGCTTTGCGTTCTTCTTTTAACTGCTCAGCTCTTAATTCAGCCTCAAATGTAGCTAAAGCTTGTTCTGCTGCTTCTCTTTGCTCTTTATTTCTTGCAGCAGCGACATCCGTTTGCAAATCATAACGTTTCTTTGCATTTTCGGCTTGTTTTGTGGCTTTATCATCCGAATCCATCAGATCTTCCATAGCTTTAATTTCATCGTCTATGGCCTTGATTTGACGGTATTTATCTTCATCGATGAGTTTTAATCGTTCTTTATACTCTTTATCAATGAGTGCAATCTTTGCATCTGAAGCTTTTTCGAAAGCTTTTAATTCATCTTCCAAAGAATCGTTAAGCTCATCTAATTGCTTTTCGTATGTGTCAACTGCGTATTCGTATTGCTTATCTAGCGACTTTTGGCGAGCTGCTTCTTGCTTTTCATATTTCTTTGAAACAGCTTCATATTCGTTATCTAATGACTTATCAAGCAATTTTCTTTGTTGCTCATAAGACTTTTGAACAGCCGATTCTTGATTGTCTAATGACTTAGCGAGTAGATCTTCTTGTTTACTCAGCTTACTTTCGAAGTCTTTAACTTCTGAAGCACTCATTTTTTTCGTAGTCGTAGCGTAGGATTCCACAGCTTTTGTAGCATTTTTTACCTGGTTTTCTAACATTGCCATCTGGATAGCATCTTCGTGAGTAGATTCCGCAATGCCCGCTACCGCTGCAGCAGGTAATGCCCCGGCTAATGCTTTTAATCCACTTCCTAATGATTCTGAAGCGTCACTCGTTTGAACAATTTCCGTTCGTAATCTTTCCATTTCTTGACGTACTTCAGCAATACTAGAGCCATTGTCTAATTGTCTAAGTACTTGACGTAATTGTTGTAAATCAGTATTGGTCCCAAGTGCTGAACGACTAATCTGATTAAATGCACGTTCTAACTGCGCTGAAGTTGCTGTCCCTCTTCTTATTGCTTGGGTTAAATCTTGTCCTAACACATCAGAAAAATCGCTTAGAGAACGTCCTGTGGCTTGAAAAAGGTTGTTTAGTTGCCTCATCGCTTGTTGTTGACTCGCTTGCGCTTGTTGTGCTCGTTCGAGAGCTTGTTGAGTCTCAGTAATCGCATTTGCAGCTTGTTGTTCTGCGATTCGATGTCTACGTAATTGATCCTCTAATTTGGCTACTTCTTGAGAACTTTCGCCCCACAATTGTTTCGCTTGTTCAAGTGCTCTGGCAGCTTCTTGCGTTTTCCTACTTTGCACATCGTAGATTTGTTGCAAGCTATTAATCTTTGCTTCAAGTTGATCCGTAGTAGAGGCAGTATGTTTCATCTGCTCTTGTTGAAGCTTCATTTCTTGTCGCAATCGTTTTGTTTGGTCATCCATCTCACGAATTGACGAGTTGAAATTCTGGGTAAAAGCTTTAAAGGTAATATTCACTTCGTTATTGTTATTTGCCAACTATCTCACCTTCCTTTTTCTCTTGTTAAATTCATCCACAATTGTATTAATAATATCTGCTGCCTCATCCGCTCCAAGTTCGCCTATTTCCTCTTTCCATTTTTCAAAAGAAGGGCATTTTCTGTTAGCTGCTTTAATAGTTGACCAAATAAATTGCTTCCCGTACCTTTCGGCCTCTTCAATATTTGGAGACTTTTTTATATTAGTTTTAAAATATTTTAGATGAATCAATGCAACTTCTGGGCCGAATGAAACTAATTGTCTTTTACCTTTGATATTTACGAAGTACATTATTTTCATAACCTAATCCCCTTATATTTTTTATAATGAAGTTACAAGAAGTAACCACCTACAAACTGAACTTACAATTCTTTAATGTCATCAAAAGAAAGAGGTTTTGGTTGTTCGTGAACAATCTTTTTACCGATTTTGATTTTAAAATCTTTCCCCTCGACCAAAGGATATATATTAGGTTCCCAAGTCATTAGGGTATACTCTTACCTGCATAAGAAATTCCAGGTATTTCATTTTTCTTTGTGCTAAACGGAATATAGCTAAATCTTTTGGAATTGCTTCGTAACGCCCACTATCTAATTTGATTTGAATCTCGCTAGTTCAGCCTTATACTCTCTTATCTTTTGAAGCCTTAAGTTGTAATGTAATGGCAGCATATATCTCTCCTCCCTTAAATCAATCTACTAAAATCGCTCGAATCCTCTTTTAAACCAAATTCAAACGCTCTTTCAATGCTTAATAACGCTGTATTGATTTTATTGCGTTCATTAATGAGGGGGTGTGCTTTGGTAAATCGTTGCGATCCGTTTTCTGTAATTATTATTTCGCCTTCTTTTTCAATGATTTCGCTCATTCTTTTGAATGATTCAACCAAAGCAATATACCGTTCCACCTTTTCAACCTGAACTAAATCTTGCGTATCGATTTTGGCCATTAATTGAGCTTTTAGCTCTTCAAGTGATACTCCCATCTAACTAACCCCCCCTATACCCCTTCACGAGAATTCTGAATAAATTTAGACAGTAGATACCCCTACCGTTGGATACTCCCCGAAAAAATCGTAAAAATATTTAGGCCGAGGGGTGTATCTAGCTCCATTTATTTCGATTTCTCAACTTCCATTGCTTCCATAGCTTCTTAAGCTGCTGCATTGCTTCACCTTTAGTTTCAAATACTCCATGCCGTTGTTCGTATGGATGAATGAAAGCTAGATCAATACTTGATACTTGCCATCCTTCATTACCTTTGATGACAAAGAATGAATTGAAGCTATCCGCCATCATCATGAAGTAACTCGGATTGACTTTGATTAATTGGTTCAACCGTTACACCTTCTTTTAGTTGTTGTCGTTTACTCGCACATTCCACACACAACACGTATGATTGAATGTTCTTCTGCCTTTTCTTTTGTGTGACATAAACCTGTGCAACGACTTGCTTGCAATCAAGACAATTCATATCCTTTAGTTTCATAGACCTCACCTCCTTTCAAGGGAAAAAGAAAAAGCCCATAACATACACATCGCTGTGTAGCTATGGACTTCTGGAGTCTCTGAGGTTATTTAGTTTTAAAATAATTCGTTGCTCTGCAGCTTGATCTCGAACATCTAATTTTAATATCACATTCTTGTGTGCTGGCCTCGTATTGCTTTGGACTTTCAAATAGAATTCTTCCGCAGCTTGAACATTTAATTTCTTTCATATATCCGCCTCACTTATCGTTTTATGTGTAATACTTACCGACCACATGAATATTAGAACGAATTACTTTCTTTACCTCTTTTACATCTACCTCTAATGGCGAACAGAAAGCCTTTAAAAGCACTTCTGCATCGTTGAAGGGTATTTGTTCCAATATCTCTTTAAATCGCTTGTGCTTGATTTCACACCGCATAATACGCTTTTGATAATACTCTTTTAGAGCAAGTATCTCTTCAACTACATTTTCTGTTCGTGAAGGGTAATTAAACTGGTCGATGTCCCATTTCACAACACCATACGTAAAGTTGTAAGCATCCTTTATAGCCGCTTCTCTTTCGATAATTAATTGTTCAACCATCTTATTTTTTTCCGCATCACATTTCAGCAAGTAATACAATTCGTTGACTCGTGATGCTTTGTTGGAATATTTAACTTCAGGTTCTGAATAGATAACGGTCAACGAATTTCACTCCCTTAGATAATCCACCCTAACTTTTTAGCAGTTAAATTCATTAACTTCACACGCAATTTATACGCTTTTGATTTGGATATAGCCAATATTTCTGAGACATCATCCCAGTCAACATAGAAAGCATCCTCACTGGTGTAACGTACTTCTATGAAACTATTTAAATCGCTATCTGCTTCTTGTTTAACGTGATCTAAGGCTTGTACTAAATCCTTTAAGAAGTTGTAATGATTATCATTAGCCCGTTCTTTCGGCTTGATTTCGGATTCTCTTGCATTTAATAGTCGCTTGTATTCTTTATGCTTTTGCCAATATTCTTCTAATACTTTTATTTGAACTACAGATAATTTCATTTAAACACCTTCCTAGCACGTTTTAGGCATACCATCCAATAGCTATCCCGAATTGTTTTACTATCCAGTCTCGCATACGTTTCACTCTGGTAACTTTCAGATAAATTTCATCCGCTATATCTGCAAAATCCTTAATTCCTTGACGGTAACGCATATCAAATATTTGTTGCATGTCCTCATCTAACGTTGGATATAGCCTATCAATCGCTTCTACAATTGATATTCGGTGTTGGTATTGCGGTGTTTGTTTTTCTTCTGTTGGAGCTGTTGCAAGATATTTCTTGTAGTCTTCGTAATTACAGATGAAATCTTCTAAAACCTCTGTTTCGACTTTTCGTTGTTCCTCAATATTTGAATACATTGAAATCGCCACCTTTTGTAATGAGATAAATAACTGATTACTTTCATTGTTTCTTTGAAGGTAAGGTAATTAATTATCCATACTTAATAGAACGTTTAATTGAGAACTAGCGTATTCTATCCATGCTTCTTTAAATAAGGATTGAGCTATTTCACCAGCATCATTTTCCACAAGATAGTTGAACATTTCTAAATAATTTTGTGTATCCGGAAATGTTTGATCACCTTCAATCTCTGTTGCTAAATAACCGTATTTCTCATAACCTGCAACCTTTAAAATCCATTGTTTGAATGTCATATTAGTAATCTCCTTTTAATTTGATATAAGCTCCTCTAGCTTGGTACCATCAATCCTCACCCATGTTATAGTCAGCTAAAAAGGTTTGTGTATCGATGATTGTGTGTGAGTTATTTTCTGTTCATATTCGTCATTGAAATGTTCTCCGTTTATGTTTTCCATACTATTCCCCCATGTTCAGAAGGTCCATTTCACTCATTCCGTTAACGTAGTTAGGTGTTGGTTCTTTTTGTGGTTTGTTTTTAGAGATTTCCAACTTAGCTTTATTAAGTCGTTCATCAAACTTGTTGTTAAAGAGTGTTGAAGGTTGTAAATATTCATCTCCAAGTTTTCCATTTGAAAAAGTAACACCTTTCCATTCTTTGCAGCAGTAATCGATTACTAGTTTAAAATCTTCAAATCTAAAACCTTCGTTGAATCTAGCTTTGATTACTTTTTTAGTATTAGCAGCAGTATGCTTAAAGTTTTTATCTGCCTTTTCATTTAGATACTCGATTACCTTTCGAAAAGGTATATTATCTTTATCTATATCTATATCTATATCTATATCTATATCTATATCTAGAGCGTCACGTGACGTCACGATGACATCATGTGACATAGGTAACTCAAACTTGTTAGCTTGCTGAGCGGACAGTGTATTATTCTTTTCATTCTTATTCATTCTTAAAACATTCTTGTTTATATTAGAGGGTTCTCGTTGCTTTCGTGTTGCTTTCATATCATTTTCAATATCGTAATCGTCGTTGCTTTCGTAGTTCTTAGGAGTCTGATAAAAGTCGTAATTATCAATGGTTATTAACATTCCGTGCGTTGCTTTCGTAGTTGTAATCATTGTTGCGCTCGTATCGCTTTCGTCGCCTGCTTCATGTACTTTACGTAACCAATCAATTACCTGGTAAACTTTGTCTTTAGTAGGCTTCACTTTTACGCATCCTTTTTTCCAACTACAAGCTTCCATAATCTCAGGGATTGAGGTTACTAACTGACCTCTTTTTAACTTCTTGTAATCAGAATGTTGTGCTCTAGTTAAAAGGTAAAGCCAAACCTTAATGTATAACGGCGGTTTGTCCCAAATTTCGCTCTCTACAATATTTCGAGCGATGACAATGTAACCTCCTGGTATTCTAGGACTACCCACGTTCACCTCACCTACTTTTAATTAAATAAATCAGAATCTGTTTTTTAAAACCGAACATTTTCCCCTATAAACTAATTTCTCTGCACACGCCGCCAAAGTATTTAATTCTACCATTCTGTTAATATGATTTCTTTCACTGCTTCAATTGTCTGCTGGTACCAAAACCATTTCTTTCGGTTTTTACGTACCTCGAACTGTCTTACACGTGAATCTCGCAAGAATTCATCTTCTATAAATCGTTCAGACATTGATAACTTTTTTGCTAGTCCTTTTACGTCAATTAGTATCAACGTATCATGAATTACTTCATCTAAACGCTTTTCAATTCGTTCCCGAATTACTTTTTCATCAATTTTGACATTGATTTCTGCAGGAATCATAACACCACCTCCAATCGATTGTTATATCAATCATTGTGGATAAAAAAAATATCCTCAAAACCTACCCCTAAACCATTTGAAATTTTATAAGCTATTGTTGGAGAAGGTTTCTTTTTTCCACATAATATCTGCGATAAATATCCTTGCGATATACCTATATCTTTTGAAAAACTTCTTAAACTCTTTCCAGTCTTCGCGATTTCAAGCCTTGTTTGTTCTAAATTCTTCATTTGTACGTGTAACACATAATCACCTCTCTTTTACCCAATCTAAAGTTATACCTTAATACTAACCATTATTGATTGTTGTGTCAATCAAAAAAATAAAAAATATTGATTAATCTATCAAAAGTGATACACTTATCATTAATATTATTTAAAAGAAGGTGATTTAAATTAATATCGGTGAGTATATAAAAAAGGTTCGTTTAGAAAAAGGTTTAACTTCAAGAAAATTAGCTGAAAAGTCCGGAGTATCTCAACCTTATATTTCTCAATTAGAAAATGGGAAAAATAATAATCCTTCACCAGAGATATTAAAAAAGCTTTCAGAAACATTGGATATTAGTTATTCAAAATTAATGGAGATGGCTGGTTACATTGAAGAAAAAAATCCTCTCGAAAAAGCGATAGCTTATTATTCAAATATACTGGAAAGTATAGAAGTTTATATTGGAGAAATAAATCGAAATCAACTAATGATACAAGCAACGAAGGAACAAATTAAAGCTATCGACAAAGAAGAGGAAATGTTAATTAATGAAAATAATGAAATAAAAAAACAACTTGACCTATTCAATCAAGAAGAAAGAATGACAAAAGATCATGTAACCCTTTTAGAAAAACAAATAGAGCTTTTTAATCGTCAAGAAACGATTAAAAAACATCAAATTCAATACAACCAATTGCTGGATCATTACATTAATAGGGGCAACGATTTAACAGAAAGTAAACAGAACTTATTAGATGCTTTATTGGAAAATAAAACATTTCTCGAAGAACAGATAACAATTAGCTTTAATACCGCAATAGAGAATTTAAATAACATTTCTTAAACTTACCTACCCATTCCTGTGCACACGCTCGCCAAAGCAATGAAAGGAATGGAATAAATGAAATTAGAAAAACATCCAAAAGAACCAGAGATATATTCATACTACAATTCAAAGAATGAGAAATTGTGGATGTATCGTCATAAATATTATGACAACCTGGGGAATCGTAAAGAGAAGAAAAAAAGTGGTTTTAAAACAGATAAAGCAGCGTTAAGAGCCCTTCTGGAAGTAAAGGCTCTAACGCTGCGTGGTGAAACAAAATCTATTGAACATGATAACCTAACTGTCGGCCAATGGCTAGATATTTGGTACGAAACGAATAAAAAGAAATGGAAAAAAACAACTACGGAAAATAGAAAAAATGCAATCTATAACAGATTAAAGCCATTAATTGGTCACTATAAATTGCAAAAACTTGACCGTTACACATATCAACGTGAATTTATCAATGCTCTCGAAGGTAAATTTAAACCCAAATCTATCATCACATGGCATAACACTTTTAAAATTGCCATTAATGCAGCAGTTGAAGAAGAAATTTTAATTAGAAATAAATTTACGAAGGTTTCTATACCTAAAGATGATGAAGAGGTAAACAATAATTATTTAACTCAACCAGAATTAGATTTATTAATTGAAGATGCGATGGAGAATGAACATATAACGAATTGTATGTTTATATTAACACTTGCTTTCACTGGAATGCGTAGAGGTGAAGCACTTGGTTTACATTGGTCAAATATTGATTTTGAGAATAATACAATAACTGTGGAAAGATCTAGAGATACACTAAGTACGCATACTCCTAAAACAAAAAACAGTTATCGAACTATCATAGTCGACAAAGAATTAATACAGCAACTTAAAAAATATAAATTGTGGTGTAAAGAGTTAATATTTGCATTTGGTAAAAAAATCACAGATGATACCTTTGTTTTCATTTCTAGACATACAGCCGAACCAATTTCAGCTGATACAGCTCGAATGGCATTAGAAAGAATTGTTCAAAGAACTAATATAAATAAAGATATTACTCTTCACGGATTACGTCACAGCCACTGTACTATTTTGTTGAATCGTGGAGTAAATGTAAAACTAATTGCTGAACGTTTAGGAAATACACCTGAGATGATCCACAAAGTTTATGGTCACATTTTCAAAGAATCAGAAACCGAAGTAGCTAATATTTTTAGCGAAAGTGTAAGAACTATTGGGGCTAAAACTGGGGCTAACTAATAAAAAAAGTGCGAGAAACCCTTACAAAGCAAGGTTCACTTGCACTTATCTCCATCTAAGCCTATTATAAAGAATATACACTAATTTTATCCACTAGGGAGGATGTAAAATGCCAATCGTAACTGTTAAAATGCTAGAAGGTCGTACTGATGATCAGAAAAAAGCTTTAGTA
>Ga0182738_1005320_pt1 | contig 13815 bp, 13 predicted proteins | sample eDN5th30CBELigMG_FD_128876 | JGI IMG/M metagenome (GOLD analysis project Ga0182738, IMG submission 128876) | Enriched Miracle-Growth compost microbial communities from Emeryville, California, USA - eDNA 5th pass 30_C BE-Lig MG (version 2)... ...
CCGCACGGTCGCCTACCTGGGCGACCGCTACTCGTTCGGCCGTCCCCTCGCGTCGTACCAGGCGCTCAAGCACCGTTGTGCCGACCTGAAGCTCACCATCGAGAGGTGCGCGGCCACGGCGACCGCCGCGGCCCGGGCGGTGAGTGCCTGCTCGGCCGACGCCGGCGAACTCGTCGCCGTCGCCCAGGCGTTCATCGGTGCCGAGGCGACCGAGGTGGTCCAGGACTGCGTCCAGCTCCACGGCGGGATCGGGGTGACGTGGGATCACGATCTGCACCTGTACCTGCGGCGGGTCACGGTGAACCGAGTCACCTACGGCACCCCGACCGACCATCTCGCTCGTGTGGTCGAGTCGGCGTTCGCCGCGACGCCACCGTCGAGTGGCCGCACCGATTCCGAGGTCGAGTCGTCACTGGTGCCCGCGGGCACGAGCAGCGACGCCGGATCGACTTCGCCGCGATCTGGAGAGCGGCAACCCGATGAGGCGCGACCCGTCGACGAGTCGGTCGAGGCGTTCGCGGCCCGGGCGCGGACCTGGCTCGCCGACAACCTGCCGCCGCGACCCGAGACGCCTCCCGATCGCAGCGACGATGCGCGGCGCGCCCACGAACGCTCCCTGCAGCGGACCCTGTTCGACGGCGGCTTCGCGGGCATCTGCTTCCCAGTCGCCTACGGCGGCCTCAGTCTCACCCCCGCGCACCAGGAGGCGTTCACCGTCGAGTCGCTGCCCTACGACATGCCGTACTCGATCAACGTGCCCACGCTCGGCATCCTCGCCGCGACCCTGCTCGACTTCGGCACACCCGCACAGAAGGCCGCGCACCTGCCGGCGATCCTGCGGGGGGAGGAGCTGTGGGTGCAGTTTCTGTCTGAGCCATCGGGTGGATCCGACCTCGCCGGGGTGCGCACCACCGCGGTGCGCGACGGCGACGAGTTCGTGCTGAACGGCTCGAAGATCTGGTCGTCGGCGGCGTATGCGGGCGACCATGCGATGTGCCTGGCCCGCACCGACTGGGACGTGCCCAAGCACCGTGGACTGACGATGTTCATCCTGAAGATCCACCAGCCCGGCGTCCGGATCGACCGCATTCGTCAGGTGGACGGCACCGAGGAGTTCTGTCAGGAGTTCTTCGACGACGTGCGCGTGCCGGTCGCCGACGTGGTGGGCGAGATCGGTGAGGGGTGGACGGTCGCCACGGCCTTGTTGGGCCACGAGCGGGCCGCGGTCGGCGGTGGGTCGCCGTACACCAGCGGGCGGCTGTTGTTGCACGCCGAGGGCGACGCGGCGGGTGAACTGGTGGCGATGGCCCGGGCGCTGGGTCGCATCGACGACCCCGCCGCGCGGCGTGCGGTGGCGCTCGCCCGGGTCGCTGAGACCGTGCACACCCAGTTGGTCGAGCGGGTGTCGTCGGGGTTGGCGACGGGAGCGCTTCCCGGCGCCGCGGGGTCGCTGTTGAAGCTCTCCGCGGCGACGACGACGATGCGCCGCAGCGAACTGGCGTTGGAGGTCGCGGGCGCCGAGGCGGTCACGTGGCCGGCCGACGGCGACGCGCCAGGCCGTGCCGCCGGGCAGGGTTCGCTCTGGCGCCAGGCCCTGTCGCTGGGCGGCGGGAGCAACGAGATGCAGCGCAACCTGATCGCCGAGCGCCTGCTCGGCATGCCCCGCGAAGCGACCGCCGACCGGGGCATCCCGTACCGCGACGTCCCGCACGCGTGACTCCGGTGGCGGCCGGCCGCGCGGTGTACGCCGAAGGCCACCGCCGCGGCTTCAGTACGTCGGGAATCGACGCTGTCCTCGGCGTGGTTGCGTTTGCGGATGGGGTGGCGCCCGGTCGGGTTGTCCGTGCGGCGATCCCGCACCTCGGTGCCCTCGGCGGCGTCGATGTCGATGGTGCCGGTGCCGGAGTCGTCGGTCAAGCGACTGGGCCCCAGCACCGTCCAGACCAGGTCGGTTTGTCGGAGGTACTCGTCGGCCGCCGCCTTCGCCTCGGCATGGGCGAAGAAGCTCGAATCCGGCGGAACACCGTGGTCGACGCGACTCGCTACGACGTGCGGCCCGTCGCGGCGGCCCTGTAGGTTGCCGGTGACACCGATGCTGTGAACAAGGGGACTGACGACCGATGGCTTGGGACTTTTCGACCGATCCGGAATTCCAGGAGAAACTCGACTGGGTCGAGCAGCTGTGCAAGGAAGAGATCGAGCCGTTGGGGCTGATCTTCCCGTACGCGGTGCGTCTGCCCGACCCGAAGGTGAAGGAGCTCGTCAAGGGGATCCAGGACCAGATCAAGGCCCAGGGTCTCTGGGCGATCTTCCTCGACGAGGACCTCGGCGGGCCGGGCTTCGGCCAGCTCAAGCTCGGGCTGCTCAACGAGATCCTCGGCCGGTACCCGGCCGCGCCGCAGATGTTCGGGGCCGCCGCGCCCGACACCGGCAACATGGAGATGCTCGCCGCGTACGGCACCGAGGAGCAGAAGAAGCGGTGGCTCGAGCCGCTGCTGAACCAGGAGATGTTCTCGGCGTATTCGATGACCGAACCCCAGGGCGGGTCGGACCCGAACCTGTTCAAGACCCACGCCATGCGCGACGGCGACGAGTGGGTCATCAACGGTGAGAAGTGGTTCACCAGCGCCGGCCGGGCCGCCGACATCCTGTTCGTGATGTGCACCAACGGCATGTTCGTGGTGCCTCGCGACACGCCGGGTGTGGAGATCCAGCCTGAACCCCGCACGCACAACCACATCATCTACAACGACGTGCGGGTACCGCTGGACCATCTGCTCGGCCCCGAGGACGGCGCCAAGGTGCTCGCCCAACGGCGCCTCGGCGGCGGACGGATCCACCACGCCATGCGGACCATCGCCCAGTGCAAGCTCGCCTTCGACATGATGTGCGAACGGGCGCTCAGCCGTGAGAGCCACGGCAAGATCATCGCCGAGCACCAGATGGTGCAGGAGAAGATCGCCGACTCCTACGCACAGATCGCCATGTTGCGGCTGTTCGTGTTGGAGACGGCGTGGAAGATCGACAACACCTCGACCCTCGAGGCCCGCACCGACATCGCCGCGGTGAAGTATTCGATGGCCAAGGTCCTCCGCGAGGTCTCGTACAACGCGCTGCACATTCTGGGGTCGCTCGGCACCACGAACCTCACGCCGATCCAGGCGATGTACGCGGGCGCGCCGACCATGGGCATCGCGGACGGCGTGGACGAGGTCCACAAGGCGACCGTCGCCCGCCGGGTGCTCAAGTCGTACCGTCCGCATGAGGGCAACTGGCCGACCGAGTACCTGCCCGCCAAGCGGGAGGCGGCGTGGGCCAAGTTCGAGCCGAAGTTCAAAGAGGACCCCGAGCTGCGTGAGGTCGCCGAGAACTACCAGCGCTACTTCGCGAACCGCCACTGACGGCTGCCCGGCTGGTCCGGTTCGGACCGGGTGTGCCCATTGGGGATCGGGTGTGGTCGGCACGGGCGCACAGACATTCGTCTTCGACGAGGGAGTTGGTCGTCACGTGCGACACTGGCTGGTGTGAACAACGGGCTGTTTCGGAAGGTCGACGCGGTCACGTTCCGCGTGCCGAGTCTCGACGACGGCCTGGCGGGCTCGACGCGACGGTCTTCACGCTCCGGGCGAGGGTGTCCAGACCGAACCGTCCGAGCCGGGTAGCACGTGCGTAGCGACGCGCTCGGCATGGCACACGTCGAGCAGATGCGGATCCGACGTCGCGAGCGCTGCGTCGGCTGAGCGTGCGACCTCCGCGGCGATGCAGTCAGCGAGACTCACCGTACAGCGGCTCCGGTGATAATGGCGCGCCCGCAACAGGCCCGCCGCGGCCGCCGTCGAGGTTGCGATGTCGGGCGCATCGAGTAGGCCGAGCTGTGCAAGGTCGAGCGCAGCGTCGTCGGGATCGGACCCGACGATCCGCACGAGATGATCGAGCACCTCGGCCACGCCCACCGCGGTCAGCGCCGCTCGGTCGTCACGCAGCACTCCCCGCACCGCGGGTGCGGCGGGTTCGCCCTTGAGAAAGGCGAGCACGGCGTACGCGTCGAGGACGATCATCGTGTCCGGGTGCGTCGCGCGTCCTGTTCGCGGTCCCGGCGACGGCTCACGTCGGTGTTCGGGCCCCGCCCGGCGTACCGGCCCTCGAGGCTCGCCACCGGATCGTCGGTCACGGGGCGCATCACGACTCGGTCCCCGAGATCGACGACGAGAACGTGACGGGTTTGCCAACGGGCCCGGGTCGCCGCCGGAATCGAAACCTGACCGTTGCGGGAGATGGTCATGACGTGCTTCGCAGTCTGCATGCTTGCATTGTAGCGATCGAAGAAACCGTTGTATGAGAGGTCCCGGGAGTTCGCCAACCGGCCGGCCGACCGAATCGCACGAAGGAATGGGGGCCGTGCGCGGGCGTCGGCCAGTTGCAGTGCTCTGGGCTCACCGGTCGGACGCGTCGACGAGTGCCGCGCACCTGTCCACTCGGTTCGCCGGCGATCGATGTCGGAGGATCCATGCTCGCGGGCAGTGCGGTGTCGGCTTCGTGTCAGACTTCCCGGGGTGGAGTACTGGCACGGGGTCGCGGGCGCGTATCACCGTTCGTTCGCGACGTTGTGTGCCGGGACGATCCCGGCGCTGCTCGACGGCCTCCCTCGAGGACGTCTCCTGGACGTCGGATGCGGCACCGGTGAGCTACTCGCCGAGGCCCGACGCGTGGGCATCGCCGCGTTCGGAATCGATGCGGCGTCGGACATGGTCTCCCGCGCGGCCGGCGTTGCACACGGCGACGTGCTCCGCGCCTCACTTCCCGACACTCCGTTCTGCGAGGAATCGTTCGACGCCGTGACCGCCAACTTCGTCGTGAACCACGTCGACGACCCACGGGCCGTGATGCGGGAGCTGACCCGGGTGACGATGCGAGGCGGAACGGTGGTAGCGACGATCTAGCCGGCGGGCGGGGCCGGGTGGGCAGAGCTGATCGCAGCGGTGTTCGACGCCGCGGACGTCATCCCGATGCCCGGTACCCGTCTCCCGGACGCATTGGACTTCGACCGTACCGTTGCCGGGTTGGCGGACCTCGCCGGCGGTGCCGGGCTCGCCGTCGTCGAAGCAGACGAACTCGACTGGACCTGGCACGTTAGGCCCGAGGACTTGTGGGCGGGAATCGCCGGTGGTGTCGCAACGCCCGGCCAGACCTACCTTGCGCAGAAGCCGGAGGTCCGCGCACGCATCGAGCGGGAGTTCTTCGCACGCGCGACCGATCCGCCGTTCGCGTTTGCGGCTCGTGCCGCGTTCGTCCTGGCCTCCCGCTGACCGAGGCCGAGCTGGTTCGAGCACACGTCAGACGCGGTCGGCGAGGTGGAGAATCGAGTCCAGTCGGTCCGATTCGGGGAGAGGATGCCTCGACGTCGGATCGATGAGCAGGGCACGCATGCCTGCGGCCATTGGACCCTCGTAGTCCGCGTCGAAGGAATCGCCGACGAACACGGCATCGGACGGGTCGATGGCAAAACGCGCGCAGGCCGCGGCGTAGATCGACGGGTGCGGCTTGCGGAATCCGTGATCGACCGACAGCACGAGGTGCTCGAATTCCGCGTCGGCAAAATGTTCGGCGACGAAGCGTGGCACCATCGCCGGGTCGTTCGTGTTCGACACGACACCCAAGCGATATGACGACCCGAGTGCGACGAGCAGGTCGGCTGCCCCGCTGATGGGGTAGATGTGTTCGGACCATTCCGTGTTGAAGGTCGCCGCCAACTCTCCACGTTCCCGGTCCGCGAGTTCGACGTGGGCGTACTGCGCGAACGCTTCGGCGTAGTCGGCCATCGACGGTTCGTGCAGGGTGATCGCACTTTGGGCCTCCAAAACACGTGACGCGGCATCCCACGCCGCGACGAAGGCGTCCTGGTCACCATGGAATCCCATGCCCGCGACGAGCGCGTGCGACCTCGGATACCCCAATGCGGTCCAGTCCTGCTCGTAGCCGACGAGTGTTCCGAAGAAATCGAACAGCAGCACCTCGCTCATCTGCCGACACTACGGGCCGCCGACGGTGCGCCGGATGCCTTTCGTGAACAAATCATTCAGCGGTGGTAAGCGTCCCGACGGTGGTCGATGTCAATCACCTGCACGACGTGGGTCTCGTCGTCGATCCGGTACCGGACCCGGTACTCGCCGCGTCGTGCGCGCCACTGGCCCGCGAACGGGGGGCGGAGTGGTGCGCCGACTCGGCGCGGCTGATCCGCGAGGGGTCCGAACATGAACTCGATGCACGCGGTCGCAGCCGCTTCAGGCAGTCGCCCGGCCAATTGGCGTGCGGCCGTACGGGCGACCACGACCCGACAGCTCATGCACCGGGACGGGAGTGACGTCGATGGTCTGCGAGCAGATCACGCACGGCCTGCTCGTCGAGCACGTCACCGCGCTCGACGTCACGGTCGGCTTCGGCAATGCGCTGCTGTGCTGCCGGGTCTGCGAGGAGCTCCAAGGTCGCTTCGATCGACTCGAGGTCGGTTGCAGCGACGAGCACCACGTGGTCACGGCCGTTCTTGGTGATCTGTACGCGTTCCTGCGTGGTCGCGACCCGGTCGGCGATCTCCGAGAGTCGCGCCTTTGCCTCCGAGAGCGGAACGGTCGCCATAGACCAGGATTCTAGTCTGTCACATCGGAAGCGGCACCTGAAGCGGGCCGGACAGCGGTGGTTCAGTGGGAGCGGCGGCGACGCCACGTGTTGACGATCGACGGGGGCTCCCAACCGGCGTCGGCCGCCGAGAGATCAGTGCCCGGTGGCACGATCTCGTCGATCCGGTCCAGCACGTCGGCGTCCAGGCGCACGTCGGACGCGGCGAGTTGGCTCTCGAGGTGGTCGGCGGTCCGAGGCCCGATGATCGGACACGTCACCGCCGGGTGGGCGAGCACGAAGCCGAGCGCGAGTTGGATGAGGGTCAGCCCGGCCTCGGCGGCGAGTTCGGTGAGCTGGTCGACGGCCGCGAGCTTGGCCTGGTTCGCGGGCAGCCCCATGTCGTAGCGGGCAGGGATGCGCTCGGCCCTCCGGCTGGTGTTCGCCTTGCCGGTGCCGAACGTGCCGGCGAGCCAACCTCCCGCCAAAGGGCTCCAAGGCAGCACGCCCAGCCCGTAGGACTCGGTCACCGGCAGCACGTCACGTTCGATGCCTCGGGCGAGGATCGAATAGGGCGGCTGCTCGGTCACGAAGCGTTCCCGGTTGCGTCGCTCGGCGGTCCACTGCGCCTCGACGATCTGGTGGGCGGGAAACGTGGACGATCCGAAGTAGCGGATCTTGCCGGCGTGGACGAGGTCACTCAATGCGCCAAGCGTCTCGTCGATGTCGGTGGACGGGTCGGGCCGGTGCATCTGGTACAGGTCGATGTGGTCGACGCCGAGGCGACGGAGGCTGTGCTCGCACTCCTCGATGATCCAACGCCTCGACAGGCCCATCTGGGTCGGGGAGTCTCCCATCGGGCCACACGCCTTGGTCGCGAGGAACACGCGGTCGCGGTCGATGAGGGCCAGCGCCTTGCCCACGATCTGCTCGGACTCGCCGTGCGAGTACACATCCGCGGTGTCGATGATCGTGATGCCCGCGTCGAGCGCAGCGTGGATGATCCTGATCGAGTCGTCGTGGTCGGGGTTGCCCATCTCCCCGAACATCATCGCTCCGAGGCAGAGGTTGCTGACCCTCACCCCGGTCCTTCCGAGAGTGCGTGTCTTCATCGCGTCGCACGTTACGCCCGCCGGGTCAGACCGTGTGGGGAAGCAGGCGACGGGCAATCCGATCCAAGGTGCCATCGCCAGCAGCGAGCTTCCATCACGAGCCACCGCTAGCCGGTCACCCTCACCGACGAGTCGGTCGCGAGGTGGGCGATCAGGTCGGCTGGTATTCGGTGCGCAGCGCGCGCTTGAGGAACTTGCCGTTCGCGTTCTGGGGGAGCGGTTCGTCGCGGTAGAACACGTAGCGGGGCACCTTGAAGGCGGCGAGTCGCTCACCCACGAACGCCCGCAACTCGTCCGCGTCGGCGGTCGCTCCCGGCTCGAGGTGCACGACCGCGGCGACCTCTTCGCCGAGTCGTTCGTCGGGAAGCCCGAACACGGCCACCTCGGCGACGTCGGGGTGCTCGTAGATCGCCGCTTCGACCTCGGAGCAGTACACGTTCTCACCGCCGCGCAGCACCATGTCCTTGGCCCGATCGACCAGGAACAGGAAACCGTCCTCGTCGATCCGGCCGATGTCACCGGTGTCGAACCAACCGTCGACGATCGCCGCTGCGGTGGCCTCGGGCCGGTTCAGGTAGCCCTTGATCACGACCGGCCCCTTCACCCAGAGCTGCCCGATCGTGTCGGGGTCGCGGGGCAACTCGACACCGGTCGGGTCGCACAGCTTGGCGTCCAGCGTGGGCACGACCGGCCCGCACGAAGTCGGCTTCAGTTCATAGGTGGCGGCCATGTTGGCGGTGACGATCCCCGAGGTCTCGGTCAGCCCGTATCCGGTCGTCGCAGAACCTTCGCCGAGCGCGTCGCCGATCTTGTCAACCAGATCCGGGGGCATCGGCGCGCCCCCGCCAGAGAGGGATGCGAGGGAGGAGGTGTCGCGGGTCGCATACTCGGGGTGCAGCAGCAGTTCACGACTCATCGTCGGCACGCCCGCGAGGTTGGTGACGCCCTCACGCTCGATCAGTTCGAGCGCACGGCCGGCATCCCATTTGTGTATCAGCACGAGTGTGCCGCCGGCGAGGGTCACCGGGTGCAGCACACAGTTGCATGCGGTGACGTGGAACAGCGGCGTCGTCGCGAGGTAGACGAGCGGCTTGGCCTCGGGGGCGTCGGTTGCGTCCGCATCGCCGCCTGCCGCCGGTTCGTCTGTCGCTCCTTCGGCCGCCGCAGCCGCTTGCGCCGTGACGGTCGTGAGGGTCCAGAACACCAGGTGCAACACGTTGTGGACCGACCCGCGGTGGGTGATCTGCGCGCCTTTCGGGTTGCCGGTGGTCCCCGACGTGTAGAAGATCGTGGCGTCGTCGTCGGGGTCGATTTCCGCGTCGGGCAGCGTGTCGGGTGCGTCGCCCGCGACGATGTCGTCCCACCGCAGCACCCCGGCGGGCACCTCATCCTCGACCCGGGTGGCGACCACCCCGAGGGACTGATCGCGTCGCAGGTCGTCGAGGATCGGGAGAAGCCGCTCGAGCCGCTCGTCGTCGACGAACACCACTTCGGGCTGCGCGTCGCGCAGCGCGTAGTCCATCTCCGCGGTGGTCCACCAGGCGTTCATCCCGACCAGGGCTGCGCCGAGCGAGATCGTCGCCCAGTAGGCGATCACCCATTCGGGGTAGTTTCGCATCGCCACTGCGACGCGCGTCCCCGGGCCGACGCCGTGGTCGTCGCGCAGCCGGTGGGCGAGCGCCCGTACCAGCCGATGGGTTTCGGCATAGGTGAGGCGTTCGTCCTCGAAGATCAGATACGGCTTGTCTCCCTGCAACGCCGAGAGTTCCCAGATGGCGCGCATCGTGGGCGGCGCGGTGGCGAAGACCCGGTTGGTCTGTCCCCGCACTTCGATCTCGTCCATGGCGAACGGCCCGCCCGGCGCGATCATCTGCTCCCAGGCGTCGAGAAAGTGGCGAACGGCGTCGGAAGATACCGACCCGGAGGGCCCCGGAGCAGTGGACATCGGATCGGAAGGCACAGGCTGTCTCCTCATGGCTCGTGTCCGGCCTTTCCGGACCTTCGTCACCAAAGATGGTGCCACGTTCCGAGGGCCGAGTGGACCCCGCTGCGCCCACTCGATCGGGTCGTAGCAGTCCGGGTCAGTGCTCGAGCGCCAGCGTCCCGGCCAGCACGCCGCTCAGCGCCCACTGGTGTTCGGGGTCGAGTCGTCCGAGACGAGTGATTAGCCGGGCGGTCGATATGGCGGGCATCTGCTCGGCTTGGAACTCAGTCGTGGTGTCGAGCTCGTTGCCGGCATCGGGATCGACGGGGATGTGAAGCGGAATGCCGCGTCGCGCCGTCGTGCCGGGGACGACGATGACCAAGTGCAGACTCGGGTGGTGGAGGCGATCATCGGAGACGATGACCGCGGGCCTGACGAAGGCCTGCTCCGGGTTCTCCGGCTTGGATCCTCGGTTCAACCGATGGCGCCGGCGTCCTTCAGGTCGGCCAGTTCCTCCCAGGTGAACCCGGCATCGATCAGTGCCAGTTCGGTGTGCTCGCCGTGCTCGGGGCAGCGCGTCACCTCGACCGGCTCGCCGTCGAACTGCGCGGGGCTCGCAACCAGCGCCACCTCCGAGCCGTTCGCGGCGGTCATCGTCGGCAGGTAGCCGTTCGCGACGACCTGGGGGTCGTCATACAGCTCGTCGAGCGTCTGGAACGGGCTCCACACTCCCTCGAAATCGGCGAAGACCTCTCGCCAGTGCGACATCGGATGTGCGGCGAACGCCGTATCGAGGCGATCCAGGCACTCGGCGTGGTTGGCCTGGCGGGCCGCGTCGGTCGCGAAGCGCTCGTCGGTCGCCATGTCCGCGAGGCCCAGCCGGGTCACGAAGTCGGCCCAGTAGCGATCCGACTGCAGCAGCATCATCATCAGATGCCGACCGTCACCGGTGCGGTAGGTGCCCACCCCCACGTTGGGTGACATCGAGCGGCCCTGCCCGGCGATCTTGTCGAAGCCGTACAGCTTCGAGGCGATCACCATGGGCGAGACCTGCCACATGGCGGTGGCGAGCAGCGACACCTCGACCACGCTCGGTTCCCCGGTGCGTTCCCGCTTCAGCAGCGCCGCGGCGATCGCGCCCGCGGTGGCCAGGCCGCCGACGACGTCACCGAACGCCGGAGTGGGTTGGCCGGGTGGCCAGCCGTCCGAATCGGGCATCGACACGCCCACCCCGCCCCGGGCCCAGTACGACGCGGCGTCGTAGCCACCCTTGGCCGCGTCCGGACCCTTCGAACCCTGCCCGGTGCCGCGGGCCACGATCACGTCGGGATTCGCCGCGCGCAGGTCGTCGACCCCGATGCCCAGCTTGGCGACCGCAGCGGGCAGATAGTTGGTGAGCACCACGTCGGCGCGTTCGACCAGGCGGAGGAACGCCGCGTGCCCGTCGGGGTGGGCGAGGTCGATCGCCACCGAGCGCTTCGAGCGGTTGGGTTGCTCCATCATGAAGTTCACGCCGTCGGCGCCGCCCGGCAGCAGACCGGAGGTGACCAGACCGCGTTGGGGGTCGCCGGTCTCGGGGTGCTCGACCTTGATCACGTCGGCCCCCCAGTCGGCGAGCACCGCGCCCGCCGCGGGGATGAACATCCACGATGCGATCTCCAGCACACGCACACCCTCGAGCGGTCGGTCGGTCATGGCAGGCTCCTCGCAGACGAGTGGACGATGTCGGGCGCTCGACAGGACTACCAGACGAGCTCGAGGTTGTTGATCGACCGCAGGTCCGGGGCGTACTCCAAGGTGACGCCGTCGGCGAGGCGGTACTCCCCGACGGCGGCGTGCCACTCCTCGAGCACGATGGCCAGCTCGAGCCTTGCGAGATGCGAACCGAGGCAGCGGTGCACACCGCCACCGAAGGCGAGGTGCTTGATCGAGGCGCGGTCGAAGTCGACGGTGTCGACGTCGACCCAGGCGTTTTCGTCGGTGTTCGCCGACCCGAGGGTTGCGACGACCGTCGTGCCCGCCGCGACCGGGCAGCCCCCGATCTCGGTGTCACAGGTGGTGATCCGAACCACGCCGGGCACCGGGGTCTCCCAGCGCAGCATCTCCTCGATCGCCCGCGGGATCGAGGCCGGGTCGTCACGGAGTCGGCGCTGGTGCTCGGGGTGCTGGGCGAGAAAAGCCAGCATGCAGTCGAGCGAGGCGGTGACGGTGTCGAGGCCGGCGAGGAAGAACAGAAAGCCGATGTCGAGAATGTCTTCGTCACTCAGGCGTTCGCCGTCGACCTCGGTTTCGAGAAACCCCGAGATGATGTCGTCGCGGGGTTCGGCCCGGCGGGCGTCGACGACCTCCTGGATCACCTCGTAGATTCTCCGCCCCGACTCCCGCGCGCTGGCTTTGCGGCCTTCGACGGTGCGGTCGGCGGGATGGATGATGCCGTCCTTGAGTTCCAGGAACTCCTCGCGCCGGGTGATGGGCAGCCCCAGCAGCTCGAGGAACACCGTGGTGGGGACCGGCACCGAGATGGCGTCGTGGAAGTTCCCGTGCCCCTCAGCGGCGAATTTCTCGACGAGTTCACGCACCAGGTCCCGGGTCGGCTCGCGGAGGGCCGCGACCTTGCGAGGCGCGAACAGCGGGTCGAGGATCTTGCGGTACTTCTTGTGGTCGGGCGGGTCGATCTGGAGTGGCACGAGCGGCCGGATCTGTCCGATGTCGACCGCGTCGGCGCCCGAGGAGAAGATCTCGGCGTGGGCGAGCACGTGGCGGACGTCGTCGTGACGGCCGACGATCGACAGGTCGTGGTCGTCGAGAGGGACGACCGCGGCGGTGTCGCGCAGGGCCTTGAAGAGCACCTGAGGATTGGCGAGCTCGGCGGGGTCGGCGATGTCGGGCATCTCGATGTTCGTCATGGTGCACCTGATCTGCGTCGAAAGGGCGCCTCACCGGTTCGCTTCCGGCATGGCACGCCCTCAACCTAGCGCGGATCTAACACTCACGTCAGCTAGGCGGCTCGGCGCGGACCGTTGCCTTCTCGGCCGGCACCACGGCCGGTGCGTCGCGCCAGGCGACGATGCCGTCTTCGGGCTTGGCGGCGGGCCAGTGGTCGTCGTGGACCTCGGCCCAGTGGGCGTGGTTGAGCTGGTGCAGGGTGAAGCACGCCTGGAGCGAGTTGTAGAAGCCCTGGTTGTCGACGGTCTCGTTCACCGACTCCTTGATCATGAGCGCGGTCATCGTCGGCAGTTCCGCGATGCGGCGGGCGAAGTCCAGGGTGCGCTCGGCGAGTTCGTCGCGGGGAAAGACCTTCGCCACCATGCCCAGCCGGTGGGCCTCGTCGACGTCGATCGAGTCGCCGGTGAGCATCAGCTCCTTGGTCTTGCGCGGTCCGAACTCCCACGGGTGGGCGAAGTACTCCAGTCCACACATGCCCAATCGGGTGCCGACCACGTCGGCGAACACCACGTCGTCGGCGCCCACGATCAGGTCGCACGCCCACATGAGCATGAGCCCGGCGGCGTACACGGGGCCGTGGACCTGGGCGACCGTGATCTTGCGGAGGTTGCGCCAGCGCAGCGTGTTCTGGAAGTAGTAGTGCCATTCCTGCAGCATCCGGTTCTCGGTGCCGGCCCGCGTGGCGCCGTTGACCCGGTAGGTGGGGTGGTTGGCGTAGTCGTCGATCGCGGCCCGCGAACCCATGTCGTGACCGCTCGAGAACATCGGGCCGGTGCCACCCAGGATCACCACACGACAGGTGTCGTCGGCCTCCGCGGCGAGCATCGCCGCGTCGAGTTCGACGAGCAGACCGCGGTTCTGGGCGTTCCGGGCGTCGGGTCGGTCGAGCAGGATGCGCACGATCCGACCCTCGTCGTGGGACTCGACGGTCAGGTATTCATAGTCGGACATGGGGCACCTCGGCCGGACGTTGGGTCGGCGCGTCACGTGACACGCGTGTCAGAATGACACCGCTGTCAGATTAGATCGTCGCCTCCGACGTCGCCGTCGGGCCGCGGTGGTCACGCGATTCGTCGAGGGGACGCCATGCATCTCGAATTGGACTCGGAGGCCTGCCAGGGCCACGGCCGCTGCTACAGCCTCGCCCCGGAGCTCTTCGACTGCGACGACGACGGCCACAGCGTGCTGCTGTGTCACGGCGAGGTGCCCGGAGACCTCGTC
>Ga0182738_1005323_pt1 | contig 13805 bp, 8 predicted proteins | sample eDN5th30CBELigMG_FD_128876 | JGI IMG/M metagenome (GOLD analysis project Ga0182738, IMG submission 128876) | Enriched Miracle-Growth compost microbial communities from Emeryville, California, USA - eDNA 5th pass 30_C BE-Lig MG (version 2)... ...
CCGGGCGTATCCCCTCGACGACATACGAATGGTATCTTTGCTCAAAAAGCTGATTGGCAGTCGCAACGACCGCATACTCAAGCAGTACCGCAAGCAGGTCGCGCAGATCAACGCGCTCGAACCCACGCTGGCGGGCCTGTCCGACGAAGAACTTGCCGCAAAGACGCCCGCCTTCCGGCAGCGCCTGGCCGAAGGCGCCACGCTGGATGACCTCCTCCCCGAAGCCTTTGCCGTGGTGCGCGAGGGCAGCAAGCGCGTGTTCGGCATGCGCCACTTCGATGTGCAGCTGCTGGGCGCGATCTCCCTGCACAATGGCAAGATCTCTGAAATGCGTACCGGCGAGGGCAAGACCCTCATGGCCACGCTGGCGGTTTACCTCAACGCGCTGGCCGGCAAGGGCGTGCATGTGGTCACTGTCAACGACTACCTCGCCCGGCGCGATGCCGAATGGATGGGCCGCCTGTACAACTTCCTGGGCATGACAGTGGGCGTAGTGGTGCCCCAGCAGGAAAACGAGGAAAAGCGCGCCGCCTATCGCGCCGACATCACCTACGGCACCAATAACGAATATGGCTTCGACTACCTGCGCGACAATATGGAGTATCGTGCGGAAGACCGTCGCCAGCGGCCGCTCTTCTATGCCATTGTCGACGAGGTCGATTCCATCCTGATCGACGAGGCCCGCACGCCGCTCATCATTTCCGGCCAGGCCGAGGACAATACCGAGCTGTATGTGCGCATGAATGCGGTGCCTCCCATGCTGACGCGCATGGCCGAGGAGCCCAAGCCGCACGAACCGGAGCCCGAAGGCGATTTCTGGGTCGACGAAAAGGCCCAGCAGGTGTATCTGTCGGAGGCGGGACAGGTCAAGGTCGAAGAGGTCCTGGCCAAACTCGGCATCCTGCCTGAAGGCGAATCTCTCTACGATCCGCGCAACATCACCCTGGTGCATCACCTGATGGTGGCGCTGCGCGCGCACAGCCTGTTCTTCCGCGACCAGCAATACGTGGTGCAGAACGGCGAGATCATCATTGTCGACGAATTCACCGGCCGCCTGATGGTGGGCCGGCGCTGGTCCGATGGCTTGCACCAGGCGGTCGAGGCCAAGGAAGGCGTCAAGATCCAGAACGAGAACCAGACACTGGCGTCCATTACCTTCCAGAACTATTTCCGCATGTACGAGAAGCTCTCGGGCATGACCGGTACGGCGGATACGGAAGCCTACGAATTCCAGGAAATCTACAGTCTCGAAACAGTCATTATCCCGACCAACCGGCCCATGGCCAGGGTCGACCAGAATGACCAGGTCTTCAAGACCGACCAGGAAAAGTACAACGCCATTCTGGCCGACATCAAAGACTGCCACGAGCGCGGCCAGCCCGTGCTGGTCGGCACCACCAGCATCGAGAATTCGGAGCTGCTGTCGGGGCTGCTGCGCAAGGCAAGCCTGCCGCACGAGGTGCTCAATGCGAAGCAGCACGCGCGTGAAGCGGAGATCGTCGCCGAGGCGGGCAAGCCGGGCCATATCACCATCGCCACCAATATGGCCGGCCGTGGTACAGACATCGTTTTGGGCGGCAGCGTAGAGAAGCAGGTCGATCTCGTCCGTGCCGACGCCAGCCTTTCCGCCGAAGAGAAGGAAGCCCGCATCACAGCCATCAAGGCTGAATGGCAGCCTGCCAACGAAGCAGTGAAGGCTGCCGGCGGGCTGCGCATCATCGGCACCGAACGGCACGAGTCGCGCCGCATCGACAACCAGCTGCGTGGCCGCGCAGGCCGCCAGGGCGACCCTGGTTCCTCGCGTTTTTACCTGTCGCTTGAAGACTCGCTCATGCGCATTTTCGCCGGTGACCGGGTGCGCGCCATCATGGAGCGCCTGCGCCTGCCTGAGGGCGAGCCCATCGAGGCCAAGATGGTGTCCCGTTCCATCGAGTCCGCGCAGCGCAAGGTCGAAGGCCGCAACTTCGATATCCGCAAGCAGTTGCTGGAATACGATGACGTGGCCAATGACCAGCGCAAGGTGCTTTATGCGCAGCGCAATGAGGTGCTTGAATCGGAAGATGTGTCAGTGACCATCGCCAACCTGCGCGACGCCGCCATGACCGAGCAGTTCCGTGCCTTTGTCCCGGAAGACTCGATGGAAGAGCAATGGGATATCGCCGGCCTGCAGAGCGCGCTGGAATCCGAGTGGCAGATTTCCCTGCCGCTTGTGGACATGCTCGAGAAAGAGCCCAACCTGACCGACGAAGACCTGCTTGAGCGGGTGATCGAGGAGGCCCGCCGCCTCTACCAGGAAAAGGTCGATCTGGTCGGCCAGGCCGGCTGGGCGCCTTTCGAGCGCTCCATGCTGCTGCAGTCCATCGACACCAACTGGCGCATGCACCTGGCATCGCTTGACCACTTGCGCCAGGGCATCCACCTGCGCGGCTATGCGCAGAAAGATCCCAAGCAGGAATACAAGCGCGAAGCATTCGAGCTCTTTTCCGACATGCTTGACCGCATCCGCAACGAGGTGGTGCGTGTCCTGATGACGGTGCGCGTGCAGTCGCGCGAGCAGGTCGAGGTCGAGGAAGCAGAGCCCAAGCCCGTCAACGTCACCTATCACCATGCCGACTACGACGCCGCGCTCAGTGGCGCCGACCCTGGCCTGGATGAGCAGGCGCCGGCGGCTGCCGGCACACCGGCGGGCAATATCCCCAAGGTGGGCCGCAATGATCCTTGCCCCTGCGGCAGCGGCAAGAAATACAAGCACTGCCACGGTCGCCTGGTCTGACAGAAAAGGAACGCATCGCTCCGGAGGGGGGGCGATGCGGAGCCGGCGCAGGCCGGTGCCGCAGCTAGATCAGGAACAGGGTTGCCAGTCCAAGAAAGATAAAGAACCCCAGGGAATCCGTCGCGAAGGTCAGCAATACTGAAGACCCGACGGCGGGATCTTTTCCAAACCGTTCGCGCAAGATGGGGATGAGCACGCCCAGCCCCGCGCCGATCAGCATGTTGCAGATCATCGCAGCCATCATGACGGCTGCGATCGAAGGCGATCCCGAAATCGCCCAGGCGAATCCGGCAGCCACAAAACTGCCGCACAGGCCCACGAAGAACGTCACCATCAGCTCGCGGCGCACCAGTTGCCAGGCATTGGATTCGGTGACCCGCCCCATGGCCAGCGCGCGTATGATCATGGTCATGGTCTGGTTGCCGGAATTGCCTCCTATGCCTGCCACGATAGACATCAGGAAGGCCAGTATGACGATATGGCTCACTGTCTCTTCAAATCGGGAGGCCACCAGCGAGGCGATGGAGGCAGTACACAGGTTCACGAACAGCCATGGCGCCCGGTTGCGCAGCGCATCGATCACAGGCGCGAAAATATCTTCTTCCTGCAGACCGGCACGCGACAGGGCTTGCTCCTGGGAGTCTTCCTGGATGACGTCCACGACATCGGCAATGGTGACCCGGCCAATCAGGCGGCCCTGGTCGTCCACCACTGGTGCGGACACCAGATCGTATCGTTCAAAGGCGCCGGCGGCATCGGCGTCCGAATCCAGCGGGTTGAGCGTGAGATAGTCGGTCACCATGACCGCTGACACCAGCATCTCGGGTTCGCGCACCAGCAGCGTGGTCAGTTGCAGGCTGCCTTGCAGGCGGTCCTGGCGGTCGACCACGAAGATCTGGTCGGTATGGTCGGGCAGCTCCTGCAGACGGCGCAGATAGCGCAATACGACCTCCAGGGTGACATCTTCCCGCACACGGACCATATCGAAGTCCATGATCGCGCCGACGGTGTCTTCCGGGTAGCCCATGGCCTCGATCAGCTGGGCCCGCTCCTCGTCCGTCAGGCCTTTCTGCACCTCCGAGATAACATCCGCCGGGAGGTCGGGCGCGAGGTCGGCAATCTCGTCCGCATCCATGCTCCCCGTGGCCTTGACGAGGTCCTGGTGATCCATGGACTTGATCAGCGACTCGCGGGCCCAGTCGTCCACCTCGAGCAGCACGTCAGCGTCATGCTCGGGCGAAACCAGTTGCCAGATAATCTGGCGTTCCTGGACCGGCAGCGACTCGAGGATGAAGGCGATGTCAGCCGGATGCAGCTGGTTGACGATGTTCTGGATCTCAGCCTCATGCTGGCGCTGCAGCAGGCCTTCGAGCAGGTGCGACCTGTCGTCGGTTTCATACTGGCGCTGCGCGAGCGCTTCCACCACCTCCTGGCGGCGCAGGATGGACTGCAGCTCCTGCAGGGCCAGCTGTGCGTCTTCCGGGTCCAGCCGGCGGGGAATATTGATCGGCACGCCTTCTTGCTGCGCGTGGAGATCCGTCATAGGCAAACCTGCTAGTTATACGGGTGGCAGAGGGCGGCGCTTGCGCTGGTCGTCAGTGGCAACGTAGGTCAGGATGGCTTCCGTAACCTTCACCACATCCGCTTCCATGCGCTGGCGTTCGGCATAGACTTCGACCGAGACGGTGACGGAGGTGTTGCCGACCTTGATGATCTCTGCGTAGAAACTGAGCAGGTCGCCAACGAAGACAGGGTGCTTGAATGTGAAGGAGTTCACGGCCACCGTCGCCACGCGGCCCGCGGCGCGGCGTGTCGCGGGGACGGCGCCGGCGATGTCCACCTGGGCCATGATCCAGCCTCCGAACACATCGCCATGTATATTTGCGTCGGATGGCTGCGGCATGACGCGCAGGACGGCGTGCCGTTCGGGCGGGGGCAGGGCGGATGTGCTGGTTTGGGTAGTCAAGGTATGTTTTCCGGATGTTGCGCGGGTATCAGCCAGCCTGGCTGGCCAGCCATTGCCGGGCGAGTTCCACCCAGTAGGTGGCGCCCAGCGGGATCAGTTCGTCGTTGAAATCGTAGCTGCCATTGTGCAGCATGCAGGGGCCCGCGCCATGCCCAAGGCTGCGGTGGTCGCCGCTTCCGTTGCCTATCCAGACATAACAGCCTGGCTTGGCCTTGAGCATGAAGGCAAAGTCTTCAGCGCCCATGGACGGGCGCACATTGAGAACATGCTCGGCGCCGACGATGCCTTCCATGACCGAGGCACAGAATGCGGCCTCGGCTTCATGGTTGAAGGTGGGCGGGTATTTGCGCTCGAAATGGAATTCGGCCTTGCAGCCCAGCGCCTGCGCCGTGTGCTGCGCCGTCTCGCTCATGCGCTGTTCGACCAGGTCCAGCACGTCTTCGGACAGCGTGCGTACGGTTCCGCGCAGGAAAGCGTCGTTGGGGATGACATTGTCCGCCGAGCCGGCGTGTATCTGCGTGATGCTGAGCACGGCGGGGTCAAGCGGGTCAACATTGCGCGAGACGATGGTTTGCAGCGATTGCGCCAGTTGCACCGCCGCCATGACTGGGTCCACGCCCAGGTTGGGCATGCCGCCATGGGCGCCCTTGCCTTCGATGCGTATCTCGAACGTATTGCTCGACGCCATCATCGGGCCGGGGCGCACGCCGAACGTGCCCACGGGCATGCCGGGCCAGTTGTGCATGCCGAACACGGCATCCATGGGAAACAGCTCGAACAGGCCGTCGTCTATCATGGCCTTGGCGCCTTTGAACCCTTCCTCGGCCGGCTGGAAGATGACATAGACCGTGCCGTCGAAATCGCGATGCTCGGCCAGGTAGCGCGCCGCCGCCAGCAGCATGGTGGTGTGGCCGTCGTGCCCGCAGGCGTGCATCTTGCCCGGATTGCGGCTGGCGTGCTCGAATGTGTTCAGCTCCTGCATGGGCAGGGCGTCCATATCGGCGCGCAGGCCGAGCGCGCGGCCTGTCTGCGTTTTGCCGTGTATGGTGCCCACCACCCCCGTCTTGCCCAGCCCCCGGTGGGCAGGGATGCCCCAGGACTCGAGCCTGGCGGCCACGAGTTCGGAGGTGCGGTTTTCCTCGTAGGCGAGTTCGGGGTGTGCGTGGATGTCCCTGCGGATATCGGCGAGTTCGGATTTCCATCCGACAATGGCTTCAGCGAGTTTCATGTCCGGGACCCCTGTAGGCTGTGGGAGAGAGTGCTCTCCTGTATTCTAGTCTTTCTTCATGTGCGGTTGGATCATGGCGTCCAGTGCGGGGGCGACGTGCTGGTTGCCCGCGTAGACATACCCTTTGATGGGCCATGGGTCTTGGTGGCGGATGTCTTCACAGATGCCGCCGGCTTCGCGCACCAGCAGCGTGCCCGCGGCGACATCCCAGGGCGCCAGGCCCATTTCCCAGTAGCCATCGTAGCGTCCGCAGGCAACCCATGCCAGATCCAGCGCCGCCGCCCCGTGACGCCGCACGCCACGCGAATTGTGGATGGCATAGTCGAGCGTGGGCATGTATTCGTCTTCAAAAGAGAAGTCCCGAAAGGGGAAGCCTGTGCCGACCACAGATTCTGCCAGCGATGTGGCCTGCGACACATTGATGCGGCGCTCGTTGAGCCAGGCGCCGACCCCGTGCATGGCTGTAAAAAGCTCTTCCCGGCAGGGGTCGTATACCACGGCAATAACAGGGGTATCCCGATCCAGCACCGTGTCGCCCTCGGCGATCGTGCCTGCGTGCGCGATCAGCGCGATGGATACCGCATATTGCGGGATGCCATGCAGGAAATTGGTCGTGCCGTCCAGCGGATCGATGTACCAGGAGGCGGCGCCGGAAGTCTGGCCGCCGCTTTCCTCGGCGACGATGCCATAGTCTGGCGTGCGTTCGCGCAGGATATTGATCACCGCCTCTTCGGATTCGCGATCCGCTTGCGAGACGAGGTCGTTGCGCGTTTTCGTGTCGATGACAAGCTCGGCGCGATTGCGGGAGTAGGATTGTAAAATGGCTGCGGCGGCATGCGCCGCGGTCACTGCGGCGTCCAGGCAGTCGCTCAGAGGAAGGCGGGTTGATTGCATAGCTGGGTATTGACCTCTTCAAGCATCCGGGCTGCGGACATCGACGCCCGGCCACGATGCATTGTACGTGATGGTTTTTTGATTTGCGTTACGGACCATGTCCACCAATTATGAGCCCCTGATACCGGCCGAGCCGGAGGTAGACGAGCACGGCGTGGCTGTGAGCAGGCGCTATGGCGATGTATACCATTCCCGCAGCGGGGCGCTGGGCCAGGCGCGCAATGTGTTTCTGGCAGGCAACGGCTTGCCGCAGCGCTGGCGGGGCAGGCGCTCCTTTACCGTCTGCGAGACCGGTTTCGGCCTTGGCAATAACTTTCTCGCCCTCTGGGATGCCTGGCGCGGCGATGCGGACAGGCCTGCCCGGTTGCATGTCGTGTCTTTTGAAGCCCATCCCTTCCGCAAGCCAGACTTGCGCGGGCTGCTGCTGGCCCAGCACGAAGGTGAAATGGCAGCCCTGGCGCGGCAGCTTGCGGATGCCTGGCCGCTGTTGCTGCCCGGCATCCACCGCCTTGAGTTCGAGGCGGGCGCCGTTACCCTGACGCTGGTGTTCGGCCCTGTCGCCCGTACCGCGCGGCAGGTGCAGGCCCGGGTCGATGCCTTTTTCCTGGATGGATTCTCGCCCCGAGTCAACCCTGACATGTGGTCGCCAGCCTTGTTTGGCCAGATGGCCCGTCTGGCGGCGCCGCAGGCGACCGCCGCCACCTGGTGCTGTGCGGGCCAGGTAAGGCGCGATTTGCGGGATGCCGGTTTTCTGGTGAGCAAGGCAGCGGGCTTTGGCGGAAAGCGTGAAATGACCACGGCCACGCTCAGGCCGGAACTCAGCCAGCGGCAGGCTGGCCGGGCGGGCGCGCCGATGCGCGGCGTGCTGGTCGTTGGCGGCGGGCTGGCGGGAGCGGGTGTGGCGCATGCCCTTGCCATGCGGGGGCATGGCGTCACGGTGTTTGATCCCGTGTTTGCACATGGGCTCGGCGCCAGCCATGCCGGACATGAAGCGATTGCGCTGTCGCCTGTCGCCAGCAGCGATGATGATCTGCGCGCGCGGCTCGCCCGCGCGGGCACGCTTCGAGCCTTGCAGCGCTGGCAAAGCCTGCCGGAAGAGGCAAGGCCACTGGTCTGCGGTTCCCTGGTGATGGCGCAGAGCGCCGATGAGGAAGATGCGCAGCGCCGTACGGTAGATATCCTCGGTTTTCCCGGTGAATGGGTAAGCTGGCTGGACAGGCGCAAGGCATCCGAACGGGCGGGCATACCCCTGCCGCGCGGCGCCCTGTACTTCCCCCTGGGGCAGCGCATACAGCCGGCGGCGCTCCTGGAGGGGCTGCTGGGCCAGCCAGGCATTGCATGCAGGGCTGAGTCTGTGGCGGCCCTGCGGCGTCTGGAGGATGGCCGCTGGCAGGCCCTGGATGACCAGGGCGAGGTGCTGGCCGAGGCCGGGCAAGTGGTGCTGGCCAATGCCCGCCATGCGGGCCGGCTGCTGGCCTGTGTGACCCAGGCCGAAGGCGGCGGGATGCTGCCCGTGCTGCCTCGCCTGCAGGCGATGTACGGCATGGCGGGGCAGGTGAGCCATTATCGGGCGGGGGATATTCCAGCGCCGCGCTGCATTGTGTCGGCGGATGGCTATACTTTGCCGGTGGCGCGGGGGCGTCAGGTGGCGGGCAGCACATATGTGCTGTATCCAGAGTGCGCGGCGCTGACTGCCGAGGGTGAGCGGGAGATCGGCGAGAAGCTGGAGCGGCTGCTGGGCGATGCCGATGCGCCGGGCAGGCTGGCGGCGGCCGCGCCTGTGGGTGGCTGGGCTGGCTGGCGCGCCGCAGTGCATGACCGCTTGCCCGTCATCGGCCAGGCGGGCAGGGATACCGGGTTGTGGCTGGCCTGCGCTTATGGGTCGCGGGGGCTGACATGGTCAGCCTTGGCTGGCGATATCATTGGCGCACAGATGGACGAAGAGCCCGTGCCCCTGGAACGGGACTTGCTGGGGAAGATCGCGCCGCGCTAAGGCGGCTGGGCGGCTTCCTGGCGCCAGTGGGCGGGCGGGATGGGGCTCAGGGATGGGCCTGGAAAACATGCTTGAAACGATACGATTTTATTTTGTTGCCCAAATCCGTCAAAATAATGGTTTTTGAACGTTTTTGGGCATTTGCCCGAGGATTGCGCTGTGCCGCCCAAGACTGATCTTGCTCACGTGACGCAACTTGAATCCCTGGATTTCCTGACATCCAAGTCCGTGTCTGCCGAGTTTTCCCTGGCCGATGCCGGCTTGAGGCTCGATATCCAGGCGCATGCGCCCGGTGTTTACCGTCTGCGCTGCGGCCGGGCCGAGGCCCTTTTCCCTGAAAAGGCGGGCGCTCGCGCGCGCGCCCATGCTGAAATGCTGCTGGCCCGCCAGGAAGCGGTAGGCGAGCTGGCCATCAGTTCCGTGGCCGATGCCGACGGCCATGGCTGGCGACTCGAGCAGGCTGACATAGCGCTCGAGATATCCCGTGATCCTTTCAGTTTCACCGTTTCCCGCGCAGGCGAGCTGTTGCTGGCCTCCAGCGAAGGCGCCACGCTGGCATGCGCGCTCGGGGGCGAGCTTCCGCTCTGGCATTTTTGCGTCGACCTCGATGGCGACGATGCCATGCACGGGCTGGGCGAAACCAGCGGCGACCTGGATCGCCGGGGCGAGCGTGTCGTATCCGATGTGCCTGCCAGCCGGGCGCTTCCGCTGCTCTGGAGCACCAAGGGCTGGGGCTTGTATTTCAACACGCTGGGCCGGGTGGACCATGACATCGGTCACGAGGATGCGGATCAGTATCAGGCGACGGTGCATGACGAGGTTTTCGACCTGTTCATCTTCGTGGGCGAGCCCGCCGAGATCCTGAACCAGTATTCCGCGCTTACCGGCCGGGCGGGCCAGCCTGGGCTAGCGCCCATGGGCGTATGGCTCGACCAGGCGCCGGGCCAGTCCACCGATGACCTGCTTGCGGCGGCCCGTTCCTTCCGGGACCAGCAGTGGGGCCTTGATGTACTCAATATGGCTGCTCCCGCAGTCTGGGGCTTCCAGGCCGACAAGCCGGCCTTTGAGTCGGACGCCGCGCGGGTTTCCGAGCCGCGCGAATTCTATGCCGGCCTGCAGGCCGGCAACTTCCAGCTTTGCGCGCCCACGTTTCCGGGCGTGCTGGCCGGGACGGAGCTTTTCAGCGAATGGGAAGACCGCGGCTGGCTGCTGATCGACGACAACGGCGATGCCCATGTCTTTCCGGGCAGCGATATTTCGGCCGGACGCAGCTTTGGGCTGCTGGACCTGACCAACAAAGACGTATACCGCCTGTGGGTCGAGCGTCAGCGCCAGTGCATCGATGAAGGCCTGGCGGCGCTGGCCTGCGATGCCCAGTACGACATCCCGGATGGCATTACCGCCAGGGGCGGCGAATCTGGCGCCACGCTGCGCACAGTCTATCCATTGCTGGCTCGCCGCGCGCTCTTTGATGCGGTGGCTGGTCACAAGACGCCCCAGGAAGGGGTGATCTGTAGCCGCGACCTGTTCCCCGCCGCACAGCGTTTTGCATGGCAGACAGGACCGCGCACCGGCAACGGCTGGGCCGCCCTGGAGCACACGCTGCGCACCGCACTGTCCCTGGGCGACAGCGGGGTGCCGGTACAGACGCATACGCTGGGTTCCTCGCTGCACGACACCAAGGAAATGACACCGGAGCTGTATATCCGCTGGCTGTCCATGTGTGTGTTTTCCGCGAACTTCAGCTTCCAGGCCATTCCGTCGCTGCTTCCTTCGGCATTCGATGCCGGCACACAGGAGCTGGTGCGCCATTGGCTGCAGTGGCGCTACCGCCTGGTGCCTTATGTGCTGGGCATCATCGAGGATGCGGTGCGCACGGGGCTGCCCGTTCAGCGCTCCATGGCACAGGCTTTCCCTGCCGATGCCCTGGCTCAGGCCTGGGATACGCAGTACCTGCTGGGCCCAGCCCTGCTGGTCGCGCCTGTGCTCCAGCCGGGCAACCGGATGCAAGTCTACCTGCCCGAGGGCGATGCATGGTGGGATCTGAACACGGGCTGGCGCTACGAGGGCGGTACCACCCTGACCATGGAAGCCGGCCTGGACACCTTGCCGATCTTTGGCCGCGAAGGCCATATGCTGTGCCTGGGGCCTGTCGTGCAGCACGCAGGCGAATTCAATTCCGCCCGTATCCTGGATGAGGTCTGGATGTTTGGCATGCCCGAGCAAAGCCCGGTGGTCATGCGCAACAAGATCCGCGTCATGCAGATGCAGGGCTCTAGCTACATCAAGGGCCTGGAAGGGTTGCGCATCCTGCCGTCCGAAGGGCTGGAGGTCAAGCGCCGGGGCGCGGAGGTCCGCATCTCGCGGGCTCGCTGAGAGGGGTATCGAGACGAATGCGGGCCGGCATGACCGGCCCGCGTTGTTTCAGCCTGACAGAGGGGGTTCCAGCCTGACCTGGCAGGGGATGTTTGCGGCTGCTGGCAACCGTTGCAATGCCCGCCTGATTCAGCCTGCGGCCTGGTTCGGGTGCAGGCTGTTTTGATTCGAGCCCTCGCTGAAGGCATTCAAAGACACATCCACGGTAAAGACGGGGTTGAAGTTCTCGTTTTCCAGCACGCCGTCACGCACATAGCCGCGTGGGTTGCAGACGACCCGCGTGCCATGCACCTGATAGTCGAAGCTGTCATGGGTGTGTCCGTGTATCCATAGCTGCACGCGGTCTGCGCCCATCAAATCTTCGCTGTCTGAGACAAAACAGGCATTCAGGGCTGAGCCTGCGAAGCGAGGGTGGACACTGCGCAGCGATGGGGCGTGGTGGGTAACCACGACGGTCGGCGCGTCATTGCCGTCTGCCAACTGCCCGGCCAGCCAGCTTCGGTTGCGCTCGAACAGAGACTCCATTTCCTCGGGCGTGAAGGGCGTTCCTGGCACGGCATCCGATCCTATGCGGGAAAAGTCGCGTATCAGTGCCAGCGCCTGCTGGATCGCTTCGTTGCGCTGGCCTTCCAGGCCGGGAAGCGAGAAGCTGGACCACAGCGTGCTGCCCACAAAGCGCACCCCGTGCAGGGTAATTTCATCATTGTCGAGCAGATGTATATGGGTGCCCTCAGTGAAGCGCCGCAGCTCATCCAGCGTTCGGGCCAGCGAGTTGCCGTAGAACTCATGGTTGCCGGGAACATACAGCACCGGCTGCGCAAAGGTTTGCAGAGCCCAGTCCACCGCCATGCGTGGACGGCTGATGTCTCCGGCGAGAATCACGATATCCGCCTCGGTCTCGGGCAAGCTCAGGCCTGCCTGGCCAAGATGAAGGTCAGAAAGAATACGCAGGCGCGCAAAGCCCCGTTCGACGGGGTTGTCGCCAGCTTGCTGCAATTTGACAGTGTTTTCGAAACGCGTCATAATCTCGCCCTTCGGTTGGGTCGTTAGCTCAGTTGGTAGAGCACCGGACTTTTAATCCGTTGGTCGCGCGTTCGAGCCGCGCACGACCCACCAACCAATGCCAAGGGGTTGCGTGTCTTCACGCAGCCTCTTTCTTTTTTGGGTTGGGGGATTTTCTGGCTATTTTCTCCAGCGTAGGCTTTAGCTTGCCATCGGCTTGCGCCCCGGTGTTCCGCCCACAGTATACAAGCCCGCCTTTGTATTGCTCATTGCATTGGCGGCGGCTGTGGTGTTTGTTCATGCGCTCGGGCTATAAGCAAGTGCATAAAAAGCGTAACCGGTTATGTTAAATTAGCCCGATTCGTCAAATGCGCCCACAAGGCAGGCGTTTGCAGTCAGAATTGCTTATTTATACAAGCTCCATACCTTGATCCGCCTAGAAGACATCCACAAGACCTATGCTTCGCCGGGACGCGTATCGCACGCGCTGGCAGGTGTGGATCTGCAAGTTGCCCAGGGGCAGATATTCGGCATTATCGGTCGTTCCGGGGCCGGCAAGAGCACGCTGATCCGCATGCTCAATCTGCTTGAGCGCCCTACGCAAGGGCGCGTGCTGGTGCATGGCCAGGACATCACGCGATTCAGCGATGCCCAGCTGCGCGCCTACAGGCAGCGCGTGGGTATGGTGTTCCAGCACTTCAACCTGCTGCGTTCCCGCACGGTACTCGACAATGTGCGTTTTCCCCTGCGGCTGGCGGGGCTCGCCCGTGAGGCCCAGACACAACGCGCGCGGGAGGTGCTGGCGCTGGTGGGGCTTTCCGAGCATGCCGCTAAATATCCCCGGCAGCTTTCGGGCGGGCAGCAGCAGCGGGTGGGTATTGCGCGCGCATTGGCCAACCGGCCGGAGCTGTTGCTGTGCGACGAGGCCACGTCCGCATTGGATCCGGAAACGACGCAATCCATTCTGCGGCTGCTGCTCGATATCAATCAGCGCCTGGGGCTGACGATTGTGCTCATTACCCACGGGATGGATGTCATCCGCAGCGTGTGTGACCGCGTGGCGGTGATCGATGCCGGCCGCATTGTGGAGCAGGGCGAGGTGCTTGATGTATTCCTGCATCCGAAGCATGCGGTGACCCAGTCATTGCTGTCGGAAAGCGGCATGGACGCCGAAGGCTGGCGTGAAATGGCCCAGGGCGTCGGTGGCCGCCTGTATCGCCTGAGCTTCCGTGGCGATGCCACGGTCCAGCCGATGATGAGCCGGGTCAGCCGCGAGCTTGGGGTGGACTTGAGCATTCTGCAGGGTTCGGTGGGAAGCATCAAGGGTACGCCGTACGGGCAGCTTGTGGTGTCCGCGCAGGGCGGCTCCGAAGGCCTCGGGCAACTGGCCGCGGCGCTTGCGGCCCACGGCATAGAATGCGAGGTGCTCAGGCCATGATGTTCGCCAATATAGACTGGCCGCTGATTCTCGAAGCGACCATTGACACCTTGCTGATGACAGGCTTTTCGCTGCTGTTTACTGTTGTCATCGGCCTGCCGCTGGGCGTGCTGCTGTTCCTGACCAGCAAAGGGC
>Ga0182738_1005326_pt1 | contig 13799 bp, 11 predicted proteins | sample eDN5th30CBELigMG_FD_128876 | JGI IMG/M metagenome (GOLD analysis project Ga0182738, IMG submission 128876) | Enriched Miracle-Growth compost microbial communities from Emeryville, California, USA - eDNA 5th pass 30_C BE-Lig MG (version 2)... ...
AGTTCCGCGAGAAGATTCCCTCGCAGCCGGTCGAACAGCAGCTTGGCAACGCCGTGTGGCACCTGCTGCGGGCGAACGGGTACAAGGGCGGGGACGGCGACAGCCTGCCGGTGAGCTTCGGCCTGCTGCTCAACCTTGTCGGTGTGCTCGGCGGCGAAGCAACGCGCGAGCAGGTGTGGAGCTACCTCGGCAACTATGTCGAGGATGCCGACCCGGCCAAACATCCCGAACTGGACGACCTCGTTGGCCGGGCGATTGCCTATGTGCGCGATTTCGTGGCGCCGACGCTGGAGAAGCGTGCGCCGACGGAAAGCGAGGCGGCGGCACTGAAGGCGCTCGATAGTGCGCTCGAAGGGTTTGGCGAGGATGCTTCGGCGGAAGACCTGCAGAACGCCGTTTACGAGATCGGCAAGGACGAGGCCTATGGATTCGAGAGCCTGCGCGACTGGTTCAAGGCGCTTTACGAGACGCTGCTCGGTTCCAGCCAGGGGCCGCGCATGGGCAGCTTCATCGCGCTCTATGGCGTGGCCAACACCCGCCGCCTGATCGCGGAGGCTCTGGCGCGCTAGTTCAGCCCCAGGGGCGTACGCGGTACCACTTGGTGATCACGTACTTCACTCCGGCGGTGACAGGGGTGCCGGCGTGCATGGTCCACTCGTTGGGCACGCCCTCGAGGTCTGCGTTGTTCCAGATCAGCAGCGCGCCGGGCTTGGGCTCGATCGAGATGCCGACCCTGGTGAAGTCGGTCGTCCCGCCGCCCTCGACCTCGTTGAGGAATACCATGGCGGTCCATGATCGTTGCCCACCGCGGCGCTTCTCGCGCTGCCAGTAGTCGGTCTCGGTGTTGAACCAGTCGAAGTGCGGCTTAAACTCCTGCCCCGGCAGGTAGCGCTGGCCCTGCACCGTCTCGCCAAGCGCGGGTTCGATGCCGAGCAGGTCGTCGATGCGGCGGGTGATACGCCGGACCAGCGGATCGTAGGGATCGACGTTGCCGGAATAGGAGGTGCGGAAGTTGCTGCTGTATTCGCTGTTATAGACCGACGACGGCTTGGCGGTCTTGTCGATCATGGCGATCATCCGCTCGCACTCACGCGGCGTGAGGAAATCGCCCACGGCAAATATCTCGGCCTGTTCCACCGGCACGCGGTAGATTTGCGGGTTGGCGGCAAGGCGCTTGCGGACGGCCGCGCCCACGCGCTTCAGCGGGTCGCGGTCCGGGACGGTAGCGGATTCGGCGATCTGCGACATTGCCGCGATGCTAGCGGGAGAGACCGGCAAAAAGAAACCCCCGTCGGTGAAGACGGGGGTTTCCGGGTTCTCCTGCCGGTCCACTCACGCGGCAGGATAGCTTTACCAGAAGAAGTCGTAGATCACGTCGACCACTTCGCCGGAGTAGGTGTCCACCAGCAATGCGTCGTCATAGTAGCGGACCCAGCGATACGGGCCGTAGGCCGGCGGCAGGCGATACTGCCACGGATCGTTGATCCAGTAGCGGCTAGAGTAGAACAGCGACCCGATGGTGAAGCCGATGCTCAGTCTGCGATAGCGATAGTCCCGATACGGCGCGTAGTAGGCACCCCAGCGATAGAGATCGCGGTTGCTGTTGCGCCACGCACGCCAGTTGTACTGGTTGTTGTTGTGCCAGCCGCGGTCCCACCGGCGGTGATCGTTGCGGTTGTTCCAGCGGTTGTCGCCGCGCCGGTTATCGTTCCACCGACGATTATCGACACGACGGTTGTCATTCCAGCGACGGTCGTTGTTGCGGTTCTGCCAGTTGCCGCTGCGGTTCTGGTACGTCCGGTTGCGATCGCCCTGGTAGGTGCGATTGCGATCGTAGTTGGGGCGGGCGTCCCGGCTGGCGACGCGCGCAGGACCGTTGTCGGGCCGACGATCGACACGCTGCTGGGTCGTGCGCTGGCCGGACCAACCGGTCTGTCCACGGTCACCGCGATTGTCGGCGCGGGCCGCACGGACGGGCTGTCCGGCATTCGGCGCCCGGTTTGCAGCGCGCTGGCCCTGAGGTTCAGCGCGGGGACGTTCCGCGCGGGGGGCGGGGGCATTGCCCTGACGTTCGGCACGTGCGGCGCGTTGCTCGCCACGGTTTTCCGAACGAGCAGCGCGGCGTTCGCCGCCGCCACGGTTGCTGTCGTCCCGATTGGACCAGCCTTGCTGCTGGCCGCGGGACTGGGCGAAGGCTTCGGCAGGAAGTGCGGTCACGGCCAGAGCGGCTGCGAGCGCGGCGAGGCCTCCCGTCTTCAATAACTGATGGATATTCATACGGCTCTCCAGGTTTTGAGTGCCGCTGAGTGGGAGGCGGCCGTGTAGCCTGACTAACCGGATTCGGCTGTCGGTTAACTGAACCGCATATATAGCTGAACGTTAATCTTTGTGACGGTCAACGTGAATCGCTCACCGCCGGTCAAAGGTGGCGAAATGCTCAGGAGCGCATTCCTCCAGGTCGATGTGATCGACCCTGCCGTTTGGGCGGGCCTGAATGCATCAACTCAATCATCCGCCGAACGACGGGCTCCTCGCCCTCAAGGTGAGCGGCGACTGTGCCGTCCGGGCAGTTGCGCACCCACCCGGCAAGCCCAAGCTGCCGGGCGGTGTTGACGGTCCAGTTTCGGTAGAAGACGCCCTGCACCCGGCCGTGAACGGAAAGGCGCAGGGCGATCATCGTCAGCGCGTGAGCTTCTTGTAGGCGAGGCGGGTCGGCCGATCGGCCGCGTCACCCAGCCGGCGCCGCTTGTCTTCTTCGTAGGCTTCGAAGTTGCCTTCGAACCATTCGACGTGGCTGTTGCCTTCGAACGCGAGGATGTGGGTGGCGAGACGGTCGAGGAAGAAGCGGTCGTGGCTGATGACCACGGCGCAGCCCGCGAAGTTCTCGATCGCATCTTCCAGCGCGGCGAGGGTCTCGACGTCGAGGTCGTTGGTCGGTTCGTCCAGCAGCAGCACGTTGCCGCCTGTCTTGAGCATCTTGGCCATGTGGACGCGGTTGCGCTCACCGCCCGACAGCTTGCCGACGTTCTTCTGCTGGTCCTGCCCCTTGAAGTTGAACGCGCCGACATAGGCACGGGTGCTCATGTCGTGTCCGTTGACCTTCATGTAGTCGAGGCCGTCCGAGATTTCCTCCCAGACGTTCTTCGACGGGTCGAGGTGGTCGCGGCTCTGGTCGACATAGCCGAGGCGCACGGTTTCGCCGATTTCGACGGTGCCGCTGTCGGGCTGTTCCTTGCCGGTGAGGATCTTGAACAGCGTGGACTTACCCGCGCCGTTCGGGCCGATCACGCCCACGATGCCGCCCGGCGGCAGCATGAACGACAGGTCTTCGAACAGCAGCTTGTCGCCGTAGGCCTTGGAGATACCCTTGGCCTCGATCACCTTGCCGCCGAGGCGCTCCGGCACCTGGATGACGATCTGGGCCTTGCCCGGCTTGCGATCGTTCTGAGCTTCCTGGAGTTGCTCGAACTTGCGGATACGGGCCTTGCTCTTGGTCTGGCGTGCGGCGGGCGTCTGCCTGATCCACTCCAGCTCTTCCTTGAGCGCCTTGGAGCGGCCGCTTTCCTCGCGCTCCTCCTGCTCGAGGCGCTTGGCCTTCTTCTCGAGGTAGGTGGAGTAGTTGCCCTCGTACGGGAAGTACTTCCCGCGATCGAGTTCGAGGATCCAGCCGACGACGTTGTCGAGGAAGTAGCGGTCGTGGGTGATCATCAGCACCGCACCCGCATATTCCTTGAGGTGGTTTTCGAGCCATTCGACGCTTTCGGCGTCGAGGTGGTTGGTCGGTTCGTCCAGCAGCAGGATCGAGGGCTTCTGGATCAGCAGGCGGGTGAGCGCGATGCGGCGCTTTTCACCGCCCGAGAGGCTGTCGACCGGCCAGTCACCCGGCGGGCAGCGCAGCGCTTCCATCGCGACTTCGAGCTGGTTGTCGAGCGTCCAGCCGTCGACCGCATCGATCTTCGCCTGCAGGTCGCCCATCTCTTCCATCAGGGCGTCGAAGTCCGTGTCGTCCTTCGGGTCGCCCATTTCCGCGCTGATCGCATTGAAGCGGTCGACCATGTCCGCGACTTCGCGCGCGCCGTCCTTGACGTTCTCGAGCACGTTCTTTGTCGGGTCGAGCTCCGGCTCCTGCGGCAGGTAGCCGACGGTGATGTTCTCGCCCGGCCAGGCTTCGCCGGTGAAATCGGTGTCGATGCCGGCCATGATCTTCATCAGGGTCGACTTGCCGGCGCCGTTCGGGCCGACGATGCCGATCTTGGCCCCCTGGTAGAACTGGAGGTTGATGTTGCTGAGCACCGGCTTCTGTGCGCCGGGGAAGCTCTTGGTCATGTTCTTCATGACGTATGCGTATTGGGCGGCCATTGTCGTCCTTTTGGAAAATCGGGCGCTGGAGGATTGCGGCGCAGATAGGCTGCGGCGGGGGAGGGGGCAAGTATGGCGACGCTTTCGCGACCCCTTCCGAACCCGTTTACCGTCGCGGCCGCTGATATGGCGTCATTATGCGGCCGCTAAATCGCCCGCGAATTCACCCTCCCGAATAACGTGATCTTAACCACGGACCCTCACAGCTTGGTCATGTGAAACTGGCAAAACTGCCAGATGGACGTGGAATGGGATCCTGCGACCTATGACTGGCTGTCTCACTCTGCTGACTCGCCTGGGGCGCGATAACGCGGGCAACACGCTCGCCATCGCTGCTGCGTCCCTTATCCCGATGATGGCCCTGATCGGCGGCGGCGTCGATATCAGCCGCGCCTACATGGCCAAGACCCAGCTTCAGTCCGCCTGCGACGCCGGCGTTCTTGCCGGACGCAAGGCAATGAGCCGGACCGGCATCTACGGAGACAACGAGAAGGCCAAGGCCAACTCGATGTTCAACTTCAATTTCAAGAGCAATTCGCTGGGCGTCGACAATGATAGCGTGACGTTCGTCACCTCGGACAACGATGACGGCCAGGTGCTCGGCACGGCCACCGCGGAAGTGCCGACGCTGGTGATGAAGATCTTCGACAAGGAAAGCGTCGACCTGTCGGTGGACTGCATGGCCGAACTGCAGATCGGCAATGCCGACATCATGTTCGTGCTCGATACGACCGGGTCTATGGGCGACTCCATCAAGTCGGGTGAGCCTGCCAAGATCGTTGGCCTGCGTGAGGCAGTGCGCGACTTTCACAAGACCATCAAGCAGTCGGTGAACGACAACCGCACGCGTATCCGCTATGGCTTCGTGCCCTATTCCTCGACGGTGAACGTCAAGGCGCTGGTGCAGGCTGGCGACCTGCCCACCGACTACTTCACCGCCCTGACCAGCTATCGATCCCGCGTGCCGAACTTCGCTACGAAGGTGAACGTGGCGGACGATCCGGAGGAGATCGGCAGCGGCACCAATACCTATACCGTTAGCGGCAGCACGAAGGCGATCTCGCAGGCCGAATGCAACCTCTACGGCGAGAACGATTTCCCGTCCAACGGTGACAACCCGGTCAGCAGTGGCACTGCGCCCAATCCGGTGACCTACACGGAGTACAACTTCGAATCCTGGACGCAGACCGGGACCCGGCAGGAGACGCAGACGGTCAAGGTCTGCAACTCGCAGGGCAAGAACTGCAAGAACCAGACGCAGACCGTCAACGTCCCCATCGGCACCTGCAAGCGGCGCTACGTGCAGACGCGCGTCACGTACGACGTGTGGTGGAAGTTCACGAACTGGATCTACCAGGACCAAGCCGTCGACACGTCCAACTTCAGGGCGTTCTCGCCGGTATCGATCGCCACCAACGTCAACAACGCGATGGTCGATACCAAGGGCGACTACAACGTCGTCCTGCTGAACCAGATGCAGAATGGCACCGCGGCGAACGGCCGCGTTGCGCAGGGTGTCGTCTCGACGAGCTACACCTGGAACGGCTGCATCGAGGAGCGCGAAACCATCAGCGGCGAGACGGACTTCGATCCGATCCCGGGCGACGCGTTCGACCTCAGCTTCGACCTCGTGCCGGATAGCCCCGAGACCCGCTGGCGCCCCATCTGGAGGGAAATCACCTACACCGGGTCCGGCAGTTCGTGGAGCAACCCGTCGAGTGCCTGCCCGGCACCGATGAAGTTGTTCCAGACGGTATCGTTGGCCAACGACCCCAGCGACGTGAACGGCGTTCCCGGCTGGCTCAACACCTACCTCAACAATCTCAATGCCGAAGGTAACACCTACCACGACGTCGGGATGATCTGGGGCGGCCGCCTGACCAGCCCGAGCGGCCTGTTCGCCGAAAACGTCAACCTCGATGCTGACAAGATCAACGTCAGCAAGCACGTCATCTTCATGACCGACGGCATCATGCAGCCGAGCCTGTCAGTCTATTCAGCCTATGGTGTCGAGAACGTCCACCGCCGCATCTCGCCGGCTGGCACGAGCGAGACAAACCTCAAGAACTACCACACCTACCGCTTCAACGCGGTGTGCGAGGCGATCAAGGCGCAGGGCACCACGATCTGGGTGGTCGCGTTCGGCACCAGCATGACCACTTCGCTGCGTGACTGCGCGAGCGACGGGCGCGCCTATTACTCCAGCAACACCGAAGCGCTGCGCAACACGTTCAAGTACATCGCCGCGCAGGTGGCAGACCTGAGGCTCGGGGCCTGATGCGCGTGCCCGGTTCCCTGTTGCGGAGGATACTGCTCGAGGAGCGGGGCGCGACCCTGCCCGAGTTCGCCGTCGTTGCGCCGACGTTCCTTGTACTGCTGTTCGGCATCTTCGACATTGGCCAGGCGATGTACGCGCAATCGGTGCTGCAGGGCGCGATGCAGGACGCGGGCCGCGATGCCGGCCTCGAAAGCGGCCCCGACCAGCTCGAACAGATAGACCAGTATGTCAGGGATCAGACGAAGGCGATCGTGTTCGGCAATCCGAAGTACAAGCTTGAACGGGTGAACTACAAATCGTTCAACGACGTCGGGCGTCCGGAGGACTTCGAGGACAAGAACTCGAACGGGACGTACGACGACGATGAGTGTTTCTGGGATGAAAACGACAGCGGCGAGTGGGAATCTGACGTCGGCAAGGCCGGCGTTGGCGGCGCGAAGGACGTCGCCGTCTACACTGCGACGGTCGAGTACGACCGCGTATTCCCTCTCTGGAAGCTGATCGGCCTGCCGGAGAAGAACACGATCACCGCGTCTACTTCCCTGCGCAACCAGCCATACGGGCCGCAAGGGACGCGGACCCGGAAGAAAATCTGCCCCGCTGCCATATGATCCACGCGTTCGCATCTCTTCAGCAGCGCGCTTCGCGTCGCTTGCGTTCATTGCTGGGTGACACCAGCGGCGTCGCGCTGGTCGAGTTTGCCTACTCACTGCCGTTCATGATGATCCTCGGGCTCGGCGGTATCGAGCTCGCGAACTATTCCATCGCCCACATGCGGGTGAGCCAGATCGCCGTGTCGCTGGCCGACAACGCCTCCCGCGCGAAGGAAGAGATCGTCTCCGGCGTGCCGCGCATGCGGGAATATGACGTCAACGAGGCATTCCGGGCAGCCGATGTGCAGTCCGGCAAGCTCGACATCGCGGTGAATGGCCGGCTGATCCTCTCGAGCCTCGAAACGAATGCCAGCAAGGGCCAATGGGTTCACTGGCAGCGCTGCTTCGGCGCCAGGAGCGGCTACAAGTCGAGCTACGGCCAGCAGGGAGACGGCATCACCGGCACCGGCTTCAAGGGCATGGGCCCGGTCGGACGCGAGCTGAAGGCAGACGAGGGTTACGCGATCATGTTCGCGGAGGTGGTCTACGACTACCAGCCGCTGCTGTTCGGCCGCTTCATTCCGGACGCCCCGATCCGCAAGACTGCCGCGATGTACGTGCGTGACGATCGCGACCTCGGAATTGGCCTGACCAACCCCAATCCGACTTCCACGGTGAACTCGTGCCCCGCGTAATTCCCATGAATCCGTTCAATAACCGTTGGGTCGCGCTGTTCGTGGTGGTCGGCGTCCTGCTGATGGCCGCGAAACTCGTCGGCACGGGGGAGAACGGCGGCGTGCTGTCGCGCACGGCCCAATCGCTCGCGTCCCGTAGCGAAGCCGTGCCGGAAAATTCGCCATCGGAGGATTCGTCCGAGCGGCCCCTCATCATCGACGAGGTCCCCGAAGAAGACCTGCCGCAACTCGTCAGCGCCGACGAAGCCGTGGATGACGACGAGGTCGAGGTCGACGATTTCTCCGCACCCGATGTCGTCTTCGAGTATCCGTCGGAATACGAATCCAGCGAGGAGTAGCGCTCTCCCTGCGCCGCGTGTTCTCGGTACTTCGGTGGGGTGGAAAAGTTGGTCGGGGAGACAGGATTCGAACCTGCGACATCCTGCTCCCAAAGCAGGCGCGCTACCGGGCTGCGCTACTCCCCGACCCATACTTTTGCGCCGCCGGTGGGCCCGGCAGGATTCGAACCCGCGACCTAGCCGTTATGAGCGGCCAGCTCTAACCGCTGAGCTACAGGCCCTTCCCGATCCATCGGCGCGCCGCGCGGCCTACCCTCTGCGAAATCGCAACACAACCTAGACTTCGACTGCGTCGACAATCTCTTTGGCAGTGGTCGGTTCGATACCGCGCTGGGCGAGGTAGGCGAAGACCCTGCGCCACCAGTCGTAGAGCGCGTCCAGGTCGCGGTCATTGCGCACGTAGGGCGTGTGTCCCGGACTCAGCGAGGGGCTGTGAAAACTCAGGACCAGCACGGGCAATCCATCGTCGATCGCGATGTCGATGCCGCGGATTGCCTCGTCGACCGAGGTGCCTTCGGGCGTCAGCGGAATGCGCTCTAGCAATCCAAGGCGGGAAAGCACCCCGCGTAGCTGTGGCGCCCGCCACAGTGCGGGGTGGATCCAGTCGCCCTGCCTGCGAAGCATGCCCCAGAACACCGTGGTCAGCGGCAACTCGAGCAGTGTGTGCGCGTCGTCGAGCCAATAGGGGTGCAGGGGGTGACGGCGGAAATCCGCGCCACCACTCGCGTCATAGTTGAACTTGGTGCGCACCGACGTGTCGATGGCGACTCCGCACTCGCGCAATATGTCGGCAGTGTTGGAGCCCACTCCGTATCGGCCGGCGCGATAGGTTTGCGGCGCCGCCCCGAACCGTTCCTCGATCGTGTCGCGCAGGCGCCGGAGCTTCGCTCGCTCCAGGTCGAGCGGAAGGTTGCCGGCGAACGAGTTGTGTGCGGTTACTTCCTCGTCGAACGGCGGATTGACCCACGGGTGGAGCTGGATGCCGACCTCGGCCTTGCCTTCGCGCACCGGGTCTCGGAGGATGTCGGCGGCGAGAGCCGATGTCGCGATCGGCCAGTCGACGAGGTACAGCGGGCTGACGCCCTCGCTCTCGCAGAACTGCTGGAATTTCTGGAGGCTGGGGACGTGATCGAGCGAGAACCCGTCGCGCGTGATCGGCCGCTCCCAGTCGAACTCTTCCTCGGTGTCGATTGTGACGAGGAAGCGCTGTCCAAAGCCGCTTCGAAATCGTGCCCGCGAGTCAGCCGGCGGAACCTCGGTAATCGCTCGAATTGTGTCACCCCCCGCCTTGGCGATCCTAGTGATTGCCGTTGCCGTTATCGCCTTTCTGACGATTTGAGAGCGGCAAGGAAAGGATCAACATTTCGCCCTGGCGAACCAGGTTGCCGCCGACGGAGCGGGCTTCCGCTCGTGCCAGCCGCAGGGTGAACGCGGGACCGAACATCCCTGCGCTGACGGTGCGCCGGTCGCTATCTGTCGTAGCGGGTGCGAACACGTCGTCGTGTTCACCGAGCGATGCAGGGAGCTGGATCAGCGCCATCGCCTTGCCGTCCTGCCGACGCAGGAACACGTCCGTGACTTCGCCGGGGCCGAGCAAGCCCGCGACCGTGCCGAGGATCCGCCAGGCGAGCTGCGCGGCGTCATCAGACCCGAGCGTGACCGGGCAGGGTTGGTCGGCGCCGGCGAGGGCGATTCGTGCGCTGCGTGGCCGCAGCACACCGTCGAGCCGGTGCACCGTCTGGGTCAGCTGATCGGAGAGGTCGCAGCCGTCTTCGTCCAGCGTCATTGCGCCGGTTTCCAGCCGTGCCATGCGGTCGAGTTCGTCGAACCCGCCGAGGATGCGTGCGGCGTCCATCGCGATCGCTGCTGCAAGGGCGCGATACTCGCTGGGCGCGGGGCCGAGAACCTGCTGCTGGATTACTTCGGCGAAACCCTGGATCGCGTTCACCGGCGTGCGCAGTTCGTGCAGCAACTGACGGATGAGGTCAGCCTCGCGTGCCCGATTGACTGACCCGTCGCTCGGCCCCGGCCTGCGCAGCCGCCCTTGGTAACCGGCGAACCCGCCGCCTTCGAGGAAGCGGGGCGCGGCGTCGATGCGCCATTCGCCAGCCACGGCCGGAGCGCCTTCGATGACCAGCCTGCCGTCGCGCACCGGCAAGTGGCTGCGCATCGCATCGAGCGTGGCTTCGCCGGCGCGGGCGGGAGAGTCTGGCGCGGAGGACAGCAGCATCATCCCCACGGTCATCGGTGCGGCATCGTCCTCGGCCCACGCCACGCGCCCGCCCGGATCGCTGGCAAAGGCGAAGCATTGCAGGGCCCGGGCCTTCGCGTCCTGCCGGGCCTCATTGAGGGGTGCGCTCGGGGAGGGGACAGGTGCCCGCTCGCCCGCCGCATTCTGCCGGGCCTGGCGAAAACTCTCGATGCGACGCACGAGCTCGCCGATACCGGCCCGAGTCTCCTGCTCGATTTCGTCGCCGTTCTCGGCCTCCATTTCGGGGTCGAGTTCGAGCGGCTCGTCGTCGATCTGCTCCGGCTCGGGGAGGACGAGATCGTGAATGCCAAGGCGCGCCAGCAGGTCGCGCGTGCCCTCCGGCAAGTCGCGACGGTGGCGCAGCAATGCGCGGGCCGGGACGGGCAGGGCGGGAATGAGGTCTTCCCAGTCGTCGGGCTTGAGTCGTGCGGCCGCCATCGCCGCGGCGGCGACGCTGACCTCGTCCTGGGCCAGCCAGTGGACCAGCCGCAGGTTGCGGAGCCGCATGCCGGGCTCACGCAGGATCGCCGCGCGTTCCTCGGCAGGTATCAGGTCGTTGAGTTCAGCCAGCCGCGCTTGCGCGAGCGACAGCAACTCCCCGCTCGCATCGGACGGCGCGGAACCGAGCAAATCGACGAGCTGGCGGAACTGCGTGCGCTGCGAGCGCTCACCGCCCGTGCCCAGGCGCAGTACCGTAGCAAGGCGGTCGTCGAAGTGCATTTTGTCTCCAAAGTGCGGCGCCTTGTGGCGGCATCCCGCTCCAGCGCTTGCGCGCGCTGCTGGTATCGGCTTTGGCGACAGAAAGAACGGCGTTTCCCAATGGCGTTGCAATGCGGGACAATTGCTGCGATAAACAATAATATTACCAAGCGGCGTGTAATTCCGTATGGTTAGTTTCGGGGCAGCCGGCAGGATGGGCTGTTCATTTCAAGCTCGCTGACGAAGGAGTGAGCGACATGGCCAACCTCGATTCGATTGACCGCCGCTTGCTTGCTGAACTGCAACGCGAAGGGCGCATCACCAACGTGGAACTGGCCCAGCGGGTGGGGCTGACGGCGCCGCCGTGCCTGCGCCGCGTGCGCGCGCTCGAGGAAGACGGCGTGATTCGCGGCTACCACGCGGAACTGGACGCATCGAAGCTCGGCTTCGCGATCACCGTCTTCGCGATGGTCAGCCTCAAGAGCCAGGCGGAAGAGGACCTGAAGGCGTTCGAAAACCACGTCGGGGAACTGCCCGAAGTGCGCGAATGCCACATGCTGAACGGCGAGATCGACTTCATCCTGAAGATCGTGAGCAAGGACCTGCAGAGCTTCCAGGAATTCCTGACGAGCAAGCTCACGCCCGCTCCCAACGTCGCCAGCGTCAAGACATCACTGACGATCCGCACGTCCAAGCACGTCCCGGGGGTGCCGCTGGAATAGCGCCGCGCCGGAAGCGGGAGCCGGTGCCGCCTCCCTCCCGTGCTTACTTCACCACGACTTCGCGCATCAGGTAGACGCCCTGGATTTCACGGATCTGGTTGTAGAGCTTGAGCACCGTCTCATTGCCCTGATCGAGGTTGGCTTTCCCATAGGCCTGGAGGAACGCGTCGTAGCGTTGCTTCGACGGCCCCAGCATCGCGGTGGAAGGCAATTTGATCATCAAGACCAGGTCGAAGGCGCCGGGCGCGGGCGCCTCGTTTACGTAGATGTGGTAGTCTTCGATCTGGCCCAGTTTCTTGGCCACCTCGTTCGCGCCGATCCAGGTGGACTTGAGTCCTTCAAGGTAGGTGTCGAACTGGCCCTGGTCGACCCGGACCGTGGTCATCTGCCACACGGCGTCGGAGATTTCGTAATCCTTGTACTCTTCGAACGCCGCCGCTGCGGGCATCGCGTGGGCGCAGAGCATCAGCGCCGAAGCGCACGAAATGGCACGGATAAGTCGCATGGTCTTTCCCCTGTCGTGCCCGGCGGCAGCCGCCAGGCTCCAGTGCATGGGAAAAGGCTCGCGGCCCTTAAGACCGATCCCCGCGCGGCGAGGGTCTGCCTCAAGGGGCAAGGAGTCAATCGGAAGTGCGTCGATCCTGCGGTGCAGGCTGTCGGGAGAGGCGGGCGCCGCGATCAGCCGCCATCGCTCTCCCGGTTCGCCAGCCACTCCTCGAGCCATTTGATCGAGTAGTTGCCGTCCAGCACGTCCCGCTCTTCGAGGAGCGCTGCGTGCAGGGGGATCGAGGTCTTCACGCCTTCCACGACCATCTCTTCGAGCGCGCGCTTGAGCCGCATGATGCAGCGTTCGCGGGTGCGGCCGTAGACGATCAGCTTGGCGATCATCGAATCATAGTACGGCGGGATGGTGTAACCGGCGTAGAGCCCGCTATCGACGCGCACGTGCATGCCGCCGGCCGCGTGATACTGGGTCACCTTTCCAGGCGAGGGGGCGAAGGTCCACGGATCTTCCGCGTTGATGCGGCATTCGATCGCGTGGCCGGTGAACTCGATGTCGTCCTGCGTGCAGGACAGCGGCTTGCCTTCCGCGATGCGGATCTGCTCACGGACGAGGTCGATGCCGGTGATCATCTCGGTGACCGGGTGTTCGACCTGCAGGCGCGTGTTCATCTCGATGAAGTAGAACTCGCCGTTCTCCCACAGGAACTCGATCGTGCCTGCGCCGCGATAGCCCATTTCAGCCATCGCCTTCGCGACGATCCCGCCCATGCGGTCCCGCTCTTCCGGCGGAATGACCGGGGAGGGGGCCTCTTCCAGCACCTTCTGGTGGCGGCGCTGGAGCGAGCAGTCACGCTCACCGAGGTGGATGGCGTTGCCCTGACCATCGCCGAACACCTGGAATTCGATGTGGCGCGGGTTGCCGAGGTACTTCTCGAGATAGACCGTGTCGTCACCGAACGCGGCCTTCGCCTCGCTACCCGCCTGCTTCATCAGCGTTTCGAGCTGGTCGGGCGAATTGCAGACTTTCATGCCGCGGCCGCCGCCGCCCGATGCCGCCTTGATGATGACGGGGTAGCCGATCTCTTCGGCGATACGCGCGGCTTCCGCGACGTCGCTGATCGCGCCATCGCTGCCCGGCACCAGCGGAAGGCCGAGTGCCCCGGCAGTCCGCTTGGCTTCGACCTTGTCGCCCATCGTCACGATGTGCTCGGGTTTGGGGCCGATCCAGGTGATGTCGTGCGCTTCGACGATTTCCGCGAACTTCGCGTTCTCGCTCAGGAAGCCGTAGCCCGGGTGGATCGCATCCGCCTGGGTGATTTCCGCCGCGGAGATGATCGCCGCCACATTGAGGTAGCTGTCA
>Ga0182738_1005327_pt1 | contig 13799 bp, 8 predicted proteins | sample eDN5th30CBELigMG_FD_128876 | JGI IMG/M metagenome (GOLD analysis project Ga0182738, IMG submission 128876) | Enriched Miracle-Growth compost microbial communities from Emeryville, California, USA - eDNA 5th pass 30_C BE-Lig MG (version 2)... ...
AAATAAAGGCATTCTTGTTTCTAGCGAACCAGGAAAAGGCACAGCATTTTCCTTCATTCTTTGGTGCCGAAATGATACACTTCGGAGGGAAACAAAAACTTATCGTCGTGAATCAGAAGATGACTGTCCACCTATTGAAGATGAAGTTAAATTTCCTCTCCCTTTTGTTTCAACTCAACCGAATGTTAAATATCATTCTTCGAATACATTTGTCCCAGTTCCAAAATTTACAGAGAATAACAAGTCACCATCATGTTTGATTGTTGATGATAACCCTTTTAATCTTATGGTCGCCACCAACATCATGGAAGAACAAGGATATAAAGTGATTACTGCTCTAAATGGGCAAGATGCGATCCAAAAAGTTCTCAAAGGGCATAAGTTGAATTTGATCCTTATGGATTGTCAAATGCCTGTTATGGATGGTTATGAAGCAACAAGGCAGCTCAAAAGAATGATGAAAAACGGAGAGGTCAAGCCTTGTCCCATTCTCGCATTAACAGCCAATAATCGAGATGAAGAACATGAAGCGGCTTGTCGAGAAGCTGGGATGGATGCTGTTCTTGGAAAACCTTTAAATAAAATTGAGCTTCATAATTCAATAAAAGATCTGTTAGAGAAGAAATCCCCTTAAAATATTTGCTTTATATTATGGAATTGTAAATTTAAACGAAAATCTTGTCCCACGGGGAGTATTCTCTTAGAAATATAAATTATGGATTCGATATCTGAAATATATTTGAAGATAAAAATAATATATATTTAAGGTCATCGTAGTCACTGACATTATTTATAGACATATTTCGAGTAAGAATGATAATGATAATTCTCTCTGCATAATTCAGATCTTCAAAGTTTGTTTGAGCTTCCAGAGACATAGATTTTCTTGAAGCTATTTCTAAGTGAAAGTTAAGAGTCGTATTAAAGCGAACACATTTACAGTTTAACCATTTTATTTAGGTGTTTGAAGAGAGTGAGGTAGGGTCATTGACGAATCTGACTTCAATTTATTATATCACGAGACACTCTTAAGTTTTGATACATAATTTGATTTTGGATATATGACATTGGAGGGATAATTAACTATTATCTTATCTTATCATTAAACACAACGATTGAACAAAATTATAGAGCCTTTTTGTCAAAATAGTCACTAATTTATTAATCTCATTTTTAAAAAAACAAACCGAATCCCTCAGGTATGCTGGATAAGCTTACAGACTTTCAAAAAATTGACATTTTTGGAGTTGCGCCAAACATTCGCTTTAGAGGAAAGGACAAATCCTATTCTTTGTACGGATTTATTTACACACTGATGATTTGGGGTTTCATTCTCTGGGCAATTATCTTTACCAGCCAAGACCTTGTCCATAGGACTGATCCTTCTCTTTTAACTACGACCTTGCAAGGAGCTACCGCCAGAGAGAACATCGCTTTATCTCATGATGTCTTTCAACTTGGATTTGGTCTTTATGATAATTCAATTGGAAACTATTTTATCGATTCGACTATTTACACCGTTGAAGCCAACTTGGGAACCTATGTCTTGCAGCCAGATGGGAGTGCTGTCCTCGTTCAAACATCGTTAGATATCAGACCATGTCAAGCTTCCGATTTTGATAATAATGTTGATTATTACCAAAGTCAATGGTGCTTTTCTAAGCATCAGACAAACTTGGACAAGACAATCTCGGTCAGAACCAAGGCAGATTCGTTCATCAACATTTTATTTAAAGTTTGCGATGGCACTGTAGCTGGAACTACCTGTGCATCTACAACTGATATCAATACAGTTTTGGCGAGAAGCTATTTTATGACAACTTACAAGCAAACCACAGTTGACCCCTCAAGCTACTCGAACCCTCTTTCGGATGTTTATCCCGATAATTGGAAAGGTGTATTGCTGGGGAAATCAAAAGAAATTCAGCTCAAACTTGATGTGATTGAATTTAATAGTGATAATGGATGGCTTTTTGAGAGCAAAAAATCCCAAAGAGCTCTCAACTTCAATGAGATTACAGCAGATGTTCTCGAGGTCCAGACTACTGGATCTTTCGTCACTTTTCTTATTGCCAATAGTGGGAATAAAATTGTTTACAACAGAAGTTACATGAAAGTCCAAGATGTCTTGGCTCAAGTCAGCGGTTTGGGGAGCACTGTTATCTTAGTTCTTGGTTTCCTCGCCTTTCGCTATGCCGAACTTCAAATGTATGAAAAAACTATCAATGATATCTACCAAATTAAAATCATCGATCACCATTTGAAAAATATTCGCTTCGGAGAGAAGAAAGATCCTGATTTTAAGCCTTCGGGTCTGCGAATATTCCCTGTCAAACGTGAGAAAAAAATCGAATTAACAGAGTCAGCATTAGCACTGGATCAGAATTCTTTTGAGAATCCTCAGAGAGCTCCGAAAAATTCCATTGGAAGCCCAGAAAAAATCAACAATATGAAGGACTCCTCTGTCTTAAAAGAAGAAAACAATGATGAGTCAGTTATAGAACTTGTTAAAATCAAAAACGATACCAGCCAAGAAATTCCGAGTCAAAAGAAAAATACAGTCAAGCCTCATCCGAGTATTGAGACAAAAAAAGAAGACTTTGTGATGTTAGACCACCAAGCTTTGGCAAAAAAGTCAGAATCAGGAGAGTCAATAAACATTCATATAAACTACTTTGAATGGTTAATCTCGCCGTTCAAGTCACAACCGAAATTAAAACTGCTGAAAAGGGGCCAAGAAGAAGTTGAAAAGTGCCTTGATCTGCTCACTCTGGTGAAAAAAATAAAAGAAATTGATAAACTCAAATCCTGTCTGATGAGTCCTGAACAACGAATTATTTTTGAAAACCTTAAACAACCTGTTTTGTCAATCGACATGACTCCCAGAGAGGAAATTGGCATTGGTGGCGGGGAAAAACAGAAAATGCAAGCTCAAATCAAGGATTGGTCAGACTTCTCTTCGAAAGAGGATGCTTTGACGCCAGAAGAAGCATATAAGACTCTCAAAGAATCTCACCATAAATCTCATTTATCCCAGAAACTCTTGAAACTTTATGAGAATGATCGAAAGATGAATTAATGCTTTTTTTGTTTGTATTTTATAATTTCAAGAAGCGATACAGAAACATACATTTTTTCTTTGAATAAATGAATTAAAGAAATTTTTTTTCTTTTTCCTCTAAAAATAATGTGTTAGTAGATATAACAAAAATTGTTTAAACTCTTACATATAATAAAATTGACGTTTAATTGTGGACCAGAAATTTCCAACATCCTTTTGACATCTGAATTTACTTGTGTTCTTTTTTAAATATTAATTTGGTACTGCCAAATATTAGTTAGTTACCCTTCAACATTTAAAGTAAGTTCTTGAATATTTCGGAGTCTTTTTATAAAACGAGTGAAAGCCTTTATTCCTTGATTTGTAACTCCAGTGCTATTGATGAAAATTACTTTAAAAAAGATCCTTTTTCAAGAATTACTTGCAAATACAAAGGTTTATCACCACCAAATTTTTGAAATTAGCATCATCTAATTCATCAAAAAGTGCAACTCCCTCATCAGTTATTTTTGAACTAAAACACTTGTAAATATGAAAAAAAAACTCAAGAAGGGACTATCCAAAATTCAAGGTAAGACTTTCAAGTCGAGTTAATTTTGGTAAAGCAATTCTGATCAAACTTCTCAAAGTTTTATCGGTCACAGGCAAGCTATTTCTAATTAAACTCGAAACACTCATTCAAATACTGGAGAAGATTTAGATCAAGGCATTTCAAGTTTTTCATTTCGCACATTGCATTTATCAGCAAATAAGAAACTTCTTCATCCTCCAATGTTGTTCTATTTCATCATTAATAAAATAAAACCTTAAGTCTCTCACCCATCTAGGTTCAAGTTGAATTCTTCAAGGGTGTCTGCGACTTTTAGCAAGGGATATGCAAAATCAATAAAATCTATTCTTTGTATTCTAGATTCCGAAAAGTCTGCTCTTAGATAGATCAGGCTTTGCAAGTTTGGAATAAGATAAGACAAAGTGTCGACCGTCTGAGCAGACCAGATTGTCGAAGGGAATTCAAGCTCAACACACTTGAACTTTTTTATACTCTCCAAATCCAAAAGGCTGACCAAATTCTGAACTGGCCTGGCATTTTGAGGAATCTTATGCGCCCCTCTTGAATAAATAATTAAAACACCTTCCCTCTGATTTTCCATGACATAAAGTGGCCCTAAATCATTTTCTCTCGCATCATTATTATTCACATTTGTATTTGCATTCCTTGGAGGTTCTCTTGCATGAAGATTGCTTAACATATTATTAGTTCCTTCAAAATTTACTTTCAAAAAATACTTTCTTAGGAAAGGAGGATTATTCACAAATTCAGTTTTATTTAAAAGCTGTTTCGACTTTTCTGATTGTAAAAGCATTTCATTGTGATCTCTATAAAACATATGTCATCCACGGATTACCATCTAATTTGTTACGCTTTTTCTTCTTCTCTATTGTTATCACCCAGCCCATGCAAGTCACGAAGATTCTCTGGTCTTTGAATAACAATTTCTTCTTGAACGACAACTTTTGATTGAGGAGGTTTCTTTGGAACGACCTCATCATCAAAATAACAACATTCTTGGATAGCTTGTGAAAATCTTCCGTCAAAGTTGATATGGAACTTGGTTACTGATTGTTGTAAATCTCTTAATCTCTGGTCAAATCTCAATTCATCCATCATTTTCAAAGTAGATTGGATCAATTCATCATCAATGTCATTTATAACTCCAGTCCCTGAATCTCCTTCAAGAATCTTCAAAATCTCCTTTATCCTAATCACATTATCAATTTACCGACTCTCGAATAATTCTCTTGCCTAAGTTTCAAGAGATCAACATCTTCGTCTTGATGATTTAAGCCTTGTTTTCCGAAATCTTTGTCCAAACGAACCCTTGCTGCTTCAATGACCTCAGCTTTCTTGACTAATAAAAGACTTTGAAATTCCTTTGAAAATTAGGAAAGACCTTTCTCTCAGTTACCTCAAACTTTTCCTCAATAAATTCGAGTACCCTGCCTTTTCGATTGTTTTTAATATACTCAGCCTCTTCCTGAAACTTGGCAACATTAGCAAAAGCACCTTCCATTATTTTGCGCTTTTTTTGAATTCCTTGCATCAGATCTTTCAAAGGCTTCACTTCATGCCCTTTATGTGAACCGGTCAGCGCACAAAGATAGCATATCAGAATCTTTTCTTGTGTGCAAATTATATCCAAAGGCTTGTTATGTTCTGGACAATTCTTCTCATTTAAAGTGTCTCTCAGAGCATGGTTGACTGGGAAAAAGCTCACTTCATTCCTTTGAATTGGGCAATTCTTTCTATTCATGAGAATCAGGAGGCTGGCTCACTTGGAAAATAAAAATACTTGTCTAGCGGGCACTGAAATGGCTGACCTGGTGCCAAACTTTTAAGGATATAGACAATACAAGTATGACAGATCGTATGCCCACAAATTGGGATGATCCTTGGCAAGTTGTCTGCTTCATTGTAGTTTGAATAGCAAATAGGGCACGTTGCAGTGTCGTTCATTACACACCAAAAAGAATATAGTAATTATAAAATTTGATTCAGAGTGCAAGTGCAGTCTAATTATCGCTTTTCAATCAAAAAGTTCGAATTTTCATCTGATCAAATATTTCCACCGACTTTGTTTCGCTACTTTAATTAGACATTTCTGGATTGGCATCTCACCCTGAACCGTTCTGAATAATATTTCATCAAAAAAGAGGATGGAAGTCTTTGAGAATGAAATTTTAAACTCAATTTTGGTTGGTTATATAATTCAATAGAAAGTTCCAGAAAAATGGATTTTAAAAAAAGTTTTCTCCAATTCATTCAAAGAAAAGCTTCAAAAAAGGATAATCAAGAGAAAATCACCAGTTCAACAAAAATTTAAATAACAGTCTAACCATACTTAAAACTCTTTCCCTTTAATAAATCAGAACGTTCATAACGTAAAATTCTATTGGTTCCTTCCAACTTATCGAAAAAATGTAATATTTGAGTCTTTCGAAATCAAACTCCTAGTTTAGCAAGCAAAATTAAATTAATCTCATGTTAAAAAAATTGTGAATCATTTCTCAGACCTCAAAAATCAAAGTAAAACTCTGGAAATCATTTGAGAGGTGGCGAGGATTTGTGAAAGATAATTTTTTTTTCTTATTTCGAAATCGAATTAGATGAAAGTTTTCAACCTTCAAAAACAAACAAATTTATTCATTTTTAGCGAAATTTACAAAATGAATTAAAAATACTGTTTTCTGAAAAATTGAGAAAAAAATTTCCTCTGATTTCTTTTTCCACAAGATCCATCTTTGATAAAATCAGATGGACATGGGGCTGAAAGGAATTCTGAGTCAAAATTTTGTTGATTCTCAAAAACACATCTTTTTCGAGACTTTGTTTTCCATTCAACTTCTTCTTGCATTCAAATTCTCCTTTTTTGGACAGAAAAATCTTTCCTTCAATTTTTTCTCAATTTTTGTTTTTGTGAAAGATTGAGAAAGATTTTGGAATTTTCTTTTTTTCGTCCGGAAATTTCTTTTTCAAAAGTAGAAGGTCCAGCCATTTTGAGAGAATTCAAATTGTTTGAGTCAAAAAAAATAAACTTGGAAAATATTTTTGATAAATTTGTCAAGAAAAATGTTTTGAATGGGGTTTGAAAAAATTTTGGACATTTGAACCAGTCAAAGCCTTGTAATTCAGACATATAAAATTTCAGAAAAAACTTTTTGGACGAAACTTGAAAAACTTTTTCTTAGTGTCAAGTCAAATTTTCGGGCTGAGATTTTCATTCAGAAATTATTTTGCAACATCGGTGAAAAGAAATCAAATCCTCCATTTTGTTTTGAGGAACGTTCAATAAAAGATGAATTAATACACTAAAAAACGAAAAAGAGAGCTCTCAAAATGCTTATTGCAATACGACCAGCTTTATCAAGTTCTTCTAAAATGAAATATTCAACTTGGTGAGAAAATTTTATTTCTCTTGGATTAATAATTTGTCACAAAGCGGTAAGTGAATTAAAAATGACCTTGCTTTTTCTGAACGAAGCATATAGCAAAAACTAGGAAATATTGAAAACTAAGGTTTGGGAATTGACAAATCTTGAGTTAGAAAAAAATTCAAGGTTTTTTCGGCAGGGTCCGAGCAAATTTTATCCCCTTAAAATTGGCCTTTTTAATGTCGAAAAACGTTGTTTTCATTTTCTGAATACTCAAAAGATCCATCAAAAAATGTGTCTAGAAAAGTGGTTTGTCCACAAAAAAAAATTTCATTCTGATTCAAACACAAAGAGGATGAAATGAATTTCACAATTTTATTGCTTTATTCGAGAGAAGAAAAGAAGCAACTTTCAAATGCAGCCAATGCTTCCTCAAAATTCTCACTGAATTGAAGAAGACTGTGAATCAATTTTTGTTAAAGTTGATTTCGACTATCTTGCGCTTTCTGACAAAAAATTGACGAAAGAAATTTACTTTCAAGCTAGGATTGCATTGAAATCAGCACACTCTCTTAACTATCACAAATTTCAACTCATAATCACTACCTTTTATGATTTCGAGGAATCTTTTACTGAAACTCATCAGTTTGTTTCACTCATCCGATATCAGCATTGAGAATGAAATTTCTTGAAGTGAAGGTCAATTCAATAGCAATATTTTGACACCACCTTATTCAGCTTTTCGTCCCATTTCAGAATATATGGGTTTTAGTATAGATATCATGGGTTTCAAATTCATCATTTTGAGCGCTTTTCTTGACTTTTTTTCAAAGCAAAATCTTGTACTGTAAAGGAAAATATTGTTTCATCTAAAGAATGGAGACCTACCGAACCAGACCTCCCTCCTTCGAGACTGTTTCTTGCAGGACGTGGCTCAACTATTCAGATTCCTTGATATTTGGGCCTTCTATAGTATAAAATACTCGATTTTCTTCGTAATTGACCACATCTACTATCTTATGACCTCAGAGAAATTTGATAAAGGGATCGCTATTTTTAGACCTTTTTATGAATATAATAGATTTGACCTAAGCAAAACAACAGATATCAAATGCCTACTCATCTGATGCAGAGTTCTGCGCTCTATCGAGTGGTATTAGGTTCATAGTATAACTCGGACTACAAGAAAAAATTTCTCAACCTGTGCAGATACACACCCCGGTATAGGATGCATAGGATGAGTTAATTTCAACAAGTCATCTTCAGGAGATAATTATTCCAAGGAACTAAAATGCAATGAAAATTTTTTTCTTTGGTTTTTTTGTGGAAATTGAGGAAACATATTTGATTTAAATATCGAAAAACTCGATCAAATTTTCTTCTCATGAAAGATGATCATTCAGAGTTGGAAGATTTATGAAATTAGAAATTGGAGTTTGAATTTGAAAAATTTTTTGGATTTATTTTTGATAAATTTTTTTTTGTCTTGTCTCTGCAAATTTTCTGTGATCACTTTTATTGAAACTTTATCTGAGATTGAAATGAAAAAGGTCACTCATCAATTTCTACCTTCTCAAACAATTTTTGAATTTGAATTTATTTCAGAGAAAGCCTATAATATTTTAAGGAAAGTCAATAGACTAAAAGGCAGCAAAACCATAAAAACGCTAAGAAGATTCTTTTAAATCCAAAAAATGAATTATCCAATTTGAGATTCAACTCAAGGACGAAAAGTTATTTCCTCAAACCAAAAAAAAGGACAAATTTTTTTTCAGAAGATCAACCGAGATAAATTAAATAAACATGTTTCATCATCGGACCTCTTTGAAAAAGAGATTTTCGATTTTAATTGAATAAAATTTATCTGGAATTCTAAACTTTTCTGAGCAAAACGATCCAGCCAGAAACAGACCTATGAAGAAGCAAGCCAACCTTTTTGATATGGTAAAGAAGATGAAAGCTACTCCGTTAAGCATTGCTCTTGAATTATCTAAAGCTGAATGCAATACTCCCAATAAAGACACAAACTCCATCATCATTCAAAGCCAATCAGAAATCCTCCAACGGAGTCAGGTCTCTTCCCAAAAAAATTCCACTACCACATCTTCACAAAACGGCAAACGCACTCTTGACGCCTTTTTAGGCCAGTCAAAACAACCTGTTTCATCTCCCCAGACATCAGAAAGCATTCCTCTTTCCCAAGATCTGATTATTGGAGTGGAATCAGAAAACAAAGTGGAGACATCAGAAAAATCCTTATTTCCTACTGAAGGAACAACAGCTATAGAAGAAGAAATTCCTCTCGAAAGAAGACAGCTTGAAATTCAACAATCAGATGTCATGATTGTAGAAACTCGAATTGAAAGTGATTTCTCAAATATCAACAATGAAGAAACAGATTTTGATAATTTAAATGGGGAAGATTTTGAAGTTTTGACAAAAAAACTCAAAACTGAAGAAACAACCACAACCAATGTAGTTTCCCCACAGCAACGAAATACACTTCAAAAAATGATGTTTCAAGAAACAACGCCACTTCCCAATCCTCCCCTTGTGTCAAAAACCATCATCACAACCACTACCACTTCAGGTTTAAAGAAAGTGAGTGATATCGGGTATAACCCATATCGAGATGCACCTTTCAAAGAGGGCGAAGACGTTCCTTTCAGTTTTATAGCAGATTGTTTTGAAGAAGTTTCAAACATTAGTGGAGTAAACTCCAAAGAAAAGATTGTTGATGCGATTTGCAATATGTTTAGAACTATCCTCTATTTCAATCCTGAGCAGCTTGTCCTGGCCTATTATTTCTGCATTATGAAAATCTGTCCTGACTACATCAAAGATAAAGAGCTTGGGATCGGCTCTTCCACGCTTTTTAAAGCGATATCGAAAGCAACGGGCCGCAGTGAAAGAAAGCTGAGACAAGACATGCAAGCAGCTGGTGATCTAGGCAAGGTTGCTGCTCAAAGCAAAAATTCTCAATCTTCACTGCCAAACTTCTTTGTCAAAAAAGAAGGGCAGACTGCAAAAAGCTTGACAATCAAATCTGTTATCGAAACTTTTCGGAGAATAGCCAAATTGAGAGGAAACAACTCAAATATTGAAAAAGAAAGACAATTAACCAAATTGATCCTTGATGCCAAAGAACTCGAAGTCAAGTACCTCATTCGTTTCACAGAAGAGATCTTCCACATCGGAGCATCTGTGCTGACAATGCAGTGTGGCTTGTTCAAAGCCTTTCTCATAAAAAATAACGTTGACGAAAAGAATATGAAGCCAAGAACAAAAAGTTGGAGCTCTTATATCTCCAACTATGAAGCAAAGATGAAAAGATATGATGAAATTGTGACCAGAGCAATCAACGAATACCCAGATTTTGATAAATTAATTGAGGGCTTAATCAAGGCGGGGCCTAACGTTGAAAGTATCCTCGAATTTTGCAAGATCACTGTCGGTATTCCTGTAAACCCCATGCTTGCCCAACCGACTGCAGGAATAGATATAGTCATGAAAAGACTTCAACACACCAAATTTACTTGTGAGTTCAAATATGACGGACTCAGAGGGCAGATCCATTATAAAAATGGCCGATTCACGATATTCAGTCGAAACCAAATTGATATGACTGAGGCTTACCCTGATGTGATTGAAGTCTTTCAGGAAGTTGTTGAGAGAAGTCAAGTCACCAGTTTTATCATGGATTCTGAGATTGTTGCCTTTAACCATGAAACTCAGAAAATTCTCCCATTCCAAAGGCTCTCTATGAGAGGACGGAAAAATGTTGACCAAAACCAAATTGAGGTCCAGGTCTGCGTCTTTGCCTTTGACCTTATGCTCCTCAATGATGAGCCTTTGCTCAATAAAAACTTTAGAGAAAGAAGAAATGTCCTGAGACAGACTTTCCTTGAACTAGACAACAAATTCAGGCATGCGAACAACAAAGATGTTGACACAGTTGACGATGTGAAAGGGTTCCTTGAAGAGTCCATCAAAGAGGGTGCAGAAGGACTCATGGTAAAAACCCTGGATGGCGACGCAATCTATGAGCCTGGAGTTCGATCTTGGCACTGGCTGAAGCTCAAAAAGGACTATTTGGAAGATGGATCTGCCGATACATTTGACCTCGTCCCGATTGGAGCATACTGGGGAAACGGCAAGAGAACAGGCAGCTTTGGAGGATTTTTGCTGGCATGCTACAATAGTGATCGTGAAAGATATGAAACTTTTTGTGTTTGTGGAAGAGGGTTTACTGATGAAGAATTGGAGAAATATAATGTTTATTTCCGAGAAAACGCTTTACCCCAATGTCCTTCAAATTATTTTGTTGGAAATATCGGAGCCAATCTTTGGCTAAAGCCCACTGTTGTCTGGGAAGTGAAGGGGTCAGACGTCCAGCTCTCACCAGTATACACAGCAGGAATTGGTGAAGTTGACCTCAATAGAGGTCTCGGACTTCGGTTCCCCAGAGTTATCAAAATCAGAGAAGATAAAGATCCCACTGATGCTACAGATTCAACTCAAATTGCTGCTTGGTACAAAAATCAAGCCGCTGTCATGAATGATGACTTCCTCTGAGAATTTTATGATGTTGTTGTTGTCGTTGAATTCTATCCCAAATTTTACATAATAAGAAGTCTTCAATTTATAAATACATCATGATGTAATTTTCCCATTTCCTCATTTCTCATAATAATACGCGCACAAGAAATAACAAAAATATAATAATAAATTAAAAACATCAACGTTTTCTCTTATTTTTGCAACTTTTTCAAGATTTTATCGAGCTGATCGGTTTGCAGGGGTTTTGAAAGCCATCCACCCATACCAACCTCTTTACAAAGATTTTGGAATTTATCACTCATTTGATTTGCTGTCAATGCGACAATTGGACAAGAATTGACAGTTCCTTGCTTCATTAATTGAATTAATTCTCTGGTTGCTTGGTATCCATCCATCACTGGCATTTGACAATCCATCAGAATGATCTTGAGAGCCTCCCCGTCAGAATAACATTTTTCAGCAACTTCAATGGCTTCTTTGCCGTTTAGTGCAGTTTTTATTTGAAAGCCTTTGTCATGCATAATATGGGTTGCAACCACCAAATTAAAAGGATTGTCATCTACAATCAAGCACCAAGGCTTTAACAACAAAGTCTCTCCTTCTTTTGCTGGGGAGGTTAAAAGGTCCGTCGCATTCGAGCCTATACCATTGATGGATTTTTTATAATTATTTCCACCACCAACATTATTTGAAGATAATGGCTTAATGCTGCAGGTTTCATAGAGTTCAAGTTTCCTGTCCATTTGGGAGTCTTTTTCCTCGTCGAAAACAGCAGAGCTTGCATCTTCGGTTGAGTTCTCTTCAACTTTTTTTCTGAAAAGCTGGGTGGCAGGCTTTGAATGCAAAACAAATGAAAATGTGCTGCCCTTGTCTAAGAGACTCTCGACTTGGACTCCCTTGTTGTTTGGAGGGCCCAGGAGCTGTGCCAGAGTATTGGCTATCGTTAATCCGAGGCCAACTCCGTTTGTGTTGATCTTTTTATCATGATGTTCAATTCTTCCAAACAATTTAAACAGCCTTTCCTGATCCTCCTTCTTGATCCCGATACCAGTATCAGTAATGAAGAATTTTATCCTCGAAGAATCTTCTTCCTCTAAACTTGCCTTTATCGTAATTCCTCCTTGGAAAGTGAATTTGAAAGCATTTCCCAGAAGGTTAATCAGGATCTGGCTCAGTCTGTTTTTGTCTGTAATGATAGTCTCTGGTACATCAGGATCAATATCTATCTTCAAATACAGCTTTTTGATCAAGGAAAAATAGTCAAATAATGGAACAACTTCGTTCAAGAGCTCCCTAATGGTAAACCTGCTGTTGACCAAGTTCAATTTATTGGCTCGGATCTGCGAAAGATCCAAGATTGAGTTGACCAGATTTAACAGCAAAATTCCACTATTACGACAAGCGTCGAGGTAAGGAGCAATCTCGTTTTGACGAGAGAGTTTCTTGAGGATATCAACAAGGCCGAGGATTCCGTTAAGGGGAGTTCTCAATTCATGGGAAATCATTGCAATCACCAAGTCTTTGTTTTTGTCAGCGACTTTCAGCTCCATAATCGTTCTTTCGTGAGTCACATTATCCAACAATAGTGCCACAGCTTCTTGGTCGTCCCAAAGTATCTGGAATACCTTGACTTTAAATACTCTTCGAGAATTTCCTTCGAGACTCGAGTCGAGGTTGCTCTCTCGCTCTGCAGCAGGCTTCTCACTTGAGGGTTCTTCAGCTTTATTTTCAGTCACTATATTAATATTTTCGCGCTCAGTTGTCAAATGTTGAGTCGATTTTTGACCAGAGCCTTTTGCTTTTGATCCAATCCCAACCGAAAGTTCGCTTGGATTGAGGATGAGATGATTCTCACTACCTTTTTTATCCTTGAGCCTCAGTCGATTTTCTCCGCTCAGGTCAAAGTCCAAATTATCTTCTCCTTGCTCTCTTTCAGTTATCTGGAAGCTGATAACTTCATCGTTCTTGATTTCTTCGCAATTTTTTGAGAGTCGTGTCAAAAAGTTTGAGAGATCAATCGTGCAATTTTCGCCAGTAGTGTATCCCATTCTTGAGAAGAGCTGCTTGTTCTTCAAAATACTCTCCGTGTCTATCGAAAACTTCATTAGGGACCCATGGATCTGGGAGGTTGAATAGCTGCTAATTTTGAAAGCTTTTTGAAACGCATTATTTGTAAAGTAGGTGGACAAGCTATCCTTTGAAAATATCGCCATCTGGTTTGGGAGGTACTCTGTCAAAAGATGCTTAA
>Ga0182738_1005328_pt1 | contig 13798 bp, 14 predicted proteins | sample eDN5th30CBELigMG_FD_128876 | JGI IMG/M metagenome (GOLD analysis project Ga0182738, IMG submission 128876) | Enriched Miracle-Growth compost microbial communities from Emeryville, California, USA - eDNA 5th pass 30_C BE-Lig MG (version 2)... ...
AATTGAAAGTAAAAATTATGAAATGAAATGAAAAGATAAGTTCTTTGATTGAATGAGATTGATGGAGAAAGAAGTGAACATTGTGATCTTAAGAAAAATGAATAAAAACTGCTTTTTTTTTATAGAAAATCAATGCGCTTAGCGCTTTTTAGAGAAAACAAGTGCACTTTGCGCTTTTCAGAGAAAGTGAGTGCGTTCTGACGCGTAGGATTTGCCTGAGATTTTTGAGCCCTGGCTATCAGATAAAAAGGTTTAGCAACTCCAACTCCTTCTTTTGAGCTTGTTTCCACAAATCTAATCTGATACATTTCTGCAAGTTTTGCCCCTTCTTTAGTTGTGACTTCAGCGTTTTCAGAATCGCATTTCGAAGCAACAAGAATCTTGATTACATCCTTCAGGGCCTTTTCATTAACTTGGCTCATCCAAAATTGAACTTTTTCAAAGCTTTTTCTATCATCTACACTGTACAAGAGGAGAACTCCTTGCTTCCTCTGAAAATATGAAGATGAGAGGTAATTAGTAAATCTTTCTTGGCCTGCAGAGTCCCAGATTTTCAGATTAACTTTCTCTCCATGAATCTCAATGAGTTTCTCCTCAACATCAAGACCTAACAAAGAAACTATGTTGTGCTGAGGATTGAAAAATTTACCACATGTGCTGGGAGTATGCCTTTCATCAAATTCATCAGTGCAAAACTTTTTAACGAGAGAAGTTTTCCCAACATAAGCATTTCCGAGAACTGAGATCTTGACAACTTGTTTCGTGGTTCGTTTTTGATCCATCTTTGAAAACAAAATGCAAATGGTAAAATTGTTAATTTTCCTATATTTAAATTGAGGATGTTTAAAACTTGCCTGATTTTTCCAAAGTTTGGAGTCATTAATGTTAATTGACCAGTTTTTACAACCTAAAAGAACCAGTATCACGAGTTCTTGCCTTTGATTTTTTCCATTCATTGAATTTTTTTGTCTTGAGAAGAATTGAAGGTTTCTGTTAATTTGAAACTTTTTTTGTAATGACTTGATAGGCGGTCCAAACCAGAAGGTTTCCTCCGTCTTATGAATCTTACAGGCCCCAAACGAATGGATGATAGCATAAAGAGGAACTTCGAGGTTTTTATTTCTATAGAAATGCAAAGAAAGACTGCGCACATACAGTTATTTTTAATCTACGAAAAATAAGCCCTTAAGATATAGGATCAGGCCTTTAAAAAAGCATAGTTTAAGAGCCACAAAATGTACATTTCGACTGTCCGTTTCTATTCTCAGCATCTCCTTTATTTTGAAGCTTGAAAGATCCTTTTAAATGATCCTCTTTCTCTCTCGACTTCCACTCTTTCACCAGCCTCTCAACAAGACTTTCAAAAGGCTGCTGAATATTCTTGCCATTTCTCGCACTCACTTCGAAATACAACATTCCATTCTTCTCTGCAAACTCTTCCGCCTCATCATAACTAACCACTCTTGGTAGTTCTTGATCTTCTTTGCTTGGATCATATTCATCCCATTCAATGCCTGTTCCAACCAAAACCTTTGGAATCTCCCCAAATCCCTCATCTTCAAGAGCCTTAAGGATCCTTTCAAGATACAAAAAAGTATCTCTTTCAATAATTGAATAAGCTAAAATCAAGCCATCTATTCCTCTCAAAAATAAAAATGTTCTATCTTGAGCCTGCCTCAAATCTGGCGACCCTGGTGCATCCCAGATATATAGATTTACAGCTTTATCATTCACCACTAGCCTCTTTGTGAGAAAATCAAAGCCTAAATGAAAGTATTTTCCTGATAATCTCACAAAATGATACCAATAGTAGCAAGCTCGGGGCCATGAGAGTATAGGTTGGTACAATAACCTTTAATCATGGCTGTCTTTCCGACGTTGGTACCTCCTAGGACGATAGTTTTAACTCTATAGTCATATTCAGGAGCCGAAGCTTCATGCATTTGTTTTTTAAAAGTTTATTTCTGCTTTGAAGTTCAATTTTTTTGCGTCAAACCTTCTGATTTTATCTGAATGTGATCAAGAACAATTTTTTATTGTGGCCATGTCCTGCCTGTCGAAAGTTTACAAACTGTAAATAGCTCTTCTTGTGAAGAAAATCGTTGAAGAATCTCAAGCATATCAATAGGATTTTTTTCAACTAACTGTGTAGCAAAGACTCATTTTTCAATAACATCAATCAATTGGAAGACCTTTCAAAGAAAGATTTTTCCTCTCGTTGACCAATAATCAATGAATTATTCACAAAGCTTTTCAAAGACATTCACAAAAAGAAATTATCTCTTCTTTTTCTATTTACAAGGAAAACTCAAAAAATCTATATACTTTATACTGTATTTACTGAATAATAGCCTACTATTCAAAAAATTCATCACCATGTCCACCATTTCCCTATTTAATTACAGCATCCCTTTTCTTTCTTTCCATTCTTATTCATATTCACCGTACTCAACCTAATCCTTCCAGACTGTTGCATAGCTATTTCCTCTCCTTCCTGATCATTCTGAGCCTGACCTTGACTTCCATTTGCTTCATTATTCTTTTGGACAGCATCAATATTCTTCTTTATTTGCTTCACAAGTTCCTCAAAGGTCTCCACAACACCATACTTCTCTTTAGCACTTGTCTCTGCAAAAATCATCCCATGAGATCCAGCTAACTTCTTCCCTTCACTTATACTCACAACACGGTTTGAAAGATCAATTTTGTTGCCAACTAAAAACTTAATCACTTGCTCATTTGCATGAGTTTCTATCTGTTTTATCCAGCCTTTCACATTGCTAAAGGACTTCCTATCATTCACATCGTATGCCAATATTATTCCATTTGCTTTTTTATAATACGTACTCGCCAGTTTTCCATATCGTTCTTGGCCCGCTGTGTCCCAAATTTGCACCTTTATATTCTTCCCGTCTTGCTTTACCTCTTTGGCTTTACAATCTATTCCTATACAATTGATAAGTCCAAAGAAAATACGATATTTCTATACCAACAGTGGAGATAGAAGAGGCATTGAACTCATCATCACAGAAACGGACCAAAAGAGCGGTCTTCCCAACACCACTATCGCCAACAATGAGGATGTTGACTGTGAGCTTGTCTTTGTTCATAGAGTGAAGAATTAATTTAAGAAGGGATGTCGGAGTTTAGTTTAATTATTTATTATAATTTGCGAGTGGGTTTTTTATTTTAAATGTTTGAATTGTGGAAAAAGAAGACAGGAAATAATTATTTTAAGATCAAGAACTTTTTTGTTGTGAAGAAAATCGATTAATTTAATCCCGCCCTTGTAATTAATTTATCTGTGTATGGAGTGTCACCAAATTTGATCCCCGCAATAATTAAACAGTCAACAAAATACCTATTTGACAGAAGTCTCTTTGTGAGAGCCTATTAGCCTAAAGCTGATGCCTGTATGTCTTTGGGCTCCTCTTTAAAGCAATCCAAAGCATGTTAGACCCCTTGATAATTCTTTATAAAGGAGCATGGAAGATGATACAGTTGTGCACCGAACAAAATATTATAACGGATCAGGCTATGAAATAGACGAAACGAAGAGATAGGGTTGAAAGGGAGGTCCATGGGGAGTTTACCCAGGTAATTTTATTATTGGAAAGAGGTGATTCAGGCTTTGAAAAATTTGAGTAAAGTAGTATGGGATGAAGTTTTATATCGGGAATTAATTAGGTACCCAATGGTCAGATTTTTGGCAGATTTACGAAACATACAGTAAATCTCGAGGGTTATTTCATTTCATACACGTTTTTCTTCATGTCTTACTTTGCAAAAAACACTTTCTCCAAGTCAAACCAACGCTTTAAATACTAAATCCTCAGGTCATATTCTCGCTTATCCTTTATGCCTTTTCCTTTGAAAGCCACAAGGAGAACAAGAAAGAGGTCAGAATAAAATCACCAGAGGAATAAACATGGGCAAGGCCAGATGGTTCATATTAAAAACTGGTTTTTATTTATAATTATATTTCAAATCATCATCTTAGATGGATCAGAATACAGTATCCTCAAAATTATTAGTGCGTGTAATAACCCTCGGAGATTCCGGCGTAGGAAAGACCTGTATCATGCAACGTTTCTGCAAAGATACCTTCACAGAGTCCACCCTCACCACTGTCGGTATATTCCCCTTCCGTTTCTTGTCTCATTTTCTTTTAAAAAGGCGCTGAATTCTATGGAAAAGTGATCAAGGTGGGAGATCGAAGCTTAAATTTACAGGTCTGGGACACTTCCGGCCAAGAAAGATATAAAGCGATCGCTCCATCTTTTATAAAGAAGGCAGAAGGAGTGGTAATGGCGTATGATGTGACTGATAGACAGTCGTTTGAACATGTGGGAAGCTGGATGAACCAATTGGAAAATCATGGAGAAAAGAATGTGAGTATAGTCCTGGTTGGGAATAAAATAGACATGAAGGATAGAGCTGTGGAGTATTCGGAAGGGAAGAGATTGGCTGAATCGCATGGGATTCTGTTTTTTGAGACGAGCGCTAAAAATAATGTAAATATTGAGGAAGCGTTTATGGCGCTTGGGAAAGAAATTATCAGAAAACAAGACGGTGAAGAACCTGAGGTTGATTCCTTTATGGCCAAGTCTCATAAGCTGAATAATAAGAGGAAGGGAAGCAATGATGAACCGGAGAAATCTGGGTGTTGCTAATGATGTTGAGTGAAGTTGTGTGAATAGTGGAAGAGTATTTAATAAAATACGAAAGCTTAAGAAGCTTTTAAAAAGAGAGGCGAATGGTCTTGTGGCGGCCTCCTTAGAAAGCTGAAGAGAAGAGTATTTAAAGATGTATTTAAATATAATGATTTTTCTTTTCTTTTGAAAATGTATAGATGCATACACTTTTTGATTTGTTAGTGTATGTTATACATATTATTGTGATTGTTCGTTTTTTGAGAAAGCAGAAGAATATGGTTTTTCTTGGGAAGATGGAGGTGAAAGAGAGAGAAAGGATTTGAGAATAATTTTTTTTGAGAAAAAAAATTTGTTCTTAAAATTTTCTTGTGGATCTCAATAATGCATAAAAATTGAGCAAAATAGAAAGATAGCTGGAAAATAATGCGGGGGAGGCTCAGTAACTTTTGTTTGGGGGTTTAAAATTTTTTTTCCTTGTTTTTTGAAGATCCTCATGATTTTTTTTCGTAAAACTCTTTTTTGCCTGAATTTTTCGAAAAAATAATCAGAAAAAATTTTTATCAAGGTGACTCAAAAATTATGTCAGATTTGAAATTGATTTTTCTCACTGGAAAGATTGAGACTGGAAGCAAAAAGAAATTTCTTGAAACTCAAAGATTTTTTTTTATCAACCGTCTTTTTTTTCGTTTGGAATCCTTCTAAAATTCTGGAAATGCTAAATTCAATGAAAAATGTACCAAGTTTCATCAACCAGAAATATTCTGACTTGATAAAAAATTTGAGAATTCGTAAGCCCAAGAGTTAAAACAAAGTCAAGAAGGATGTTACCAAAAATACTATTTTAAAAAAAATTAGGGGAAGAAAAAATTTAATGTAAGAGAAAAATTCCCAAAAAACTATTTTTAACTCTGAACAAAGAGTTCTCAATTTTAGGAATCAAATAAGAGATATTCTCATGTTTGAGCTTTGAAACGATGTCAGTCACACTGGAAAGCTGTTTTTGCTTTCTCTAACAGACGTCTCTTTTTCATCATATGGAGCAACCCCCAGAAAAATGATTTCAAAAAGGTACCGATATAAACCTTCAGATCCGTATTGATAATAACAATTCAAATAAAATTTAAATTGGCATAAACTCAGATTACCTTATTAATTTTTATTCTCCCGATCACAACCTAATCATTTCCACACCATTAAAACAACTTCAAAACCTACATTCTCAAAGCAGTCCTACACTTTCAATGGAAATATTGCCTTGAGTGAGCAAATAGACGTCTCTAAATGGCTTGAGAAAACTGTCAATAAGAGTATTTGAATTGACCTAATTTGTGGAAAAAATAATGGTTTTTCAACCATCTGGGCTTTTTGTACCGTATAGAACCAGTAAAGGAGAATTTCTATGTCTCAATTTCCTCCCGTCTACTCCTTTTCGACCAAATTTAAACCTCTCTGGCACGAATTTCACTATCTTCATCGCTAAAAATTTAAATTAGGTATCTCCAAATTAAGCATATATTTCGAGCCTTAACAAGAAAATTTTTCTGCCCCAAAGCCCAAAGAGCAGTCTTTAGAACCTTTCAAAGCTCTATACAGAAATACAGAAGTCTTTATGATTAGTCTTTGGCTCTTGGTGGTATAATTGGTTTAAATTTGAAATTTGAAAGGCAATCAAAGGAGTTTACTTGAGGCGCTATTTATTGGCTTCGGCTATTTATCTGATGTCAAAATCAATTTATCATTAATAAATTAAATAAATCATCAATTAATCAATTCAAAATGCCTGGAAAGGTTACTAAGTCTCCCAATAGCTATGAATACGTTGGCAAAATCCTTGTAGTAGGAAACCTTTCAGTCGGAAAGACATCCTTAATGTTTCGATATTGTCGCAATGAGTTTTTCTACAATCAGCAGATGACATTAGGCGTCGATTTTTGTGTGAAGAATATCCCTGTTGATAAGAAAGAAGTCAAGGTTCAGATCTGGGATACCGCAGGCCAAGAAAAATACCGAAGTATTGTCACAAGTTACTTCCAAAAAGCTCACGGAATCGTGCTCACCTATGCTGTAAATGATCGAGAGTCATTCAATTCACTTGGAGAATGGATGGAAGAGGTCAAGCAGAAGGCTCCAAAGGATGTTGCGATTGTGCTTGTGGGAAATAAGGCTGATATTGGGGATCTCCCTGTTGAGAGTGAACCTGATAAAAGGCCAAGAAAAGTGAGCTTTTCTGAAGGAAAAGGGTTTGCTGATAAGTATGGGATCAAGTTTTTTGAAGTAAGTTCAAAGGATAATATCAATGTGAATGAGGTGTTTCATGAAATGGCCAAAGAGATAAAGGAATTATTGGAAGAAAGAGAAAGAGAGAGAGAAAAGAAAGATGAAGAGGAGTTCAATAGATTGAGAGCCACGACAAAGCTTTTTCCTCAGAAAGAAAAGAATGGCTGTTTTGACGCTTTTGTTGAGGGCGTAAAGGGGCTTTTCAGGACAAAGAAAGTAGAAGAAAAGGTGAATGTCCATGTGAAGAAAAGTGTGAAAGAAACTGATGCAAGGGTTGGAAGAGAGGCTCGGTCAAGGATCAATTGTGAAAGCATCAGAAGAAATTAGTTTTGAGTCACAGCCGCGGCCGTTAAGGTCAATCTAAAGAAAGCATATGGTCAATTGAGAGACTTTTGTTCATAGAAATTGTAGAAAAATGTAAAGAAATACGTCTCCCTTGAAAAGGAGGCAAGGATAATTTTGTCCCAAAAAGAATATCACTACCTTTATAGTTGTTATTTCCTATTGTTATCCTTCAGCAATATCCCTGTACATTAACTTTTTATTTTCCTTTCAAAAAAGAAACGCAATAATATCATGACAAACTGTTTCTCTCTATATTTTTACCTCATAAACATACGCCTCAAAGCGCCACTATAAGAATTTTCTATAACAGATTCCAAGTTTAAACGCGCCAATTCTATCAAAATACAAACAATTTCCCGTTTCTCAATACAGTATAAAATTAACCCCGCAAAATAAAATGTCTAACAAGTCCACAACTATCGAGCTAGTTGGTCATATAGTCACCCTTGGAGACGCCGCAGTTGGCAAAACCTGTGTCATGCACCGGTTTTGCGATGATATGTACAATGAAAACATGCTTGCGACCATAGGTTTTACCTTTTCTTTTGAATATTCTTCTAATCTCCCTCTATTAGGCATGGAATTCTTTCAAAAGACGGTGATAATCGATAATACTGAGATAGTATTGCAAGTTTGGGACACATCAGGCCAGGAGAGATATAAAGCGATTTCTCCTTCGTTTATCAAGAGAGCGGATGTGGTTTTATTGACATATTCAGTAGATAAGAGATCATCGTTTGAGCATGTGACAAGTTGGGTCGAACAAGTAAAGAACCACACAACGGAGGATGTTTGTATGATACTGGTGGGCAATAAAGTGGATGCAGAGGGTCGGTGTGTTGCGTTTGAGGAAGGAGAGAAGTTGGCAAAGGAGTTGAATATAGAGTTTTTTGAGACAAGTGCAAAAGAGAATATAAACATTGAGAAAGTGTTTATGACAGCAGCGAAGAAGGTAAAGGAGAAGTTAGAGGATCCAGTGATTCCGAGGAGAAAAACAATTAAGATTGAAGTGCCGAAGGAGGAAGAAAAGGAGGCTTCGAAAAAGCAGGCACAAGGAGGATGTTGTAGTAGTTAGTTTTGAGGTGAAATGATGTAGAAGAGAGTCTGTTCGTTAGGACACTTGTTCTTCATTTCTAGAGGAAGGATGTTTGTAGAGAATTTTGTATACATATTTTTATGTTTGTTGTATTCTTCTTTCTTTTATATCACTTTGAATTGTATTATATAAATTTAGAATGTTCTCTTGAACTTTTGAGAATTTACTGCTGGAAGTTTTTCAAACCGTTTAGAATATTTTCTTCACTTTTTTTCACTGAGGTAAGGGATCATCTTGAAATCATAGGAGATCAATTCAAAAAAAAATTTTGTTCTCAAGTTGACAAAATTAGAATTTTAGCACGAAATTCTTTAAATTCCTTTTTAAATGACCATTTTATTAACTGTCAAATGAAGAGAGCTTCAAAGAGAAGATGATATATTTTTCCTCAAACCTCCAAAATGGTGTTGTTTAGATTACATTCGAATTTCGAAGCTGTGAATCCAAAATACACAAATAAAAAGAAAGAAGAATTGATGCATCAGAATATCTCCAGTCTACCTGAGGATTTGGAAAGGGACCAAGTCACCTGTGAAGCTCTACTTTTTCGTTTGAACAGATTTTTATTTTTCTTCAAGCGTTTTCTGAGACTTTTTTTTTTTAAAGAATATGACGAGATTCGAAAAGGTCAAAATTTTTCGTAGGTTTTTAGATAGAAAGCTCATTGGAGCTAAGGAATTTCACCAGTGATTTCTTCCTGAGTTTTTTTTTTGGGTTCAACTGAGTTTACTTTTAGAGATATTAAAAATTTACTCAAACTCATTTGAGAATGCAGGTAAAACATAAGAATTTGAGATAAAATGTTATGCATACAGAGAGCAGACGAATGAAACGCTTAATCCTTTCTTAGATTTTAACTTTCTCCTCTAACTTCGAGACTTGTATTTAGGACTTCTTTTGACAACAGAAGCAATTCATAATTAACCAAAACAAATGAAAAATCAAATCAAACCCATCTCAATATCTTTATTCTCCGGCTCTTGCTCCTCAAAGACTGTTCCCGGATGAACAAAGCTAAACAACAGAATCAGCATCAACAGTGAATCAAATAGATACAAAAACACTTCATGACTGATCAAATATCCATCAAATCCTTGTGCAAACTGAATAATTCTATAAATCGATCTGATGAAAATCAGCACACTACTCGCCTCCAAAACATGAAGCAAACGCTTCCAGTCTCCTTCATTTGCCTTCACATCCCAATCTCGAGTTCTTGAATGGAACACAAAGGTCAAAAATATGAAGAAAAAGAAGAAAATCAGCTGGATACCGAGCCCCAATAAAATTATATGGTTGGCTGTTGTCATGTTAGCGTCATCACTTGCCTCCATTGAGCCGCCAGCACCTTGTAGAATGAAAGAAATAAGGTCGCCAATCACAAAAAGGCAAGTAATCCTGGTTGGTCTGACTGGACTGAGATCATCTGCGCCAATGTATTGCATTATCTTTCCCAGCATGCTGTAAATAGAAGCAGCGTAAAAAATGGGTGCAAGGAGGATAAAGAGGGTTTGTATGACGTCGTAGTTTTACTGTTAAGGTCATGAATACAGCCGATACGGCCGAGATATCCGATGACTTGGAAGGCTGTTCCAAGGACAAAGGCGATGAAGAATTTTTGACGGTATTTGCAGTTTTGGATGATGTGCAATAAAGCTGAGAGTGCAAAGAGGATTAACGCAAGAATGCAGACGGCCAGGCTTGGATTGTAGTGCCAGAGAATGTCTTTAAGCTCCATCAGTGGGAAGGTTGATTTGTTAGAAAAAGGATTCTTTATGTCATGTAAAATTCATGGGAAGGGGAGGTTAAATAGTGGAGGGAGAAGTCAGAATAGGTTTGGTTTTGTGGACAAGGAGATTAAGGTAAATTGAGTTTTCAGTATCGAATAGGAATGCTGACTTGATTTAAACCCACCTTATTGAGGGATAGCAAATCAAGATATTTGATAATCTTTCTATATAGCGGCGATCCCAAGGTCAGATGAGAGTTAATTTGATTCTAAATCTTCTCACCACACAATTCTTGAGCTTTCAAAGATTCAAAAATTGTCAATTTCCTTTAAATCTCTACATAAGAGCCACTTAAGTGGCTGAGGAGGACAAAGCTGAAGTCTTTTTGAAGGGGAATTCAAGAAGAAGAGGCTTTGGAGTCTTCAATAAAAGGGATATTCAAATTTGTTTTGCCTTAAAATTTCTATTTTTATCAGATGGTTTTCTAGGATTAAATCTTTTGTCCTCAAGAGCTTAGATTAAGGTAAAGATCTTAAAATGCCTCGCCTAAACTGATCGATTGTTCTCATTCTCTTTGTCTCATTACTCACAGTCCGCCCTTCTACAAATATTTGGTAAGCGCCAATCTTAGAGAAATTTGGGTATTGAAGCCTCGCTCTTTATTCAAGGGTATTCTAAGGTTGAGCATTGTCTGGACAGTATTTGTTCGCTTTTACTCAACAACAAAAAGGCGAATACTGTAAAGTCAAGGAAATACAAGGACTTGAAATAAAGGGGGTTCCTTGTCTATAAATCAGACTGATATGTTTTTTCTTTGCCTACTTATCTGAACCTTGCTTCTTTCCTGACCTCAAGTCAATGCATGCGATCCTTTCTATTGGACTGACTCTTTGTTCACCTTTTTGCTGATTTCGTAAAGGTAATCCTTTTCTTTTTAGTTATGGACTTCTTTTTTTCTCTTTTGTTTTCGCCTTTACAGGGATCAAAGGCTTCATTTTGATCGCATGAGCTTTCTTTTCAATGCGAAAGATGTTTCTATTCAATTTATTTGGCAGTGAGATGAGTGTCTAGACTCAATCAGAAGTCAGATGAAAGGAAGAGACTCTCGAGTTCAATTTTTTTTCTTCAATAATTTTAGAAGATAAGTTTTTAAGGAGGAAGTAAACTCTAGATTTGAAAATTTATATCAAACTTTATTGATACATAAGACGAATTCAAATGATTGTTAAAGGCAGGATCCAGAGATTTTCTGAAGTTGAATTGGTATGAAAGTTGCAAATACAGAAGAACAAAAAAATATTTTGAGATTGAGTTTGTCTTAAAATTTCTATTTTTCTCAAGACCCAGGTCTCTTGTCCTCAAGAGAATAGATTAAGGTAATATCCTTAAATCATCCGTTCCAAATGCTCATTCCCTAAGAAATCCTCTTCTTCTTCATAAGGGATGGATAAGAGACTGGACTATGTAGACTATTTCGATGTGATAATGTCCTTATTAGGGCAGGTTTCTATTTGAATGGTCCTTCTCAGACTCGTGCTGAAATTTGCGAAGATCAGTCAAAGCAAGAAGAAACTTCTCTCAAATTTCTTCGATTGTCAAAAATGATCTCCAAAGAAACCTTTGGACTTTGAGAATCTTATGCTTCATTGAATGGAGATGCGAATTCTAACTTGGAAGAGGGGTCACATCTCCTTTTCAAAACTCTGTTTGACCTCAGATAGTCATTGACTGAGAGTTTTCTTCTTTCGACCTGACTGAGAAATCTGTGAGGAATTCTTTCATTTCCAGATTTCCTTCGGATTGACTCTTCAAGGAAGAATGCCTCTTCAATTTTCTTTCTTCCATAAAATTGATCAAGAAATATTTTGTAGAGGGACTGGGCTCACAAAAAATAAAGGAGGAAGGCCTGAAATTAAATCTAGATTTTTTTTCATTCGAGAGGAAAATCAAACAAAATTTTCTCAAACAAAAACATTGAGAAAAAATATTTCAGTAATTTTTTATCATGAACATTCTTTTAGGAAAAAACTTATATAGACAAAATATTGTGACAAAAAAATTCCTTGAGACAAGATTGTTTATCTTTGCCAAGGTTTTGAACCAAATTGACTCTTTGTTGTCTTCACAAAAGCTAAAAAAATAATTAACAACATAATGCAAAATTCCAAACATACCCATCTCAATATCATTTGAGCTCTTCTCATCAGCTTGCAGTATTGCTCCAGGATGCACAACGTTAAACAAAATCTGAACCAAAAACATCATAAGCGCATCAAAAAGATACAGATACGCTTCGTGACTAACCAGGTACCCATCAAACCCTTGTCCATACTCAATGACTCTGTACACCGATTTGATGAAAATAAGCACACTACCGACCTCCAAAATCTTTAATAAAAGCTTCCAATTTCCTTGCTGTGAAGAGCTGGCATTCCAGTCCTGGGTTCTTATATGGAAAATATAGGTCAAGAATATAAAGACAAAAAAGAACACAAGCTGTATTATAAGCCCAATTAAGATGATATTCGTGCCGAGATCCGTCTTGTCAGGATCACCACTCGTCATTAAACCACCGCCAGTGCTTTGCATTAAGAAGGAGAGGAGATCTCCAATCACAAAAATACAAGTAATTCTGGTCGGTTTTATGGGGCTTATGCCCTCTGCTTCAGTGTATTGGATAACCTTCCCCAATAAGCCGTAAATAGAAACAGCGTAAAAGATCGGAGCGAGGAGGATAGCGAGAGTATGGATCACATAAAAAGTAATACTGTTTAAATCGTGAATACAGCCGATACGGGCAATATAGCCAACGACTTGGGCGATCCCGCCAAGTACGAAAAAGATAAAAGAGAGTTGTCTGAATTTGATGAGCTGGATGATGTGTGCGAGAGTTGAAAGCGCAAAGAGGACTAAGGCAATGATACAGACTGCTAAGTTCGGTTTGTAATGCCAAATAAGAGATTCAAGATCACCCATATGAGAGATTCTGTGAAAAGCTGATTGATTTCTGAGATTTTTAATAAAAGATTATAAAAGAACTGCACTTAAATCGTGGATTGAGATGGGTGGAAATGTCAGAAGTTTTTCGCCGGATCCTAAAACTGATTTAGAGATAGATTAAGGCAAATGAAGTTCTCAGTATTTTCAAGTAAAATTTGCACTGTGTAAGGTCAGAAGAACCCAGATGAGATTCAAAAAGTCTTTATCGATATTCCCTTAAATTCTTCTATATCATGATTTTTACGCTTTGGGAGTCATTTTTATCTCTCAATAAACCTGAGCTAGACTCGGCTGGTCATTTGATGAGCAATGGGATGGAGAGACCTTTGATATTGAATGCTTGTTTGGACTGCGAATCCCAACGACCAACGCCGAAAAATCTCCAAACAAACATCCAATAAAATTCGAAACTTTTTGGGTCGGAGTTTATCAACCTTAATCTAGCCTTTCAAATTCAGATTAAGGTGAATAACTTTAAATACCTTTGTTTGAATTTTCATTTTTTTTTTCGGCATCAAGGTCTCTTAGAAGAGTATCCTTGATTCGAAATTTCTTAAGCCAAATTGGAGTCGAAACATTTTAGAATACAGAGAGTTTTCATTTCACACACTTTGATAAATTTTTATTAACATACAAAAGTCTAACAATACAAAATTTTCCTTTTAAAAAGATATCTGAGGTTCTGCGGACTAGTG
>Ga0182738_1005329_pt1 | contig 13797 bp, 14 predicted proteins | sample eDN5th30CBELigMG_FD_128876 | JGI IMG/M metagenome (GOLD analysis project Ga0182738, IMG submission 128876) | Enriched Miracle-Growth compost microbial communities from Emeryville, California, USA - eDNA 5th pass 30_C BE-Lig MG (version 2)... ...
CCACGACGAGCGCGATCAGCAACCCTGTCATCGTGGCGTTGACGTAGTCGTTGAAGACGATGCGGCCCATGTCGGCCACCGTCTTGGCTGGCGCCAGCAGCTGGCCCGCATTCAGCGCCGTGCCGAACTTATCGGCGTGCGCCAGGAAGCCGATGGCGGGGTTGTCGCTGAAGATTTTCAGCCATCCGGCGGTCAGCGTGCAGATCGCGACCCATGTCGCCGGTACGATGGTGACCCAGGCGTAGCGCTGGCGCTTCATCTTGAAGAGCACGACGGTGCACAGGATCAGGGCGATACAGGCGAGCATCTGATTGGCGATGCCGAACAGCGGCCATAGCGTGTTGATGCCGCCAAGCGGATCGACGACGCCCTGGTAGAGAAAATAGCCCCAGCCCGCGACAGCAATTGTCGTTGCGACGATGTTCGCCGTCCACGAGCGGGTATCGCGGAAGACCGGCGCGAACATGCCGATAAGATCCTGGATCATGAAGCGCGCGACGCGTGTTCCGGCGTCGATCGTCGTCAGGATGAAGAGCGCCTCGAACAGAATTGCGAAGTGATACCAGAAGGCCATCATCGTCTTGCCGCCGATGGCGCTGGAGAGAATTTCGGCCATGCCTATTGCAAGTGTCGGTGCGCCGCCGGTGCGCGACAGGATTGTCGCCTCGCCGACGTTCGTCGCCGCGTCTTTGATCATGTCCGGCGTCACGACGAAGCCCCAGCTCGAGATCGCTGCGGCGGCGGAGTCGGGTGTCGTGCCAATCAGCGCGGCGGGGCTGTTCAAAGCGAAGTAGAGGCCCGGTTCCAGGGTTGACGCGGCGACCAGGGCCATGATCGCGACGAAGCTCTCCATTAGCATCGCGCCATAGCCGATGAAGCGGGCATTGACTTCATTGTCGAGCATCTTCGGCGTGGTGCCGGACGAAACGAGCGCGTGAAATCCCGAAACGGCGCCGCAAGCGATGGTGATGAATAGGAACGGGAACAGATTGCCGGCGAAGACCGGGCCGGTGCCGTCAATGAATTTCGTCAGGGCCGGCATTTTCAGGTCGGGCAGGACAAAGAAAATTCCGAGCGCTAGTCCGGCAATCGTGCCGATCTTCAGGAAGGTCGAGAGATAGTCGCGCGGCGCCAGCAAGGTCCAGACCGGCAATACGGAGGCAACGAAGCCGTAGGCGATCAGCATCATCGAGAGCTGCTCGCCGGAATAATCGAACATCGGACCGAGCACAGGATCTTCGGCGACATGGCGGCCATAGATCAGCGCCAGCAGCAGCAGTGCGAATCCGATAAGCGACATCTCGCCGATGCGCCCGGGGCGGAGATAGCGGCCGTAGACGCCCATCAGCACGCCGATGGGAATGGTCATCATCACCGTGAACGTCGCCCACGGGCTTTGCTTCAAGGCTTTGACGACGACGAGCGCCAGCACAGCCAGGAGGATGACCATGATCAACAGCACGCCGATCATGGCGACAGTGCCGGCGAGCGGACCGAGTTCGGAACGGATCATGTCGCCCATCGAGCGGCCGTCGCGGCGCGTCGAGGCCCAGAGTACGATGAAGTCCTGCACGGCGCCGGCGAAGACAACGCCGACGATCAGCCACAGCGTTCCGGGGAGGTAGCCCATCTGCGCCGCAAGCACCGGGCCGACGAGGGGGCCGGCTCCGGCGATGGCCGCGAAGTGATGGCCGAAGAGGACGGTGCGATCGGTCGGGCAGTAGTCGAGCCCATCGTTGAAGCGCTGGGCGGGCGTCGGGCGCTGCGGATCGAGGCGCAAGACGCGCCGGGCGATGAACAGGGCGTAGAAGCGGTAAGCGAGCAGGTAGGAGCAGATCGCCGCAAGTACGAGCCAGACGGCGTTGATCGTCTCGCCGCGCGACAGTGCGACGATACCGAGGGAGATGGCTCCCAGTATCGCGACCGCCGCCCATGCCAGCTTGGCGCGGATATCTGTCATCGTTTCTGCTCCCCGAGATTTTTTGGCGCAGCCGGGGCTGCGCAATTCCGTCGCGGGGAGACTACAGAAAAAGTTCGGAGAGGTCAGCCGATTCGGGCACGTGACTTCCGATTGCCGGAGTTATTCAAAGCCGTTTCTTGGCGAACGCGCGGCCCGAGCCCGACTTCAGATATTTTTCGAAGGCATAGGCTTGGGCTTTATCTGAAAATGCAACGTAGGTTTTGATGCGCCACGGAGCGTACTTGGACGTGTGGCTTACTTCGCCCGCATTATGTTTTTCTAGTCTTGCGGATATGTCCGCCGTTACGCCCGCATAAAATCGATCGGGAAATGCAATGCTTTGAAGAATGTAGACGAATGTCATGGACGTTGCTGACGTCCGCCTGCGTCGCTTCGCGACTTCGGCGCGACAGCCTCCGCCCTTTGGCCTCCGGCTCGCCGAGCCGAAGCCCACAGGGCGGAGGCTGGTGGAGCCAAGCGGGATCGAACCGCTGACCTCTTGCATGCCATGCAAGCGCTCTCCCAGCTGAGCTATGGCCCCATTCCAATTGGGAGCGCGGGGCCGAGGCCGCCGCGCAGAACCCGCCTGATAAGTCGTTCAGGCGGAAACTGCAAGATCGTTTCTTCGACCTTACGGTTCTTCGTCGCCTTCGCCGGTCGGGCCGCCGATGATATTCGAGACGTCGCCGCCTTCTTCCTCTTCTTCTTCGAGGAAGGTCTCATCATCGTCGTTGCCGCTGTCGTCGGTCTCGACGTCGGCGAGAGCTTCTTCGCCCTCGACTGCCGGCAGTTCGCCGTCGTCGTCGTTGCTGACGGGTTTCTTGGCCTTCTTCGCCGCAAGGTCACGCTGTTCAGCCTGCAAAGCCGCCAAAGCGGCGGGCGACGAGGCGATCACGTACGGGCTGCCGCAGTGGGGGCAAATGATCGGGTCGCGGTCGAGATCGTAGAACCGCTCATCGCAGCTCTGGCAGGTACGCTTCGTCCCGCGCGCTTGCTTGGTCGCCATTAGTGGGCCTCGGATACTTTGGAATTAAGCCAGCCCTCTGCCATAGGTGCTGCGGGCTGTCAAAACGAAAACGCAATGATCTTCCGGCATGCGTCAAGGCACCTTGACCCCGCCGCGACAGTAGCGTTGACAGGGCGGCGCGGCGCGGGCCTCTATCGGCCCCGCAAATCGGGCGCCGGATCACCCCGCCGCTTGGCCTCTAGCCTGGAATTTCAATCTTGAACGTTTCGACCGCCAAACCTCTATCGGCTCAGCGAGCGGCTCCGTTGCGCGGCCGGATTCGGGTCCCCGGGGACAAATCGATCTCGCATAGGGCTCTGATTTTCGGCGCGCTGGCGACCGGCACAACCCGCGTTCGGGGTCTCTTGGAAGCCGAGGACGTTGTCAACACGGCGCGGGCGGTTACGGCCTTGGGTGCGATTGCGGAAAAACGCGGCGATGTGTGGGAGATCAGGGGACGCGGCCCCGGAGGGCTGCGCCAACCCGCGGCACCGCTAGATTTTGGAAATTCGGGCACCGGCGCGCGCCTGATGATGGGCGTCATCGCGGGCCATCCGATCACGGTCGAGATGACGGGCGATGCGTCGTTGTCGCGGCGGCCGATGCGCCGTGTGCTCGGGCCCTTGATGCAAATGGGGCTGCAGGTGCTGGAGCCCGGCAAGGAAACGCTGCCTCTGACACTGCGCGGCACGAGCGAACTCATCCCGCTCGTGTATCCGTTGCCGGTGCCGTCGGCGCAGGTCAAAAGCGCCGTTCTGCTCGCCGGACTTCACGCGGCCGGAGAAACGACCGTCATCGAGCATGAGGCGACGCGCGATCACACGGAGCGCATGCTTCGCTATTTCGGAGCTGATGTTCGTGTCGTTGAGAAGGACGGCACACGCCACATCACTGTCAAAGGCGATGGCGAGCTGGCCGGGCGGGACATTCTTGTGCCTGGCGATCCATCGTCGGCGGCGTTTCTTGTAGCAGCGGCGCTCATCGTTCCGGGTTCGGACGTGACCATCGAGGGCGTGCTCGTCAATCCGACGCGCGTCGGCCTTTACACGACGCTGCAGGAAATGGGCGGCGACGTCGCGCTTCTCAATCAGCGTGAGGAAGGCGGCGAACCGATCGCCGATATCCGCGTGCGCGCTTCGCAGTTGAAAGGCGTTCGCGTGCCGGCGGAGCGTGCGCCGTCGATGATCGACGAATATCCGGTGCTGGCGGCGATTTCAGCCTTTGCTCAAGGCACGACACAGATGGACGGATTGGCGGAACTGAAGGTCAAGGAGAGCGATCGCCTGCAAGCAACGGCGACCGGACTTGAAGCCAACGGCGTCACTGTGCGCGTCGATGGCGACAGTCTGACGGTTGTGGGGCGAGGGCGGATTACCGGCGGCGGAACGGTCGCGACACACCTTGATCATCGCATCGCGATGGCGTTTCTGACGGCGGGGCTGGCCAGCGACCAGCCGGTCATCGTTGACGACACGGCGATGATTGCGACCAGTTTTCCGGAATTTCGCGGCATCATGGAAGGGCTCGGCGCGCGCTTCCAGGAGGTGGCGCCGCAATGAGCGGGACATTGATCATCGCAATCGACGGCCCGGCGGCGTCGGGCAAGGGCACGCTCGCGAAGCGGCTGGCGGAGCATTTGGGCGTTTCTTACCTCGACACAGGCCTTCTCTATCGGGCCGTTGCGCGTGACGTTGTGGCGAGCGGGCGGAACCTCGAAGACATTGCGGCTGCCATCGTCGCCGCGAAGGCGGTCGATGCGCAAAGTCTCGGCGATCCCGGTTTGCGCGGCCCCTTGGCGGGCGATGCCGCTTCCATCGTTGCCAAGATTCCTGACGTTCGGGCCGCGCTGCTCGATTACCAGCGCAATTTTGCGCGGAATGCCGAGCGCGGAGCCGTTCTCGACGGCCGCGATATTGGAACCGTCGTTTGCCCGGATGCGCACATCAAGATTTTTGTCACCGCATCCGACGAAGAGCGTGCGCGACGCCGGCATCTCGAACATCAGGGGCGAGGCGAAACCGTCTCTTATGAGCGCGTGCTCGACGACCTGCGCCGGCGTGACGCCCGCGACAGCGGCCGAAGCATTGCGCCGCTCGAAGCAGCGGCGGATGCGCTCCATCTTGATACGACGTCCCTCGATCCGCATCAGGCTTTCGCCGCCGTACTCGAATTGGTCGCGTCACGCATCCAAAAATAAAGGGCGCCCGTCGTGGACGCCCTTCGAATTTGTCAGCGACCTGCCTTGTAGTCGCGGATGTCTTGTTGCGTCACTTCGCTCGAGTGACCGAGCGCCTTGATGCAATCCTCAGTCAGCATGTGGCTGTGCTTCTTCATGCAGGATTTCAGCTTCGCCGTTCCGACCTTGTAGTTGCTGCAATAGGCGGCATAATCTGCGCTGCAAGCCCTTCTTACAGCTTCGCTGACAGCAAGTGCCGAGCTTGCGGAAAGCGCAAGCGTAACCGCCGCGAGTATCGCGACTTTCTGCATAATCCGTCTCCCTGGAATTTTCCCTGGTCTTTAACGCCGACGTGGCGATCGCGGTTCCCCTCGATAGAGTGAACCACTCTGCAGTGATTCAGATCCCCTGCCAAATGACATTATGAAATGAAAATGCTGAGACTTACTCGACCGACGCATGGCGCGTCCGCAAAAGGGCGGGCTTAGTCGCAACATGCCATCCAATGCGCCGGCTAATTCCTCGCGTGTGAGTCTTCTCAGCCACCCTCCATTTCTTCTCTATGTGAGCGCGCGCACTTGCACGGAACTCGCCAGTCAGATGTCCGTCGTTGCGATCGGCTGGCATGTCTATGCGTTGACGGGGAGCGCCTTCAACCTCGGAATGATTGGTCTCGTCCAGTTTCTTCCGATGGCGGTTCTGGTTTTCGTCGCGGGCCATGCGGCCGACCGCTATACGCGGCAACACGTGGTTCTTGTTTGTCAGATCATCGAATGCCTGGCTGCCGCGTTCCTCGCCTGGGGCACGTTGTCCGGCTGGCTTACGGTGAATCAGATTTTTGCGGTCGTGGCGGTGCTCGGCGTTGCGGCGGCGTTTGAAAGTCCGGCGGAGGCGGCGCTGCTGCCGACTGTCGCGCCAGCCGGTATGCTGCAACGTGCGACGGCGATTGCAACAGGCGCGTTTCAAGTCGCGATGATCAGCGGACCGGCGCTGGGCGGCATTACCTATGCCGTCGCGCCGTGGCTTCCGTTCGCGCTGATGGCCGGCTTCTGGCTACTGGCTGCGACACTGAACGGGGCGATCAAGGTCCGCGGATCGGAATCGGCGAAGGAGCCGCCGACGCTTGAAACCTTGTTTGCAGGCGTCAAGTTCGTCCGCAGCAATCCGGCGATCCTGGGGACGATCTCGCTCGATCTGTTCGCCGTGCTTCTTGGCGGCGCTACGGCTCTGCTGCCGATTTATGCGCGCGACATCCTGCATACCGGGCCGTGGGGATTGGGCGTGCTGCGCGCGGCGCCCGCGGCCGGCGCTTTGCTGATGACCGCGTATCTGGCGCGGCATCCGATCGATCGTCGGGTCGGCATGCGGATGTTTCAGGCGGTCATTTTCTTTGGTGCGGCGACCGTGGTTTTCGCGCTGTCAAAGTCGGTCTGGCTGTCGCTCGCGGCGCTGGGACTCGCGGGTGCGGCCGACACGATCAGCGTCGTCATCCGCATTTCACTCGTTCAACTCGCGACGCCTGACGCGATGCGCGGCCGCGTCGGGGCTGTGAACTACCTGTTCATCAACGCATCCAATCAGCTCGGAGAATTTGAGAGTGGCATGGCCGCCGCTCTCATCGGCGCGATGCCAGCCGCTGTGCTTGGTGGCATCGGCACGATCGTCGTCGCGCTGTTGTGGATGAGACTTTTCCCGACGCTTCGGGACGTCGAGCGTTTGGAATAACCGTTCAGGTTCGGGCGGTGCCTCGCCGATGGATTTTTGCAACTCCCGTTGGTTGAACCGCGTTTTAATCGTCCGCCAACGGAATATATTGGGGACATGCGTAATTCCTCCGCTTCGCATTGACCGGAAATCACGTCATTGAGCCGAAGGGGCGCAGCCGGTTTGCGCACGCTGGCGCTGCCCCGCCGGCGCACGGATGGGGGATTTCCTATGAAGCGAATGATCGTGTCGGTGATTGCCGCGTGTGTCGCTCCGATGGCCGGTGTCTGCGAAGAATCGGACGATGATTTGAAACGCTTCGACAGGTTCGCGACGTATGATTTCAACACCGCGGAGTGCGATGAGAGCGACAAGGGGAAGTTCCAGTATTCGTGCAAGAATATCGAGACGGGTGATGTCAGCGGCTACTTAAATCCGGACAAATTCAAAAAAAGCGCGACCGGGAGATTTCTGGAAAAGTACTGGGGCACGGGTGATCGCCTCAAATTCATTGGCATTGCCTGCGGACGCGGCGAAACGAAAGAGGATGCGCAACGAACGGCGAAATTCCGCGCGCACGAGATTGTCCGGCGCGCCGTCGAAGGTCTGGAGACCAACGTTCTCATCGGCGATTTTCAACCGTTGGGCTACCGAAAAGATGAGGAGCGCTATCGCTGCGTTTCGACCGCCCGCACAGCCAACGGCAAGAACGCGAATGACGTGAACATCGGTTCGTCTGACCTGCTCGGGACTAATGAAATCGCGGAAGACGATGATGCGAGGGTGGAATCGGAGAGACAAGCGCGGGAGGCGGAGGAAGAACGGCGCCGCGAGGCACAAGAACAGCAGCGGTTGGCGGCTGAACGTGAGAGGCAGGCTACGACCCTCGTCGTCGACGTTAAAAGTCTCGACAAATTCGCGGTAGAATTATCGTTTTTTTCCGACACCTACAGAAACCGCGCGTGGCCCGGCGGGAGCCAGATCTATCTGCTCGATGACAGCCGGGTTCACACGTATCGCCTCAACTGCCGCAAAGGCGAAAAGATCTGCTTCGGCGCGTGGCGCCGGGGAAATCCGGATTCATGGTGGTGGGGATCCGGCTACGCCGGGCGCCAGCACTGCAATGATTGCTGTACGATGTGCGGCGGACACTTTTCGCGAACGCTTCTTGCCGGTTCGAATTCGCCGGCTTCTGCATCTAACGGCAACGCTGCGAACGCGCTCGCCGATATATTGGGCGGCGTCGCAGCCGGCGTAGGCGCCGCGAACGCCTTTCGTACTCCCTCAACTCCGACGTATCGGGCCCCAACGTATCGGACGCCGTCAACGCCGCAGGGTGCAACGCGACGTCAGAGCACGATTACAGGGACACCTTGACCGGAGCCGGAGGCCCCGGGGTGAGTGCTTGCAACCACAGCGCTCAGGTCCGGGCGGGCATCATGCGTGCAAGAAGGTTGTCGCGCAGGGCGTAATGATGAAAGAGCGCCACGAGCGCATGGACGGTCGCGAGAATGATGATCGTCCAGCCGAACCAGCCGTGAATGTTCTCGAAGAACTTATGGTCCTCGTGCGTAAATGCAGCCAACGGCGAGGGGATTTCACCGAAGAACGTAGGAACGGCTGCCTTCTTCCCGGACCAGCCAATCAGGAAGCCGAGCCAAAGCTGGAGGGCCAACAAGACATAGAGGGTCAGATGGCCCAGCTTGGTTGCAATATTCATCAGTCCGACATTGGCCGGTACGATGCGATCGGCGAAGAAGAGCCGCCAAACGATGCGGGCGGCGATCACAACAGCAAGCGTCACGCCGAGCGTGGTATGGGTGATCTTGAGGGGGGCGCGATCGGCTTTGTCGAGGAATCCCCACGTCTGAGCGAGGAAAAATAGGGTGAACACAAGGACAGCCGTCAGCCAGTGCAAGGTGATCGTTACCCGGTCGTATCTGCCGGCTGGGGTGCCTGCGCTCGGATTTTGGGCATCGGCGGCACTCTTGGAAAGAGACGGGTTCAAATCGTGATCTCCTAGAAATTGCTGTGACGAGATTACGGAATTGATCATCCAAGGATGACAAGAGCTTGTCCAGTCAGAGCCCGGGCCGGCGATCGAAGACGCCCCTTGCGGCTGGGCGCCGGGTCCGCTATATGCACGCGCATTCGACGCCGTCGTCGGATTGGTCATGAGGAAGATCAGCCGGTTGGGTCCTGTATAGCAGGCCCGAATTCTGACCGGCAGGGCTGAGGCCCATCGCGACGGCATCACATCCAGACATCAGCGCCCTCAGAACAGGCTTCGCGTCCGCGCGGGTCTGACTATTGGCGTTCCAATCGCAATTCGCGCCCGCGAGCATGCGGGCATTTCCAATAACCAAGGAGACCGAATGTCAGTTGAAGCTGCTTCAAGAGAAATGAACCCGTCGCGGGACGATTTTGCCGCGATGCTCGCCGAGAGCCTTGCCAAGGACGATCTGTTCGAAGGCTCGGTCGTTAAGGGCAAAGTCGTCGGCATTGAAAAAGATATGGCGATCATCGACGTCGGCCTGAAGATGGAAGGCCGCGTTGCGCTCAAAGAATTCGGAGTTGGCGGCAAGTCCGGCGATCTCAAGGTCGGCGATACGGTCGAAGTTTACCTGGAGCGCGTCGAGAATGCGCTCGGTGAAGCGGTTCTGTCGCGCGACAAGGCTCGCCGCGAAGAGAGCTGGACGCGTCTCGAACGCCTGTATGAAAAAGGCGAGAAGGTCACCGGCGTCATCTTCAACAAGGTCAAGGGCGGCTTCACGGTCGATCTCGACGGCGCTGTGGCGTTCCTTCCCGGTTCGCAGGTCGATATCCGCCCCGTGCGCGACATCGGACCTCTGATGCATCAGCAGCAGCCGTTCCAGATCCTGAAGATGGATCGCCGTCGCGGCAACATCGTCGTATCGCGCCGTTCCGTTCTCGAAGAGAGCCGCGCCGAGCAGCGCACGGAGATCGTCGCGCGTCTTGCCGAAGGTCAGATCATTGACGGCCTGGTCAAGAACATCACCGACTACGGCGCGTTCATCGACCTCGGTGGCATCGACGGCCTGCTGCATGTCACCGACATGGCGTGGCGCCGCGTCAACCATCCGTCCGAGATTCTCAACGTCGGCGATACCGTGAAGGTGCAGATCATCCGCATCAACCCGGAAACGCAGCGTATTTCGCTCGGTATGAAGCAGCTGCAGTCCGATCCGTGGTCGTCGATCGAGGCCAAGTATCCGGTCGGCGCCCGCGTCCAGGGCACGGTCACGAACATCGCCGATTACGGTGCGTTCGTCGAACTGGAGCCGGGCGTCGAAGGTCTGATCCACGTTTCGGAAATGAGCTGGACGAAGAAGAACACGCACCCCGGCAAGATCGTTTCGACGAGCCAGCAGGTCGAGGTTCAGGTTCTCGAAGTCGATCCGCAGAAGCGCCGTATTTCGCTTGGCCTGAAGCAGACGCAGGAAAATCCGTGGGATGGGTTCCTCACGTCGCATCCGAAGGGTTCCATCGTCGAAGGCCCGATCCGCAACATCACCGAATTCGGTTTGTTCATCGGTCTCGACAGCGGCATCGACGGCATGGTCCACCTTTCCGACCTCGACTGGCAGAAGCCGGGCGACGAAGTCATCAAGGACTATAAGAAGGGCGATAACGTCAAAGCGATCGTTCTCGACGTCGATGGCGCGAAGGAACGTATTTCGCTCGGTATCAAGCAGCTCGCGGGCGATCCGGCCGACGAGATGGCGAAGTACAAGAAGGGCGACGCGGTGACCTGCACCGTGACGTCCGTCAGCGACGCCGGCATCGAGGTCAAGATTGCCGACAGCGATCTGACGTCGTTCGTCAAGCGCGGTGATCTTTCGCGCGATCGTTCCGAGCAGCGGCCTGAACGCTTCAATGTCGGCGACAAGCTCGATGCTGCGGTGCTGTCGGTCGACAAGGCAGCGCGTCGCATTGCGGTTTCGATCAAGGCGCTTGAGCTGGCCGAAGAGAAGCAGGCTGTGGCGCAGTACGGTTCGTCCGACTCCGGCGCATCGCTCGGCGATATCTTCAAAGCCGCCATCAAGAAGCGCGAAGGCGCCGAAGACGGCAACGAATAATCGTCGTTGGTCGAGCAAGATAATCCAGAGCGCGCGGCAAACCCTGCCGCGCGCTTTACTTTTGCGGTATAGGCTACCAATGACTTTGTTGCTTGCGGCCTGATCCTTGCCTACCTTTCGCCCAACCAAGCTCCTGCCGGATTTCTGTCGTGACCGCAGGAGCAAGCCGCTGACGGAAAGGCTCCCCGATGCTCGAAACTGAAACCGTTCTGGACCGGCGGCGGCTGCGCCGTTCGGTAACTTTTTGGCGTGGCGCCGGCCTGGCGGCGCTTCTCGTGGCAATTGCCGCGCTGTCGCTCGGCGGCGATAAGCTCGCAAGGCTCGCTGGAGAAAAGCAGATCGCGCGCGTCACGATCGAAGGCACGATCACTGAGGACCGCGATCAGCTTAAAATGCTGAAGAACATTGCCGACGACGACAGCGTTTCCGGCGTTCTTCTGTATGTGAACAGTCCTGGCGGCACGACAACCGGAGGCGAAGCGCTCTACGAGGCGCTGCGCGATGTTTCCAAAAAGAAGCCTGTGGTCGCTCAATTCGGCACGGTGGCGGCATCGGCGGCCTATATCGCCGGGCTCGCAACCGATCATATCGTGGCGCATGGTAACACCATTACCGGATCGGTCGGCGTCATCGTCCAGTGGCCTGAACTCGTGCAGCTCCTCGACAAGCTTGGCGTCAAGGTCAACGAGGTGAAGAGCGGACCGCTGAAGGCCTCTCCGTCGCCGTTCGAGCCGCTGGATGACGCCAGCAAGCAGGTGGCGCAAGGCATGGTGGACGACGGATTCAAGTGGTTCGTGAACCTCGTGGAAACGCGCCGCAAGATTAAAGCCGCCGACGTTCCGGGCCTGATGGCCGGGCGCATTTTCTCCGGCCGAGAGGCGCTGCAGTCGAAGCTCATCGACCAGATCGGCGGGGAGGACGAGGCCGTCAAATGGTTGAAGGACGTCAAGAACGTCGACCAGAGCGCGAAAGTCGTCGATTGGAAACCGTCGTCGAGCAGCGGCTACGGCTTTGCCGGAATGTCGACCCAAATCGCGGGATTTCTGTTCGGTGCCGACGCCGCTGACCTGGTAAATTTCCTGTTCCGGGATAGGACGATTTCCACGCTCGGTCTTGACGGTCTGCTTTCAGTTTGGCACCCTTCTGAAAAATAAGGATAAATGGTCGCTGATGCTGGGGAGCGAGACGTGATCAAATCGGAGCTGGTACAAAAAATCGCGACGGCCAATCCACACCTCTACCATCGCGACGTCGAGCGTATCGTCAACGTCATCTTCGATGAAATCGTTGACGCTCTATCGCGCGGCGATCGCGTTGAGCTTCGTGGATTTGGTGCGTTCACGGTGAAGCATCGCGCATCGCGCCAAGGGCGAAATCCGCGTACCGGAACGACTGTTTCGGTTGCGGAGAAATTTGTTCCGTTCTTCAAGACGGGCAAAGAGCTTCGCGATCGTTTGAATAAGCTCAACGGCGAGCAACATTCAGCGTAGCGCGATCAAACGAGTTAGTGAGGTGCCTTCGTGTTCAGGCGTATTTTAGCGCTTTTTATTGCATTTCCGCTCGGTGCCATTCTCGTTGCGATCGCTGTTGCCAACAGGCAGACCGTTTCGCTGATCCTCGATCCATTCCGGCCGGAAAGTCCTGCGCTTTCGATTGAACTGCCCTTCTACGTGTATCTGCTTGCGGCTCTCGTCGTCGGAGTCATTCTCGGCGGCACCGCGACGTGGATGGGCCAGAGCCGATGGCGGCAGACCGCGCGTGCGCAAGGTCAGCGCGCGGCGCGCTGGCAAGCCGAAGCCGATCGTTTGACGCGCGAGCGTGATGCGACTGTCGCTTCGACGGGGAATGATCTCGCTATCGCGAGTCACTGACAATCTTGAGCGGCGGCGATGACATTTGATGCCTTGACGCTGTTCGGCCTCGTGGCGGTGTCTTTGATGCTGCTGTTCTATGCGTTCGAGGACACCAGCCCCTGGTGCATTTTCGGATTCGCCATCGCCTGTGCGCTGGGCTCAATTTATGGGTTCCTACAGGGGGCATGGCCATTTGGATTGGTGGAAGGCGTTTGGACACTGATTGCCTTGAAGCGTTGGCAGAAGCGCCGCCTGTCGGAAACCCCGGCGGCGTAACGGTCCAATCATGACCATCGAAGCCAAGATCTGCGGGATCAATTCGCCCGAAGCGCTCGAGGCCGCCCTCGACGGCGGCGCCGACTGCATTGGGCTGGTTTTTTTTGCTCCAAGCCCCCGGCACCTTGAAATTGCAACGGCGAGAAAGCTGGCGGAGCAGGCGCGCGGCAAAATCAAGATTGTTGCGCTGACGGTCGATGCCGATGATGCGACGCTGGAAGAGATCGTTCGTGTGATTGCGCCGGATTTCCTGCAGCTGCACGGGCGCGAGACGCAGGAGCGTGTCGCGGAGGTCAAGGCAAGGTTTGGGCGTCCGGTCATCAAGGCGGTCGCGGTGCGGACGGCGGATGATGTGGGAACCGCACGGGCGTATGCTGGAATCGCCGATCTCATTCTTTTCGACGCCAAGTCGCCCACCGGCGCGACGCGGCCCGGAGGTCATGGCCAGACGTTCGACTGGTCGATTTTGGACGGTGTTGCGAAAGACATGCCGTTCATGCTTTCCGGCGGCCTTACGCCCGACAACGTCGTGGCGGCCATCGAGGCGACACATCCGCACTCGGTTGATGTCTCGTCGGGTGTCGAGACGGCCCCCGGTATTAAAGACGCCGGACTGATCAATCGCTTTCTTCAGGCCGTAAAGGCGGCTAATCAGAGCGCACGCAAATGAAACGCCGGTTTCAAGCTCTAGGTACTCATTGATGGCAACGACGCAGAACAAA
>Ga0182738_1005330_pt1 | contig 13794 bp, 11 predicted proteins | sample eDN5th30CBELigMG_FD_128876 | JGI IMG/M metagenome (GOLD analysis project Ga0182738, IMG submission 128876) | Enriched Miracle-Growth compost microbial communities from Emeryville, California, USA - eDNA 5th pass 30_C BE-Lig MG (version 2)... ...
CGCCCAGACCGGCGCGCGCCAGGATCTCCAGCGCCCGCGGGTTAACGCAGCAGCCGCAGACCTTGGGCCGGGGGAAACTCGCCCGATCAACCAGCAAGACGCGCGCCCCGCCCCGGGCCAACTCGCGGGCCGCGATCGAGCCGGCCGGACCCGCGCCGACGACGATGCAATCGTATTCGGCGTCGGTGTCGGCGTCGGAAGCGGGCGGCGCCGTCATGGGCGCCGCTCCACCAGGAGGTATCGGCAGGGCCAGCGCGGGTGGATTTCGGGGCGCTCCCATCCGGCCTTCAGGGCCAGCGCGCGCGCCTCGTCACGGGTGTAGGCGCCCTGGACGGAGACGGCGCCGTCGTAGCGCGCCACCGGCGAGCGCGAGAGGGCCCGGACGCCCGCGAAGGCCAGCGCCCAGCCGAGCCGGGTCCGCTCCAGGTCGTCGATGATCGCCATTTCCCCGGCCGCCCGCATCGCCGAGAGCAGGGCGACGGCCTCGGGTTCGTCCAGGTGATGCAAAAAGAGGGAGCAGGTCAGAATGTCGAAACCGGGGGGAAGCGGCTCGTTCAGAACGTCGCCCTGATGGAAGTCGATGGCGAGGCCCGCCCGACGGGCTTGCTCGGTCGCGTAGGCGACGGCGAACGCGCTGCGGTCGCGACCGGCGATCTGAAGGTCCCAGCCCTCGCGGCGGGCGCGGCGGGCGAGGCGAATCGCGAAATCCCCCCCGCCCGAAGCGAGGTCGAGCAGCCGAACCGGCCGCGGGTCGTTCGCCTCGCGGCGCTCCGCGAGGACGCCTCGAATCCAGGGCCAGACCGGACGGACGCCGCCGCTGACCCCATTGATTCGCCTCAGCGCGACCAGGGCGCGCCGGTGCTCCGCGGGATCAAGCCCCGGCTGGTCCATGCGCTCGGGTCGGCGGTTTCGCTCGCGAAGGTCGGGAAAAAGTCGCATGGCGCTGGGACGTTCTGGTTTACGGTTCGCCGAGTTCGACGCGATGAAAAGCCTAGGTGAACCCGCGCGAGCCTTGATCCCGGATTCACCGCGGCCAAGCATCCTTCTCCCCCCGGAAGCGGGGGGAACCCCACTTGTGGGGTCGGGCCGAAGGTCGGTCGCCCCCGTCGTCGGGTTTACGGAGCGAGTTCTGAAAGAGAGGCCGTCGCCGATCGTCCTTCTCCCCCCGCTCCCGGCGGGAGAGGGGAAAACGCTCGTCGCCGACCCTTCGTCCCCTTCCAGTAGACCAGCGCCCCTCGCCTCGAATCAATCGGGGCGCGGCGAATCGCTTTCTGCAGGCCCCCCACCCACGGCGATGGATCACAAAGGCCCCTTTGTAATGCCCGAGACATCCCAGCCAGCCCAGTTGCCGATCTCAAATCAGAATGACCCCTTTGACTTTCCAATCCCCCCGGGCGACCCGGCCCTTTGACTTTCTGAAGCGGATCGCGCGGCCCAGCGCGTCGTAATCGGTCTCGATCCGGCGGACCGACACGTCCACGCCGGTCCCGCTATCGGAGCGTTGGCGGAAACACGATCCGACACCGGGTTTTCCGCGCGCCGGCGGCGAGACATCCCAAACAGCTCAGTCGCCGATCACAAATCAGAATGGTCATTTTGCCTTTTCTGAGCTTCCATTAAATACCTGGGTTTTCTTTAAGACTGGCAAATAAATCATTAATGCTTTTGGCTAAAACAAAATAATCATCGGAGTCTTGGATTTTGAGAAGTATCCAGCCAAGCTCGTCGTCGGGCTCGGTTCGCAGCACAAGAAGGTTACCCATCAGGGTGTAGCCGATCGGCAGAATGACCGCCGGGAAGTTGTCGTCGAATAAATTGAGATAAGTAGGATTCGCCAGATTGCATGCTCTCGGCCGCTCTATTATCCCGAACATGACATCCAGACAATCTTCAACACAATGGATATCGTCCGCAGTTATAATTGGATCTTTGAATGCTCCTCCATTATAACGCAGCAAGTATTGTCTGTATTCATCCGGCAATCGGACGCCGATCTTTCGCTCTAAACCGGCGATTTGCTTCTCCGCAGCCAGAGGGAACTTCTCTCGGCAGAACCTGCGATACGCTTGATCGACATTCTCCAACATCGTCGCGTGCTCCCTGTCGCGCTTGGCGCTTCGTTCACAAAGCCAAAGGGGTCATTCTGGTTTCAGGCCGGTGTCTACGTAGGCTGGGGAATCCTCGCCTCGCGTTTTCCGTTTTCCATTCGCCTTCTCCAAGTCCCACAGCCACCGGCGATGGATCACGAAGGCCCCTTTTGCGTTTCCCTTCCCCGCGCTTGACCATCGGACCATAATGTCTACGAGTTTCGCCCAGATTAACGAAGGGCGGAAGCCGGTCGGCGGGTCGCCTCGAAATCTGCATCACTTGGCGCGCATCAAGAGACGGAGCCGCATGAGCAAGCAACTGGATTGGAACCGGATCGACGGGATCGTCCTCGACGCGGTGGGGACTTTGATCAAGCCGACGCCTTCGGTGGCCGACGCCTACGCCGAGGCGGCGGCGCGGCAGGGGGTGAGGCTGGCCTCGGCCGATGTTCGGACGCGGTTTCGGGCGGCGTTCGGCGACGATTCGATTCAGGGAGATCGGGGGATTTACTCGACCGACGAGGACGTGGAGCGCCGGCGGTGGCGGGCGATCGTGGCCGGGGTCTTGCCCGAGATTCCAGACCCCGCGCGGGCGTTCGACGAGCTTTGGGACCACTTTGGCCGCTCCGAAGCCTGGACTTGTTTTCCCGACGTTGGACCGATGGTCGAGGCGATCCTTGAAGCGGGGCTGAAGGTCTGCGTCGGCTCGAATTTCGACTCTCGGCTGCGCGGGGTGGTCGCGGGCTTGCCCGAGTTGGCCGAGATCGTCGAAGATCCGGTGATCTCGTCGGAAGTCGGCTTTCGCAAACCGCATGGGTCGTTTTTTGAGGCCGTCGCCGATCGCCTGGATTTGCCCTCCGATCGGATTCTCTCGGTGGGCGATGACCTGGAAAACGACGTTCTGGGCGCGCGTCGGGCCGGGCTTTGGGCGATTCATGTTCATAGGGGGGGAGAGACCGCCGAGGATGTCGCGGGCGCCCTGGATTTGCGGGGCGTGATCGAGCGTCGCGCTGGTTCCTTGAAGTTGAGCGGGCGAGTTTGACGATTGACGAAGAGGGAGGCGCTTCGAGGCGGCTGGACTGGGATAAGAAAGGCCGCCGCAATAAGGCTCCGACTCGGCTTGCCCACTTGGGCGAGTTGGATTAGATTTCCGCCTGGCCAGGAAGGCCGGCGACGAATCGCCCGTTTCGGCGGTTGGTATCGTACTCGGAAGACCGGACTGGACTAGAGACTGATATCCGCGTTTCGTCGCCTTCGGTTCTGGTCTGCTCCTTTCAGGGAAGAAAGGAATCACCAGTGGTCGCAACGGTCGAACAGCTCGCGGCCTTGGTCAGCGGTCGTCTCGTCGGCGATGGGAACGTCTCGATTCACTCGGCCCGCCCGGTGAACGAGGCGGGGCCGGGAGACATCACGTTCATCGAGAACGAGCGCTACGCCAAGCTGCTTCGCACGTCTCCGGCCTCGGCCGCCATCGTCGGCCCTCATTTCCGGGTCAAGCGGTCGCCGGTCAAGGGGGATCTGCCGGTCATCGAAGTGGATGACCCGATCGCCGCCTTCATCCGGGTGCGCGCCCATCTTTGCGGTGGGGAAAAACCGCGATGGGTTGGCGTTCACCCGCAATCCTGGGTCGCCCCCACCGCGAAGATCGGTTGCAACGTCGCGATCTACCCCTTCGCCTACATCGGCGATGGCGCGGAGGTCGGCGACGGCTCGACGATCCACCCCGGCGCGGTGATCGGCGACGGCGCAAAGATCGGCAGCGACTGCGTGATTCACCCCAACGCCGTCCTCTACCCGGAGGTTGTCCTGGAGGATCGCGTCGAGGTCCACGCCGGCGCCGTGTTGGGAGGCGACGGCTTCGGCTATCGCCAGGTCGACGGCCGGCACGTCAAGATCCCCCACACCGGGCGGCTTGAGGTCGGCTCCGACGTTGAGATCGGCTCCAACTGCACGATCGACCGGGCGACCTTCGAGGCCACCCGGATCGGCGAGGGGACCAAGATCGACAACCTCGTCATGATCGGCCACAACAACCAGATCGGCCGCCACAACCTCCTCTGCGCCCAGGTGGGCATCGCCGGAAGCTGCACCGTCGGCGACTACGTGGTGATGGCCGGTCAGGCCGGGATCAAGGACAAGACCCAGATCGGCGACGGCGCGATCGTGGGCGCCCAATCGGGGGTCCATCGCAACATCCCGAGCGGCCAGCAGGTCCTCGGCGCGCCGGCGATCCCGGTTCGCGAACAGCGGCGATTGTTCCAGATGATTGCCCGGCTGCCCGACATGCACCGGCAGCTTCGGGAACTGACCGCCCAAATCGAAGCGATTTCGGCCGTCGTCCCCTTAAGCCCCAACCATGACGGGACGGTTGGCGACATCGATCACCGCCAGGGGACGGGGGTTCACGACCCCGACGGCGATCCCACGGGATTCTGAGGCCCGCAAATCGAGGGAGTTTCAAGCGTGTCATCGCTCCAGGAACGAACCAGGCCGAAGCTCTCGGGCGCTCGCCGCGTCGGGGCGGCTCGACCGACCGAAGCGCCGGTCATCGGCCTGTTGGCCGGCAACGGCCGGTTCCCGATCCACTTCGCCAGGGTCGCCCGGGCGCAGGGGTTCGCCGTCTCGTGCGTTGGGATCAAGTACGAGGCGGACGAGGAGCTTCGAGACCTCTGCGCGACCTTCGACGTGGTGGGCGTCGCCAAGCTCGGCAAGATGATTCGGACCTTCCGCCGCCGGGGGGTTACGCAAATCGTCATGGCCGGCAAGGTCACCAAGAACGTGATGTACACGCCTTGGCGGATGGTTCAGCTCTGCCCCGACTTGCGGACGATCCAGTGGTGGTATCGGCGGTCCCGGGCCGACAACCGCGACGACTCGCTTCTCCTCTCCATCATCGACGAATTCGAGCGCGATGGCATGACCTTCGGCTCGGCCCTCGACTACTGCCCGGAGCTTCTCGTGAAGGAAGGACTACTCACCCGAACCGCCCCGACGCAATCCGAACGCGAGGATATTGAATTCGGCTGGACGATGGCCAAGGAGATGGGCCGTCTCGACGTGGGCCAATCGGTCGCGATCAAGGAAAAGGCCACTCTGGCGATCGAGGCCATCGAAGGCACCGACCTCTGCATCGAACGCGCCGGGCAACTATGCCGGGCCGGCGGCTGGACTCTCGTGAAAGTGGCCAAGCCCCAGCAAGACATGCGGTTCGACGTTCCCACCGTGGGCCTTGTGACCATCGAGAACCTCCGCAAGGCCGGTGCCCGGGTCCTCGCGATCGAGGCCGACAAAACGATTGTCATCGACCAGGCCGAGGTCATCGAACGCGCCGACCGCTACGGCATCAGCATCATCGCCGTCCGCGACGGCTTCACCGCCTGAGCCTAAACATTCAGGGTGCGCCTTTCCCGCCGAAACCGCCCGCCGATATTCTCGGCCCGCGGCTTCGGCGATCTTTGCGCGCGGAAGCCCAAAATCATTGAGTTCGAGACGAGCCCGCGCATCGCCGGTGGTGAGCCAAAAGAGTGTCACGGGCGGGAGCATGCGGGACGCAATGAATTCCGCGAGCGGCGGGGCGGCTCCGGTGGGGGTGACGCGGGCGCGGCCCTGTTTTGATTTCGACGAGAGGAATTGCCAGAGCGAAAGAGCCGCCAGACCAAGCCGGAGGCGCGCCCTCCGGGCGGCGGCCTAGGCTTAAGAAGATTCGCCGCCGGGGCGCGAATATTTACGGTCGATGAGTGAAAGCGTGGGGATCGCCATGACGATTATTGATGCGCGGGGATGTCCGATTCGCGTCTCCCCATCCTTCGTTGAGGCGGCGCCGCCTTCTGTTTTTCGAATGCCGCGCGTAGAATGTCGTGTGTTGAGAAACATCCCTTTGATTCAGCCTGGTGGAAGCCGCAACGTCCAACGGCAATGAATTTTCCGACTTCCATGCGCCCCGTGCTCGCGAGAGGGACGCGCGAATCAGAGGCGCCGATTTTTCAACTTTTGGAGAGCGGCCATGGACGAGATGATGTCGAGCGCGGTGCGAGAGGCGCTGAACGATCCGGTCAAACGGTTTCGTCTGATCGACGCCTACCTCGCCCGGAAAGCCGAGGAACTGGAGACCGAGAGCAGATCGGTCGGGGCCGACGCGGCGGCGTCGGATGAGCGATCCGGCCATCGCCGGCGGCCTCGTCCCCGTTCCCGTCCGCGGTCGACATGAATCTCCTTTTCCAGGCCTTGGCCATCCTCGCGTTCGTTTTGCCGGGCGTATTGTTTCGGGGCGCGTACTTCCAGGGGGCCTGGACCAGTCCTTTGGGCCGGCTCGGCTCCGTCTCCGAGCAGGTGCCGCGAGCGCTTGTCGCGGCCGCCGCGCTCAATTGGATCGTCTACGTCGCCGTTACGTCCTTGCATCGCGGCGGCTGCCCGCTGGTGCTCCCGATTGATCTCGAATCCGTCGTATGCTGGTTGTCCAACAACTTTGGAGATCGCCAGGCGAAATACGACCGGGCGGTCGCGGCCCTGACGCTCAGCCCGACTCGGGTCTTTTTCTATTTCGCGGCGCTGTATTCCCTGGCATGGGGCGGCGGCCTCGCGCTGCATCATCTGGTCCGAGGGCGCAAGTGGGACCGCAAGCACCGCCTCCTTCGGTTCGACAACGCCTGGCACTACTTGCTGAAGGGAGAAGTGCTGGATTTCCCTGACCCGGAATACGCGCGCGGGCTTCCGGCCACGACGCCGAGCGGCGGCCCGAATAAGCGCGAGGCGACCATCATCGCGGCGGTCGTGGACGGCAAGGACGCCAGTTACCTTTATATTGGAACATTGGTCGATTTCTTTTTCGATGCCGGCGGAGAATTGGATCGCGTGCTGCTGGAGGCGGTCAAACGGAGGAGATTGGGCGCGGACGACGCGCCAAGAGAACCCGACGGGGGCTTGAAGGACCAAGAGCGCTTCTATCCGGTCAAGGGACGTTTTTTCGTGCTCCGCCTCTCGGAAGTGAAAACGATCAACATCGATTACCTGACGACGGCCGACATCGAACGGATGAACGCCATGGACGCCGAGTCGGATTCGCCCGCAGCGCGTCGAGCGGCGACGCCGGCGGCTGAGCAAGTGGCCCCGTTCCCTCCAGGGGAGAGGGCCGGCGACGGGTAAGGGGAAGCCTCCGGACGCCTACTTGACGCGGCGACGGCGGTGAGCAATGCCCCCCGCCGAGCCGCGAACCGGTGCTCAAGGCGACGAATCGGCCCGGGGGGCCGCGTCACGAGGCGATTTCGGGCACCACGAACGGCTCGCGGTACTCTCGCCGAGACAGCTTATTGGCCTCGTCGGCGAAGTCGCCGGTGAAGCGCTCTTGCTTGGAGTCGTAGGTGAGCAGGGGGCCGAGCGTGGCCGGTTTCGCGTCGAGGTCCACGCCGTTCTCGCGCAGGTAGTCGCGGCAGCGGTCGAAGGCGTCGGTGAATTCCTTGTTGCCCTTGATCGAGGCGCGGATGGCCTCGGGCGACGCCGTCTTTCCGAGCCGGTGCGAGGTGTTCGCCAGGTGGCAGCAGGCCGTGGAGTGGTGGCCGATCCGGGCCTCGGCCACCAGGTCGTCCCTTTTGCGACCGCGTACCGCGGCCAGGAAGTTCGACAGGTGCGCGTCGATCATCGTTTTGCCGCTTCCGTCGTAGGGGAGGTCTTCGATCTTCTTGCCGTCCTTGTCGAAGAGCGCGCCGCCGTTCCAGTCGCCGGCGAAGTAGCCTCCCTCGCAGTCGATGACGACGCCGCCGGTTCGGTTGCGGAACTTGCCGATCGCGCCCGGGGCCTTGCCGGCGCTCAGGTTGCGGATCTCGCAGATCAAGGGAGCCGGCTTGTAGTCGAAGAGCGCGATCTGCGTGTTGGCCGTCTCGCCGCAGTCGTCGAATCCGAATCGACCGCCGACGCTCACGACGCGGGGAGGAATCTCGTGTTGTCCCAACGCCAGTCGGCAAAGGTCGATGACGTGGATGCCGTTGTTGCCCATTTCGCCGTTGCCGGTGTCCCAGAACCAGTGCCACTCATAATGCAACTGCTTGCGCATGAGCGGTTCCTTCGCCGTCGGGCCGCACCAAAGATCGTAATCCACGGTGCTCGGCGGCGGCGTGGGCTTGTCGACCTTGCCGATCCCCTCGCGAGGTCGATAAACGATCGCGTGGGCGAGGCGAATGGCCCCGAGGCGGCCGTCCTTCAGTTGCTTGAACGCCCCGCGCAAGAACGTGTTTGATCGGTTCTGCGTGCCCACCTGGACCATTCGGTCGTATTTGCGGGCCGCCGCCACCATCTGCCGCCCTTCCCAAAGGTCGTGCGAGAACGGCTTTTCGACGTAAACGTCCTTGCCCGCCTGACAGGCCCAGACCGTCGCCAGGGCGTGCCAGTGGTTGGGCGTGGCGACGACCACCGCGTCGATGTTCTTGTCGTCGAAGACTTTTCGAAGGTCCTTATGCGTCTCGACCTTGTCGTTGTGGCCCCGCAGGGCCTGTTTCTCGCGGTCGAGGAACGCGCTGTCCACGTCGCAGAGGGCGACGATCCGAACGCCGGGAAGGTTCCGGATCTGGCCGATCAACTGGTGGCCGCGAGCGCCGACGCCTCCGATGGCTTTCGGGTCGCCAAGCCCCACCACCGCCAGCCGAATCTCCTCGTTGGGGCCGCCGGATTGGGCGAGGGAGCGGCCGAGCAACAGCCCCGGCATCCCAAACGCCGCTCCAGCCGCCATCGAGCCCTTCAAAAGATCCCTGCGCGTCACTGGCTTCATGGTTTCGCTCCCATCGGTCGGTTGTGGTTCCGTGGAACAGAGGATCGAAAATTTATATGGAGAAACCGTTACTTATTCAGTTTGGCCTCCATCTCCGCGCCGCCGTATTGGCGAACGAGTTTCGCGCATTGGTCGCGGACGCGGGGATCGACGCGGGTGTTGTGCAGTTCGACGAGCGCGGCGGCCACCTTCGGCTGAAGAGCCTCGGGGACGCCGTGGCCAAGGCCCCAAAGCGCCCGTTGGCCGTTGTTGGTCCAATCGGGATCGGAAAGCGTGGCGATCAGTTTATCCACCACGTTCTCGCTCTTGTCTTTCAGCGTGGAGAGGCCGAAGTAAATCGCGTCGCCGTGAAACTCGGCGTCGTCCGCCAACTCGATCAACCGCGAGGCGAGCGCCGGGCCGACCTTCGCCCCCCAGAGTCCCCGAAGCGCCTCGCGGCGCTCGTTCCGGTCGGGAGAGGCCAGGACTTCCAGCACGACGCGCTCCGAGTCCCCCTCGATCACCCCATCGCCGTACAGAAACAACAGGTGGGAAATGGATTTGGCCAGCGCCTTGGGATCGCGAGCATAAGCGGCCTGGACCAACGCCAGGTCTCCCGGCTGGCGGTCGATCTGGTAAAGCGCGTAAAGGGCCGCGACGAGCGTCTCGCCGCGCGCGTTTTCAACGAGGGGGACGATCAGGGCTCGAAACGGCGAGCGGTCGAACTGGATGTCGCCGGTCTGGGAAAGAACCCTCAGCGCCGCCAGCTGCTTGGCGGGGTTCGACCCCGCGAGGGCGCCGCGCAGGGCCTCGACCGCCCCGGCCCGGCGCTCGGCCGCGCCCTCGCCCAGCGACCGCATGTCCTTGATCCACTGGTCTTGCAACCCGGCCGCGACCGGAGCCGCCGCGGGGGCCGGCTTTGGCGCGCGCCGGGCGGAAAGAATCGGCGCGATCTCCCGGCCGAGGGATTGCAGGCGCTTTTGCAGGTCCTCGGCGGTGTCCGCGTCGATTTTTCCGTCGGGCCCGAGTTCCTCGCGCCAGTCGATCAGCGCCCGGCGAAGCTGCTCGATGGCCTCGCGGGTCCGCTCGGCCCCGCCGCCGGCCTTCCCAGACTCCGCCTTCGTCTCCTGGGCCGCCGCGTGGCTCCCCGGGCTGATCAACAAGGCCACAACCGCAATTGTGAAAATATGCCGGCTGGACATGTTGGCCTCCAATCAATGCGGGTGAGGTCTTAAAGCCATCGGCCGAACCGATTATTCCTCGGCCTTCACCGGGTTGCGCAGCGTTCCGACGCCCTCCAGCTCGACCTCGACAACGTCTCCGGGCTTGAGGGCCGTGGTCTCGCCCGACGTGCCGGTGAAGATCAGGTCGCCGGGGTGCAGGGTGACGTATCGGCTGATGAAGCTGACGGTGTCGGCGACGTTGTGGATCATGTCGTCGGTTCGCTCCTCCTGCTTCAGCTCGCCGTTGATCCGGACGCGCAAAAGGAGGTTGTTGTAATCAAGCCCCGTGGCGATGTAGGGCCCGACGGGTCCAAACGTGTCGGCTCCCTTGGCTCGCCACCACTGCACGTCTTTATCCTTTTCGTCGTTTTGCCAGTGGCGGTCGCTGACGTCATTGCCGCAGGTCACGCCCAAAACGTAGTCGAGGGCGTCTTCCTTGGAAACCTTGCTCGCCCGCTTGCCGATGACGATCACCAGCTCGCCCTCGGCGTGGACCGGCCCCGGGGCGTCCTTGGGGATGACGATCGCCTCGCCGCTGGCGATCAGGCAGGAGACGGGCTTGAGGAACGGCTGAGGAATCCGGAAAAGCGGCGGGACTTCCTTGTTGCCCAGATGGCTCCGGTAGTTGCCCGCCAGGGCGAAAACCTGGGTCGGCTCCGTCGGCGCGAGCGGCGTCACGTCCTTCAGCGCGTGGGTTCGGTCGGTCTTCGAGTGCTCCCCGAACAGGTCGCCCTTCAACTCGCGGACGCGGTCGCCCTCCACAACGCCGTAGGCGATGGAGTCGCCAACCCGGAACCGCAAGTAGCGCTCGCCGCCTTTCGCCGGCTCGGCCGCGCCGACCCAGCCCGAAAGGACGAACAGCCCCACAAAGCCCGCCCTCAACACCCAGCCCGCATTTCGCATTACCCGGCCCCCCGAGCCACCGATTTCCGTTCTCGACGACGAACCGCGATCAGCCATCGCGGCCACTCCAGTCTGGAGGATCCGAGGGGTGTCGGCAATGACGTACCCGGGATTTCACGGAATCCTTAAACGACCAAGCCGCCGAATCCCGGTCGCCTCCACGCCCCGATTTTCCTTGAGAAGCGCCGGCCGGTCGGTTCCAATGCGTTCCGCGGCCAACCGCGAGGGGGCGGCCCGAGCCTCGAATGGCTCTTCCTGATATCGAAAAATTCCGACTCAATGATCGAGTTGCGCGGGAGACGCATCATGGCCCTGACAACGCGCGAGGCGTGGACGTTTCGACCAATCTGGATATGCGTCGGACTTCTCGCCTGCCTCCTCGGCGTCGCCGGCGCGGCCGACGAACCGGTTTCCTCAAAGCAATTCGAGGCCCAGGCGCTGCCGGCTCTTGAGGTCGAGGAGCCCTACGACTTCCTCCGCCAGCACGCCGACGGCCTTCCGCCCCGCCCGCGCGATCCGGCCGCGCGGCCCAACGCCGATGAGATCGAGATCGGCGAGGGCTGGAGCATCGCCATCCCCGCCGACGCCTCGCCCCCCCTGGTTACGGCCGCCGAGGAGCTTCAGCGCTATCTCAAGGACGCGATGGGCGTGACGGTTGAACTGAAGCGCCCCGAGAAACTCGACGATTGGCGAGACCAACAAAAAACCATCGTCGCCGCGCCCCGCGATCAAATGCCCGGGATCGGCGAGGCGCTGAAGGGCTCGAAGGATTATCAGATCGCGGTCGCCGATCAAACCATCGCCGTATGCGGCTATGATGACCGTGGAGCGATGTACGGGCTTTACAACCTCATCATGCGGTTCAGCCTGCGCGAGGCGCCAGTTCTGCCGAAGAAACTGAACACCGTTCGACACAGCCTTTACCAGGCTCGAATGACGCTCTCGGGGCTCGGCTGGATGGAGTGGCCCGACCGATATCTGGCGACGCTGCCGCTTTATGGGTTTGACGCGATTCACTGCTCGATCTATCGGAACCCGAACAACGCCCCCGGCGTCGAACCCCACTGGAGCGACGCCACGAAGCGCAAGCACCCGCCCGGCGCGATGAAGAACCTGATCCAACGAGCATCGCGGTTCGGCGTCGACATCTACGCGCCATTGCTCTACCACTACACGGGAGAGCCCGAGAACGTCGAGGGCCTCCGCAAGCTGGTTCGCGATGTCGTTACCGAGTTTCCCGAGATCCGAGGTTACGTCCTCCTGACCGAAGGCTTCTACTACAAGAAGTGGTTTGGCGCGGGGGGGCAGGGGGATGAAGACCTGCGGGCCTGGGCTCGCGAATGGGCCAAGGCCGTCAGGATCGTCGCCGAGGAAGCCCACAAAATCAACCCGAAGATCGAAATCCTGCCCTGGGAATACAACATCGCCTTCAGCCCCGATCAAACGGAGACGAAGGCTTATGTGATGACCCAGTTGCCCGAGTCGACAATCCCCCTGTTGACCTTCGAAAACGGCAAGGCGTTCGAGCTTGACGGCCAAAAGGGATACCTGCGCGATTACGCGATTAATCAAGTGGGCCCGGCCGAGGTGACTCAGGCCCAATTGCTGGAGACCCGCAAGCGAAACTTCCGCGCCGTGTATTCGAAGGCCGACACGTTCGCCAGTTGGCAGTTCGGCACGTTCCCCTACCTGCCGTTCCCTTACCAGTGGAGCGCCCGCTACAAGGCGATGGAGGACTGGAAAATCCAGGGGGCGCTGGAGTCGTGGAGTTACGGCTTCAAGCCCAACTGGGTCGCCGAGATGCGGGCCTGGTCCGCCTGGACCGACGCCCCGCCGCTCGATGATCTGCTTCGCCAAATCGCAAGGCGGGAGTTCGGCCCCGACGGCGTGGACGACGCGCTCGCGGCCTGGAAACACTTCAGCGAGGCCATCCAGGTCTATCCCGACACGGGACCAAACTGGGGCAGTTGCAACGCCGTGGCCGCCCCCTTGTTCTTCGAGAAGCCCAGGCCCCGGGCGATGACGCTCAACCACTCGTGGTCCGCTCAAAACCTTTGGAGCGCGCGATCGCAGTTGAACCCGGTCTGGCCATACGTCCCCAGCCGCCTGTTCTTCCTGCCCGACTTCACCAACACCCGCGACCGGGCGAAAGACTACATCGCCTTCTTCACCGTCCCCGTGTTCCAGAAGTACCTCAACCTCGCCGCCGATCGCATGGAAGAGGGCCTCCGAAGCTACCGCCGCGCCGCGCTGGCCGCTCCCGAGGCGAAGCGCGAAACCGCGTTCCGCGAGGTCCTTCTCGCCGAACAACTCCAACGGATGATGCGAAGCGAACACGCCATCATCGAGTTCGAGCAAAACAGACTCGCGCTGGCCCGATCCTCCGACGCCTCCGAAAAGCGCGAGCTGTTGGACAAGATGACCGCGATCCTCAACGAAGAGCGCGAGCGAACCGTCTCCTCCCGCGAGACCGCCCGCCGCGACTCGCGCCTCGGCTACGAGTGGGAGCAAGATTATATCTACACGCCCGACACGATCGACGAAAAACTCAAGCTAATCGACGAGACGCTCGATCGCCAGATCCCCGACTATCGCCGGCGCAACGGTCTGTAAGCGCGCCCGGCAAGGCTTGCGGCCGGATGAGGGTCGTTGGATTTCGGAGGGAGTTTGGCGAGCGGCCTTTTCGGGAGGGCGAGGCTCCCGCCGAGCCCCACGCTCAGCGTCGGCTCGGCGGGAGCCTCGCCCTTCCGGCCCCGTCCCAAGGCTCCGCCGTATACCCCTCGACCCTCATCCGGCCGTGCCGGCCACCTTGTATGTCCGTAGGACTCAAAGGCGGCGGTGTTGA
>Ga0182738_1005331_pt1 | contig 13793 bp, 7 predicted proteins | sample eDN5th30CBELigMG_FD_128876 | JGI IMG/M metagenome (GOLD analysis project Ga0182738, IMG submission 128876) | Enriched Miracle-Growth compost microbial communities from Emeryville, California, USA - eDNA 5th pass 30_C BE-Lig MG (version 2)... ...
GCCCGCGCCCGCCCCGGACCTCGCACCGACGCCCGCGCCGGCCCCCGCGCCCGAGCCCACTCCCGAAGCCCCCAAGGAGGAGCCCGCGCCCGCGCCGGCCCCCGAGCCCACGCCGCTCGACCCTCCCGCGGAAGCCAAGCCCGCTCCGGCGCCCGATCCCGCTCCGATCACGGATCCGGCCCCGTCCCCGGCGCTCGACGAGGGGCATGGGCTGCTCGAAATGCCCAGTCTGGACAATCCCCCGGCCGCGCCGGCCGTCGACCCGGCCCCGGACCTTATGCCCGAACCGAAGTCTGAGCCAAAGCCCGAGTCCAAACCAAAACCCGAGCCCAAGAAGCCCGAGCCCGAGCCCGAGCCCGCGACCGTGGAGTCGCCGCCGGTGGATCCGCCCAAGCCGAGCGAGGGCGCGGCGGTTGGTTTGGGCGCGGGTTTGGGCGCGGCCCTCGGCGCGTTGACCGGCCCGGCGCTCGACAAGCGGGAAGGCAACGCCGAGGCCGAGCCGAAGCCGGCCGAACCCCCGGCCGCTCTCGATCAGCCCCCCCTTGCCCCCATCGAGCCGCCCGCCGAGCCGAAGCCGAACCAAAGCGCCCCGGCGGCCCCGGAGGACCTGCCGGTTTTCCGGGCGATCCCCTCGTCCCCCGCGGGGCTCGACCGGCTCGACGCCCCGGCCCCAACGCCCGCCCCAACGCCCGCCCCAACGCCCGCCCCAACGCCCGCGCCGGCGCCGGCCCCAACGCCCGCGCCGGCGGACGAGCCGGACAGAGAGGGCTGGGTGCCGATCAAGCGGTCGTCGTCGGCGGCCTACATGCTCCGCGACCTCGACCGGGACGAGCCCGACCTGGGCGACGACTACGGCCCGCGCGGGTTCGCTCCCAACCCCGATCCCGACGCCCACGCCGATCGGGCGGTGGAGTTTGAAGTCCAAGAGCCTTATCGAGACGAGCCCCGAGCCGCCGCGCCGGCAACCGCGGCGGCGCCGGCCGCCGACGAGGGGAGGATGGACACGGTCCTGCACCGGGTTGAGCCCGGCGAGAACTTCTGGACGATCTCGCGGACCTACTACACCTCGGGCCGGTACTACCGGGCGCTCGGCCAGGCCAACGCCGACCAGTTCAAGCGGCTGGAGGACCTCTACGTTGGGGCGGTGATCCGCGTCCCGCCTCCGGAAGACCTCGACCCGGCCTACATCGACCCGCCCCCCTCGCGGGCCGACCGGAACCAAAACCCGATCGTCGCCGAGACCAACTCCCGAACCCGCGCGTCGACCGCCGACGACGATCCGGACGCGGGCGCCGTCCCGATCCGCCGCGCGGGGCGATCCGAGCTGGAGCTGCACTTGCCGATCGCCGACCCCCGCGCCGAGCGGGTCTCGGACGACCCGAGCGGCGACCGTCGGTACGTGGACGAGCCCGAATTCCCGGCGAAGCGCAACGACTCCCGACCGGTCCATAAGGTCCGTCCCCGCGAAACCCTGCGCACCATCGCCCGCGACCGACTCGGCGACGCCCGGCGCGCCGACGAGATCCTCGAACTGAACCGGCAGGTCATCGACGACCCCTCCCACCTGATCGTCGGCCAGATCCTCGACCTCCCCGAAGACGCCCGGGCGGCGAGGGTTCGTTAATACGAGGCGAGCCCTCTTTTGTAGCCGGGGTCTGTGACCCCGGCGCGCGAGCCTCCGCGATCCCGAGCCGGTCCCGGCCTCACAGAGGCCGGCTACAATGGGAACCGGCTTATGCGATCACATCTTTAACCACGTTGCCGTAAACGTCGGTGAGGCGGAAGTCTCGGCCGGAGTAGCGGTAGGTGAGGCGCTCGTGGTCGAGGCCCATCAGGTGGAGGATGGTGGCGTGGAAGTCGTGGACGTGGACGGGGTTTTCGAGCACGGCGTCGCCGTAGTGGTCCGAGACGCCGTAACTCATTCCCCCCTTGACGCCGCCGCCGACCAGAAAGCAGGTGAAGCAGCGGGCGTGATGACCCCTGCCCTGGGGGGTTAGGTCTTGCCAGGGGGTTCGGCCGAACTCCGAGCAGCCGACGATCAGGGTCTCTTCAAGCATCCCCCGCTGCTTCAGGTCGGCGACCAGGGCGGCGATGGGGCGGTCGATCTTGCGGGCGAGGGCCCGATGGTCCTCCATGTCGCGGTGGCTGTCCCAGTTGGTGTTGGAGCCCACGTCGAACAGCTCGACCACGCGAACCCCGCGCTCGATCAAGCGGCGGGCGGTCAGACACTGCGCGGCGAAGGAGCTTCGGTCGGCGGGGTCGGCCCCGTAGAGGTTCAGCGCGTGCTTCGGCTCGCGGCCGATGTCGAACGCCTCGGGGGCCTGTCGCATCATGCCCCGGGCCGTGTCGAAGGTCAGCATCCGGGCCTTCAGTCCGGGGTCGCCGGGATGGGCATCAAGATGGGTCTGATTCAGGTCCCGGAGCATCCGCTCCTCAAGCTCTCGGCGAGTCGTCGGCGCGGCCGGCGCTTCGATGTCGGGAAGCGGGTCGGGGCCGGGAATGACGCGGACTCCCTTATGGAAGGCGGGGAGGAAGTTGGAGTCCCACGCCTGGAACCCGTTGTACGGCTCCTTGGCGGCCAGCACCACGAACGAGGGGAGGTTGGTGTTTTCGGTCCCCAGCCCATAGCTGATCCACGAGCCGACGCTCGGCATCGGGATCGTCACCGAGCCGGTCAGCATCCCCAGGGTGGCCGCCGAGTGCCCCGCCGAATCGCCGTGGATCGAGTGGATGAAGCAGAACTCGTCGACCACGCCGCCGACGTGCTCGAACAGCTCGCTGACCATCTTGCCCGACTCGCCCCGGGGACGGAACTTATATGTCGACCCCTTGACCTTCCGGCCGTTGGCCATCGTCTTGTCGTGGTCGCGCTGAAGTTGGGGCTTGTAGTCGAACGTGTCCATATGAGAGAGCCCCCCCGTCATGAAGAAGACGATCAAATGCTTCGCCTTCGATGGGAAGTGCCCCGGGCGAGGGGCGAGGGGGTGGCCGCCGTGAATCTCCGCGGCGAGCGAAAGCCGGCCGTAAAGCCCGAGGCCAAGGCCTCCGGCGGCGGCGGACGTCAAAAACCGGCGGCGGTCGATCGAGAAGCGGTTCATGGCGGCGGATCTCCGAAGGACCGGGGCTCGATTGATTCGTGTTCGTTGGGGTTACGGAAGAGGCGGAGCGAGCATTCCATTTGTAGCCGGCCTCTGTGAGGCCGGGACCGGCGTTGGTTCGCCAAGGCGCGCGTCCCGGGGTCACAGACCCCGGCCACAAGAATTGGACGGCCTCCCCCGGGGAGAGGCAAACTAATCGCATAATTCTTTGTTAATCAACATAGTGAAACTCATTGGACGCGAGGAGCGTCCGCGCCAGGGCCGACCAGGCGGCGAGGGAGCGCTCCTGGTCGTCGGCCGAGCCGCCCTCGGCGGCCATCGCCTCGCGGTAACGGCCGAGGAACTCCAGGGCGAGCCGGCGCTCGGCGGCGGCGGGGCGGCGGGCGAGGGCCCGAAGGTAGGCCAGGTCGAGCCGCTTCGCGTCGTCGTCGGCCCCGGCCAGCACCGACCGGGCGAACCCCTCGGCCTGCTCGTAAACGAACGGGTCGTTCATCAGGAAGAGGGCCTGAAGGGGAACGGCCGAGGCGTCTCGGGTGGCGGTGGTCATGCTGGCGTCGGGGCCGTTGAAGAGCGCGAGGTACGGGTGCGGGTGCAGCCGCTGGACCATCAAATAAACGCTCCGATGATTCGACGGATAAACCGCCTTAAATTGATGGTGCGCCGTGTACGTCCACTTCTCCACCGGGGGGAACGGATGAGGGCCGGGGCGCGACGGATCGAGCGAGCCGCCGAGGGTCAGCAGCGCGTCGCGGAGGGCTTCGGCGTCAAGCTGGCGGCGGTCGGCTCGCCAGTACCAGGCGTTGCCCGAGTCGGCGTCGGCCGCGGCCTGGTTGTGGGTGGCGGCCAGCCGGTAGGTCTTCGACAGCATGATCCGCCGGTGCATCGCCTTGATCGACCAGCCCGAGTCGAGGAACTCGCCGGCCAGCTCGTCGAGCAGTTCGGGATGGGTTGGGGGGATGCCCCGAAGGCCGAAGTCCGACGGCGTGGCGACGATCGGCTTGCCGAAGTGGTGTTGCCAGATCCGGTTGACCATCACCCGGGCCGTCAATGACCGGACGGGTCCCTCGGTCAGCCATCGGGCGAATTCGAGCCGGCCGCTATGGCCTTCGGGGATGTCGAGCTTGCCCGTCTCGTCGAGGCAGGCGGGCACCCCGCGCGGGGCGACTTCGCCGAGCTTCCGGGGGTCGCCCCCCTTCTGAATCCTGGCGTCGGTGGGCGTCCCCTCGCGGAGCGCGTAGGCCAGTGGCAACCCGGCGTAGGGTTGTTCCTCTTGCTTGGCCGCGAGCGCGGCTTGAAGGTTCTTGATCTGTTCATCCGGTCGCTTCGCATCGACGGCCGCGTCGAGTTCGGCCTTCGCCTTGGCGACGGCCGCGGCGTGCTCGGCTTCGCGGGCGGCGACGGTCTCCGGGGGCGCGAGGGGGGCGAATTCGCTCGGCCGGCGCACCTCTTCAGCGCCGGCGAACGGGTACTTGGCGCCGGCGAAGATCCCATAAAGGGAGTAATACTCCTTCTCGGAGATCGGGTCGAACTTGTGGTCGTGACAACGGGCGCAACGGAGCGAGAGCCCCAGGACCGTCTGGCCGGTCGTGTTGAGGGCGTCTTCGATGATCTGATGAATATCTTCGAGCTTGCGCGTGCCGAACCGCTTGGCCTGGGCCACGAAGCCGGTGGCGATGATTTGGCGGTCGCGGTCTTCGGCCGGTCCCTGGGCGGCCAGGATGTCGCCGGCGAGCTGTTCGTGGAGGAAGCGGTCGTAGGGAAGGTCGGCGTTGAAGGCGTCGATAACGTAGTCGCGGTAGAGGTACGCCTCGGGGATCGGGTAGTCGGAGTTGTCGCCGGCGGTGTCGGCGTACCGGGCGAGGTCGAGCCAGTAGCGCCCCCACCGCTCGCCGTACCGGGGGGAGGCGAGCAGCTCGTCGACGAGTCGGGCGAAGGCGTCGGGGCGGTCGTCGGCGGCGAACGCCTCGACTCGGTCGGGCTCGGGGGGGAGCCCGGTCAGGTCGAACGTCGCCCGACGGATCAGGGTCCGGCGGTCGGCCTCCTCGACGGGCGCCACGCCATGATCGCGACGGGCGGCGGCGATCCAGGCGTCGATCGCACCTTCGGCCCAGCCCGACGGATCGGCGGGGGGCTTGGCGCGGTTGAGGGGTTGGAAGGCCCAGTGCGGCCCTTCGTCCTCGTCGTCGGGGGACGCCGCGAGCGCCTCGGGCCAGGGGGCGCCCGCGGCGATCCAAGCGGCCAGGGCCTTCCGCTGGTCGGGCGGCAGGGGCTTGCTCGGGGGCATCTTCAGGCCGTCGTCCTCGCGCGAGACCGCCAGAATTAGCAGGCTCTCGCCGGGGTCGCCGGGAACAATCGCCGGGCCGGAGTCTCCTCCTTCGATCATCGCCGCGCGCGAGTCGAGCCGAAGCCCCCCCTTCTGCTTCTTCGGCCCGTGGCACTCGACGCACGACGAGATCAAGGCCGGCCGAACCGTCGTCTCGAAGGCGGCCTCGGGATCATCGCCGGCCCTCGCCGAACCGCCGAGCGCCCAGATGGCGCACGCGAGCCAAATCGTCGGGTTCCCAGCTCGTCGACCCATCATGGCGGGCGTCTCCCAGGCGACGGTTCGATTCTTCAACAAGGATTCAACGACTTTAACCCGTCGATCCGGGTCGGTAAAGCGAATTCTTCGGCCCTCGGCGCGCGGGCGGGACCAGAACATTGGGTTCGCTCGGCCAATTTTCCGCGGTTCGCCGCGCGTTGACTCTTTCACAAGTCGGCCGGAATTCGCGCGGTCGAAACCGTCCCAATTCCCAGGATCAGCGGAACGCGGCCCGGCGTTTCATGATTCCGGGATTACCCGATTTGGATTTGCGCGCGCGGAGAAGGCCGCGCAGTCATGATGACCGCGCGGGGTGGGGGGGAGACGAAGCCGGCCCTAAATTCCCTCTCCCCCCGGGAGAGGGTGGCCGCGCTTATTGGATGAGATGCCCGCGTCAGTTCGTGGACGCGGCGACTTCGGGGACGCCGTGGTCGGCCATGTAGGGGTAGCCGGGGGTGAAGGTGGGGGGGACGACGACTTCGAGCTGGGGCGCCGACCAGACGCCGTGGCGGTCGTTGCCGGGGAAGAAGACCTGCTTTTCCAGGGTCAGCGGGTCGTCGAGGAAGTACTGCGACGCCAGGCCCAGGCCCAGGATGGCCGTGGGGTGTTCGTCGGCCCGCTCCATGTCGCCCAGTTTGACCGGGTCGGAGAGCTTCAGGCCAGCGTGCCGGTACGCCTTCTCGGTCATCTCGACGCAGTAGAGCGCCCGGTCGTCGAGGTTCAGCTCGTAGTCAAAAGGGATCTGCTCGGTGAAGACCTGGTGGCAATACTCGATGACCTTGGGGATCGCCCCGCGATACTCGGGCCTCAGCCGCTTCACCCCGAAGTTGCCGACGTTGTCGAGCATCCAGACGCAAAAAGGCTGCCGGGCGACGCTGGTTCGGGTCACGTCGTAGGTGACCGGCTCGCCGTCCTCAATCGACACGATCGCCGTGTGCGAGAACTTGCTGTTGCTCGCGTTGGCCAGAAACCGGCTCATGGGAAAGTAGCCGTTGGCCAGCCGGGCGTCGCCCATCCGAAACACGATGTCGCCGTTTCGCAACACTCGCTTGCCCCACTCGTCCCAGCGCTTCATCTGCGGGGTCATGACGATGGGGGGCAATTCGCCCCGTTTGCGGGCTTCGGTGGCCTCTGGACCCCAGTAGTTCCCCTGGAACCCGGCCGGAACCATGCGCTCCGTCATCTCCCGTTCTTCGGGGGGATTGGTGAACCAGGGCACGATGAGAAAAAGCAATCCAAGCATATTCGCCTCGAGAAAAGTTTCCAGGGCGCTGGATGCCGGGCCTCCTCGCCGAGCGCTTTGGGCGGGGCGATCGCGGCGCGCTCCGGATCCTTATAAGGGCCGCCATGGTCTAGTATGCATCAAGGTCGCCGACGCATCAAAAGAACGCGGCGCTTCCATCCTCCGCATGAGGTGCGATTATCGCAAGTTTAATGCCCTTCCGTCCCACCCCAATCGCCCACAATCCTTATTGTGAGACTATATCGGGATCGTCAAGGGGTGGGATTCGTTGTTTCCAGGACGGCCGCCGATCCGATTCGAGGACTTGTAGGGGTTGAGCCCGGGCGTCGAGTTTACGGATCCCGTTGGGGACCAACCGGCGTCTCGTTTCCTCTCCGCTCGGGAGGGCGTGGTCGGGGGCCGGGCGAGGGGCGAAGTTCTGTAGCCGGGGTCTGTGACCCCGGCGCGCGAGCCATTGGCGATCCGACGCCGATCCCGGCCTCACAGAGGTCGGCTACAACGGAGCGCCCGCCGAACTTCCTCCGTAAGCCCGACAACCCTCATCCGGCCCGTGGCCACCTTCTTGCGGGGCAAGATTATTCACCGTCGACGCAACCCCATCCCTCAGAGAGGCCGACGCGCGGGAGAGCATCCGAAAGCCCCGGAGGGGCGGTCGTCAATAGCCAGGGGTGTCAACCCCTGGGAACCCGAGGCCAACGGATGATTTGTCCGTGAGCCCCGGAGGGGCGACGGAAACCCAACCGCGACTGGATTTCGGCCGCCCCTTCGGGGCTCGCGGGAGCGGGGGCGCAACGCTCCGCGAGTCCAGGGGTTGACACCCCTGGCTATTGACGACCGCCCCTCCGGGGCTGAGGACCAACCTTCCTCAACGGCCTCGCGCGCGGCTTCCGGCTCGCCAATCGTCCGCCCTTTTCGGGTTGTGTCAGCCGTGAATGATCTTGCGGGGGAGAAGGATGCTTGGCGTTGGCCTCTAGAAATCCGCCATGAGCTGGAGCAGGTACAGCGTCCCGAAGTCGCCGGCGAGGTAGCCCGCGAGCGGGTTGTCGGCCGGGGAGTGGAGGACGCGCTTGACCTCGAAGCTCCCTCGGACGTTCCGCTTGCCGAAGACGTACCAGTTGGCGCCGCCGCCGTACTCGCGCCCTCCGCCGAAGGGGCCGCCGACCCACGAGGCCCGGCCGAACAGGTCGAACCGTTCGGGGATGGGAGAGTACGAGCCCTGAACAAAGCCCCCGGCGTCGAAGAGGTTGGTATGATCCGAGGGGATGGTTCCGGCCTGGGCCTTCATGCCGTAAGTCCAACGGGCGAAGTATTCTCCGCTCAGGCTAAATCCCCGGCGCTTCAGCGACAGGTCGTAGGAGAAGAGGAGCAGGTCGGCCGCGCCCAGCGTCGCGCCGGGGCCCAGGGCGTTGGGCTGGAAGATCAGGGTTCCGTCGGAGAGTCGCAGGACGGTGTTTTCCGGGTTGGTCAGCCCCCCCGTGAGAGGCGGCTCGTTGTGGATCCGCTGGTAGCTCAGCGAGCCCCCGGTTCGCAGACTTAGGCGCTGGTGGTCCTCTTGATCGTTGTATCCCGGCCCAAACGCGCCGAGGGGCTCCCACCAGAGGTTGGCCGAGTAGGCCATGTCGGCGGTTGTTCGATCCTGGATCGGGCCGGCCATGTACAGGCCGTTGTACACACCAGCATAGTAGAAGAGGCCCGGCCGGGGCTCGCCGCGCAGCCAGACCCCGGGGCTGAAACCGGGGCGGAAGAAGGTGGTGGCCATCGTCCGGTCGGCCCCCATCGTGTAGCGGAACGACTCCAGCCACTCGCGCGTCCCCGGAACCTTGCTGTTGCCGCCGCCCAGGACAAGGCCGTCGTTGAAGACGTAACTGAGGTATCCCAGGGGGATCGTCTCGTTGGTGGTGGTGGTGGTCAGGATCGTCAGGTTGTACTGGAGCCGGGGTGAGAAGGCGAACCCGCCGAAGGTGAACTCCGAGCGGTTCAGCGAAAAAAAGCTCCGGTTGTTGATGGGCCTAACGATCCCGGAGCTGTCGGTCCACGACTTGCTCGACCGGGCGAAGCCCAGATAGCGAACCTCCGTCGTCAGGTTGAACTTCAGCTCGAAGGGGGTCCGCTGCTTGTCGGTCGGCTCGACCAGGACGAACCCGTGGTCGTAATCGCCGAAGAAGAACCGTGAACGGCGGACTTCGGGCGCCTCCTCGGGCAAGCTGGGCGCGGAGCCCGAAGGGAGCAGCTCGGCGAACTCCTGGGCTTCGGGCTCGAAGCTCTGGGAAGGAGCCGGCGCCTCAAACCGAGGCGTCTCGAACAGGGGAGTCTCGAACAGCCCGAACCCCTCCGCGGGGGGCGCCTGCGTCCTGGCGACCTTCGGATCGGCCGGCGCGGTCGGACGCGCGCGAACCTCTTCGGCGAGTTTCCGGTTCTCCTCCGTCAACGACTTGTTTTGCCGGGCGAGTTCCTCGACCATCCCCTCAAGCCGTCGAAACCGCTCGTCGATCTCGGCCGCCGAAAGACCCGCCGAGGCGGAGGGTTGAGAGGGTTCCTCGCCGCCCATCGCGGGCGCGCGCGCGGGAATCAGGCAGGACGCCGCGAGGACCAGTCGCAAGACCCTCGCCGACGCCGACGCGCGCGGGACGGAATCGCTCAGGTTGCCCAGCCCGAGAAGCCGCCGCACTCATGGTCCTCCCGGTTTTCGGCGATCCAGAGGTGCCGCCCGGGCCCAAAGGCGGCGACCTTTCCGGATTTTATCGGTTGTCTGGAAAAGAAACTCGACCGCAACCCAATCCGCCAAGAGATGTTCTTGAAAGGCGAGCGGGGGGCGTGAGCCCCCTGTCCGGGGACGGGAGTGCCGGGAGAAGACAGGGGGCTCACGCCCCCCGCTCGCCTGGAACGTGTGCATCAAGGTTGTCTTTACGCCCCACCCGCCCGGATTTCGCGGAACGTTCCCAGGGCGATCAGGGCGACGAGGGCCAACTCAATGAGGGCGTTCCAACGGACCCCGCCCACGGTCGTCGCGTAGAGGATCGCGTCGACCTGATGGAGCGAGACCGCGCGGATCGCCAGGAAGCCTAGCAAGAGGACGCCCCCCGCGGCGACCAGCAAATGCCGACGCAGTTCCCGCCTCCACTTCCCGGCCCCCATCCACGCCAGGCCCGCCGCCGCGCCAAGCGTCAGGAGCCCAACCAGAACGACGAACGCCAGTTGCGGCAACCGTCGATCCGCGTACCAGTCCTGGGATTTCGCCAATCCTCGTAGCGAACCCATCAAAAGCCCCTGGAGATTCAAGAGCTTCGCCGCGCCCAGCAGGGTGAACAGCCCCGCGGCGAACAACCAGAACCTCGGCCGACGCAACCGCCCGCCCCGAAGCTCCGGCGCTTCGATCCACCAAAGATGCTCGCACAGCAAGGCCACGCCGAAATAGGCCGCCGCCGTGATCCAGCCCAAAAGGCTCGGGTCGGCCATCGTCGGCCGCCAGCCCTCGACGCCCATCGCGGAGAACAAGACGAGATGATCCACGATCGGCGAGCCCCGATCCCGTGCGACCCGTCCGCTCGACCGGGACGAAAACACCGCGGCCCCGTCCATCGCGGAACGAAGCCGGAGAGACGGGGCCGACGAGGAAAAGCGCGCCTGGTAGGATTCGAACCTACAACCTTCGGATTCGAAGTCCGCGACTCTATCCGTTGAGCTACAGGCGCCGTTGACGAGTCACCATTGTAGCAAACCCGGGCCGCCGGGCAAGGTCGGGATTCCGAAAAAAGGCCCGGCCGCCCGGCCCGGCGAGAGAAACCCATCCCTTGTAGGGGCGGTCCCCGTGGCCGCCCTCCGTGGGATGGCGCGCCCCATGCCGGTCGCCGGAGGGCGGCCACGGGGGGCCGCCCCTACAGCGGGTGGTCCTCGCCGCCTCGACGGCCCGAGGCGCCCCCGCTGGTGGATTCAAGAAGAATTGACCGAAATCACGGGACATGAAACGGCCTCGGTTGGATATAATGATCTTTCCTTACGGGCGAGACGCGGCCATGACCGCGCGCCCGAGCTTTTCGCGTTTGCGGCGCCTGCGCGGAACGATCCGCCGCCGCGGTCCCGAACCAAGGCCCCCACGAGCCCATGACATCCGAGAGCCGGCCCGAAAAATCCGAGGCGACGAGAACCATTTCGTTCGTCAGTCTCGGCTGTTCCAAGAACACCGTCGATTCCGAGCGGATGCTCGGGCTATTGGCCCAGGAGGGGTACGCCCTGGTGCCCGAGGGGGCGCCGTCCGACCTGGTGATCGTCAACACCTGCGGGTTCATTGACGCGGCGCGCAAGGAGTCTTGCGAGGTCATCGAGGAGATGCTGAAGCGGAAGCGCGACGGCGAGGTCCGGGGCGTCATCGTCGCCGGCTGCCTGGCCGAGCGCCAAAAGGACGTGCTGATCGACCAGTTCCCCGAGGTCGACCAGGTCGTCGGCGTCTTCGGCCGCGAGCAGATCGTCCAGGTGTCCAACCGGATCCTCGACGGCCTCCACGAACAGCGGACCCTCTTCCGCCCCGCCCCGATCCGGGCCCAGGACGACCGCGCCCGGCTTCGGATCACCCCCCGGCACCTGACCTATCTGAAGGTCTCCGAGGGCTGCGATCGCCTCTGCACCTTCTGCGCCATTCCTTATATGCGCGGAAAGCACGTCACCAAGCCGATCGAGATGGTCGTCGAAGAGGCCCGCGAGCTGGCCGCCGACGGCGTCCGCGAGCTGGTTCTCGTCGCCCAGGACATGACCTATTACGGCGTCGATCTTTATGGCCGTCCCCGCCTGGCCGAACTGCTCCGCGAGCTGGATAAGATCGAAGAGCTGGACTGGATTCGCATCCTCTATAGTTATCCCAATTATTTCACCGACGAGCTGTACGAGGTCCTGGGAAGCGCGAAGCGGATCGTCCCGTATCTCGACATGCCGCTTCAGCACATCAACGACCGGATGCTCAAGCTGATGAACCGGCGGCACACCCGGGCCGAGACCGAGGCGATCATCGGCCGGCTTCGCGAGTCGGTTCCCGGCCTGGTGCTTCGCACCACCTTCATCGTCGGCTTCCCCGGCGAGACCGAGGCCGAGTTCGAGGAGATGGCCGAATTCGTCGCCTCGACAAAGTTCGAGCGGCTCGGCGTCTTCACCTATTCGCTTGAGCCCGACACGCCGGCCGCCAAGCTCCCCGGCCACCTGGACGACGAGTTGAAGCAGGGCCGACGCGAGCGGATCATGGCCATCCAGCAGCCGATCGCCGAGGCGTTCAACAAGACGCTGGTGGGCCGAGAGCTCGACATCCTGATCGACGGCCGGGCGCCGGGCCGCGACGACCTCTGGATCGGCCGAAGCTTCGCCGACGCCCCCGACGTCGACGGCGTGACCCTGGTTCAGGACCGTGGGCTGCAAGTCGGCGACCTGGTTCCTTGCGAGATTCTCGAGACCCAGGGTTACGACTTCGTCGCGCGGTCGCTGGCCCTTCCCGCCCGCCGGAAGCGGAGCCGGCCCCGGGCCCGCAAGAAGCCGGGCTCGCCGCTGACGATCATCGACGGCCCCTGACCCGACCCGACGACGACGATTCGAGTTGGATCGATCCGACGCGCGTTCCGCGAAACCCCTCCTCTTGACAACCAGGCCGGAGCCTTATGAACCGCCTTGAAGATCCGTCCGTCATGACCGCGCCGAGTCGGCCGGTCGGGACGTTCTGGAACGTCCCCAACACCCTGACCGTGGCCCGGATGGGGGTGGGGATCGTCGTCTTCTGGTTGATCGCCGAAGAGTGGTACGCGGCGGCCCTGGGCCTGTTCCTGCTCGCCGCGATCTCCGACGCCCTCGACGGCTACCTCGCCCGATTGCTCAACCAGGACACCCCCCTGGGCCGGCAGCTCGACCCCTTGATCGACAAGGTGCTCATCTGCGGCGCGTACATCTACCTGGCCGCGGTCCCCGGCGCGGGCGTCCACCCCTGGATGGTCACGGCCATCGTCATCCGAGAGCTTTTAATCCAGGGGCTTCGGAGCCTGCTCGAAGGCCAGGGCCAGGCGTTCGGCGCCAAGATGGCCGGCAAGCTCAAAACGACGTTCCAATGCCTGTCGATCTCGGCGGTCCTTTTGGCGCTCTCCGTGGCGTCGCCGCCTCCGATGTTGCTTTTTCTCCGCGACGCTTTGACCTGGATCGCCGTCGGGCTTACCCTCTACAGCGGAGCGAGCTACCTGGTCGGCGCCATGCCCGCCCTTCGCCAGGAAGCGGCCCGCCGGTGAGAGCCTATCCGGAAAGCTCCGAGTGGCGGATCGGGTCGCGCCGCGGAAGCCGGAACTTGTAGCCGGGGCCCGCGGACACGGCCCATTGTAGCCGGGGTCCATGACCCCGGGACGCGGGCTGATGCGATCCCACGCCGGTCCCGGCCTCACGGAGGCCGGCTACAATCGGACAAGCGGGGCGAGACAAATCCCGAGGGGCCAATAACCAACTTCCCGGATAGCCTCTGAGACGCCCTCGGGATTTCCCCAGGGGACTCGGTCGATTTCACGATGGACTCATAAAACAACATGGAATGGCTTGAATCCTTGATTCTCGGGGCGGTCCAGGGAGTCACCGAATTTTTGCCGGTTTCGAGCGATGGGCATCTCTCGATCACGCAAAAGGCCCTCGCCTGGCTGACGGGCAGCCACCGCGACGGCCGGGAAACCCTGTTCTTCTTCGTGATGCTCCACGTCGGGACCCTGGTCGCGATCCTCTTTCATTACCGCCGGGCGATCCGAGAAGGCGCGCGCGGGTTTTTGCTCGGCAAATCCGACGTCGCGCCCGGGTTTGATCGGGCGTCGGTCTTCCACGTCGGCGTTCTGGCCGCGGTGGCGACCTCGCCGCTGGTCCCCTTCGC
>Ga0182738_1005332_pt1 | contig 13790 bp, 14 predicted proteins | sample eDN5th30CBELigMG_FD_128876 | JGI IMG/M metagenome (GOLD analysis project Ga0182738, IMG submission 128876) | Enriched Miracle-Growth compost microbial communities from Emeryville, California, USA - eDNA 5th pass 30_C BE-Lig MG (version 2)... ...
ACCTGGGCGGTGTCCGACGACCACATGCCCACTTTCTTGATCTTGTTCATGGTGATGCCGGGACGCAGCTTGCCGTTCTCGCGCAGCGGCAGGCAGATGAGCGACTTGTTGCGGTGCACGTCGCCCTCGCCGGTATTGGCCAGCAGGCACATCCAGTCGGCCTGGGTGCCGTTGGTCGTCCACATCTTGCCGCCGTTGATGACGTAGTCGTCGCCGACGCGGCGCGCCGTCGTCTTGAGCGAGGCGACGTCGGAGCCCGCGCCGACCTCGGAGACGCCGAGGCAGGCGACGAAATCGCCGGCGATCGACGGGACGAGGAATTCGCGGCGCAGTTCGTCGCTGCCGTAGCGGGCGAGGGCGGGTGTCGCCATGTCGGTCTGCACGCCGATCGCCATCGGCACCGAGCCGCAATGGATGTGGCCGAGTTCCTCCGCCATCACCATGGCGTAGGAATAGTCGAGCCCCATGCCGCCGAACTCTGCCGGCTTGTTGATGCCGAGCAGGCCGGCGTCGCCGAGCTTCTTGAACACCTCGTGGGCCGGGAAGATGCCGTCCTCCTCCCACTGGTCGACGTGAGGATTGATGTCCCGGTCGATGATCGCGCGAAGGGTGCGGCGGATCTCGTCGTGTTCCTGGGTGAATTGCATCTCGGTCTTCCTATTCTTTCTCCTCTCCCCCGCTAGGGGGAGAGGCGGGGAGAGGGGGCGGCGCACATCGCCTGCAACCCCCTCTCCTGGCCTCTCCCCCTAGCGGGGGAGAGGAATATGATTCGTGAAAGTTCACCGGTTCCCCAGCCGCGGCATGTTGCCCATCAGCTTGGCGATGATCTGCAGCATCACCTCGTCGGCGCCGCCGCCGATCGAGCCCAGCCGGCCGTCGCGATAGGCGCGCGCCACCGGGCTGTCCCACAGATAGCCGGCGCCGCCCCAGTATTGCAGGCAGGCGTCGTTGACCTCGCGACGCAGCCGGCCGGCCTTCAGCTTGGCCATCGAGGCCAGCATGGTGACGTCCTTGCCGGCGAGATAGTCCTCGCACGCGCGATAGACCAGCGAGCGCAGCGCCTCGACCTCGCTCTTGAGCTCGGCGAGCCGGAATTGGACGACCTGGTTGTCGAGCAGCGGCTTGCCGAACACCTTGCGTTCGCGCGTGTAGTCGATCGTGGCGTTGATGATGCGGTCGCATCCCATCAGCGTGCCGGCGCCGGCCCACAGCCGCTCCTCCTGGAACTGCTGCATCTGGTAGATGAAGCCCTGGCCGGGCTGGCCGATCGTGTAGCGCACCGGCACCTTCACCTCGTCGAAGAAGGTCTGCACCGTGTCCGAGGCGCGCATGCCGAGCTTGTCCAGCTTCTTCACGATCGAGATGCCCGGGGTCTTCATCGGCACCACGATCAGCGACTTGTTCTTGTGGACCTGGCCGTCGCCGGTGTTGGCCAGCACGCACATCCAGTCGGCCTGCGCGCCGTTGGTCGTCCACATCTTGCCGCCGTTGATCACCCAGTCGCCGCCGACCCGGCGGGCATTGGTCTTGATCGAGGCCACGTCCGACCCGGCGCCGGTCTCCGACACGCCGAGGCACGCGACATAGTCGCCGCTGATCGAGGGCGCGAGAAACTCCTGGCGCAGCTCGTCGCTGCCGTAGCGAGCCAATGCCGGCGTCGCCATCGAGATCTGCACGCCGGTCGCCATCGGAACCGAGCCGCCATTCACCAGCCCGAGCGATTCGGAGCAGATCATGGCGTAGGAGAAATCGAGCCCCGAGCCGCCGAACGCGACTGGTTTGTCGACGCCCAGCAGGCCGGCATCGCCCATCTTCTTGAACAGCGCATGGGCGGGAAAGGCGCCGTCCTTCTCCCACTCGTCGACATTCGGATTGATCTCGCGGTCGATCAGCGTCTTCCACGTCTGGCGCAAGGCCTCGTGCTCGGGCGTGAATTTCATCGTGGACTCCTTGATGGAGTGATCATTCGACCGCGCGCATCCTGCGCGCTCATGAGCGCGCAGGATGCGCGCGGTCCAATGATCACGATCGACTGCCGCACCATCCCTCACATCCTCGCGACGCCGAAGGTGATGGGATTGAGCGGCCGCACCATCGATTCGCGCGCGATCGACAACGTGAAGGCCAGCACGCGGCGCGTGTCGCGCGGGTCGATGATGCCGTCGTCCCACAGGTGCGCGGTGCCGTAGAGCGCTGTCGATTCGCGGTCGAACTGGTCGACGATGCCCTTGAACATCTTGTCGATCTGTTCCTTCGGGGGTTCCTTGCCTTCGCGCAGGAACTTCTGCTCGGTCACGGTCTTCATCACGCCGGCGGCCTGCTCGCCGCCCATCACGGCGGTGCGGTTGTTCGGCCAGGCGAAGATGAAGCGCGGGTCGTAGGCACGGCCGCACATGCCGTAGTTGCCGGCGCCGAAGCTGCCGCCGATCACGATGGTGATCTGCGGCACGGTCGCATTGGCCACCGCCTGGATCATCTTCGAGCCGTGCTTGACGATGCCGCCGCGCTCGGCCTCGGTGCCGACCATGTAGCCGGTCGTGTTCTGCAGGTAGACGATCGGCGTGCCCTGCTGGCAGCAGAGCTGGATGAACTGCGCGGCCTTCACCGCGCCCCTGGTGGTGATCGGCCCATTGTTGCCGATCAGCGCGACCGGCTCGCCCTCGATCTCGGCCCAGCCGCAGATCGTCTGCTGGTCGAACAGGCCCTTGAACTCGAGGAAGTCCGAGCCGTCGACCAGACGCGCAATCACCTCGCGCACGTCGTACGGATCCTTGTGCGACGGCGGCACCACGCCGCACAGCTCGTCGATGTCGTGGAGCGGCTCCTTGAAAGGACGGGCGGATTTCGGAGGCAGCCGGTCGTTCCAGTGCCACTTGGCGATGATCTCGCGCGCCATGCGGATGCCGTCGGCGTCGTTCTCGGCCATCCATTCCGCGACGCCCGAGACGGTGGCGTGCATCTCCGCGCCGCCCAGCTCCTCGTCGGTCGCGATCTCGCCGGTCGCGGCTTTCAGCAGCGGCGGGCCGGCGAGGAACACCTTGGCCTGGTTGCGCACCATGATGACGTAGTCGCTGAGGCCGGGCAGATAGGCGCCGCCGGCGGTCGAGGAGCCGTGCACGACGGTGACCTGCGGGATGCCGCGCGCCGACATGCGCGCCTGGTTGGCGAAGCCGCGGCCGCCGGGCACGAAGATCTCGGCCTGGTAGAGCAGGTTGGCGCCGCCGGACTCCACCAGGTTCACGACCGGCAGCTTGTTCTCCATCACGACCTGCTGGACGCGCTGGCCCTTGCGCTGGCCGGACGGCGCCACGGTGCCGCCCTTGATCGCCGAGTTCGAGGCGGTCACCATGCAGCGCACGCCCTCGACATAGCCGATGCCGGCGACCGAGCCGCCGCCGGCGCTCGAGCCGTCCCTGTCGTCGTGCATGCGATAGCCGGCGAGCGGCATCAGTTCGAGGAACGGCGCGCCTCGGTCGAGCAGCAGGGCGATGCGCTCGCGCGGCATGAGCTGCTTGCGTTTGCGGAACCGTTCGCGCGACTTGTCCGACGTCGCCTGCACGCTGGCTTCGGCGTCGCGGAACTCCCGGATCGCGGCGAGCATTTTCTCGCGGTTGCGCTTGAACTCGTCGCTGTTGCGATCGACCTGGCTCTCGAGGATCGGCATCGCTCAGCCGCCCAGCACTTTGGGAGTGACGGCGAGATGGAAGCCGTTGAAGGCCTGCGACCTGTCCGTCCTTGGCAGGTCGACCGAGCGGTTGGCCAGCGGCACGCCGCCGTCGATCCGGATCTCGGTGCCGGTGATGTAGGCCGACGCCTCGCTCAAGAGAAAGCACACCGCGGCCGACACTTCGCTCTCGGTGCCGAGCCGGCCGAGCGGGCAATGGTTCCTGAGCTTGGGGATGTTCTCCTTGAACTCGCCCGTGTAGGTATCCATGCCCGACGAGGCGATCCACCCGGGCGCCACCGAGTTCACCCGCACGCCCGACACCGCCCATTCGTAGGCGAGAGTCATGGTGAGGTTGGCCATGCCGGCGCGGGCGGCGCCGGTATGCACCATGTTCGGGAACCCGTTGCGATAGTCCGCGGTCATGTTGACGATCGAGCCGCCGTGGTGCTGCATCGATTGCGTATAGACCTCGCGGCTGACGATGAAGCCGCCGGTGAGATTGTTGCGCACCACCACGTCGAAGCCCTTGGCGCTCATCGCCGCGGCAGGCGCGGGGAACTGGCCGCCGGCATTGTTGAAAAGCCCATGGATGCGGCCGTTCCTCGCCACGATCGCGGCGATCGCTTCCTTGACCTGCGCTTCTTCTCGGATGTCGAAGGCGTGCGTCTCGCAGGTGCCGCCGGCCGCCTCGATCTCGCCCTTCACCGTCGCGAGCTTCTCCGGCTTGCGGCCGGTGATGACGACGTGGGCGCCCAGCGCGGCGATCTCATGCGCGGTGCAGCGGCCGATGCCGCTGCCGCCACCGGTCACGATCACGGTCTGCCCGCCAAACAATCCCGGCTTGAAGACCGAGCGATACGACATGTTCCCTCCGCCTGAACGGCCGTTCACCGGCCTGTATTTGACGTTTACGTAAAGGTCAAGTAATCCCCCAATGCATCGACGGACTGGAGGAAGAGCTCGCCATGACCTTGCAGGAAATCACCGAGAAAATGAAGGAAGGCGCGGCGAAGAAGTCGTCCTTCGGCAACACCGTGAAGTTCAGCACCGACCAGGGCGTCGTCTACATCGACGGCAACGCCAACCCCCCGGCCGTCAGCAACGACGACGGCGCCGCCGACTGCACGGTCAAGATGGCATTCAGCGATTTCGCCGACCTGATCGGCGGCAAGCTCGACGGCATGACCGCGTTCATGACCGGCAAGCTCAAGATCGAGGGCGACATGAGCGTCGCGATGAAGCTGCAGAGCATCCTGAAGTAGTCCCGCAGCTCCGATCGCCTTGATGGCATCTACCGCGAAAGGCGATCCCGCTCCGGTGCAAGGCTCCGGTTTGGACCGGCAGGCATGTGGTCTGTTTCCACACGCGTTCTTGTCGTCCTGAGCGTAGCGAAGGATCTCGCCGAACGATCAGGCACGAGGCCTCGTGGCTGGCGTGAGGTCCTTCGCTACGCTCAGGACGACCCGAAGTGTGGTTCGCGAGCAGAACATCGAAGACAACAGGGACATCACCACACGCCGGGTATCAACCGGTATCGCACCTTCTGGCGGTAGGCCTCGTAGCCCGGCAGGCCGGCGGCGAGGAACCTTTCCTCGTCGAGGATGCGCCAGACAAGCGCCGGCATGATCGCCGCGAGCGCCAGCAGGCCCCACCCCGAGCCCAGCGCGATCGGGATGCCCGCCATCATCACCAGCGCGCCGGCATACATCGGATGGCGCACCCGCGCATAGGGCCCGGTCGAGATGACCTGCTGGTCCGACGCCAGCTCGATCCGCGCCGACGTGAAGCTGTTCTCGCGGAAGACGCGAGCGATCGAAAACCCGCCGAGCAGGACGAGCGCGTCGCCGGCGAGAGCGATGGCCGGCGGCATGTGCGACCAGCCGAGACGGCGGTCGAGGCCGGGGATCACCAGCAGGCCGATGAAGCCTGCCGAGGTGAAGGCCATGATGATCTTCTGCGACAGGCGCTCTTCGGCAAAGGGGCCGCCCTTCATGCGCCGCTCGAGCAGCGCCGGATCGTTCTTCAGCAGATGGAGCGTCAACGCCGTCGAACCGCCGAAGTAGACGGCGAGGAAAACCCAGGCCTGCCAGTAGTCGAACGTCCAGGGCAGGCCGAACAGCAGCGCGGCCATGACGAGAAGGAGGCCGACGAGGCTCGCCATGGCACGCCGCGCCAGGCCGGTCATCCTTCCTTGCCCTTGTGGTAGTGGCGCCGCGCCTTGGCGCGATTGCCGCACGACGACATCGAGCACCAGCGCCGCTTGCCGGCGCGGCTGTCGTCGAGGAACAGCCAGCCGCATTCGGGGTTGGCGCAGCGCCGCACCCGGTCGAGCCGCGGGCCGGCCAGCAGATCGCCGGCCGACCACAGGACGGGCGCCAGCAGCGCGAGCGCCGTGCCGGACCGGGTATCGACATCCCACTCGTAGCCGTCGCGGCCGCGCTTCAGGGTCGTGCGGGCAGGAGCCTGCGCCAGCGCCCGGTTCAGGACATCGAGATCGCGCGCGGGTGCCGGCTTGCCCTGGGCCTGCGCATCGAACAGCCGGTAGAGCGCCTCGCGCAAGGCGATCGCCCGGTCGAACTCCTTCGGTGCGGGAGGCTTGGGCGCCTTGGTCCAGGCGGCGAGATCGGCGGGCGCATTCAGCGTCTCCGTCGGCGCCTGCTGGCCTCGCCAATAGCGCGTATTGGCGAAATCCAGGCACAGGTCGGGACGCGTCATGAGCTGCAGATAATAACCGGTCGACCGGTTGACAAGCGCTCGCCCGTTACATAACCATATAACCAGTTAAGGAGTTAAGCAGGAGAAAGACATGTTCGATCACGTTTCGATCGGCGTCGCGGACATCCCGCGCTCGGGCAAGTTCTACGACGCCGTGCTCAAGCCGCTCGGCTACACGCGCCTGTCGGACGGCGAGACATCGCTGGGATATGGCGCCAAGACGGTGGCGCTCTGGCTGGGGGCGACCGGCAAGCCGGTGACGCCTGACATGGAATCGGGCCTGCATTTCTGCTTCGTGGCGCCCGACCGCAAGTCGGTGGACGCCTTCCATGCCGCGGCGCTCAAGAACGGTGGCGCCGACAACGGCAAGCCCGGCGTGCGGCCCGACTATGGCCTGAAATACTACGCGGCCTTCGTCATCGATCCCGACGGCTATCGCATCGAAGCCTATTGCGGGAAGTAGGCGGCCCGCGCGTCGGGAAGATTCACCGGTGGCGAAGCTTCCTCCCCACGCAACGCGCAGGGAGGGAGTCGGGATGTCCTGGAGGCGCGATCGACAAGAGGCTTGACCTGCTCACGGTCGGTGATGTCTGTCTGGAGACGTTATCGTTGCAGCGCCGGACGCGAGGCAGTGGCTGACTGTCCGGCCACGATATACGGGGAAACCGATGAGACTGTTCACGCCGCTATTCGTGCTTCCGGTGCTGGCGCTCGGCCTGCTGGCCTGCGAGCCCGTCACCCCCGCCGACTACGGGCCGCAGGCCAAGGAGAACAGGCTCCTGGCAGCCGGCTTCAAGAAGCGGTCGATCAAGACCGAGGCCCAGCTCGCCGACTTCCGCAGCATCCCCGCTCACATGATCCGGCCGAGCACCTACAAGGGCAAGCCCGTCTACGTCTATGCCGATCCCACCATCTGCGGGTGCCTCTACATCGGCGGGACGACCGCCTACAACACCTACATCAGAGGCGCCATGGCGCGGGACATGCGGCAGGAATACAAGTCCGAGACGACGGACACCGGCTACTCTCCCTCGCCGTGGATGCTCGACGGCGGACCGTGGGACGACGCCGACATGTACGGCCTGTACGTCGACTGACCGGCTCGCCTCTTCTCGGACTCTTCCGGACCGCGAGCTTCCAGCTCGCTCATACGCGCATATGAATACGTTTGATTGTGAGCGAGCTGGAAGCTCGCGGTTCAACCAATGAGTCAGACTCCGGTGATCTCCTTCAGGAGCCCGAAGAACGCGCGCTTGCGCTTCGACGAGATCGTCCAGTCGACCGGCAGGGACTGGAAGCCGTCCTCGAAGCGCTCGCGGCTCATGCGGTAGTCGAAGAAGCCCCAGCTCGCGCCCTCCTCGACGGTGGCGACGAAATGGTTGTCGGGCTTGTCGAACTCGAAATGGTCGTCCTCGTTGTAGACGATCGGCTGGCCGCGATAGGCCGGCGAGGCGCGCCAGCGGGCGAGCTGCAGGCGGATGCCGTGCGGGCTGGGCTGGTAGTGACCGTCCGGCCCGTGCACGCGATTGCCGTGCGGCAGCAGGAAGTCGGCGGCCGCCACGGTCGCGGCCGGCGGGGCGTCGATGCCGATCAGGCTGGTGCTGACCGGCAGCTTTCCGCTGCTCCGCTTCTGCGCCAGCGCGATCAGCTCGTGGCAGCGCGGCGCGGCGATGATGTCATGCGCCCAGACGTTCTCGAGATCGACTTCGTTGCCGATCTCGACCAGCACGTTGGTCGCCTTCCGTGCCAGCAGCCAGTCGACGGTGTTGGTGACGGCGGCCTTCACCGCCGCCTCGTCCTTCAGTGTTCCGCTCTGCTTGCCGTAGAACAGGCCGAGGATGACGACCATGCCGAGCTGGTCGCAAGCCTTGATCACGCTCTCGAGCCGCGTTGCCCAATCGGGCTTGATCGTGCCGTCCGGCGTGAAGCCGCAGATCTTCCAGGGCTGGTGCCAGGAGTAGCCCTGCGGGCTGCCGCCCGAGAGGTTGATGCAGACGGCAAGCAGCCCGTGCGCGCGATAGGCGGGCAGGGCGGCGATGAATTCGCGCGTGCTGCGCGCGGCGTCCCGGTCGCCGTCGGCATAGGCCCAGGCGCCGCGCGTCGCCGGGTTCTCGTCGTCGGCGATGGCGTTGGCCATGCGGCTGTTGAACAGCCGGCCTTCGATGCGATGGCCCCTCCAGCTTCGGCCGGGATAGGTCGGCCGGCCGTCGATGCAAAAGCCGCCGTCGGCGATGGTGACAATGGACATCGCTCAGAACCCGACCGCCGCACCGTCGCTGCCACGCCGGATCATCGCGTCCGCCAGGAGGGCTGATCCTTGGGTAGCCGGCCGCCGGGATCGTCGACCTCGACCAGATGCGGAAGCTTTGGTCCCCATTTCCAGAGCACGAGATTGCTCATGGCAGGCGAAGCGCCTCTGGCGAACGATGGCATGATCATGCCCGCGCTTCCTTCCGCGATCAGACGTTCCGCGACTTCCCATGACGCAGGTTTCCGCTTGCTGGCCAGATCGTCGAACCAGGGGCAACGCAGCTCGTTCACGGTGACGCCGTTTGCCTTGCGCTCCGCGTCATTCCGGAGATCCACCACGTCCTCCACGTCGACATCATAGGAGCATACGGTCAGCGGGTCGAACCGATGGGAGAACCCGTGGGCCATTTCGAGGAACATGCCTTCGAGCGTAAGGGCGAGATAGAGCGCAGGCACTCCCTTGGGGTTGAAGCGTCCTCCATGTGTCCTGGCGCCATCGCCGGAAAGGGGAGAGAAGGCCCATTGCGGATCGTGGGCACGATAGCACGTGCCTTTGAACCTCAAGCAAATCCACCCAGCGCGACGTGATCGAGATACTCGCGCAACGCCATCGCCTTGCCGTCCTTCACGAGGGCTTCGGCCGTTCGTCCGCCGAACGCGGGGAGCGGCTCGGCGCGGTACCAGGCCATTGCCTGGTCCTTGCCGCCCGCCCAGCTTTCGACACGCTTCACGATTTCGAGCATCTCCTGGAGACGCGCCTGGGTCCTGGGCGAGGCGGCCCGACCCGGACGATACAATGTCTCGAGGCTGATGCCGGCGGTCTCGGCAATCTGGGCCTTGGACAGTCCGAACGAATTGCCGACGCGTTCGAGGTCTATCGTGCCCTTGGACATGTAGTCCTCGATCGGGCCTCGCCTGAACGGCCTTGGCGCCGCGTCGCTGGTCTTCTTCCTGGCCGACATGCCATCCTCCTTGCCCATTCAATATGGCAAGATTCATGGCACTATGTGGATGCTTGTCCCTCGTTTCAAGAGGATGACCCGTCAGAACCCGACCGCCGCGCCGTCGCGCCGGCTCTCGGAGGCGCCGAGGTACGGGCCGCCGTCGGGGAAGCGCCAGATGATCTGGCTGGAGCCGAAGGCGAAGCTCGGCCATTGCGTGCGGGTGAGCCTGTGGCCGCGCGATTCGAGACCGGTCGCGGTGTCGGCCGGGAAATGGTTCTCCGTCCACACCGTGCCGTCGCTCTCGTGCACCCGCCAGCGCGGCGCGTCGATGGCGGCCTGCGGGTTCTGCCCGTAGTCGACCATGCGCGAGAAGACCTGCATGTGGCCCTGCGGCTGCATGGCGCCGCCCATCAGGCCGAAGGTCGCGACCGGCTTGCCGTCCTTGGTGATGAAGGCGGGGATGATGGTGTGGAACGGCCGCTTCCTCGGCCCGACCTGGTTGGGATGGCCCTTGGTGGTCACGAAGCCGCTCGCCCGGTTGTGCAGGGCGATGCCGGTGCCGGGCACCACGATGCCCGAGCCGAAGCCGGTGTAGTTCGACTGGATCAGCGACACCATCATGCCCGATTCGTCGGCGGTGCCGAGATAGATCGTGCCGCCGTCCTTCGGCACGCCCGGCCCGAAATCCTGCGCCTTCTTCGGATCGATCAATTTGGCGCGGCTCTTGAGGTAGCCCTTGTCGAGCAACTGCTTCGACGTCACCTCCATGAAGCGCGGATCGGCGACGTAGCGATAGAGGTCGGCGAAGGCGAGCTTCATCGCCTCGATCCGCAGATGCGCCACCTCGACGCCGTCCGGATCGTGCCCGGCAACCTCGAAGTTCTCGAGGATGCCCAGCGCCATGCAGGCGGCGATGCCCTGGCCGTTCGGCGGGATCTCGTGCAGCGTCGTGCCGCGATAGGTCAGCCCGATCGGATCGACCCAGTCCGGCGCGTGGCTTTCGAGATCGTTGCGGCGCAGCGCGCCGCCGGTCTCGCGGGCGTACTTGTCCATCGCCTCGGCCAGCTCGCCGCGATAGAACGCCTCGCCCTTGCTCTCGGCGATCATCCGCAGCGTCTTCGCCTGCTCGGGGAATTTCCAGATCTCGCCCGGCAGCGGCGCGCGGCCATTGGGGAGGAACGCCTTGACCCAGGCCTCCTGGCCCTTGAGGCGCGCGATCGCGGCATCCCACTGGCGCGACACCATGTAGGAGACGCGGAAGCCGTCATGGGCGTACTTGATCGCCGGCTCGAACAGGTCGGCGAACGGCAGCTTGCCGTAGCGCGCGTGCAGGGTCGTCCACAGCGACACCGCGCCCGGCGTGCTGACGCAGCCCCAGCCGGTATCGGCGATCCTGGCCTGGCCCTCGTACCTGTCGGGCGTCATCAGCTCGGGCGAATGGCCCGAGGCGTTGAGGCCGACCAGCTTCGTGCCGTCCCACAGGATGCAGAAGGCGTCGGAGCCGATGCCGTTCATGGTCGGCTCGACGACGGTGATGGCAGCCGCGCTGGCGATCGCGGCGTCGACCGCATTGCCGCCCTTGGCCAGCATGCGCAGGCCCGCCGTCGCCGCCAGATGCTGCGAGGAAGCCACCACGTTGGCGGCGAAGACCGGCAGCTTCTTCGAGCCGTACGGGAAATCGTAGTTGAAGGACGGCACCCCAAAGTTCCTTTCTATTTCTTCTTCGTCGCCGCCAGCGTGTCGATGCGCGCCACGAAGCGCGGCACCTGCAGGAACTGGCGGTTGTCGGCATCGCTCTTGCCGAACAGGCTGGCGAGATCGAACAGGCCGGAGCCGGCGATCTCGCCCAGCCGGCCCGACAAGGTCACCCTTTCGTTGAGCCGGAAGGTTTTTAGCGCCGCAATGGCCGGATCGGAAAGCCCCGGCGGCGGGCTCTCGCGGGATCGTGTGGAGAACAGGTCGGCGACCGCGCCGGCCATGCCGAGCGCCCAGTCGTTGAACGCGTAGAGCGAAACCTGCGGGCCGATCTCGATGCTGATGGCGACCTTCTGGGCGGTGCCTTCGACAGTGCGCAGGATGCCCTGCCAGTCGGTGAAGGCACCGGTTCTGCTTGCCAGCGCGAGGCTCTGCCGGGCCGCCTCCTCGAGCCGAAGCGGATTGTTCGACGCCAGCGCGGGCTTTGCCAGCGCCTGCAGCCCGTCGAGGAACGCCTTCTGCTGCGGGTTCTCCTCGTACCAGGGGCGGTCGAAGCAGCCGGCGAGCAGAACGCTTGCACCGCCCAACAAAACCAACCGCCTTCCTGCGTCCTCTCCGCCCGCGTCAGCGGGGGGAGAGGAAGGGGCCCCGCGCGTCAGCGTGGGGTAGGTGAGGTGGGTCATGCGGTGCCTATTGCAGGCGATTTTGTCGAAATCGGCGTCCCCCTCACCTGGCCTCTCCCCCAAGGGGGGAGGAACATGAAAGAGGAGACACCCTACGCCGCCTTCGCCGTCGCCTTGGCGCGCTCCTCTTCCTTGAGTTCCTTCTTCGAGAGCTTGCCGACCGGAGTCTTGGGCAGCTCGGCCCGGATCTCGAGCGCGACCGGCATCTCGTGCTTGCCGATCTTGCCGTCGAGATGCTTCTTCAGTTCCTCGAAGGTGAGGTGGGCGCCGGGCTTGAGCTTGACGAACACCTTGGGCGCTTCCTGGCGATAGGGATCGGGGATGCCGATCACGATGCATTCGTCGACCGCCGGGTGCTCGTAGACGGCCTCCTCGATCATGCGCGGATAGACGTTGTAGCCCGACGAGATGATCAGGTCCTTGGAGCGGTCGACCAGGTAGAGCCAGCCGTCCTCGTCCATGTAACCCATGTCGCCGGTGCGCAGGCCCTTCCAGTTGCTCTCCGGATGGCTGAACAGCACCTGCTCCGTTTCGGCGGGCTTCTTCCAGTAGCCCTTCATGACCTGCGGGCCGATGATGCAGACCTCGCCGACATGCTCCTTGCCGGCCGGCAGCACCGTGTCCGGCTTCTCCATGTCGCGGATCTCGATGATCGTGCCGGGCATCGGCACGCCGCACGAGCCCGTGCGGCGTGCCGTCTTGTCGACCGGGCAGATCGCTCCGGTGGGCGAGGTTTCGGTCAGGCCGTAGCCTTCGATCAGCGTGGCGCCGGTGAGCTTCTCGAAGCTCTGCTGCACCTCGACCGGCAGCGGGGCGCCGCCCGACATGCAGATCTTGAGCGAGCTGAGATCGAGGCCCCTGGCCTTGGGATGCTTGTTGATCGCGGTATAGAGCGTCGGCACGCCGGGCAGGAAGGTCGGCTTCTTCTTCGCCAGATCGCTCACGATCATGTCGATGTCCGGCCGCGGATAGAGGATGAGCTGGTTGCCGTTGCGCACCGCGCCCAGCATGATCCCCGACAGCGCGTAGATGTGGAACAGCGGCAGCACGCAGACGACCTTCTCGGCGCCCGGCGTGGTGTAGGGCGTCGTCCAGGCCTGGCCCTGCGCCATCGCCGACACGACGCAGCCGTGGGTCAGCATCGCCGCCTTGGGCAAACCGGTGGTGCCGCCGGTGTATTGCAGCAGCGCGACCTCGTCCCACAGGTTCTCCGGCGCGGGATGGCTCCGATACGTGCCGTCGTTCTTTAGGAGATCCCTGAACGACATGTGCCAGTCGTCGCGCGGCCAGGCGGAAATGTCCTTCTTCCTGGCAAGCGGGTAGAGCCAGTTCTTCGGCCACGGCAGGTAGTCCGCGATCGAGCCGACGATCAGCTTCCGCAGCCGCGACTTGCCGCGCATCGCCGCCATCTTCGGATAGAGCGCCGTGACGTCGAGCGTGACCAGGATGTCGGTCTCGGAGTCGTCGATCTTGAACTCCAGCTCGCGGGCGGCGTCGAGCGGGCTGTAGTTCACCACCCGGCCGCCGGCCTTCAGGATTCCGAAGAAGGCGATGAGGTAGTGCGGCGTATTGGGGAGGTAAAGGCCGACGTTGACACCCGGGCCGACCCCCAGCTTTTGGAACCCGGCGGCGGCACGGTCCGAGGCTTCCTTGTAATCCCGGAAGGTCATGACCTTGTCGAGGAAGTCGGTGAACGGACGGTCGCCGTACTGGCCGCAGCTGTCCTCGAAGATCTGCTGCAGCGTCTTGCGGGGAATGTCGAGCTCCCACTTCACGCCCGGCGGATAGCTCTTCTCCCAGACATAGTCCGACATTCTCGTGCCTCCCATTGCAGAC
>Ga0182738_1005333_pt1 | contig 13790 bp, 9 predicted proteins | sample eDN5th30CBELigMG_FD_128876 | JGI IMG/M metagenome (GOLD analysis project Ga0182738, IMG submission 128876) | Enriched Miracle-Growth compost microbial communities from Emeryville, California, USA - eDNA 5th pass 30_C BE-Lig MG (version 2)... ...
CGAGCTGGCAAGCCCCATGGCCGACCAGGCCGAAGCCATCGTTCGAGCCGCCTCCGGCTTTCGAGAGACGATCGCCGGCCTTGTCCGCATCACCGCCACCGAGACCGTCGGTACCTACCTCCTCATGCCCGGCCTGAAGGCGATCCGGACCCGTTATCCCGACGTCGACCTGGATCTGCGCTTCAGCCAGCAGAACCTCAGCCTCGCCCGCAGCGACGCGGAGATCGCCGTACGCCTCGCGAAGCCTGCCCCCGACTCGGGCCTCATCGGCGTCAAGGTCATGGATCTATACTATTATCTTTACGGCGCACGCTCGTATGTCGACCATCAGAAGCCCGAGCTTTTCGAATATATCGGCTATGCGCCCGAATTCGCCAATTGGCCGGAAACGCAAGTCCTCGACAATCTCGCCAGGGGCGGGCGCACGGCGGTCCGCATCAATCACCTCGGCAATCGCATCGAGGCAGCGAGACTGGGTCTCGGACTCGCCCTTCTGCCGTCCATCATGGCGGAGCCGTGGCCCGAACTCGTGCGTATTTCGAGCGGCCCGCACGTGTTCACACGGGAGATCTGGGTGCTGGTCCATCAGGACTTGAAGGACGTGCCCCGCATCAAGGTCTGCGTCGAGCTGCTCGTCGAGACGATGCGCAACCGGGAGGCCGCATCGGGCGATTGACAGTCCATCACGGCACGCGGGCACTTCCACTGGACTTCCCCATCACAAGGCGCGATCGTTGCGGAAAGAGCCGCGTCGGCTCGTCATCTTGCAGCAGAGGGCATGTCCATGAGCAGTGCGATCGAACTCGGCGACATCAAGATCCGCAGGATTGTCGAGCAGGAGCAGCCGTTCTTCCCGGTCCACGACTTCTTTCCAAAGTTCACGCCCGAGATGCTGGCAGAGAACAGCCACTGGCTGCAGCCGCGCTTCGTCGACCAGAACGGGATGCTCGTCCTTTGCATTCAAAGCTATCTGGTCGAGACCCCGCATCACAAGATTCTCGTCGATAGCTGTGTCGGCAATCACAAGCCACGCGCGCATCGCCCGTTCTGGCACATGATGCAAAGCGACCGGTACGAGAAGAACCTCGCGGCAGCCGGCGTCTCGGTAGCCGACATCGACTTCGTCATGTGCACCCATCTCCACGTCGATCATGTCGGCTGGAACACGCGGCTCGAGAACGGCCAATGGGTGCCGACGTTCCCGAACGCGCGCTACATTTTCTCGGACAAGGAACTCGAGTTCTGGACCGAGCGGGAGAAGACGAATCCGGAAGCCGCCACCTGGATTACCGACAGCGTGTTGCCGGTCGTGGCTGCTGGTCGCGTCGATGTCGTCAAGAGCGAGTATGCTTTCAACGATCACGTTCAACTCATACCCGCGCCGGGCCATACCATCGATCAGTACAATGTCCTCGCCGGCAAATCCGGCCGCGATGCTCTCATCACCGGTGACATGGTGCATTCGCCGATTCAGGTGCGCTATCCGGAGATCGGCATGATGTCCGACTGGAACTCGCAGATCGCCGGTGAGAGTCGCAATCGAATCTTCTCGCGCTTTTGCGACAGTTCAACGCTGATCTGCACGGGGCATTTCCCCTCGCCGTCCACGGGCCGCATCGCGCGCGGCAAGGACGGCCGGTTCCAATTCGTCGAAATCTGAGTAGCACCGATCGGCCTCGCGGCGCGTTTCACTCTGTGCGGACGCAATCGCGAGGAAGCTGACATGATCACGGATCGCGGCACAGCGCAGCCGTCCGGGACGCGCTGTCGTGTGCAAACGATCGAAATACCGAAGCAAGCTCCGACGACGCTGGAGGCACTCAACGCGCTCATCGCACAATCGAAGCCGATGGTGCCGGGCGGTACGCGAGCTGTTCTGGGCGAAGGACCTGTCGGAGCACAGATCGCGCTCGTAGGCGAGCAGCCCGGAGACTATGAGGACCGGCAGGGAAAACCGTTTGTCGGACCTGCCGGGAAGTTGCTGAACCATGCGATGTCCGATGCAGGGCTCGATCGGCAGACCGTCTATGTGACGAATGCGGTAAAGCACTTCAAATTTCACGAGCGCGGCAAGCGCCGCATCCACCAGAAGCCGACGGCAGGTGAGGTCACGCATTACCGATGGTGGCTGAAGACCGAACTGCGTCTGGTGCACCCCTCGCTCGTCGTTGCGCTCGGCGCGACGGCCGTTCTGGCCCTCACGGGGAAGCGCTATTCCATCACGAGATGTCGCGGCCCCATGGAGTTTCCGGATTGGCACGGGTTCATTACCGTCCACCCCTCGTATCTCCTTCGGATCCCTGGCAAAGAGGAGAAACGCCGAGCATTTTCCGACTTCGTCGACGATCTCAGACAGATCCATGAACTGGCGCAAAGATATGCGGGATCTGCCGCCTGAGCGGTGTGTTGAAACGCGGTCGGCCCGATGCGGAACGATTCGCTGGCGCAACGGCGAGCGGCTTCACACGATGTGATCAGCGATTGTCGGAGCAGCCTTCAATCTTTGCACAGACGTCGCGGTCGTACGATCAAATTGTCGCGGGACCACGAAGAGCCTACCTTGTGTCATACATTCGGACATACATTTGCAACGAGTTCATATAATTTACAAAGAAAATCAAATGGATGTGGTTCCATCTTGTGTTTCTCGCAGGAGAACCGGCGAGGTCTTCAGCGACAATCTTCTCTCCTTCACTCAATCGATTGAGCGCGCGGGAAGAGTCCACACCATTGGTCATAGAGGGAACACAATGTCGCGGTCCCCTGCCAATCGTCTCATCACATCCCACATCTCAGCAGGGCCTAATGAAACCAACACTGCTCGATCAACGTTTGCCGGGAGTCGAATCCGTACCGGCCGCATTGTTCGGGCAGTGTATGCTGTTTCGCTACGGCGTTTTGGTTTCGTGACCTGTCCAGAGGATTATCTGAAGCAGCAAGTCTCTAACCCCGTTAACCTTCTCGCAAATCCTAATTTGCGTGCGTGAAGCCCTGCGGGTGTTAGTGACCCGTTGAGGGAACCCCGTTTACCGTGCCGCGAGGCCGAAACGGCCTAAGCAACGGCACACATCTTGAATGGAACCGAATAATCGGCGGTCTCAGCGCGTCGAGGAGTTCGACCGTGTGCCCCGGTATCGCGTCGGCAAGAGGAAAGAATGGCAACAACGTCCTGGAACAAAAGGTTGGCTGCAACTGTTGGTCGGTGGAGCGGCGCTCGGGCCGATGGCGAGGTCACCAGCTACCCGGGCAGCAAGTTTTCGGATTTGCCGACCTATAAGTCCCTCAAGAACTGGGAGTCGGTTGGAAAGATGTTCGGCGTGAAGTCGCCGTTCTTCCGCACGATCGACGAAGCCCACGGCAACTACACGACCATCAACGACAACGAGAAGCTGAACTTCGCGTGGTGCGATTATCTCGGCCTCAACCAGGAGCCGGCTGTCGCCCAGGCGATGAAGGACGCCATCGACCGCTTCGGTCCGTGCACGTCCGCGAGCCGCATGGTCGCCGGTGAAACGCCGCTCCACCACGAGCTCGAGCGCGAGGTCGCCGAGTTCCTTGGTGTCGAAGCCGCCCTTCTTTTCGTCAGCGGTCACGCCGCGAACGTCTCGACGATCGGCTCGGTGATGACCGAAGACGATCTCATCATCCACGACGAGTTCGTGCACAACAGCGCGGTGATCGGCATGCGCCTCTCGCGCGCCACGACGATCAGCTTCCCGCACAACAACTTCGACCAGCTCGAGACCATCCTGGGACGCGAGCGGAGCAAGTACCGGAACTGTCTCGTCATCATCGAGGGCCTCTACTCGACCGAAGGCGATGTGACCGACCTTCCCCGCGCCGTCGAGTTGAAGGAGCGTTTCGGTTCCTGGCTCATGGTGGACGATGCGCACGGCCTCGGCGTTCTTGGCAAAACCGGCCGCGGCATTGCCGAGTTCGCCGGCATCCCGGCCGACAAGGTCGACATCTGGATGGGCACGCTCTCGAAGACGCTCGCCTCTTGCGGCGGCTACATCGCCGGCAGCCGCGAGCTGATCGACGTGCTCAAGCACACCGCGCCGGGCTTCGTTTACTCCGTGGGCCTGCTTCCGGCCCAGACCGCCGGAGCGCTTGCCGGACTGCGCATCATCAAGTCGGATCCCGCTCGCGTGGCGCGCCTGCATTCGCACGGTCAGCTCTTCCTGAAGCTTGCCAAGGAGCGCGGCCTCAACACCGGTATCTGTCGCGGTTTCGGCATGATGCCCGTGATTGCGGGTGATGTGCTGAAGGCGGTGAAGCTGTGGCACGGCGTATTCGCGCGCGGCGTCAATCCATCGCTCATCATTTATCCCGGCGTACCTTTGAAGGCGGGCCGCCTGCGGTTCTTCCTGACCTCGGCCCACACCGAGGACCAGATCGAGCAAGCCATTGACGTGACGGCCGAGGAGATGGCTAAGCTCTGAGACTGATTGCTCGTGCGGAGCCTGATCGAGGCTTCGCACGCCAAGGGAGGGGCAACCCACGACACCAATGCCTGCTGCTTCAAAGCAAGCCGGTGTGGCTCTGATAACGGGAAGCTCGTCTGGAATTGGCAAGGCGGTCGCTGATCGCCTTGCCCATGATGGCTGGGTCGTCTACGGGGGCAGCCGACGCGGCACGGCCTCGAAGCCTGCGGTGACCGCAGGCTGGACTCCCATCACCCTCGACGTCACGTCGGACTCATCGGTCAAAACCGCCGTACATTCCGTTCTCGAAGCAGAGCGGCGCATCGACGTCGTCGTCCACTGCGCGGGCATCTCGGTCGCCGGAGCGATCGAGGACGTGAGTGCCGATGAAGTCGGACAGCAGTTCGCAACGAACTATCTTGGCGCCGTACGGGTCGTACAATCCGTCTTGCCGGCCATGCGCGAAGCAGGCCGCGGCCGCATTATCGCCATCGGCTCGATCGGCGGGCTCATAGGGCTGCCGTTCATCGGCCACTACTCGGCCTCGAAGTTCGCACTCGACGGGATGGTACAAGCGCTCAGACTGGAGATCGCGCCGTTCGGGATCGAGGCGTCGATCCTGCATCCCGGCGACATCCAGACCGATATTTCCGCCAATCAGGTCGAAGCACAGCGAACCGGCCCGGACTCGGCCTATCATGATCGCTTCAAGACGACGATCGGCGCCTACGACAGATCCGTCAACGCGGCGCGCAAGCCGGACGTGATCGCCGATGCCGTGGTTCGCATGTTGAGGCGGCGGCGGCTGCCGCCGCGCGTCATCGTCGGCACACCCAACGAGCGCTCAGGCGTCGTTCTGAAGGCCCTTCTCCCGCCCAGACTCTTCGAGACGATCCTCAGGCGGACCTATCGGCTTTGACGGCCACTCATCTCAGGATGTGTCCCGCTGATCCACGGCGATGGACCTGGCGACAAGTGCCGGGATAACACTTCAATACTTGGTTCACCGCCCCTCGCGCCACCAGGCGAGCGAGACGAAGGCAAGCAAAGCCGCGAGCGCCAGGAGCCCGGAGAACATGGGCGTCAGCGACACGCCGCGCGTCACGTGCGCCTCACGATCCTTGAGACCGAGCCATCCCGAGCCGGACAGCACCCGCGCATTCGTCAGCATCGAGATACGCGGCACGTCGACGGCCGTGGAGGACACCGCACTGAGCAGGCCACCACCGCGAGTCCAGTAGACACCGCCACCCGTTGCCTCGACGAGAGGCAGCATCTTCTGGTCGGTCGCCGTCACCTCGCTCATCTCGCGCGCGTCCTCGAGGCCGGCGTGGGCAACTGCGGTGAGCTGGCCCTGCTGCTTGTCGGGCGCGGGCGTCTCAGCCTTGTAGAGGCCCGGCGCCTTGACGTCGACGGTGGTCCGCCAGATGCCGTCGCCCGCCTTGTCGAGTGTGATCGAAGACGTCTCGCCGCCAGGGGCCGAGAGAACGACGGGCGGTACCGTCGCCTCCATGGAGCGGCGCTCGATGGTCAGCTTGAGCCCGTGGGCGGATGCGAGCAGCCGCTCCTCCTCGAGGTCCGGCTCCTTCATCAGCCAGTGCGCGATCCGCCTGAGCAGCACGGCATGCGGGCCTCCGCCGTCGTAGCCGCGCGCCCACAGCCACGCATGATCGGAGGTGAGCAGAGCCACGCGGCCCTTGCCCATGCGATCGAGCACGAGAAGCGGCTTGTGCTCGGCGCCGGTCATCAGCGTGCGGCCGCGGCGCGGCTCGACCTCGACCTGACGGAACCAGCGGCCCCATGTCGCTTCCGAGCCTGGAGCCCCGGCACCGGGAAGCCCGCGCGTCACGGGATGCTTCAGACCGTCGCCCTCGACCTTCGCCTTGAACGGAGTCTCGATCACGCGTCCGGACGGCACCGCAGGTAACACCGATTGTAGCGGCGTGCGGAAAAGGCTCATGCGTCCCGCCAAGTCATCACCCGCGGCGACGAGCAAGGCGCCACCGTGACGCTCCACGTAGCGCGCGATGTTGTCGTAATAGAGCAGCGGCAGGATGCCCCGATGCTGGTAGCGGTCGAAGATAATGAGGTCGAAATCCTTGATCTTCTCCGAGAACAGTTCACGGGTCGGGAAAGCGATCAGCGAGAGCTGATGGATCGGCGTTCCATCCTGCTTCTCGGGCGGCCTCAGAATGGTGAAGTGCACGAGATCGACGGCCGCATCCGACTTGAGCAGGTTGCGCCAGGTTCGCTCGCCGGCGTGCGGCTCACCCGAGACCAGAAGCACGCGCAGGTTCTCGCGCACACCTTCCGCTGCGACCACGATGCGGTTGTTGGCGGCCGTCAGCTCGCCGTCGACCGGTGCCAGCTCGATCTCGACGATGTTCGTGCCGGCGTGCGGGAAGCGCATGGGGATGCGCAACCGTTCATCGATGCGCGCGCGCAGCGTGTCATCCGAGGCATCCTCGCGGCGCACTTTGAGGTTCACCTCGTTCGTGCCGGCGCGCCCGCGGCGCCCGGTCTCGCGAACCGCGATCTCGATCTCGCGCGATTGTCCGACGATACCGAACTTCGGCGCTTTCAGGATTTCAATGCGTCGATCGAACTCGTCGGCCCGTCCCGTCAGCAAGGCGTGCACGGGGGCGTCGAAGCCCAGCGCACCGGCTGCAGCGGGAACGTCGTGCACCTGACCGTCGGTGATGGTGATGACGCCGGCCAATCGGTCGGGAGGCACATTGGTGAGCGCCCGATTGAGATCGGCAAACAGATTCGTGCCGGACGTGCCCTCTCCCGTCGGCCGCGAGGACGACACCCACTTCACCTCGAGATTGGGCACCTTCGCGAGCTTCGCCTCGAGGTCCGCACGAATGGCGGCCGTCTGGGCGGGCCGGTCGGCGATCGTCTGGCTCGTCGACTCGTCGGTCACGACGATGGCAACGTTGGAAAGACTTTCGCGCTCCTCCTGCCTGAGCGTCGGATTAGCGAGCGCCGCGATCAGCGCCGCCAGTGAAAGCGCACGCAGACCCGCCCCCCGCGTACGCCGGAACACGAGAAGGGCGACGAGCAGCGCGGCGACGACGATCGCGGCCCAGAACACCGGCGCCGGGATGACGGGCTGAATGTCGATCGACCAGTTCATAGTGCGGTCTACTCCGCTGGCCGGGGCTACTCTACTGCCCCAGCCGCTCCAGAAGCGCAGGGACGTGGACCTGATCGGCCTTGTAGTTGCCCGTCAGCGCGTACATCACGATATTGATCCCCGTACGGAACGCCTGCTCGCGCTGCGCCTCCCCGCCCGGCACGGTCGGATACATCGGGCGGTTGTCGTCATCGAGCGCCCAGGCCGCCGCGAAGTCGTTGGAGGTGACGAGGATCGAGCTCACGCCGTCCGAGTGGCGCGCACGGCGCCCTGAGCTCGCCTTGTCTTCGGCGCTCTCGGCCTCGACCCAGAGCTGGCCGCCATCCCATCGGCCGGGGAATGTGCGGATCAGGTAGAATGCCTTGGTCAGCACATGCCCCTCGGGCACCGGCTCTAGTCGGGGAATGTCAAGACGCCCGAGAAGGCGCTGCAAAGGTGTTCCCTCATCGCGCCCGAGACGCTGGCCGGTCGGAACACCCTGGCCATAGTCGCGCGTGTCGAAGATGATCATGCCGCCTTGCTTCATGTAGGCGTCGATCTTGGCGAGGGTTGCATCATCGAGCGGCTTGGCCGAGGCGACGACGGGCCAATAGAGGATCGGGAAGAAGGCAATCTCGTCTGTGACGATGTTCACGCCGAAGGCTTCGCCGGGTTCGACCGCGGTGCGGGCCTGGAGCACCTTGCCGAGACCCGAGAGCCCCATGCGGCTGATCTCGTCCGTCTGCGCATCGCCCGTCAGCACATAGCCAAAGGTCACACGGCCTGTCGATTGAATGGCAATCTGAACGTCGCGCGGCAGTCCCGGCGGAAGTGGGCGGCGCGCGCCGGAATCGGCGGCCGGCGGATCGCCGAAGCGTTGGGCGGCAGCCGGTGATGGTGAGAGAGAGGCAAAACCGAGCACGGCGAGCCCGACGATGACCGCCGCGGCCGGTCGTTGCCGGCGCCAGAACGGCCCCGCCTGCAGCAGCAGCACGGCGACGATGTCCAGGAACAAAAGGCCGAGGGCCAAAGCGAGCAGCAAGGGCTTCAACGGCTCGGTCGTCTGGCCTTCGTAAGCGCGCATCTCCGCCTTGGCCGGCATGGCAGGCAGCGGATTGAGCACCGATTTCGCATTGAGCACGTTGAGCGCGCGCGGACTCGCCTCCGGGCCATAAAGACCCGGCGGATGCTCGACGCCCGGCAGCATCGTCGCCATCTGGCCCGCTTCGATCGGCTGTGCGGTCGCGGGAGGCGAGCGCAACATGCCGTAGCCGTCCAACACCTGCCGCGGCGTAAGCACCTCGCTGGCATTTTCGGTGCGTGCTTCCGGTTGTTGGCGGGCCGCCGCATTCGCGGCCATGGGCACGCCATTCACGGCCACCCCTCCCGGCTGCCCCAGGGTGGCAATCCGCCGAAGCATGTCGACGAACAGACCGGAAAGGGGCAGGTTCGACCAATCCGAATTTGCGGTGATGTGGAAGAGCACCATACGGCCCTCGCCATGTCGCCGGCTCGTTACGAGCGGCGTTCCATCCTTGAGGCGCGCCCAGATCTCGACATCGGGCGTGAGAGCAGCCGGATCTGCGAGCACTTGACGGTTGACGGTGATCTCGTTCGACGTCGGCAATCCCGCAAAGAGGCTTTTCTCATCGAACGGCGCGAGCGGCTGCGGCGTCGACCACGAAAGCGCGCCGCCGAGCGCACGCCCGCCAAGACGCAATGCAACCGGCAGCAGGGCATCGCCGCCCTTCTCGAGACGGGGCCCCGCGAAACGCACGAGCACACCGCCGTTCTTCACCCACTGATCGACTTCACGCTCGACCTCGCCGGAGAGCGTGCCGATGTCGGCGAGCATCATCACGGAGACGTTGCGGCGGAAGGCGTCGCGTGTGGCCTCCTCGAGATTGGCCTTGCCGGGCTTGACCAGTTCCGAGAACGGCGCGAGGGCGCGGTCGAGATAGTAAAGCTGGGCGAGCAGAGGCTGGGCCTGACTGCGGCCTTCACCGGAAATCAGGGCAATGCGGTTCCACCGGGAACGCGCATCGAGAAGGTGCACGGAGCCTGCCGACCTCTCGCCCGCCAATTCGACGCGCGTGACTTGATTGCGCAGCTCCAGCGGCAGCGTGAAGGTCGCGCTGGTGCTCTTGGCCCCGGCCGACAGAGAGAAAGGCGCTTCGCCAAGCCGCTGGCCGCGCGTCGAGAATGCCAGGGCCATGCCGTTACGCGCCTGACCACCCGACCGCAACACGGTCACTTCGAGCTTCCCGTCGCTGCCGAGCCCCGCAGTCGCCCCAATGGCCTCCTGGCCCGGCGGCTGCTCGACGACGACGAACGCGCCGCCCGCTCCCGACAGTGCCGCAAGCTTGTCCGCAAAGGCCCGGGCTTCCCCGGAATGGTCGATCCCATCCGACAGCCAGACGATGGTGGCGTTGCTCTCTCCCGAGAGAGCGCTCGCAATTTGCTCGGCCGCCTCCATGCGGCGCGGCGCGAACGGTTGCGCCGCCAGTGCTGCCGCGGTGGAACGCGCCGTGGCCGGCGCTTCGATGCGCAGTGACTGCGTCCGCGCGGGAGGGGCTGTCTGCGCGATCATCACCGGACGGCTTTGCGCCTCGGCCTCGCCGATCAGCCGGTCGACCAGACCGATGCGATCGCTGAAACGCGTCGCCGCCGACCAGCCGTTGTCCACCACCAGCACCACCGGGCCCGAGCCTTTCAAAGCGGCATCCCTGTTGGGATTGAGCACCGGCTCGGCAAGCGCCAGAATCAGCAGTGCCGCCGCCAGCATGCGAATGAGCATGAGCCACCACGGCGTCTTGGCCGGCGTCTTCTCCTTGTTGTCGATGCCGACGAGAATGCGGGTGGCGGGGAACGCGATACGCTTCGGGCGCGGCGGGACCGTCCTGAGCAGCCAATAGATCACCGGCAGGAGCGCGAGAGCCGCCAGCAGAGCCGGATTGAGGAATGCGAGCGATCCGAGGCTCATGGTGCACCGTCCCGCGCGTCGACGCTCTGCGCAGCCTGTTGCTGTGACGTCGCCATGCTCCCGGAAACGGCGATTTTCTGACCTCCCGTCTCACCACGCAGACGCATGGCGAGTGCCAGAAGCGGCTCCGACGCCGGACGGTCCGTATGATGCACCAGCAGCGTCCACCCCAGCCGGCGCGCGACCTCGGAGAGCGCCTCCCGGTGGGCGGCAAGCCTGGCCTGATAGCGCTGCCGCAGGCTCTCCACGCGATCGGCAACCCAGTACGCGCCATCCTCGGGACCGATGAATTCCGCGCGGCCGTCGTAGGGCAGAGTCTCCTCGGCGGGATCGAGAACTTGCACGAGATGTCCCGAGACGTCCGAGCCCGCGATGGCACGCAGACGCGCGGCGATGGTCTCGACCGGATCGAGGAAGTCGCTGATCAGGATGGCCCCCGAGAAGCGGGCGAGACGAACTTCGGGCGGGAGGCTCTTCGTCAGCTCCGGCTTGTCGGCATGCAGGACGAGCGTCTCCGCCAAACGCGTTGCCGCGCGTCGCGCTGCCGTCGGCCTCGTGAGGCCGAGCAGTCCAACTCGCTCCCCGCCGGCCACGAGAAGCTCAGCGGCAGCAAGCGCGAGCACGACCGCGCGATCCCGCTTCGTCGTCGCAGAGAGGTGGCTCTTGAAGTTCATCGAGACCGAAAGGTCGGGCCAGAGCCAAACCGTGTGCGCGGCTTCCCATTCGCGCTCGCGAACGTAGAGATGATCCGAGCTCGCGGACCGACGCCAATCGATCGAGGTCGCAGCGTCGAGCGCACCGAGCTGGCGGAACTGCCAGAACGTCTCGCCGGGTCCCGCGCGACGGCGGCCATGAATCCCGTGAGCGACCGTGCTCGATATGCGCATCGCGTCGAGCACCAACTCCGGAAGCCGGTCGGCGAGAGCATGCGCTTCGCCTTCGAGAGAACTCAAGCCGCTCTCGCCCAGGCTATTCTTGCCGAAACCGGTTTTGTCGCGATCGGTTTTCGCCACCCGCTGGTTCCCGCCTTGCGTTACGCCACGGAAGCGGCGAGACGGCCGATCACGCTCGCGATACTCTCGCCTTCGGCGCGAGCGGCGAACGATAGGGCCATCCGATGCTTCAGGACAGGCTCGGCCAGCGAGACGACATCGTCGACCGATGGGGCAAGGCGACCGTCGATCAGCGCCTTCGCCCGAACGGCCAGCATCAACGCCTGGCTCGCACGCGGCCCCGGTCCCCAAGCGACGAGGCGGTCGACGTCCGTCGACGCACCGGTGCCTGGGCGAGCCGAACGCACAAGCGCCAGGATCGCATCGACGACCTTGTCGGGAACGGGAATCTGCCGGACGAGCCGCTGGATCGACATCAGCTCCTGCGCCGTAAGCGCGGTCTCGAGCCGGCGCTCTTCGGTTCCCGTGGTGGCAAAAAGCATGCGCCGCTCGGCAACCTCACCGGGATAGCCCACGTCGATTTGCAGCAGGAAGCGGTCGAGCTGCGCCTCCGGCAGCGGGTAGGTACCCTCCTGCTCGAGCGGGTTCTGCGTCGCGAGCACGTGGAACGGCGCCGGAATGTCGTAACGGTGGCCGGCGACGGTGACGTGCTGCTCCTGCATCGCCTGCAGCAGCGCCGACTGCGTTTTCGGCGAGGCCCGATTGATCTCGTCCGCCATCAGAAGCTGGGCGAAAATCGGCCCCTTGATGAAGCGGAAGCTGCGCCGCGCGCCCGGCACACCGCCCTGATCCTCCAACACCTCGGACCCGATAATGTCCGAAGGCATGAGATCCGGCGTGAACTGAATGCGCTTTGCCTCAAGGCCGAGAATCTTACCCAGCGTCTCGACGAGCAGCGTCTTCGCGAGGCCGGGGACGCCGACAAGAAGTCCGTGGCCACCGCAAAGGATCGTCACGAGCGTTTGCTCGACGACCTGCTCCTGGCCGAAGATGACCGTGCCGACAGCCTTCTGCACGCGCTGGATTCGCTCGCCGGCCGCCTCGACGCGGGCGACGATGTCGTGGTCTGTTTCGATCACTGTGCTCATGCGCTCATCTATACGCTTGCTCGGGCCCCAGCAGGAACAGGGAACGACCGAAAGTGTTCAGAATGTGAAAGCTTTGCCAGGATAGCAGGGCCGTTACGGGCGAGTGTATTAATCCTGGGTAATGTGGTGGCACCGACGCTGCCCGACAATGCGAGACAAGGTGGGGAGAGGCAGACATGAGCGCAAGGGACAGCGGCGGCGGACAGACGTCCGGACTGAGCGGCCTGGAAGCTCTGTTGAAAGAGCAGGCCGGCGACCGCCTGCCTCCGGTCGAACGCTGGAATCCACCCTATTGCGGCGACATTGGCATGGCGATTCGACGCGACGGCATGTGGACCTACCAGAACAGTCCAATCGGCCGAAAGCCGCTGGTGCGCCTCTTCTCGCGCGTGCTGCGGCGCGACGACGACGGGCGCTTCTACCTTGTCACCCCCGTGGAAAAGGTCGATGTGGCCGTCGAGGATGCCCCGTTTCTCGCGGTCGAGATGGACGTGTCAGGCTCCGGCCGTGAGCAGACATTGGTCTTCCGCACGAACGTCGACGACGTCGTTGCATGCGGACCGGAACACCCGCTCCGGTTCGAGGTCGAAGAGCGAAGCGGCGGATTGAAGCCTTACCTGCTCGTCCGTGGACGCCTCGAGGCCTTGGTCACGCGCGCGGTCTACTACGATCTCGTCGAGCTTGCGGTTACCGACGAGCACGGACGGCTCGGCGTCTGGAGCAGCGGTCACTTCTACGTGATGGAGGGATGAGGTCGCGGCTTCAATGTCGTCGCCTGGATCCTGGCGACGGGCGCACTGCTGCCCGGTTTCGATCTCACTTCGGAGCAAAGTACGGCTCCGTCTGCTGAATTTGCCTCCCGAATCCATCCCACACACCGTCATGCCCGCACAGGCGGGCACCCACGAGCCGTTGTGCTTGGTGAGACGCCCGTGGGTTCCCGCCTTTGCGGGAATGACGTCAAAACAAGGCGATACGGGTGCGATCGAACCCGATGCTTGTTAAGCGGCGTAATTTGCGGATCGCGTTCGATCGTTACGCTGCGAATGTCGGGGATGAACCGGACAGCAGTGCAACGCGTGCCGGGACGACCGGTGGCCAGTGAAACGTCAGAGCGCGCGAAGCTGGGCGATCGTGTCTTCGGCCATCATACGGTCGAGGTCGTCCTTGGCGCTTGCGAGAGTTGCCTCGGCGGTCTTGATCTCGGCTTCGATCTGAGGCGCG
>Ga0182738_1005337_pt1 | contig 13786 bp, 8 predicted proteins | sample eDN5th30CBELigMG_FD_128876 | JGI IMG/M metagenome (GOLD analysis project Ga0182738, IMG submission 128876) | Enriched Miracle-Growth compost microbial communities from Emeryville, California, USA - eDNA 5th pass 30_C BE-Lig MG (version 2)... ...
CGCACCGGACCTTGGGGGGCGGTCTCGGGGTCGGCTTCGGACAGGTCGGCCACCACCTCCGGCTCGCCGGTGCGAAGCACGTGCGGTACCACCCCGGACGCTCCGTCGGCCCGGCGGAACGCGGCATCGTAGGCGCGGGCGGCCGCCACGTCTCCACTATCGGCTCCAGTTACCGTCAGTCGCTCTGGCTTGCCGTCTTCGCCAATCATGTCAACCACGCACCAGTCGGCAAATCCGGCGACGGCGAGGTTGGCAATCCGGTTCAGGGTGCTCTGGTAGTCCACCAACTCGGCCAGCGTCGCGCTGGAATCGGCCAGGAAGCGCACCGCCTCTTCCGCGCGTTTGCGGGCGGTCATGTCCCGGAACACCTTTCCAAAGCCGTGCAGCGCCCCATCGTCACCCCGGAGGGGCACCATCACCCCGTCGGCGAAGAACTGGTCTCCGTCTTTGCGTAAGTGCCACCGCTTGTCCTCGGCACGCCCCTCGCGGGCCGCTTTCTCCATCTCCTTGGCGGGCTCCCCAGCCGCCCGATCCTCGGGAGTGAAGATCGCGTCGGTCGACTTCCCGAGTATTTCCTCGGGAGCGAAGCCGGTGATTCCCTCGGCCCCTCCGGCCCACTCGATTACCTTGCCATCTTGGTCAGTGACCATGACCGCGTAGTCCCGCGCCCGGTCGACCAGGAGTTTGAGTCGCTCGTCCTTCTCCCGCAGGAGCGCCTCGGCTCGTTTGCGCTCGGAGATGTCGTTGAAGAGCACGCCCACCTTGCGGTCGCCCGACGAGCCGACGGGGAACGCGGAGACGTCGAACCAACGGCCGAGGTCGGCCACCCAGTCGGTTCTGCGGACCCGCTCGCCCGTCGCCGCCACGTGAGCGTAAGCCTCAATCCAGTAACGCTCGTGGTTGGGCATCACCTCAAGGGCGGTCTTGCCGATGATTTCGGCCATCCCGGTCTGCGCTTCGAGGGCTGGATTAGCCATCAGGTAGCGATAGTCAACCGGTCGGTTGGCGTCGTCGAGCACCGGCTCGACGAGACAGTACCCCTCGTCCATCGACTCGAACAGCGAGCGGAATCGCTGTTCGCTCTCCCTCAATCGCTCCTCCATTCGCCGTCGTCCGGTCACGTCCTGCATTGCCCCGACCAGTCGAATGATCTTGCCTGCTTCGTAGATGGCGTAGCCGCGGTCAAGAATGGTGGCGTAGGTGCCGTCAGCCTTGAGGAACCGATACTCGTCGGACCAGTTCAGGCCGCCGTGATCGATGATCGAGTGAATTCCCGAGACCAGCCGCTCGCGGTCTTCGGGGTGGATGTGCTTGTACCACCACTCGGCGTTCGGACCGACGTCCTCCCGGCGATGGCCGAAGAGGGTGGTCACCCCCTCATTCCACCAGACCGCATCGGTCCTCATGTCCCAGTCCCAAACCGCGTCATTCGTGGCGCGGGCGACGATGGTGAAGCGGTCGTTGCTCTCACGCAACGCGGCTTCGGACCGCCGTTGCTCGGTCACGTCCTGGGTCACCCCGTCGAACCGGATCGGGGCACCGGCCTGGTCGAAAGCCGCTCGTCCGATCGCGTGGATCCACTTCTCGGCCCTGGTCTCCGGATCCACCGTACGATAATAGACGTCGTACCCCTCACGTTCCGAGACGCTACGCTCGATCGCCTCGCGAGTCGGCTCGCGGTCATCCGGGTGAATGCGATCATAGAATATCTCGATGGAGACCTGGGCGTTCGGCGGCAGCCAGAAGTGCGCCTTCACCCGCTCGTCCCATTGGAGAACGTCGAAGGGCAGGTCGCAGTACCAGAACCCGATCCCCGAGGCCTGGACCGCGTATTCGAGCCTTGAACGGCTTCTCGCCAGCGCCTCCTCGGCTCGCCTCCGGTCGGTGATATCGACGACCACCCCGGCCCACCCCACTGGCTCGCCCCCCGCGAGCCGCTCGACGGCCCCCCGGGCGAGCAGCCAGCGCTCTCCGGCCGGCCCGATCACCCGGTACTCGCTACGGAATGGTGCGTCGGTGGCGATCGTCTCCTGGATCTCGGTGGTCAGTCGATCGCGGTCGTCTGGGTGGATGACGGAAAGAAACTCGTCCAGGGGAGCCGAGGCACCCTCGTCAGAGAGCACCCCCAAGAGCACGACAAAGTTGCGGTCGCCGGTGACCCGATCGGCCTTGATATCCCAGTAGTAAGTGCCAACCTCGCCGGCCTGAAGGGCGGAGGCCAACGCCCGCTGGGCTCGTTTGGCCTCGGTTACGTCGCGGGCGACCTTGGACGCCCCGGTGATATGCCCCTCGGCGTCACGGATGGGGGAGACGGTCAGTGAGATCTCCACCAGGTGGCCGTCCTTATGGAGGCGCTGAGTTTCGAAGTGCTCGACCCGCTCACCCCGGCGCAGGCGGTCCAGAATATACCGTTCCTCGTCCAGGCGATCCGGCGGGATCACGAGGGTGATTGATTTGCCGACGACCTCGGCGGCCGAGTATCCAAAGATCCGCTCGGCCCCTCCGTTCCAGGTCCGGATGGTGCCGTCGAGGTCCTTGCTAACGATGGCGTCGTGGGACGACTCGACAATGGCCGCGAGGCGAGCCTGGGCGACTTCGGCCTTCTTCCGCTCAGCAATGTCCCGGAACACCAGCACCGCGCCCGAGACGGCCCCCGACTCGTCACGGATGGGGGCGGCGGAGTCGTCGATGGGACGCTCGATCCCGTCACGGGCGATCAGGATCGTGTGATTGGCCAGCCCGACGATGGTCCCCGTCTGAAGCGCACGCAGGGCTGGGTTCTCGACCGGCATACGCGACGTCTCGTTCACGATGCGGAAGACCTTGGAGAGATTTGCCCCAAGGGCTTCGGCCATCGGCCAACCGGTGAGATGCTCGGCCACCGGGTTGAGGAAGGTGACCATGCCCTCGATGTCGGTGGCGATGACGGCATCGCCGATGCTGGCGAGCGTCGTCCGCCAGAGCTCGTGCTGCTCGCGTGTAGCCGCCAGAGCCAGCTCTAACTCGGCGGCGCCCGCCTCTTTTGTCCGGCGCAACAGGTCGATGTAGATGTTGGCTTTGGCCCGAAGGGCGACCAGCGAGATCGGCCGTGCCAGATGATCCACCACACCCAGGGCGTAGGCCTCATCAATCGGGAAGTCGTCACCCGTGCCCAGGAAGAGAATGGGAGTCTCTCGACTCCGTACGCGGATGAGTCGAGCTAGCTCCAGGGCGACCAACCCTGACATCTCGACATCGAGCAAGATGGCGGCGAAGTCAGTTTCCAGAACACGTTGGAGCAACTCCTCGCCGGAACTGGCGAGAACGAGCGTCGTGCCCGGTCCACCGAGGACGGTCCGGACATCGGGCCGGTCATTGAGGAGTAGGATGCTGACAGGGTCGTTTGAACTCAACGGAACCTCAACCGAGCAGGCCTCTGGCCGTTTGCTGGAGCCGCCGCGAAGCAACGCGTCCAGGGTCGGGCGCCGAGAAGGCTAGGGCCCTCCGGCTCCGCTCTAACCGGTTCGAACGGTTGCAGGAGAACATTTTAGTCGTCGCCGTCTCGTTTCCCCAAGACGGATTGGCGCGTGTTCATCCAAGATTGAGGCGAGCCAATACATGGGGAGACTGTGGAAGCCCTAAATAGGTCGATCAAGCTTGGATCCAACGATGTCCCCTTTGAGTGTTAGGCCATCGCGTCCTCGGTAGATAAGCTGATTCCACGTCTTCGCGCATTCGCGCAACCTTCAACGGGACTTCCCTTGCTGATTAGGTCGCGGGATCGTATCTTGTCGGATCGCGACGGATCGCCTTTGAGTTGTCTCGGGCCTTCAAATTGATCCTGGCTCGTGACGTAATCAACTGGGAGGACACCTTTGTCCCACACCTTGACGACCACCACCGCCACGCCGTCCCGCCATCGTCTCTTGCTGAAATACTTGATGTTTCCCGGCACCAACTGGGTCAGCCGAGATAAATCACGGCTAGTCAAGATGTTCATGACCGCGACGAGTGAACGTCCGGTCCGTACGCTCGACTGTGGCTGTGGGAACGCTTACTTCACCCACCAGGCCGCCCTGCGAGGCTCAACCTGTCTCGGGATCACGATCCACGAGTGGGAGAAGCGGAACTGCGAGGAGATGCGCGACTACCTCGGGTTTACCGAGGAGCAGATGGACTTTCGCGTCGCAAGTCTCTCGAAGCTCGCGAAAGATCCCGCCAATCACAAGCAATTCAACCAGGTGCTGCTGCTCGACGTGATCGAGCACATCCTCGACGCTCGCAAGACTTTGCGCGAGATCCACGACCTGCTCGATGAAGATGGGTTCGTCTACATCTCGACCCCCGACCGCGACTGGCAGGGCAACGCCGATCACCTGCGCGTCACGCCGGTTGAAGATGGTTGGCACGTGCGCAATGGATTCACGTTCGAGCAGCTCGAGCGACTACTGGAGGAGAATGGATTCGAGCCGATCGACCGGCTCAAGTTCGGCTCGATTGGCTCGACGCTCGTGACTCGGATTCAGCACAAGCTCTTCGGCCGCTGGATCGACCCGTTGACCGTACTCTTCCTACCGGTGCTGAAGCTGATCTCGGTTTTGCTTTCTCCCTGGCGCGATCCGCACACGATCTTCATCCTCGCCCGGAAGAACCGGTCTCAGCCCTCCTGATTCTCAAAGGCGATCCCGTCAAGGGAGTCGACCCGCGCGAGTGAGGACGATACCCTGGAATTTCGCGAACCGATCCACGGAGACCTGCGTTCCACGTCGACCTATCTCAGAGACCAAACGACATGAGCTCCGCCCATCAGCCCCCCTATTTCCTCGGCCTCGACCTCGGTGGGACGAATGTCAAGGGGGGCGTCGTGGACGACACGGGTCAGACCTTTCCTTCCGTCAGCCAATTGACCAGGGCCACGCTTGGTCCCGAGTCAGGGATCAACACGCTGGCGGAAGTGGCCCGACTGGCGGTCGAAGCCAGCGGCCTGGACTGGAAGGACATCGCGGGGGTGGGGTTGGGATCGCCGGGCACGATGGACCTGGGCGAGGGGCTTTTGCTCGACCCGCCGAACCTGCCCGGGTGGGAGAACTTTCCGATTCGCAAAAAGCTGGCGGAGCGGCTCGGTAAGCCTGTCGTGCTTCAAAATGATGGGAACGCAGCGGCTTACGGCGAATTCTGGATTGGGGCGGGGCGAGACACGGAAAGCCTCGTCATGTTCACACTCGGGACCGGGATCGGCTGTGGTATTATCGACCACGGCCGATTGGTCGTGGGCCGGCACAGCAATGGAGCCGAGTGCGGCCACCTGGTGATCCAGATGGAGAACGCCCGCCAGTGCTCGTGTGGGGCCTACGGTCACCTGGAAGCCTATGCTTCCGCCACTTCGCTGGTCAGGCGAGCAGTCGAGGCCCTGGAAGAGGGAACCCCTTCTCGCTTGCAGGAGGTCTGGTCCAAGGGGAACCTGAGCAGTCGTACCATCGCCGAGGCGGCCGAGGCGGGGGACGCCCTGGGGCGGACTCTCATGCGCGAGACCGCGCGCTATCTAGCCATCGGCGCGGTCTGCCTCATGAACACCATCGACCCGGATATCGTCCTTTTCGGAGGGGGGATGATCGCGGCGGGCTCCATCCTCCTGGACGACATCAAACGCGACGTCAAGTCGCTCGCATTCCCCATCCCCGCCGCGAAGACCCGCATCGAATATGCCTCGCTCGGTGGAGCCGCCGGTTACATCGGCGCCGCGGGCTGCGCCCGGCTCGCCCATTCCAGCCATGCATCCGACCCGAATCGGCTCCTCACCTCCTGAACCCTTCTCCACTCTCATCGAAACTCGCGTCTGTCTCCCTTTTCCCTTGATCTCGCCCTACACTTAGGTATCATTTGTATACTAAGAAAAAAAGGGAGGGCCGGGATGAGTGCGGGAACGGCTTGTGAGGCGCGACGCGGTTCGACGGCGACGGCTCGAATTGAAGTGAGCCGTCTTTATCTCACCATCAATCAGAAGCTCTACCAGGTTGAGCCGCTGGCCTGCGGAGAAGGGACGGTGGAGCGGGCGTTCCGTCTCAATAAAGGGGACGGAACTCGCTACGACGTCTCACAGACCAAGCATGGCGCCTGCTGCGATTGCCCCGACTTCATCTTCCGCCGGGAAGGTCTTGACCCATCGGGTTGCAAGCATGTTCAGGCCATGGTCAAGCAGGGGTTGATCATCAACCTCAACCGCTCGAAGCAGGCGACGGGGACGGGCAGGGCCGTTTCATTCTCGATTCGGCAGCACAGAACTTCGAGCGATTCTTCCGGATGACATGCGTCGTGCCGTGCCGCGGCCGCCGTGCTCCCGCGGCCTGGTCGTTTGAACAAATACACGATGAGGTTTTTCAAGATCGCCAGCGTTTCCGTTCCGACGCCACGCCTTTTCGAAGAATCTGGCTGGCATTCTCCCGGCGCCTCCCATCGTTTTTTTCCCTGGGAGCGCGAGCGTCCCGCCCGCAATTGGTAAAGACGAGGAGCGGGCAAGATCCCCAAGTTTTCAGAGGCGGCGAGGTTTGGCCTTGAGTCTCCCCGCAGATGTATCAGGGGGCCCCACTCGCTCGCAACCGTGCCAGTCCGAACCTAGATATTGGCTCAAACGATGAGGTGAACTCGATCGGTTGCTTCTCGAGCCGACCATTGGTCCTTGTCGCACTCGCATGTTTGCTCGATCTTCGCCTCGCGACGCGCGTTCTGTTCTGGGATTCAACAGGATATGCAATTTTAGTCGCATGTGTGATGGCATCCACACTGCACGTTGCCTGTCCTTTTAATCGCTTTTCGATCTCCCATCGAACGGGCGACATGGTGAACAGAACTTGGTCGACTCAGCCCTTCGCCAACTCGGCGCGGCGCTTCTTGATCAGCTCGGGCACGTATTTGTTCTTCGTATGGCTGGTGCCAATGCCGAGCCGCTCGTAAACGCTGCCGCCGATTCCGGGAACCGCTTCACCATTAGGCTTCCGCTCGTCGTCCTCGGCGAACCAGAAGTACTCGAATCTCTTGGAGATGGCTCGCTCGAATTCGGCTTCGAGATTCGGCCTGGCGTCCTTGAGGACCACCGGGGCAACGACGAGGATTCTCGCGGGATGCTGCTGGTAAACGAGCTCGGAGATGTTCGTCTTGATGATGCATGCCGAGGCGATTATCGACTTGGCAACGATGAAGATGTCGACGCCGTTCGTCGGCTCTATGTAGGTCTTGATGATGGGAGCGACGTCTACCTTCGCCGTGAGCTTCTGCCGGTCGTTCCAAAAGCAGGCGACGGCGATGTGATGGATGCCGTGCTTCTCCAGGCTCTCCAGAAGGCCGCCCGCGAGAAAGTCAGCGTCTTCGTTCGAGCAGATCAACAATATCCGGTCCCGCGGCTTGATCTCGTGGGCAATCACCTTACCCAACTGACCACCGAGCTTGATCATCAAGAGGCGGTAGCCCTCGTGCGACTTTTCGTCGACGAGCCGTGCCAGCATCGTCCTGATGGTTCTGGTCGCGAATTGCGTGTATTTTCTCACGGGAAATGTGCCTCGAGGTCATCGAAGGTTGTCGGCTGCTGTTGAACCACTCGCTCGATGAACCGTATGAAGCTCTCGCTCTTGCATGGAAACGGCATCAGGCCCTTATCGGCCACACCGTACCGCCACTCGAAATATCCGCGATCGACGGTCCAGGTAAATCCGGGGATCTTGTTCAGCACATCCTGGGCGATTCCCCAGGCACTGGGCTGGTGCGGCCAGTCCGTGCGAATACGGCAGTTGGTGTTTAGCGTGCCAATCGCCGCCATCAAACGCCCCAGGCAACAAAATCCGTCCGCATCCTCCTCGTGGTTTACCCATCGCGTGAGCAGCGTTTCTACGATGATCTGGTACTCAGACTGCCCGTAGATAGTGCTGGCCGATATATTCGTCAGAATGTCTCGGGTCCGCCCACCTTGCCTGGCCATCTGGCCCGAATTTTTCACCCTCGGGAATATCACCACTCGGGTCACTGACTTCAGTCCGTGTGGGATATTGTCCGCCAGCGATACGCGTCGCGCCTCGTTTGGGACGACTATGACTAGCTGATATTTCTTTGCCTTCGCTTTGCACTCTTTTTTCTGATCACGAAATTCTTTCTCAAGCTTACCACTCGCTCGGCCCCAAGTCGTTTGCTGGCCCGATTTCAGCTGGTGGTAATAATCGACTTCTACCGTCTCTAGGAGTAAGTCATCTAGGGCCGATCCAGTCTGCTCTTTGAGTCTTATATCCCGGGCATAATCGATGTAATCAGGAATACCCTCAAGAAGCTTATAGGCGGCAAAAAAGTCCTCATATCTATTGCCTACCTTATTGTTCTGGCCGCCCGTCTGGCGTGGTCCCGTTGACATCGCTGTTCCTGGTTGCGTGGGGACGGATCTTCCACCTCCTGCCGTTGCTAATCATCCGGTCGGTCAACCACCCGGTCAAGGCACCAGTCACCACTGATGGGAGAGACTCAAAAGGACTTGTATTTTTACACCATCACTTTTTGAGATTGTTTTGAGATTGCTGCATGACCGCGACGTGGTGGTGGATGAAGGGCATCTTCGCGACATTGTGGAGCTGGTCGACGGCCTTTTGATCGACGGGGATGCATTCGGTCCAGCCGAAGATCGGGGCGGCCTCCTTGCCGGGAAAGTGCCTACTCATTGGCAGACGCAGACTCGAACTTCGCGATGTAGTCGAGAACCTTGTCCGACCAGCCGTCGATATGCAGCCACTTGCGGTAGCCGATCCCGTTCTTCGCCGACGCCACGTTGATGAGGTAGTTCCTCACTCCAAAAGCGTCCGCGGCCTCCGGATTCAGCTTCAGGTCGCAGTCCTGCTCATCGGTCAGGACGATCACCCGGTCGGCCGAATACTGCTCCTTGCGGATGTGTGTCATGCACTGCGTCAGGAAGATCCCCCCACCGCCGATCTTGCCTTGCACCTCGTTTCCAGTGATGTAGTCCGAGAGGGCGAAGCCGCGTCGGGAAGGAACGAGCATCGTCGCGTGGACCCGCTTCAGGTCGTCCCCAGCCGTACAGTAAATGACCGCTTCCTCGCATCGCTCGCGGGCGAGGATCGCCAGCGCCGCCGCCACGTCCATCCGGCTCATCTCGGATTTCGCGCTGAGCCGAGCCGTCATCGAGCCGGAGGTGTCCACAACCAACACGGTCTTGCCGCCCAGCTTCGGCTGCTCGGCAAGGCAGCGATACATCATCTGCTCGACGATGCCCTCCCACGCCGGAACCGCCTTGGCGGCGGCGACGAACTGGAACGGCAGGATGCGGTCGATCCGGGCAGCCTCGGCATACGCGGCGACTGTTGCCTTGGCGATCCCCGCCTGGTTCATGTTGCGGAGATTGCGGAGGAACGCGAGCGTCCCGAGCTTCCGCTCGGTCATTAGCCGCTCGAACGTCGTCTTCTTTTCCCCGCCCTTCGATAGCTCAACCTCCCAGGTGTCCGGAGTCGCCAGCTCACCCTTGACCAGCTTTCGCCATAGGTCGGCCTGCTCCAGGGTCGCCGGCTTCGGCCGCGTGATGCGCATGGCGTCCCGCAGCTTGATTGCCTTCTGGCCGCCGTTGTACTTGGCGAGGCGGTACTCGTCGAACTTCCCGAACGATGCACCGAGGTGCTTTTTCACCTGCTTGGCGAGCGGTTCATCTTTGTTGTCCTTCCAATAGATCGCTAGGAACTCGGTGATGTCGTCCGGGCGCAGGATGACCCGCGGGAACAGGCCCGCGGCCTGAGCGCGGCCCTCTTTCGTCCGCATCAGCTCGCGGACGAGCAGGAGCGGGACGTGGCGCAGGCGCATGTCCTCCTTGGCCTTGATCGCGACGCGCGCGACGTCCTCGGCCGGAACCTGCTTCACCAAGGCCGCGATCCGCTGGCCGATGGTCTGGCCGTCCTCGTAGAACTCGCTCTCCCAAAGCAGGCAGGACATGACGGAACGTTCGAGTTGGGCCAGCGCGTCGATGCGGACCGCGAGGGCGCCCTCGTGGGTAAGCTCCTTCTGGATTCGGTTCAGGGTAGCCATCACTCACCTACTCTCAATGCGGGCGGGGAAGGAGCGGAGAGGACTTGCGGGATTCGAACCCGCCACCGGCAAGCCGATGTCAACCGACGAAGTAGCCCTATCCGGCACCACCGCCCTGTCGCGGACGCCGTGCGGGGAAGAAGCGACAAAGGTACAAAGCGTCCTAACCGTTAGACGACGGCCCCGAGGGACCGGCGGGATTCGAACCCGCATCTCTCTCGTGACAGGAGAAGTAACCCTTGCCCGCACCACCGCACGAATGGTTCAAGTGGAGGGGGAAGTATCGACCAAGGTCGATTCGTGCTCTACCGCTGAGCTACCGGAAGGTTGCCCCACCGAGCGGGATTCGAACCCGCGACCTCGACCTCCCAAAGGTAAGTAACCCTGATCTGCACCACCCTCCGAAGTTCAAAGAGCCGGGAAGTTCGCCGAAGGTTCGCTTTTCGATTAGTCTCCCTATCCTGCACCAAGGCAATAATGCAGATTGCGCGTTTGCGCAAGCACTTTTTAGCATGGTGGGGTAGGGTCGGCGCGGCAGGGCTCGAACCCGCATTCTCCCGCTCCCAAAGCGGACGAGCGGATTACCGTTTTCCTGCGCACCGATGATGGGAGGCGGCCGCGACACGGCAAAACTTAGGTCATTCGGAAGAATCGCTCGAAGTTCACTCAAGCTCGACTTGAGCATGAAACGTCCCTGGGGGGACGGGGCACATCGTTGATTTGGCGTAACGGCGGCCTTAGAATCCAGGTAAAGGGGGCAGGATTCCGCGCGGAATCATCGACGCTCGCCAGGGACTTTGAGGTCCGCTCGAGGTGGGCTTCGCGGGTGCCATCGATACAGCTAAGACCGTATTGGTATCGATGACCCTTTCCTTGGTCCAAGGTTGGAGGGAGCTTGCACGATGCAACGGGTTCCCGTGATTCTCTCCGCCTGCCGAACGCCGATCGGGCGGTATCTTGGTGGCTTATCGGGCCTTTCCGCGATTGATCTGGGGGTACGGGCGGCGTCCGAGGCATTGAATCGCGCGGGGGTCTCCGGATCCTCGGTCGATGAGGTGATCGTGGGGAACGTCTTGCCGGCGGGTCTGGGGCAGGCCCCCGCGCGGCAGGTGGCCCTTGGGGCGGGGGTGCCCGCGACTTCAAGCGCCTTGACCGTGAATATGGTTTGCGGGTCGGGCTTGCGGGCCGTGATGCTCGCCTCCTCCTTAATACGCGCGGGCGATGCGCAAGTCGTGCTCGCTGGCGGTATGGAAAGCATGAGCAACGCCCCCCACTTGCTCCGAGGCGGACGGGGGGGATGGCGGCTCGGCGATACTCCGCTGGTCGACTCCATGCTCCACGACGGCCTCACCTGCGCGATCGAGCATTGGCCCATGGGAATGGCGGCCGAGCGAACGGCGCAGATTTGCAACCTGGGCCGGGAGGAACTCGACGCTTTCTCGCTCGAGAGTCATCGCCGCGCGATCGAGGCCCAGAACACCGGCGCATTCGATCGCGAGATCGTCCCCCTGGAAATTCCCGGAAAGAAAGGGAGCCTCACCCAAATCAAGGCCGACGAGACGCCGAGGGCTGATGCGAGCCTCGCAGCCCTCGCGAAGCTCGTTCCCGCTTTCCAGGCCGAGGGTGTCGTAACGGCCGGCAACGCATCCAGCCTGAGCGACGGGGCCGCGATGGCGGTGGTCACCTCCGAAGAGATGGCCGAACGCCTGGGCACGAAGCCGCTCGCGCGCATCCTCGCCACGGCCATTTCGGGGCTTGAGCCGCGCGACCTGTTCCTTGCCCCGGTCGATGCCATCCGCCTGGTTGTGAAGAAGGCGCAACTGACCCTGGATCAGGTCGCCTTGTACGAGATCAACGAAGCGTTCGCCTCGCAGTGCCTTGGCTGTGTCAAGGAGCTGAAGCTTGACCCGGCCAGGGTCAACGTCCATGGTGGAGCGATCGCCCTGGGACATCCCATCGGTGCCAGCGGAGCTCGCGTGCTGGTCACCTTACTGCATGCGCTGGCACGTCGCGAGCAGCGGTACGGCGTCGCCTCTCTCTGCCTGGGAGGAGGCAACGCAGTGGCTTTGCTCGTGGAACGCGTGGATTCGGGAAAGACTTTGTGAAAATGACCATGAATTGACCTTTGGCGTGGCGGTCTGTGGATCATGGCGAACTCAACCCCGCGGGTGGATTCCCGGCCTCTCCCCGAGCCTCCGTTGCGTCAGTTGACGGCGGAGTTTCAGCGCGAGGCGGAGCGTATTCGCCAGGGGGGAGGGCCTGACGCCATCAAGCGGCAGCACGCCAAGGGGCGTTTGACCGCGCGCGAGCGGATCGATGGACTGATCGATCCCGGCTCCAGCTTCCTCGAGCTCGGTCTCTGGACCGGTTACCAGGTCTACGACGAGTGGGGAGGGGCTCCCGCGGCGGGGGTCATCACGGGGGTCGGTCAGGTCTCGGGCCGTCGCGTGATGGTCGTGGCGAACGACGCCACGGTGAAGGCGGGGGCCTGTTTCCCGCTAACGATCAAGAAGATGCTCCGCGCTCAATCCATCGCGGCGCGGAACTCGCTCCCCTTGATTTACCTGGTCGACTCTTCAGGCGTGTTTCTCCCCCTCCAGGACGAAGTTTTTCCCGACGACGACGACTTCGGGCGAATCTTCCGCAACAACGCCGTGCTCTCCGCCCAGGGCATCCCCCAAATCGCCGCGATCATGGGGAATTGTGTCGCGGGAGGTGCCTACCTTCCCGTCCTGTGCGACACGGTGCTGATGACCGAAGGCTCGGGCCTCTATCTTGCCGGTCCCGCCCTGGTGAAAGCCGCGATCGGCCAGGACATTTCCCACGAGGAGCTAGGAGGCGCGGCGATGCACGCGTCGATCAGCGGAACCGTGGATTATCTCGAGCCCAACGATGAGTCGTGCCTGGCTCGGCTACGCAGGCTGGTCAGCCTGCTCCCCGCCGATCCAGCGCTGGTCAGCGAGAGCGAGCCAGTCGATCCCCCTTCCCGACCCGCCGACGATCTGCTCGACCTGGTGAAGACCGACCCGTCCGCCCAGTACGATACCCGAGAGCTTCTCGCCGCCCTGGTCGACGGGGGCCGCTTCGATGAATACCGCGCTCACCATGGGAAGTCGCTTCTCTGCGGCTTCGCACATCTGGGGAATCGCCCCGTTGGGATCGTCGCCAACCAGCGGCTTCGCTTTCGCCCTGAAGGCGGAGGCCCCTACCAGTTCGGCGGAGTGATCTACGCCGACAGCGCCGAGAAGGCCGCCCGGTTCGTGCTCGACTGTAATCAGGCGAATGTTCCACTTCTGTTCATTCAAGATGTGAATGGATTTGATGTGGGGCGCGACGCCGAGCGATCGGGGATCATTCGCCGAGGAGCGAAGCTGGTCAACGTGGTCAGCAATAGCCGGGTACCCAAGCTCACCTTGATTGTGGGGCATTCCTTTGGCGCGGGGCATTACGCGCTCTGCGGTAAGGCGTTCGATCCCAACTTTCTCTTTGCCTGGCCAGGGGCGCGGTACGCCGTGATGGGGGCCCAGCAAGCGGCTCGCACCATGCTCGACGTTCAACTCGCCACCCTGAAACGGCAAGGGAAGCAGGTGGACGACCACGAACTGAACGAGATGGCCGACCAGTTGCGCGCTCGTTACACGAAGGAAACCGATATCCGATACGCGGCGGCTCGAGGGTGGGTCGATGAAATTATCGACCCGACCCGCACGCGCGAAGTTCTCTGCCTTGCCCTAGAAGTGGCCAC
>Ga0182738_1005338_pt1 | contig 13783 bp, 11 predicted proteins | sample eDN5th30CBELigMG_FD_128876 | JGI IMG/M metagenome (GOLD analysis project Ga0182738, IMG submission 128876) | Enriched Miracle-Growth compost microbial communities from Emeryville, California, USA - eDNA 5th pass 30_C BE-Lig MG (version 2)... ...
GAGGCGTCTCCGCCCACCGGTTTTCAAGACCGGCTCCATCGGCCGCTCGGACAGCCCTCCCCGACCAAGCGTCGCGAGTCTAGCGACGGATATTGAGCATCAGCCGTAGTACGGCACCGAGCAAGAGAAATCGGCGGCGGTCTGGCCGGTCACCCCGTCGAGGACCGGGAGCCCGCTGTTGTCCGCGAGCTGCTCCTGCTGCGCCTCCGTGAGCTGACCGTTCGGGTCGATCGTCGATCCACGGTCGTCGCCGACCTGCGGCAGGACGAACGGCTGATCGGCGCGGATGTAGTCGAAGAGGGTGAAGCCCGCATCGGACGGGAAGAAGTAGCCGTGCCCCGAGGTGTCCCCGCCGTATGTCGGGAACTGGGTGAACGTGACCCGGTTGAGCGGGATGTTCTTCAGCACGAGCGCGATCTGGACAAGCGTGTACGGATCGGCGAGGCCGGCCGAGAGCGTCAGGTTCGCGAGCGCGGCTTGCGAGAGCCCGAGCAGCTTGCCGATGTCGCCGAGCGTGCCGTCCGACTTGACCTTGCGGATGAGCGAGGACAGGTAGACCTGCTGCGAGCTCACGCGGCTCAGGTCGCTGCCATCGCCCACGGCGCCGCGAGTACGCAGGAACGCGAGCGCGTAGACGCCCTGGAGGTTGTAGGTCCCGGCAGCGCCGATGTTCAGGCCCGTGTCCTCGTCCTGGATCGGACCCGCGACGCAGACGTCGACGCCGCCGATCGCGTCCGACATCTCGATGACCCCGGAGAACGTCACCATCGCCGCGAACTGGATCGGCAGGTCCGCGAACTCCGAGACGGTCTGCACGACGCAGCCGAGCTCGCCCCAGTAGAGGACCGAGTTGATCTTCCCGTCGCCGCCGATCGCGCAGTCGGGATAGGGGATCCGCAGGTCGCGCGGGAAGCTCACGACGACCGCGCTGCGCTGGTCCTGCGCGACGTGCAGCAGGATGTTGACGTCGTTGAGCACGCCGTCGGTGCCGGACCCGTCGATGTTGTTCGCACCCTCACGGGTGTCCGAGCCCACGATGAGGATGTTGAACCCGCCCTCGATCGCGCCGAGGTCGGGCGGCGGGGCATCGGTCTCCGAGATCTTCACGATCGTCGCCTCGAGCCGCTTGGAGAACGTGTTCCACACGACGGCGCCGACGGCGCCGCCGGCGATCAGGACGATCACGAGGACCGAGGCGACCGTCCCGAGGATCAGGCCGGCCGGGTTCTGCCGCGGACGGCGCGCGTGGCGCGCGGCGACACGGCGGGCTCTCGACGCGCCGCTGGCGTCCTCGACGCCGCCTGGTTCCTCAGTCATCCGCTCGACGATAGCGACCCGATCATGGGAGCGAGTCGAGAACTCCCGCGAGTCCCGCCTCGCTCACCGGCAGCGCGATCTCGGTCGCCGCGGCCCGGACCTCCTCGGGCGCCTGCCCCATCGCGACGGCGCGACCGGACAGCGCGGCCCACTCGAACATCTCGATGTCGTTGCGCCCGTCCCCCACGGCGATCACCCGGCTGCGCGGCGCGCCGAGCCAGCCGCGGACCCGCTCCAGGGCGGTCGACTTGTTCACCCCGTCGGGCGCGATGTCGAGCCAGGAGGTCCAGCCGACCGCATACGAGACCCGGTGCAGGCCCATCCGCTCGACGACGCCGAGGAAGTCCTCGAGCTCGTGATCGGGGGAGACGACCACGACGCGGGTCGCGAACGTCCCGAGCAGCTCGTCGAATCCCACCTCGTCGGCGTTCGTCAGATCCCAGTCGAACATCCCGGCGGTGAAGAGCCGCCGACCGTCGGCGAGCTCGACCATGAACCTCCCGTCGGGGAGGTGATCGCGGATCCGCATGAGCACCTCGGTCGGATCGAAGGTCTCGACGTGCGCACGGACGTAGTCGGGCGCCTCCGCCCCGAAGCCCTCGCCCTGGCGTCGCATGATGATCGCGCCGTTCGCGCAGACGACGTACTCCGGGCTGAGGCCGAGAGCGAGCAGGATCGGTTGCGTCGTGTGCCACGAGCGACCGGTCGCGAGCATGACCTCGTGGCCCCGATCGCGGGCGGACCGGATCGCGTCGACGACGACGGGGTCGAGCGACTCGTCCTCATGCAGGATCGTGCCGTCGATGTCGAGTGCGACGAGCCAGCTGCCGGGAGAACGCGATTCGCGCGCGTCGTCCATCGGCCTCACGCGACCGGGATGACGTCGGTGCCGAGGTGGGGCTGGAGCGCGGCGGGCACCCGCACCGACCCGTCCGCCTGCTGGTGCGTCTCGAGGATCGCGACGATCCATCGGGTCGTCGCGAGCGTGCCGTTGAGGGTCGCGACGGGCGAGGTCCTGCCGTCATCGCCGCGCGATCGGATGCCGAGTCGTCGCGCCTGGAACGTCGTGCAGTTGCTCGTCGACGTCAGCTCGCGATACGCCCCCTGGGTCGGCACCCACGCCTCGACGTCGAACTTCCGCGCGGCGCTCGAGCCGAGGTCGCCCGCGGCGACGTCGATGACGCGGTAGGCGAGCTCGCAGGCCGTGAGCATCCGCTCCTGGAGCGCGAGCAGCTCGAGATGCTCGGCCTCGGCCTGATCGGGCGCCGCGTAGCTGAACATCTCGAGCTTGTGGAACTGATGGACTCGCAGGATCCCGCGGTTGTCCTTGCCGGCGGCGCCGGCCTCGCGCCGGTAGCAGGCCGACCATCCGGCGTAGCGGATCGGCCCGTCCGCGAGGTCGAGGATCTCGTCCGCGTGATACCCCGCGAGCGCGACCTCGCTCGTCCCCGTCAGGTAGAGGTCGTCGGCGGGCAGGTAGTAGATCTCGTCGGAGTGCGCGCCGAGGAAGCCCGTCCCGGCCATGACCTCGGGCCGCACGAGCGTCGGCGTGATGAGCGGCTCGAACCCCGCCTCGATCGCGGTCTCGAGCCCGAGGCGCATGAGCGCGAGCTCGAGCCGCGCCCCCCAGCCGCGCAGGAAGTAGAAGCGGGACCCCGAGACCTTGGTGCCGCGCGGGATGTCGATCGCGCGGGTGAGCTCGCCGATCTCGACGTGGTCGCGGGGCGCGAAGTCGAAGCCGCGCGGGCTGCCGACCTCCCGGATGAGCGCCCAGTCGTCCTCGCCGCCGGCCGGCACCCCGTCGATCACCACGTTGCCGATCTGCGACACGATCGAGCCGAAGGCCGCATCGGCGTCGCTCGCCGCCTGCTGCGCGGCCTTGACGCGCGCTGCGAGGTCCTGGGCCCCCGCGACGAGCGCCGCCTTCTCCTCCTTCGGCGCGTTCGCGACGAGCTTGGAATGGGCGTTCTGCTCGGCCCGCAGCGCTTCGAACTCGGCGAGCGCGGCCCGCCGAGCCGCGTCGGCGTCGATCGCGTCGTCGACGAGTCGGACCTCGTCGCCGCGCGCCACCTGGGACGCGCGCACACGATCCGGGTCGGAGCGCAGCAGGACGGGGTCGATCATGCCGTCGAGTCTAGGCTTCCCGGCCTCCGCATCCCGGCTCGGGCGGTCGGTCCCCGGGCATCCGACCGGGGGTACGGTAAGCATCGTGCCCCGCTGCATGGCCGTCGTGTTCAATCCCTTGAAGGTCAAGGAGGACCTCGTCCGGCGCGCGTTCGAGCAGGGACGATCCGCGGCGGGCTGGGACGAGTGCGCATGGCTGCCGACGACGCCGGACGACTTCGGCACGGGCGTCGCGACGCGCGCCGCGGAGCAGGGCTTCGATGCCGTCGCGGCCGTCGGCGGCGACGGCACCGTGCGGGCGGTCGCCGCGGCGCTGCGCGGCTCGGGCGTCGCGATGGCGATCGTGCCGCAGGGCACGGGGAATCTGCTCGCGAGGAACCTGGGGCTCCCGCTCGCGCTCGACCGCTCGGTCGAGGTCGCCTTCTCGGACACGACGCGCGCGATCGACGTCGGCATCCTCGAGGCGACGCGGCACGACGGCACGACGACCGGCGAGGAGGTGTTCCTCGTCATCGCCGGCATGGGCATCGACGCGGAGATGCTGCGCGCGACGAAGCCGACCCTCAAGCGAACGATCGGCTGGATGGCCTACGCGGACGCGGTGTGGCGGACGCTGCCGAGGTCGAAGCCGTTCCGGATCGTCTACCGCGTCGACGAGCGCGAGCAGCGCGGGGCCCGGGTGCACTCGATGGTCATCGCGAACTGCGACCTGCTCCCCGGGGGCCTCAGGATCGTCCCCGATTCCGAGCCGGATGACGGCGTCCTCGACATCGCCGGATTCCGTCCGCGCGGACCGTTCGGCGTCGCGAAGGTGTGGACGACAGTCGCGATCGAGAACTCCATCCTCCGGCGCTTCGCGTGGGGCCGGCGGATCAGCGACCGGCGGACCGCGCAGGGCCGCGACGTCATCTACCGGCGCGGCGCGGCGCTCAGCCTGACGACCGATCTGCCGATCGGCGTCCAGGTCGACGGCGACGACCTCGGCGACGCGGTCGCCCTCGAGGTCCGCCTCGACCCCGGCGCCCTCCTCATCAAGTCCGCCGACGAAGCAGAATGAACCCATGCATGAGCGTGCCGGCACTCGGGCCCTGGCCGAGGACCTCGTCGACATCGACGACCTCCTGGAGGCCTACCACTCGCTGACTCCCGACCCGGCCATCGCCGCGCAGCGGGTCGTCTTCGGCACGAGCGGGCACCGCGGCTCGAGCCTCGACACCGCGTTCAACGACGCCCATATCGCGGCGATCACGCAGGCGATCGTCGAGTACCGCGCCGCGGAAGGGATCACGGGACCGCTCTTCATCGGGGGCGATACGCATGCGCTCTCGCGGCCGGCGCTCGAGACCGCGCTCGAGGTGCTCAGCGCGAACGGCGTCGAGACGCGGGCGAGCGTCGACTGGGTGCCGACGCCGGCGATCTCCCGGGCGATCATCCTGCACAACGAACGAGCTCCCCGCCCAATCACCGAACCCACCCACCCTTCGGCGAGCGAGCCCGCATACCGCTCCCTGAGCGAGCGGAGCGAGTCGAAGGGCGCCGGCCTCGCCGACGGCATCGTCATCACCCCGAGCCACAACCCCCCTCGCGACGGCGGCTTCAAGTACAACCCTCCCCACGGCGGCCCGGCCGACGCCGACGCGACGGACTGGATCGCCTCCCGCGCGAACGAGCTGCTCGCTGCGCGCAACGCCGGCGTCCGGCGCACGACGGCGATCGAGTTCCGCGAGCACGACTTCCTCGGCGAGTACGTCGACGGGCTCGCGGGCGTCATCGACATGGCAGCGATCCAGCGCGCGGGCGTGCGGATCGGCGCCGACCCGCTCGGGGGCGCCTCGGTCGCCTACTGGGCGGCGATCCGCGATCGCTACGGGCTCGACCTGACGGTGCTGAACCCCGAGGTCGATCCGCGATGGGCGTTCATGACGCTCGACTGGGACGGCCGGATCCGGATGGACCCGTCGTCGCCGTCGGCGATAGCATCCCTCGTCGCGCGTGCGGGCGGCGGCGAGTTCGACGTCATCACGGGCAACGACGCCGATGCCGACCGGCACGGGATCGTGACGCCCGACGGCGGCCTGATGAACCCGAACCACTACCTCGCCGTCGCGATCGACTACCTCAGCCGTCACCGCCACGGCTGGTCGCCCGAGGCGGCGATCGGCAAGACGCTCGTGTCGTCCTCGATGATCGACCGCGTCGCGGCCTCGCTCGGGCGCAGGCGCGTCGAGGTCCCCGTCGGCTTCAAGTGGTTCGTGCCGGGGCTTTCGGACGGCTCCGTCGCGTTCGGCGGCGAGGAGTCGGCGGGCGCGAGCTTCCTCGAGCGCGACGGCTCGGTGTGGACGACCGACAAGGACGGCATCCTGCTCGCGCTGCTCGCCGCGGAGATGATCGCGGTCACCGGGCGGACTCCCTCGGAGCGCTATCGGGAGCTGACCGCGGAGTTCGGCGATCCCGCGTACGCCCGCATCGACGCGCCCGCATCGGGCGAGCAGAAGGCCAGGCTCGGACGGCTCTCGCCCGACGACATCGCCGCGACGTCGCTCGCGGGCGAGCCGATCATCGCGAAGCTGAGCCACGCACCGGGCAACGGCGCCGCGATCGGGGGCGTCAAGGTCGTCACCGAGAGCGCGTGGTTCGCGGCGCGGCCGAGCGGCACGGAGGACGTCTACAAGATCTATGCGGAGTCCTTCCGCGGCCCGGAGCACCTCGCCGAGGTCCAGGTCGCGGCGAAGGCGATCGTCGACGCGGCGCTCGGCTGACGTCGTCGCCCGCCTCGGTGCACACCCGATCCCGGGGGTCCGCGCCTCAGTGCGCAGCGCATAGGGTGGCGGCATGGCGGACCTCCACGAGCTCACCGCGGTCGCGCAGCGCGAGGCGCTGGAACGAGGGGAGCTGAGCTCGGTCGAGCTCGTGACGCACTACCTCGCGAGGATCGACGCCCTCGGCGACACCGTCGGGGCGTTCGTCGAGGTAACCGCGCAGCGCGCGCTCGACGCCGCGGCGGCGATCGACCGCGCGGGGGCGGCGCCGGATCCGGCCCGGCCGATCCTCGGGCTGCCCTTCGCCGACAAGGACCTCGTCGCGCGGGCGGGCGTCCCCACCCGCTACGGCTCGCGCCTCATGGCGGACAATGTGCCGGCCGAATCCGATCCGCTCGTCGTGGCGCTCGATGCCGCGGGCGGCATCTCGCTCGGCAAGACGGCGACGCCCGAGTTCGGGACGCCGTCGTACACCGAGCCGCTCGCGGGGGTCCCGGCGAGAACGCCATGGGATCTCACCCGGGGCGCCGGCGGCTCCTCGGGAGGCGCCGCGGCGGCCGTCGCCGCGGGACTGCTGCCCTTCGCACCCGGCTCCGACGGCGGGGGGTCGATTCGTATTCCCGCAGCGGCATGCGGGCTGGTCGGGCTCAAGCCCTCGCGCGGCCGGGTGCCGTCGGCCGGCGGCTTCGACTTCCCGGGCGGGCTCGTGACGGCGGGGCCGATCGCGCGGAACGTCGCCGACGCCGCCCTCCTGCTCGACGCGATGGCGCCCGCCGGGGCGCAGCCGACCTGGTCGACGGCCCCGCCCGGTGAGGGGCCCTTCCGCTCCGCGGCGGGCCGCGAGCCGCGCGCACCGCTGCGGATCGGCGTCACGACGGCCTCGCCCTGGTCCTCCTGGTACGAGATCGCAGTCTCGGCCGAGGCGCGGGCGGCGCTCGATCTGACGGTCGCGGAGCTCGGCGGTCTCGGCCACCGCGTCGAGGAGTTTCAGTGGGCTCCCGGCGCCGCCTACCCGGACCACTTCCGGGTCATCTGGCAGTCGGGTCCGGCATCGCTGCCGATCCCCGACGAGGCGGTCGGAGCGCTCGAGCCCCTGACCGCGTGGCTCCGGGCGGAGGGCCGCGGCCGCCATGTCGGCGAGCTCGCGGCGGCGATCGGCTGGCTCGCGGAGTTCGAGCGGGACACCATCGCCGCGTTCTGCGGATACGACACGGTCCTGACCCCGACGCTCGCGGTGCCGCCCCCGCTCGTCGGCCACTACGACGCGGCGGACGGCGAGCGCAACTTCGAGCAGCAGTGCCAGGTGACGCCGTGGACGAGCTTCGTCAATGCGATCGGCCTCCCCGCGATCCAGCTCCCCGTCCACCTCACCGAGCCGACCGCCGATCGACCGGCGCTGCCGATGGGCGTCCAGCTCATCGGCCGACCGGGCGGGGAGGCGACGCTCCTCGCCCTCGGCGCCCAGCTCGAGGCGGTCCTGCGCTGGGATCTGCGCCGACCCCCGAACTGGTAGCCGTCCCGTCCGGGGAGGCTCGCGGCCGCGGGAGAACGCCATGGGGTTGACATCGATCGTCCCACCGACGTATCGTGTGGCCGCGCCTCCGTGAGAGCGCTCCCACGCTAAAGTGAGAGCGCTCCCATAGCAGGGGTTCCACCATCCACACGCACACAAAGGAGTGAACGTGAAGCTTTCACGACGCACCACCACGGCTGCCCTCGCGGGCTCGGCGGCCGTCGCACTGACGCTCGCCGGCTGCGCCGGCGGCGGCGCTGCGCCGGACACGAGCACCCCGAGCGACGAGCCGGTGACCCTCACGGTCGCCACCTTCAACAACTTCGGCTACACCGACGAGCTGCTCGCCCAGTACACGGAGCTCCACCCCAACGTGACGATCGAGCACACCATCGCCGCGACGAGCAACGACGCGCGCTCCAATTACTTCACGAAGCTCGGCGCCGGCTCCGGCCTCGCCGACATCGAGGCCGTCGAGATCGACTGGTTCGCGGAGCTCATGCAGTACTCCGACAAGCTCTACGACCTCAGCGACCCGTCGCTCGCCGACCGCTGGCTGCCGTGGAAGACCGCTGCGGCGACCGACGCGGACGGCCGGCTCGTCGCGTACGGCACCGACATCGGCCCGCAGGGCGTCTGCTACCGCCAGGACCTGTTCGAGGCGGCCGGCCTGCCGACCGACCCCGATGAGGTCTCCCAGCTGCTCACCGGCAGCTGGGACGACTACTTCGCGGTCGGCGCGGACTACGTCGCCGCGACCGGCAAGGCGTGGTTCGACTCGGCCGCCGCGACCTACCAGGGCATGATCAACCAGGTCGAGGCCGCGTACGAGGACCCCGCGACGGGCGACATCATCGCGACGGAGAACCCTGAGGTCAAGGAGATCTACCTCGCGGTGCTCGACGCGAGCGCGACGCAGTCGGCGCACCTGTCGCAGTGGAGCCCCGACTGGGCCGCCGGCCAGGCGAACGGCGACTACGCGACGATGCTCTGCCCGGGCTGGATGCTCGGCGTCATCTCCGGCAACGCGCCCGACGTCACGACCTGGCGCGTGGCCAACGCGTTCCCGGGCGGCGGCGGCAACTGGGGCGGCTCGTACCTGACCGTCCCGGCCCAGGGTGCGCACCTCGAGGAGGCCAAGGCGCTCGCGAACTGGCTCACCTCGCCCGAGGTCCAGCTCCAGGCGTTCCTCGAGGCGGGCACGTTCCCGAGCCAGCAGGCGCTGTACACCGACGACGCGCTCCTGACCGCGACGAACCCGTTCTTCGGCGACCAGGAGGTCGGCGGGATCTTCGCCGACCGCGCCGACGCCGTCACGGTCGCGCCGTTCAAGGGTCCGAACTACTTCTCCATCAACGACGCGCTCGTGCAGGCGCTCGGCCGGGTCGACATCGACAAGACCGACGACGCCGCGTCATCGTGGGAGAAGTTCGTCGCGGACGTCAACTCGCTCGGCTGATCCGCTGAACCGATGGCCGGGTCGGTCCCTGACCGGCCCGGCCATCGACACCCCGCCCCGACAACCCGAAGGAAGAGCATGTCGAATCGCAGCGTCGCGACCGACCGCCCGGTCCGCCGACTCGGCTTCGGCCAGCAGCTGGGCCGCTGGGACGTCAAGCTCTCCCCGTACCTCTACGTCTCCCCCTTCTTCATCCTCTTCGCGGTCACGGGCCTCTTCCCCCTCCTCTACACCGCCTACGTCTCCGTCCACGAGTGGAGCCTCATCGGCGGCGAGGGCGACTTCGTCGGGCTCGAGAACTTCGCGTTCACGCTGCAGAACCCGATCTTCTGGACGGCGCTGCGCAACACCGTGAGCATCTTCCTGCTCTCGACCGTCCCGCAGCTCGTCCTCGCGATCACGATCGCGGCCGTGCTCGACACGAACCTGCGCGCCAAGACGTTCTGGCGGATGGGCGTCCTCGTCCCCTACGTGCTGACGCCCGTCGCCGTCTCGCTCGTCTTCTCCTTCATGTTCGCCGACCGCCTCGGCATCATCAACAACCTCATCGAGTCGGTCGGCCTCCCGCCGGTCGCCTGGCACTCCGACGCCTTCGCGAGCCACATCGCGATCGCGACGATGGTGAACTTCCGCTGGACCGGCTACAACGCGCTCATCCTCCTCGCGGCGATGCAGGCGGTGCCGCGCGACTATCACGAGGCCGCGATGATCGACGGCGCGAACGCCGTCCGCCGCTTCTTCAGCATCACGATCCCGAGCCTTCGGCCCACCATCATCTTCGTCGTCATCACCTCGACGATCGGCGGCCTGCAGATCTTCGACGAGCCGACGCTCTACGACCAGTACGGCCGCGGCGGCAACGACAAGCAGTGGCTCACGATCACGATGCTCATCCAGAACACGGGCTGGCGAGAGAACGGGAACTTCGGCCGCGCCGCCGCGATCGCCTGGCTGCTCTTCCTCATCATCCTGCTCATCGGCCTGATCAACCTCGCGATCACGCGGAGCATCTCCGGCACCGGCGTACCGAGATCGCGGCGCGTCCGGAAGGCGGTGTCGCGATGACCGCAGAACGCGAGATGCTCGCCGCCCCGAGACCGCGCCGGCGGGTGCGCGGCTTCAACCGCCGCACCGGCTTCGGCGGCTACGCCTACCTGATCCTCGTGCTCCTCGTCGCGGCCTACCCGCTCTGGTACGCGTTCACGATCTCCACGGGCGACGCGCAGACGATCACCGAGCGCTCGCTGTGGATCTGGCCGGGCGAGAACTTCTTCACCAACGTCCAGCGCGTCCTGGAGAACTCCGCAGTCGACTTCTGGAACGCACTCCTCAACAGCGTCATCGTGTCGACGACGGTCGCGTTCTTCGTCGTCATCTTCTCCACGCTCGCCGGCTTCGCGTTCGCTCGCCTCAACTTCCGGGGGCGCCGCGGCCTGCTCGTCTTCGTCATCGCGACGATGGCGGTGCCGACCCAGCTCGCCGTCGTCCCGCTCTACATCGTCATGGCGAACCTCCAGCTCGCCGGCACGATCTGGGCCGTCATCATCCCCGCGCTGACGAGCGCGTTCGGGGTCTTCTGGATGACGCAGTACCTCGAGCAGACGCTGCCGCCCGAGCTCATCGAGGCGGCGCGGATCGACGGCGCGAGTATGATCCGGGTGTTCTGGCACGTCGGGCTGCCCGCGGCGAGGCCGGCTGCCGCGATGCTCGCGCTCTTCACGTTCATCCAGACCTGGACGAACTTCTTCTGGCCGTTCATCGTCCTCGACAAAGACAGCCGGACGCTGCCCGTCGCGCTCCAGGCGCTCGCGAACAACTTCTTCGACGACTACTCGCTGATCATGGCCGGCGTCGTGCTGTCGATCATCCCCCTGCTGCTCCTGTTCGTCCTCGCAGGCAAGCAGCTCGTCGCGGGGATCATGTCCGGGGCGGTGAAGGGCTGAGCATGAGCAGATTTCCTGGGGACTTCGTCTGGGGGGCCGCGACCGCGGCCGCGCAGATCGAGGGCGCCGCTCACGAGGACGGCAAGCGGGACTCCGTCTGGGACGCCTTCGCCCGCGTGCCGGGCGCGGTCGCGAACGGCGACACCCCCGAGGTCGCGGTCGACCATTACCACCGCTTCGCCGAGGACGTCTCGATCATGCGCGAGCTGGGGCTGCAGGCTTACCGGTTCTCGGTGAGCTGGGCCCGCGTGCGTCCCGACGGCGGCGCACCGAACGCGGCCGGACTCGCGTTCTACAGCCGGCTCGTCGACAGCCTGCTCGAGGCGGGCGTCCTGCCCTTCCTGACGCTCTATCACTGGGATCTGCCGCAGGCGATCCAGGCAGAACGCGGTGGCTGGGCCGCCCGGGACACGGCGGAGCGCTTCGCCGACTACGCCCTGACGGTCCACGAGGCGCTCGGCGACCGCGTGACGCACTGGACGACGTTCAACGAGCCGTGGTGCTCCTCGATGCTCGGCTACGCGAGCGGCGAGCACGCGCCGGGCCGCCGGAGCCCGGTCGAGGCGCTCGCGGCGCTCCACCACCAGCACCTCGCGCACGGCCTCGCGGTCGCAGCGCTGCGCTCGGCGGGCGCCCAGCAGATCGGGATCGCGCCGAACCTCACGACCGCCGTGCCGCGCGACCCGCAGGACGCGGTCGACCTCGATGCCGCGCGCCGGATCGACGGGCTGTTCAACCGGATGTACCTCGAGCCCGTGCTCCTCGGCCGCTACCCGGAGGACGTGCTCGAGGACCTCGCAGCGGCCGGCCACTCGCTGCCGATCCGCGACGGCGATCTCGCGACGATCCGCCAGCCGATCGACTTCCTCGGCGTGAACCACTACCACGACGACCAGGTGAGCGGCCATGCTTCGACGGACGACGCGCGGACGGCGGCACCCGGGCGGGAGTACGCCTCGCCGTATCCCGGATCGGAGTTCGTGACGTTCCCGGGGCGCGGACTGCCGCGCACCGGCATGGGCTGGGAGGTGAACCCCGCGGGCCTCACCCGGCTGCTCGTCCGGCTCGGGCAGGAGTACGGCGATGCGCTGCCCCCGCTCTACATCACCGAGAACGGTGCCGCCTACGACGACATCGTCACGGGCGACGGCCTCGTGCACGACGCCGAGCGCGCCGTGTTCATCCGCGACCACGTCGCCGCGGTCGGGGACGCGATCGAGCAGGGCGCCGACGTCCGCGGCTACTTCGTCTGGTCGCTGCTCGACAACTTCGAGTGGGCCTGGGGCTACGAGGAGCGGTTCGGGATCGTCCGGGTCGACTACGACAGCCTGGTGCGGACCGTGAAGGACAGCGGCCGCGCCTATGCGGAGCTCATCGCGGCCGCGCGGGCCGCCCGCGGCTAGCCTGGTGCCTACCGCCGAACCCGAGGACCGCATGACGACCCGCCCCTCCGCCGATCGCGCCGCACCGACCCTCGAGGCGGTCGCGGAGCGCGCGGGTGTGTCGCGGTCGACGGTGTCGCGCGTCGTGAACGGCTCGCCCAAGGTGACCGACGAGGCCCGGGCAGCGGTCGAGCGCGCGATCGCGGAGCTCGGCTACGCGCCGAACCTCGCGGCCCGCAGCCTCGCGAGCCGGCGTTCTCACTCCATCGCGCTCGTCATCCCGGAGGCGACGAGCCGGTTCTTCGCCGACCCGTACTTCGCCGCGATCGTCGAGGGCGTCGCCGACCACCTCGCGCGCAGCCCCTACACGCTCACGCTGCTCGTCGCGTCCGAGACCGACCCGGGCAGGACGGCGCGATATCTGCGCGGCGGCGGCGTCGACGGGGCCCTCATCCTCTCCACCCACAGCGACGACCGCTCGTATGTCGAGCTCGCGGGGCACCTGCCCATCGTCTTCAGCGGCCGGCCCACGGTGGCGCACGACGAGAACGCGGTCATCGTCGACATCGACAACACCTCGGCGGCGAGGACCGCGACCGAGTACCTCATCGCGCACGGCCGCCGCCGGATCGCGACGATCGCGGGTCCGCAGGACATGGCGGCCGGCATCGACCGTCTCGCGGGATGGCTCGATGCGATCGTCTCCGCGGGGCTCGACCCGGGACCGATCGAGGTCGGGGACTTCACGCCCGAGGCCGGCGCGGCGGCCCTGACGCGACTGCTCGAACGGGGCGAGGCGTTCGACGGGCTGTTCGCGGCGTCGGCGCAGATGGCGAACGCGGCGCTCGTCGAGCTCGGGCGTCGCGGCATCGCGGTGCCCCGCGACGTCTCCGTCATCGCGATCGACAACGACCGCTTCGCGGAGGAGGCGCAGCCGCCGCTCACGACGATGGAGCAGCCGACGACCGAGCAGGGCGCGAAGATCGCCGAGATGCTCGTGCGCCTCATCGAGGGGCGGCCGGTCGAGCGCAAGACCATCATGGCGACCCGGCTCATCGAGCGCGCGTCGGTGTGATCGCGGACCCGACGACCAGGCCTGGGGTCTAGGGTGCGAGCATGAGCGCCACCGTCGCGAACAATCCGTCCGCATCCCGCTACGAGGTCGTCGTCGACGGCGAGGTCGGCGGGTTCCTCGCCTACCGACTCGCCGATGGGGTGATCGACCTGCAGCACACGGTCGTCCAGCCGAGCCATCGCGGTCAGGGCCTCGCGGGGCTCCTCGCCGA
>Ga0182738_1005340_pt1 | contig 13777 bp, 9 predicted proteins | sample eDN5th30CBELigMG_FD_128876 | JGI IMG/M metagenome (GOLD analysis project Ga0182738, IMG submission 128876) | Enriched Miracle-Growth compost microbial communities from Emeryville, California, USA - eDNA 5th pass 30_C BE-Lig MG (version 2)... ...
ACTGAGAGTGAACACAATTAGCAAAAGAGCAGATTTACCCAATCCATAATAAAACAGATATTTTGCGATCTTTTGAGCTCTCAGTTTGCTTATTCCCAAATCAAAAGTCAAAATCAAAGCTCCAACCAAAAGAGGGAAACCGTTCCAACTGTAAGGAAAAGGAATTCTGATGATCATTAATGTTAAGGTGCAAAATGCTTGAAGAGTCTAGACAAAGTTAGATGGCAAATTATTCACATGCTTACGGCAATTTTGTATAAAAGATTCTTGCGCTCACTTGAAGTTTCATCCATCAAGTTGTTGATTTGGTCAATATCGTTATCAAGGACACTGGCAGTGTCTTTATTGAGCTCTTCGCTGTACATCTTGAGAGATACTGTAAATGGAGATGATTAAAATTTATTAATTAATTACAGGATATAGAGATAACTTCCATGAACTTCTCCACTGAATTAATTAATCTTCTCTCCTCAAATTTAATCCCCTTTTCTCTGAGCTAAGGATCTGCTGATATTGGTTGAGAACTTTCTTTCTTGAACTCAGAGGTATTTTACTCATTTTTTGTCAAGCCTTCAGAGTAACGGAGAAAAAAATCTTCGCGATTTATTTAAGATTTCAGTTTTTTAAGGATAAAAAAGTCCTTTCAAAAAGATAACTGCATTTGCATGAAATTAGAAAAATAGATTTTTCCTCATCATCTTTTCAGATAAAAATAGACTAAAGCTGATGATTCGACCGAAAATTCTTGGCTTTATTCTTCTGTCTGTCTGTCGAAACCAATAAAATATCTTCAGTTAGATTTCAATTCTCTTGTCTTTATTTTGTTTCTCAAAAATCTCCCCCAAAGTTACTCTCCCAAAAAGGATAATCGATGATCAGGAGAAATCCAGAATCGCATTTATTCACTTTGCTTTATTTAATAAATAAGACCCAAAGATTCATTTCCCTTCTAATTTCTTCCTAGCTATAATACTGTGATTTCTCATCTTCATGGGATAAAAAATACCAAATCTTTTCAAACATAAAATCTCACACACACATATTTATTTCTCATAAAATGTATGGATTGGAATACTGGAAAAGGAGGGAGGGATGAAGTTATTTCAGGCGGCTTTTTGAAATGATAATATTTTATCAATGTTAAACAAAGCATACATAGCAAGCGCACAATTCTTCTTCAAAAGTGGAATACTGATACAAAAGAAGCTAGTCAACCATTCAAGCTCTTTCACATTTTACGCAGTATTTTCTCCATCGATAATTGTTCTGAATTCAAAGAAAGATTTTCGACTGATGAGATTTAAATATTCGTTTGTTCTTCTGACAACCAAAAGACACAAATATGAGGTTCCAAGATCGACTGCTGTATTTATTCCCAATGCAATAGTAATGACCTGCATAATTGTCTTGAACTCATCATTTGGATTATTTGAACTATAACTGAAATATTCTCTCAAATAGAACAAAAATCCCAAAGCCAAGATAAATGACTTGAAAAGAGCCACAAACAACAAAACTTTAGCAAATCTTTGTAAATTCACATTCTCCTTTTTTCCTTGTATAAACAATATCAAGCTTCCTAAGAGCACAGGCAAATTCAATATATTCACTGGAATCAATCCCAAATGCAGCAAAATGAGATTCCAAATCACTTGAAGAATCTAAAAGAAAAAGATTAGAATTTCAACAAAAACGTGGATGAACTTACAATCAAGGTACAAAGATTTTTTCGGCGGATATTGAAAGTTGCCTCCATCATATCATCAGTTCTCTTGATAGCCTCTTCAGGCATCATTGTAAGGCTCGCCTGTGGTAATTCGGCATACATTTTATTGAGAGAAAGAGTGTGCAAATAAGAAAATAAATTAGTTGTTTAATTAAAAACTGACGAAAAATGAATCAAAAATAGAGTAAAATTAGTCAATTCTATTTTCTTTCAAATTCCTTCCAGGAATTATCAATTTTCATGAAACCATTTAAGAACTTCGAAAGAAATAAGAAATTTTGAAAATTCTTGACGAAACTTTCCTCATTATTCTCACATGTTCTCCAGGGATGCAAAGTTTTCTAATTCTTCAAAAAATTTATTACATTCCTCCAATGGGCAGAATTCTTTCCCGTAATTTTCGGGGAAAAATTGTTGCCTCCAAAAAGACAGAAAACGAGCCAAGGACATGTCATAAAAGAAAGAGTTTTGCTTTCTCAATTTTTTTGTGAAATTGTAAAGTTTTCCCCTGAATTTCCATATGAGCAAACTTTTCTATCGTCAGAATTTGACAAAAACAGTGACAATTTATATTTTCCCAGAAAAGATTTCAAGCTCCTCAAAAAGCAGAGCAAGTAAAATTTATCAAGAAAACAGAGACGATCTCTCAAATCACAACTTGAAAAGCTCATTGTTCATCCCCTTCTCAAGATCTCGCAATTTATGAATGCAATTCCAACACTTGTCATTTCCAAGTTTTTCAAATCTCCAAGAGTTAGATAATAATTATTACTTGAGACAATCTAGAATATTCTAGATTTATCTCGGACCATATGCTTTTTATCTTAGAAGGTCTTTCTCACCGCGATTTAACGCTAAAAGAAACCAAACCGAAACAACATTGGGAGAGTTATTTGAATCTAGACGGTGACGAAGATTCTCATAAGCTATTATTATTCTCCTGAAAACCTTACATATCTATTGCCTAGATATCCAAAATAATTAATTTATAGCTTTGACATTGCGGCAATTTATTCTCAAGCCCAAGCCAAGTTAAAAAATCATTTATTTAACATTTTCCAACGAAAAATCTTTATACCCCCATCTTACAAAGAAAATGATGAGCTTTGACACCGAACACCATAATCTATCTTCACAGGCAACCACTTCCAACTTTCTGAGAATTGAAACATCAGAAAGCTTCAACAAACTTCGAAAACGAGGATATTTTTATGGTAATTCCTCCAGAAAATTCTCCATGTCTCTTAGTTTACCGAACAGAAACGCAAGAGTCTTCTTTAAAAACTCTCTAAAGTCTGCTACCAAATCCAAAAAGGCTCCTTTCTTGAAACAACTTCAAATTCAATCTCTTGTGGAAAATATGACAGCTCGTGACGAAGTCAAACTTTCTCATCTTCTTCGTAAATCCAAATATCTTCAAGAATTCTGGCTTGAAAAATTGTGGAACGTCCAAATCACACAACGTTTCCTCCACACTCTTTCGAAACGCTTCTCAAAACTCTACTCTCTTCAAAAAGTCAAACTCGATCTCTACGCAAGTACTGACATCTCGACCAAAACCTGCAAAAGCATGGGAAAAGCCCTTTCCAGAAGCAAAAACATCAACTTGCTTGATCTCAGAATGGTTGGTTGTAACAGTATTGGAACCCAAGGAGTTCACTACTTACTTAACAAACTCTCTAAACTTACCAATCTCAATCATTTACACCTCGATTTCTCAAATATGGCTTGCTTTACCCGTGAAGACAGCCCAAGAATGGACTTTGAAAATGCCCTCAGTAAACTCACATGGCTCAAATCTTTGAGACTTATTATGACTTATGATGGCAGACTTGGTGATGAAGGGGCACTCAGCATTGCAAAAGCTCTTCCTCACATCAAAGACCTCAAGAAACTTGAATTATTACTTGGCTGCTGTAATATTACCAATCAAGGAGCTGTGAGCCTCGCTGAAGGACTTTATGGGCTAAATAAGCTGGAAGAATTAAGTATAGAACTCTGGGGAAATCAAGGTTTAACTGATGAAGGAGTTGTCAGTGTATGTAAGAGTATAAGTGGTTTGTTACATCTCAAGGAGCTTGAATTAAATCTGACAAATTGTCAAGAGATTGCTGATGAAGGTTTTAGCGCAATTGTCAAGTCATTAAGCGACTTGAGGGATTTAAAAGGATTGAGTCTGGCGTTATTTAGATGTGAAAAGTTGACTGAGCTTGGAGTATTTGAATTAGGAAGAGCTTTGACGATGCTTCATAGCTTGAGAAAGTTGATATTGAATTTATCAGGCTGTCCTAATATTAGCGCGGAAAGTTTAAGTAGGCTGAGAGATTCATTACTTCTTACCAATTCATTTATCAAAAAAGAAGATATCGTTATCTAAATACATAAGAGAAATTATTCTGCATACAGTAATAATTTCTTTTACATTATTTAGCGAGTCTAGAATTTAATTTTATCAATCAAATCATTATTGAAGAAATAATTTCGCTCTAAAATGAGGTTTTATGTCACAAAATGTCTGTACGACATGGTATCGCGTCATAAGCAAGCTATTGTGAAAGACATGGGAACGAAAATACAATTTCCTTTGCAATTTAGCTACCGTCTTGAATTCGAAACCGACACGTATAACCCTCAAATGACTGATGATCGAATCTCAAAGCAAGATATTCTTGTTTTTCTTATCAATCTGTACTCGTATACTGACAAATTGACTCTTCTTTGGCTTACCTTTTGTGGAGCTTTCTTACCATTTCTCCTTTTAATAAAAATTGCTGTGAGTGTTGGACAAGAATATGGAATCTTGGCTTTTATTTTGATCACTCCAATTTTATATATTCTTACAGATCAGTTGTCCTCATTTATTATTGTTATGGGCATGAGAGTTATAAAAAAGAATATCACAATATATATAAATCAGAAGCAAGCAGGATTTCAACAAATGGGAGTTCGGTGGAAAGTTGGAGAAGATGAATGGCTCACACTTGAATTGGTTTTGGATTATAAACATTCATTAGAAACCAAAAAAGATCGACAGGAGGAATCAGGCCATTTGCTCAAAACTCAGAACGCTGAATACCAAAAATATTTAAATGATGTTGAAGGCTCACATTCTGTCCTTAGACAATCTTTTGCTTAAGAAATTTTTCCTGATCAGTATGATGCTGAGACGAGTTGTATTCTTTTATTTGATGGCTTTCCCAATGTATGTATGCTTTTATAGATTATTGCCAGTATTTTTTTATGGTATTTCAGGTGTGATAAAAGAGATGCTGGTTCCCAGGAAATACCCTTGTTTCACCTTATTCCTCCAATTTGGTCATGAATAATCATCCCTTATCTCTCAGTTTAAGTCTCATACGCTTTGAATGAAAGTGAAATAATTTTCCCTTCCAAATCTTAAGGAAAAGCTCATGAAACAAAGGAGAAGGATTCAGTACTCACTATAATGAATGGAATGGATGAAGTTTTAGTTTTATGGAATTATAGAAAAATGAACAACAAGATTTGGATCAGAAAAAATCTGAAAAATTTATGGCAAGGAAGGAAACTTGTAGATAACTAGAGCTAAAATTATTTATTTTACGGAGAGTGCTTAATTTATTTTATGTCAATTGCCTTTGAATTTCTATAAACTGACTCTTAATATCTTTGAACTTAATACCGTTCTCCTTGACTTAATCGGTAAATTAAGATTCGTTTCAGCTATTTAAGCCCTCTCAGTCTCATCATATTATAATCCAATTAAATTCTTTCAAAAAGTTTCAAAATGAAACACGAACTCCTTTTCATCTTTGCCTTCTCTGCTCTCTTCCTTCTTTCCCAAGCCTCTGTTGAATTAAACTCAGCACCCGGTTCAGATTTGGTCCAAAGAGAATATATCCAACTCCATGACGTTGCTGATGAGTTGGCTCCTGAAAGAGATTCTGGGGAACTCAACGAAACTGAAATTCTTTTGCTCAAGATGTATGGTAAAGAAAAGAAAAAAGTCGAAAAGACTCCAGAAGAAGTTTATCTTGAAGAAAAGAAGAAAGAAGAAGAGATTCAACTCAATGATGAAACACTTATGAAGATCGTTTTTGGTGTTTTCTTCTTTACAATCTTCCTTTGGTTCCTCAGTAAATATTTCGAATGGAAATATAAAAAGGAAAATGCTGGACTCAGTGAAGAAGTCGATAAAATGGAAAAAGAATATAATGCCAAATATGCTGAATACACTCGCAAAAAGAATAAAAAGAAAAACTAAATTTCATAAATTGTTATTCGTTTTTCGTTATTTCTCAATGTTGCTGTTCATAATAATCCCTTTGTTTTATTATTATGCCTGCCTATAAACAAAATATCTTTCCTTTGTTTAAAACAAATCTCAATTTGAAAATAAGATGATTTAGATCGTTCCTGAGGAAAATTTAGTCTTTCAAAAAAAAACACAACAACTTTCCATTTCCTTATTTTCCTTTGATGTTCCAATGTGTTCCTTATCAGAAGATATATCCAAGCCAAGTTATATAAAGAGTTTTTGCTAAAATTACACATAGTTTGATAAATTAATAAACTTTTAAATTTTCTCAAGTCAAGTCCTATAGGAAATGATTCAGTTCATTCTCATGGTTAACAAACAGGGCCAAACTAGGTATTTCCCTCTCTCTTTCCCAGATTCTGACCTCAAAAAGATTGGCTCAATATTATACTCACGTTACTGTTAAAGAAAGAGTCACACTTGAAGGAGAACTTATTAGAAAATGTTTATCTAGAAATGAGAGCCAAGTAAATTAGCTGGAGCTTTGGAAGATATTAATCAGCCTTTAGTGCTCATTCTTTGAACATCGTCAATATAAAGTTATATACAGAAGATATGCTTCACTTTACTTCATTATTGGTGTTGATGGAGACGAAGAGGTATTTATTGATTTTTCAAAAGAAAAAAGTATTTATGAGAATAATTAGAATGAAATGGCCTATCTTGAATTCATCCACACTATGGTCGAAACTCTTGATAAATATTTCGAAAATGTCTGCGAACTTGATGTAATACAGGATGATATATTTGAGAATATCTTAATATTTTAGATCATGTTCAATATCGAAAAAGCTCACTATATCCTTGATGAAATGGTCATGAATGGTTGCATCGTTGAAACTAATAAAGCTTTGATCTTGGGTAATTTTATTTTTGAAAATGTGTGTGCTAACCATTATTTCCCATAGGACCCATCCATGAATTAGATAAGCGATAAAAAAACATTCATATTTTTAATTGTTTCTTGCATATTCAATCAAATACTTGCTTTTCTATCGATCGATATGAATATGAATTTGCATTTGCATCTTAAAAAGCGTTATCTTTGTTACCCTTCAAATCTCAAAATAAAATCTCTCTCTCTTTCCTTGCTTCGCTTTGTAAGAAGTGCATATACGATAGATGTTTTGAAAAAGGACTCATTCGAAATTTCAGGATGTAGAATTTTTTAGATCAGTCTAAATTTAGACGATGATGATGATCGCCATAATCAAGATTAAAATTAGTAGTCAAGTCAAATCAAATCAAGTAAAGTCATAATTTCGAAACGAAATGAAATGTAACAAAGAGACAAGTTTTTTTTCTACTATTTATAAAATCGAATCAAAAAGTGGTGAGCAAAAACAATGTGCACAAATTTTTTAGAGATCTGTATATAAAATGAAAGAGAAAGATATTCTACAAATTCAACGTTCCATCAACATTATCTATCTAGCCTCTTTTCACGCTTCCTTCACCAGCGTGAACGGCCGTTTTTTGAATTTGGAGTAACAATGAAGGATTTTTAGCTCTAACGAGTTCAGCAATATCTTGAAGCCTGCCTTCCATCATAGAAGTTTTTGATTTTAAAGCTCCGTATTGATAGGCAACATGTTGTCTAACAAATTCTTCTGGGCCGGGCTCACATTCAAGTCCTAAAAGTTCAACATTTTTGTATTCGTTGAATTGGATGATTGACAATAGTCCGGATCCGTCACTGCGAACAACAAAGAACAACGCACATCTATGCAAAAAGTCAAGTTAGATGTTCAATATACGAAGAAATACTGGTCTGTGTTTTGACATCTATTGAGAGCTTTGATTATAATATTGGGATAGCCCTTGAAATCTGAATTAAGGTGTTGACTTTCTTTCACATTTTCAAAACTTGTGGGATTTACACTTGAGAATTGTTATTCTAAAAATGTACACATTGAGTCATTACGCATGGATAAAGACAAAGAAAAGGTCGCTCTCACTTGTAACTTCAACTCTCACGCCAGAAGGCTTGGTTTCAAGTCCCTATAAAATATTTTACAATTTCTTTCTCAAAATTATTCTCCTACTTGCAATAAAATTCTCACACGCACATTCTCAACAATCTCATTCTGTTCTGGGCTATCCTCGAACCTTAACAAAAGTCACTAGAAGCTCTTTGAGTGATTTGATACCTAATATGAGCAGGAAGTTCTCTATCATAAAGAAGTCTAGAGCCATCAGCTAATCATCTTTAGATTGAAAGTCTTTAAGGAGTGTTACATAAGCTTGGGTCTAAGGCTTCAATGGCAGAAAAGTCAAAGGTTTGTAAAGTTAGAGCAGATTGCTCATAAGCGGTTTGCTTGGGGTTATACATTAAATTTTGAAAGATGAAGCGTTATGAAAATTTTGAATTGAATTCGGATTTTTGCCTTTTTATCGAATATATTCAATCAACTTGAGATCAATATCTCTCATTTATTAATTCTACAATCCTTTTCAACATTTGGCAAATCCTCAATCGAGTCAGAACTTGAATTCCAACAACAAAGATTTTGGGCATTATTCATTTCAAAACTTTTTGGGTTTACCACAAATTATTATGATCTCATATCTATTATGAAGAAAAATAAAAAAACATAATGACTCCAGCGACAACGCAGTAATACATAACACGTATTATTTATTTGGTTTGAATCGTAATTATTATTACTGATCTTGGCAGTGACGAATTTGGACCTCTAAAATTTTTTGGATACTTCATTCCATTCTATATGAGCAAAAGATGTAACATCCCCTTCCGCTACAACCTATATTTCTCATCATATCTCATCTGCAAGTGTCTCTTAATCGGTGATTAACGGAGTTTATCTCTTTTTGTGGAAATATCAAGGGAGACCAAACAAATGCCTTTGAAAGAGGAGAGATGAACTTATAATTCTTAATAACCTATTTTTAAATTTTATATAAAGATTTAAAAGTAGGCATCCGTGCTTTCATCTGAAAACAGCTTTTTCACTTCAAACTTCAGGTCTCACATCATAGGATTCTCAAACAATCACTTCTTCTTCTTCCTTCAAACGTCTTCAAGTTTATCACACCAGCCGAGTTTAATCCACTCTGTTCAAAACCCCAAAAAATAGTTAAAATATTTTCGATTAAAATTAAATAACGTAGGTATTATATGGAGGTGATTAAACTCTTCATGTCACAGGCCATCAGGGCTTTTTGAAGGCTTTTTATAGTAGAACTACCAAAAGATTTTTTCTAAATTTGTCTTCACAATAGACTTCTAATAAAAGAAATGTGAATTTTCAAGCTAGATCGCATAGCCGTTTTTTAGTTTTGGTCATGAGTTAATAATCTTTGAGGTGAATCAATCAAATCAAGGTTTAAAACACTGGAAAATCGTTAATTCTTCTTTCTATTAAAAGATTACCAAAAATAGCAGCTTTCAACTGAGCCTTTAATTTCTCGTCTCTCTCTCAAAAAGTCACACACTACTATTGTCTAACTCTCCTTTCACTCCCCATAGTTCCGGAAGACATAGAGATTCACATATGTTCTTGATTTCTAGGATCTTAAAACCTCAATGGCGTTTTAAAATCATTTCAAAAGTGTTTTCTTTCAAACTGAGAACCCAACACTAAAATCCTTTTGATCTAAATTAATTGGGACAAATCTGTCATCCAGACTTTGACGCCCCTCAAAAGCTCAGCACAATCAGGCAAGCCTTCCGTTAGTTCCATCGTCACCAAGTTAGCCAGTCAATATATATAAGAACGCTTAATCTTTATAAAGAATTAGTGATTTGTGTGCGCAAAGTAAATTATAAAGCCTTTTATTGTCTCGCCATAAATTTTGCTGTTGATTTATTGCGAACATGAGCCCTTGAACTCTCTCCAAGGCAAAACAAAAAGAGTTACAAATTTCAATTCAGCTCACAGATTTGTGGCTTTTCAAGCCTCCTCATTGAGCGATAATCGTTACAAAGCTTGGGTTATATAAATATGACGAGATAAAAACCAATTTGGAGAATGTCGCCAAATCTTTGTTCACAAGAATTTTCATAATAAACAGTTTATGAAATGAAAAAAATCAAACGAATTTCGTCAACTAAAGAAGGGGATTAACTTAAAACTAGTTTTGACTTAAAACAGATCTGCCGAAATTTATTTAAGGAAAATATTAGTGGGGAAATAAATGGGTTAATTTGCAGACAAAGGTCACCCGATAAACACTTTCGTATACTTTGTCTGAAAATTAAATTTTAATGAAATAAATTAAGTTCGAGAAGGGCAAGGCCAATCCTAAAAAACCCAAAAATCAAAAAACTGCATTGCATCAAAGATCTAAAAATATCCGAAAACTTTAAATTAGTACTCTGTGAGCGTCACTAATTAATGGTCTTGTTCGCAATTTTTTTCATTCAAGTCTTCATTTTCCTTTCAAAAGCAAACACAGTATGTTTTTTTTGTTGATTTAATAAATCACGTCACTTTCAAAATATATAGTGAAAAGTCTTGCAGGTTTAATTTTGAGATCAGATTTGTGAGACCTTAAATTTTTAAAAAGACATTTAATTCAGTTTTTAATCTGGCTCGTCATATAAATACCCATTCGAATCTTGATCAAATATAATATTTTCAAAAATCTCAAGATTCCTCATACCAAAAATCCAACCCTCCCAAAAATGGTCGAACAAAACTACGTCTTCCAACTCTTCCTTGTTGTCCTCCTCCTCATGATCATTGCTACAGCATAAAAAAAAAAAATCAAACTCACTTGTGACCAACCTTAACAAACATCATTTACACATGCTGTCAAACAAAGAACGGTCACTGCACTCAATCCTTTTTTGAAACAAACAAAGAAACAAACCATTGTTTTGTATTTTCATTTTCTATAGGTATGTCTCCATTCACTCAACCCCATTTTATAACAAACCATTTCTTGTATTTTTTTTCATCATCATGTTGCTATTCTATTTTGAAACATGTCCTTATTATGTACGTAACAAATTTATCCATCAAATGATTCTCTTATCTAACAAAAATCCCTCTCTATCTTTGACTGAAGAGAAGAAATCGTACGTTCAAGATGATTTTATTTTCATCAAACTTTTGGTAAAAACAAACAATCTACATCTTACAGTTTATTCTCCTTGAATTTGTTTTCTCGAATTTTCTACATACAAGCAAAGTCATTTTTCCCCATCTGAAACTCTCGCTTTGAAATAACATGTTCAATAGAGTCCATACAAAGAAAAAATTCTAGAATATCGTCTTAAAATTGCATTCTGCTAATATTTTAGGCTATCCTGGGGCTCACCTCTTGCCATTCAATATTTCATCAGGATTCACTACTTTTCTCTTTGGATAATTTTTGTCCAAAACATCGAATCAAACTGGCTAAATCATATTAATTACTGATTTCTTACCATTTCTAATATAAACCAGTTTTTCACAAAGATGTATTATTTCTCTTTGCATATCTGTAGGAGAGTTGCTTTTATTTGTCATACCAAGAAAGGGTTTCCAGAAAAACGAGAAAATTTGAACATTCTTTCTAGGCTTGCCTTTCAAAAAAATGCCAAAAATAATGAACCATAGAAAGCCTTAATTTAATAGATTCAGTCAAGTAAATCAAAAGTATTGCCGAATTCTTGCCGGAAAAATTTTCATTCGACTTCTGAATTTTCGTACCTAATCCCTTATCTGATCTCTGAAAGACAAACTAGCTGCTTATTCTTGGCTTTTCGCTCAATTCACATCAAGAAAACCCCTTTCTATTTAAAAATCACAAATAAAGAACCCAAGGTTCAAAGATTTCAACCCTGGAAAAAATGCTTCAATAAAACAGGTCTTTTAGCAAAAATTAGGGTTCGAAATTTTAGATTAAAGCGAAAGGGTCCAAGAGAAAACTATTGCTTTGGAAAAATACACCACAAGCGTGAAAAAATGTACTCCTCTTGGATTTAAACCCTGAAGTTTGAAAACTTCAAACGAAACAAGAAAGAAAAAGACCAAAATTTGATTTCAAAATAGAAAAAGGAAGATTAAGCATAGCTTTTCATGCCCGAACTCGTCCAAAGCTTTATTGAAACCCTTTGGAACCATTTCTGGCTCCACAGATTGCAAGGATATTGCGCTTTGACTCGTCTTGATTCGGTTTTTCCGGTTGAATTCGAGAGGTCGAATTTCATTCCCTCTTTTAACATCACAAATCTTTTCAATAAAAAAGCTATCTGGGGCACGGCAAAAAGAAAATATTTAACTTTGGTTCTTGAGTCCTCAAAGAAGGTCTCTTTTCTTGATTATAATCTGATTCTAAAGTCTCTTATACGGGTTCAAAAATCTTTTTGTTTTTTGAAAGTTGATTTATTTTTGCTGGTGCTATTGCTATTGAAGGTTTTGCCCTGAAAATTTTTTTTAACAAAGTTTGAAACTTTTATGTCTAAAGGCTCCATCACCTTCCTTGGAGCTCCTTTTCTTGATGGAAAACTCGAAAAATCGAGTATTTTCTCAAGACTGACAGACCTGTAAAAAAAAAATAAGAAAGATTTTTCTTTGTTCGAAAATTGCGGATTTTTTCTGGAAAAAATTGAGCAAGAGGCGGCTTGGGAGATCAATCATGGGTTATATGTCTCAGATAAATAAAATTTTTGTAGAGAGAAACAGGAAGGATACAGGTCTTCAAAAAGAAGTATCTTGGTTCATAGACTATTCATTACTTTTTGTGATAATCTTTGGATGCCTCAAAATTTTCGGCAAAAATTAAATGCTTGGTCCTTTTTGAAAAAATTGATTCTCAGACATTTCAATTTTTTTTTGTGTCCAGACTCTTGAAAGCTCCAATGAGCAGGATTTATCTTTTGATCTTTGCCAAAAGATACGAGAATCGTCCACTCGATTTTGAAATACTTGAATTTTACATTTAGTCCAAGAAATCCCAGATTTCTTAATCTGTTCTTTTATGAGATTTCACTTGAAGACGAAGCATTTATTCCAAGATTTGGAAAAAAAATATATAAAGATTTTTGTTTTTAGAAGTTGATCAATTTGATCCCAATCTTGATTTTGTTTGTTGTTTCAGAAATTTTTGTCCTCATCTTGTCGACATTTATTTTAAGGGATGCTCTAAAGAGAGAGAATAGAAATATTTTTCATCAAAACTTTTGAAATAAAACTAAGAAAAATATAGAAATGATTCCAATATTTTATTGAGTAACTTCAAAGAAAGAGCCCATAACTCTGAAAATTCGAAAAAAAGTTTTCTGAATTTCAAACAAAGATACAAATTTTTATTTATTAAGATTCTTTGAAAACAAGTTTTGTATCGGAAAGGGGAAAAAATAGATAAAAACTTTTTTCTTTTATTTCTGCAATCAATAATCATTAAAAAATGAGAATCTGTGGTTTATGAAACATTAAAGCCATTTTTTTCTGTTTTCCTCTATGATTTTCCTTCAAGAGCGGAGTCTTTCTTGAACCAAATTTTGAAAAAAATTCTTTTGATTCTCCATTTTTTAAAATTTGTTTTGAAGCAGATGAGGTTCGAGGGATGAAAAAAATCCGTTTAGTCCATAATCCATAAAATTTAACTTTGGAGAAAAATTTTATCTTCAAAAATTCTTCTGTGGGGAGTCTGAGAAGATGCCAAAAAGATCCTTCATTTTCACTCAGAAAACATTTTTTTTAAGAATAAAATTTTCATTTTTTTTTTTTTCCCCCCACCATCCCCCCCTCCTCATACTACTTCTCTTCTTTCAACACCCTACTCAACATTCATTCTCATTC
>Ga0182738_1005341_pt1 | contig 13776 bp, 11 predicted proteins | sample eDN5th30CBELigMG_FD_128876 | JGI IMG/M metagenome (GOLD analysis project Ga0182738, IMG submission 128876) | Enriched Miracle-Growth compost microbial communities from Emeryville, California, USA - eDNA 5th pass 30_C BE-Lig MG (version 2)... ...
AAGCGGCCCTCGAGAGGAATATAAAATATAGTAATTCTCCATTGGGAAACAGGACTCAGATTACAGACATAAAGCTTTGTAAATTTGAAAGCAATAGAATCGGGTTTGGAGTCAGCGGGAATGATATGAGATGCAATATTTCATATTTTGATCGAGATCAGCAAGCGCTCGAGAGGTTTGATTCTGTGATAACTTTCAAGGCGCGACCAATAGATGAAGAGAAACGCCTTTATCCTATAAACTGCTTGGGCTTTCATCCATATCGTGGATCTCAGTTTTTATACACGTGCGGAGGACATGGAAAGATGACCTTTTGGGATATAAAAGTAAAAAATCGAATTGCTCAGTTTGATTTCGGGGATATTCCTGTTACACAAGCAAAAATTGATCCGAGTGGAAAATATATAGCATATTCTATTGGTTATGATTGGGCTCGTGGTATTCAAGGCTACATGAGCCAACCATCAAAAGTAAGCGTTCATATTCTGAAAGATAGGGAACTTGAGCACAGATATCAAGGTGATGAAAATTACCCTATCAAGTATTGAGACAAGTTTCAGAGTTTTATTGAAAAAGAGAATCAGAATAAAACCTTTTTAGTATTTCTATATCTTTGATTTTGAGATGAAGAGTCTGATATTATGAAAGAATATTAGTATTGAAACTCAGAGAAATATCCTTTTGGAATCACAAGAAGGTTTCTCAAAGTTTTTAATACATGATTTTCATATTTTTTTTAACATGCATGAAACTCTGAAATTCATAAATCTCGAATATATGCTGAGTTCAAAAATTTTATTATCTGATAGTTTCTTACACAATGCTTTCTGAACTATAAATTAAAGGTGTCTTTTTTTCACACACATTCTCATTATTTATTATTATTGTTTAAAACAATAAGAAAATGTTCAGTGCTGGTCAACTTAGAGCCAAAAACGCCTCTGATCTCGATATCAACATCAAAGACCCTCAAGACTGCCCAACAGACACTGTCTCAAGCATCTCCTGGACTCCCAGCGGCAACAACCCTACCTTTGCCACCTCAGACTGGGCTTCTTATATCAGAATCTATAATCTCGATCCTGACTCCTTAGCCTTGGCCCAGCAAGCTTGCTTTGATGCTGAAAGTCCTTGTTTGAGTGTGAAATGGCACGAAGATGAGACAACAGTGTTTGCTGGCTGCACGGATGGCTCTGTGAAATCATATGATATAGCAACTGGGAATTGCTCTGTTATTGGAAATCATGAAGGACCAGTCAAGAGCGTGCACTGGATTCCAGCATCGAATACCCTTTTGACCCTTTCTTTTGACAAGACATTAAGGTTCTGGGACCCGAGACAGATCGAGCCTGTGGCGATGCATCGATTGGATTACAAAGTGTATTGCTCTGATATGCTTTATCCATATTTGATTCTGGGCCTGAGTGAGGCAAAATGTTTGGTAGTAGACTTGACAAAGCCTCAGGAAGAGCTTGGAAGAAATATTAAATATTGGGATTCTCCATTTGGAGCTAAAGTACAGATTACATCCATCAGGCTTTTTCAGGGTGATAATAATAGAATTGGATGGGGAATGAGTGCAAATGACACAAGATCTAACCTCGCGCATTTTGCTCAAGGCCAACAGGTCTTTGATAGGTCTGATAATATAATGACATTCAAAGGGCATAAGGTTGATGAAAAGCAGAAATCAACGCTCTATCCTGTTAACTGCTTAGGCTTCCACCCACATCGTGGATATCAGTTCCTGTGTACTGGCGGAGGGGAAGGCAAGATGTACTTCTGGGATGCAAAACAAAAGAATAAAGTTGCTGAGTTTGACTTCAGGGGAAATTCAATCACACAAGTCGAAATTGACCCGACTGGAAAGTATATGGCCTATGCTCTTGGCTATGATTGGGCTCGTGGTATTCAAGGCTATATGAGTCAGCCTTCAAAAGTGTGTTGTCATGTGCTTCAGGATAGAGAGCTTGAGTATCGAACTCAAAACGGTGCAATTTACCCTATTAAATATCCATAGGTAGAGATATTTTTATGGATAATAGTTCTTCTGAGTTCGATAAAATGAAGATTTCTAAAGAGTTCATATCTTTAATAAGTTTTTGATATTTCCCTCATGTGTGAGTCTGAACTATTGTCATTCAAAACAAGAAAGATTTCTCATTTAAATCCTCAAAAAGACCTTATGAAGATTTTCTCATCTGCTTATTTCTTATAGTATCATCAAGCTATTATTTCAAAGAAACTTTATTAAAGCACTCATATTAATATAATTATTCTTAAACCCTCACCAAAAAATGCTCAGCCAGCTTCAAGCCCAAGACGCCTCCACGCTCGATTTTAACGTCGCTGACCCTTCTGATCAGCCAAAAGACACCGTTTCAAGCATCGCCTGGAGCCCCAGCGGCAACAATTCGACCTTTGTAACCTCCGACTGGGATTCTCAAATAAGGATCTATGAAGTGAAAGAGGATCCTGGTACTTTGGTACAAGAGGCTCAGTTTGACGCTGAAAGCCCTTGTTTGAGCGTGAAATGGAATGATGACGAGACAAGAGTGTTTGCTGGATGTGCAGATGGCACTGTGAAGTTGTTTGATATCCTGAATGGTGGAAAATGTCTAGAGATCGGAAAACACGAAGGGCCAGTCAAGAGTGTCCATTGGATTCCTTCAGAAAAATGCCTTTTAACGATATCTTTTGATAAGACTATAAAGTGTTGGGATCTAAGACAAGATGGACATACTTCAGAGCTTCAGTTAGATTATAAACCATTTTGCTCTGATGTGCTTTATCCTTATTTGGCGGTAGGCCTGAGTGATGCCAAAATTCTGCTGATGGACTTCACGAAGAGTACGTCGAAACCAAGTTATTTAGATTCTCCTTTGGGAGTTCAATCTCAAATCACGATGATAAAGCTCACTTTAGCAAGAGAAGGAGGATATGGAGTAGGATTGAGTGGTAATGAAGGAAGAACCAACGTTTCAAAGTTTGATACTGGTGGCTCTGCAATCAGACTGCAGAGCGTAATCACCTTTAAGGTGCCTGAAAAAGTGAGAAATAACGAAACAATGAAGTATTCTGTGAATTGTTTTGGGTTCCACCCGCATCGTGGATATCAGTTTATATACACAGGCGAAGCAGATGGGAGATTGTTCTTTTGGGATTCTGTAAAGAAAGGAAGAATTGTTGACTTTGACTTCAAGGGAAACTCGATTACTCAAGCAGAAGTTGATCCGACTGGAAAATATATGGCTTATTCTCTTGGCTACGACTGGGCTAGAGGTATCCAGGGGTACATGAGCCAGCCTTCAAAAGTGTGCGTTCATGCACTGAAAGATAGAGAGTTAGAGTTTCAACATCAAGGTGGTAAAAACCCCATTACATATCCTTAATTAAAGCTTATGTAAGTAAAGGCTTGTGAAATTCATATTGTTGAAGTATCTTTGTATATTGGTAGAAGTCTATAAGGGTAATGATGATGAAAATTTTGATCTTTTACTTTTGTGAAGTCAATGGTTTGTAAGTGGGAATGAAGGTTTTGGGCTGGGAATTTTTTCCTTTTAAAAATTTATGAATTTCTTGATGAATCAGGAAGAGAAAAAATTTTAAAGTAAATAAGTTTGAAAAAAAGCATAGGAGAAGATATTTTTACAGAATTTGTCAGAAGGAATTTATTTGAATAGATATCTCCATGAAAATTTAACGTGTATTTTTGACAGTATTCTCCCATTTGAACAGGTCTCTTAGAGAAATTGAAGGACCTTGAATTTGAATTTCAATCTCTTGAATTTTTCGCAATCCCTTATTGAGCGGAATTTCTATGAATCAGAATTTATCAAGCTATTAAAAACGTGCAAAAACGAATTATACTTTCAAAAAATTTAGAGGCTTCCTTCACAAACTGACTTTAACTTTGGTTCTATTAGGAGATTCCATGCCTTGGATTCAATGGAGTTTCATTGAAAAATCAGGGCCAGGGTCGCAGTGAACCTCCTAATTATTCCTTCAGAGTTAAAGGGTTTCAATATTGAAGAGGGGGCGTCAGCTTATAAATCCCAACCTTTCTCTTTTTAATAAAAATTAAAATAATTTCCTCAGAACACACATCATTATAAAAAAAATATCCTCATAAAAATGTTCAGTCAAACCCAAACCCAACCACCAAACGCTTCCGATCGAGACATTAACGTCAAAGACGTCGAAGACCTCCCCACAGACACTGTCTCAAACATCTGCTGGGCCACAAAAGGTGTTGTCCCGACCTTTGCCACATCAGATTGGGCTTCTTTTATCAGAATATATCAACTCGACCCAGACACTAAGGAATTGACTCAAAACGCTCGTTTTGATAATGACAGCCCTTGTCTGAGCGTCAGATGGAACGAAGATGAAACAAAACTGTTCACAGGATGCGCAGATGGTGTTGTAAACTCCTTTGATCTTCCAAGTGGCGGAAAATGTGAAGAGATCGGAAAGCATAATGGACCAGTCAAAAGTGTTCATTGGCTGTCAGAAGTCAACATTCTCGTGACTCTTTCGTTTGATAAGACGTTGAGATTCTGGGATCTGAGACAAGATAAGCCTGTGGCTGGCTTTGGATTAGATCATAAAGTGTATTGCTCAGATTTGTTGTACCCGTATTTGGCGATCGGGCTGAGCGACGCGAAGATCTTAACAGTGGATTTAGCAAATGTTCAAAGCCAGCTTGAAGGACGTATAAATTACGTGGACTCACCATTAGGCACAAGATCTCAGCTTACAGCGATAAAATTGGCTAAAGTACGCGATAGACTAGGTGTGGGAACAAGCAGCAATGATGGAAGATGCAATATTTCCATATATAGGACTGATATTTCCTCCAAACTTGAAAATGTGATGACTTTCAAAGCTCAAAAAATTGAAGAAGGGAAGACAAAACAATTATTCCCTGTAAATTCCATTGGTTTCTATCCAGATCGTGGATATAACTTCATGTATACCGTTGGAGGAGAAGGCAAGATGTACTTCTGGGATGTTGATAAGAAGGATAAGATTGCTGACTTTGACTTTAATAGAGTAGCTGTCACACAAGCAGAAATTGACTCTACAGGAAAGTATATAGCTTACTCTTTGGGATATGATTGGGCGAGAGGCATCCAGGATCACATGAGCAAGCCTTCAAAAGTGTGTGTTCACGAGCTTCAACCAAGAGAACTTGAGAGTATGTATGATAAAAGTGTCAATTATCCCATTAGGTATAATTAAGTGATGAATAATGAATGCAGTATGTGACTCTATTGTTATGAAGTTATTATTTTATATGAATAAGCTTTGGTTCGAAATGTGAGAAGAAAACTTCGAGCTTAGCTTTGATGATTGTCAGATTGAATAATCAATGTTTCTGTGAAGAATTGAAAGACATTCATATAAAGAGTTGTTCGCGAAAGCTTTTTGATGATTTTTATTATTTTTATGGCTTCAAATTATGCTTTTGAAGAGGTCAAAAAGTTTTTGGGGAAAGAACCAGAAGAGAAAATTTCAAATTTTTATGGATTATTAGAGATTTCTTTGCTTCCAAGTGTTTATCAACTTCAGGGGGAAAAAGCTCGAGACAATCAAATTGTGATTTACAGAGATTTATCAAAAGTTCTTCCACAAATTAATTTTAAAGGGACTGATTTTTCTTCAATACAAAATCAATGATGTACTCTTTTGTTTGAAATCTCCACTTGTCTTTTCTTGTCAAATAGATTTTTTGGTTAATCTCTCCAAGTTCAATGTTTTGAATAGGACAAACAATTTCTTTACTGGTACTGGTCGTTCGTGGACTTGAACGAAGAAAATATGAAGTTTTTAGAAAAAGGCCTTTGAAGGTCCAAATGAAGAACTTTTTTTCCAATATTGACAAGCAACATTTCCTTTAAAATTTCCTGATGAGAGGAAAGAACTCTTGATAACAAAGGTTTTGAGAAATGGATTTGAATGAATGTCAAAGAAATATCAAGAGAAGTGAGTTTTCCAAGCAAAAAAAATCTTGAAAAATAGTTTTCTTCCTTTACTGTATAAATGACCGTAAAAAACTCATGATTTTTTCCCCTCAAGAACTATCTAAAAACTCATAAAAACACGCTTCATTTCTTTATCTCATTATCCTTCTGAAGGGTATCTGCAAACATTCTCAAAATGTTTCCAGGACTTTCAATACCCTACTGGAGAGTTTCTGGCATATTCTTTAGGAGGTGTTGTGAATGAGGACGGCGTGGAAAAGGGAGAGCTACGTGTTAGGGCAGTTGCCGGAGTAGAATATCCGATTAAATATTCATGGTTTATTGGTAGAAAGGCAGCTGTGTTTTTGAGAAGAAATTCTATGAAGCTCGTTCATATCACAAATAACCTTCTCATATAATTTACCGAGTTATTTTTATGTTTTCAAAAAGCTATGGGTCTTCCACTCTGGACTCCAAAAACTTGGGGCAAACATGACCTCTCCGTGATAACAATTTTTAGAGTTAAAAGAGGGGTGTTCATTCCCTTTTTTCCCCTTTCATACCTTCAGATTTTGTGGATGAACACCACCCTTTTTCTTACCCCACTGGCTTTTCAAAAAACTCGTAAAGCCTAAATGTTTTGTTAGCTTAAAGATATCTATGCATATAATTATTGATTTTCTTTGGGAAAAAGAAGGGGTGAGAGAGATTTAAAACTCAAGTTAACTTTTTTCAACTCTTCTAAAGCGAATGAGATCAAGATTTTTGGGTGGCTTGAATGAAAAAATTTCTCTACAATAAATCACTCAAAGGGGGAATTATGAGCCTTAAGATCTTAAAAATTCAAAAAGCCTTAAAAGCCCCTTGAAAGCTTAGCAATTCAGAAATTTTAAATGAAACCGACGGGTCTTTTGTGCGCAGTATAAATAAATAAGCACACAATGTGGCATCTCTTCACAAAAATGGGAAAAGGAAGGAGGTTTCTTCTTTCAATAGGGTTCCCTTTTCCAGAAAACGTCAGAAATCTGTGATCTAAATATAGCTTTATTACTCTTGCCACCCCGATCCACGGAAGAATAATTTTATTAAAAGTTTACAAAAACAAATGCAAAAACAAAACGCCTCAATCCTCGACATCAACCCCACAAACCCTGAAGACGCCCCCAAAGGCATCATAAAAAGCATCTCTTGGTCTCCCAATGCCACCAGCCTCACTTTTATGACCTCCGATTTGGCTTCTCAGATTCGAATCTATAACTTGAACCCTGGGCCTCTGAGCTTGACCCAAACAGCTTGTCTCAACACCGAGAGCCCTTGTCTTCATGTCAACTGGTGCGGAGATGAGACCAGAGTGATTGGTGGCGGTCTGGATCACTCTATAAGGCTGTTTGATGCGTCCACAGGAAAATCAGATATGATAGGATTGCATGAAGAACCTGTGAAAAGTGTCTACTGGCTAGGTTCTACGAACCAGATTCTGAGTCTTTCTCTTGACAAGACCTTGAGACTCTGGGACCCAAGGCAAGAAGGTCCGACAACTTGTTATACTCTCGATCATAGAATGTATTGTTCAGATCTGTTGTATCCTTATTTGGGACTCGCATTGAGCGAGCAAAAGCTGATGTTGTTGAATGTGGAGGAGATTCAGAGCACACTAGAGACGAAAGAGGCGAGAAAGAAGAGCTATATAGAGTCTCCTATGGGTATGAAGACAGAAATTGTTTCGATCAAAATGTTTGGTGGGGATGGCCTAGGGGTTGCTATCGGTGGAATTGACGGAAGATGTATTATCTCGAGAGTCAATGACCCACAGAAAACGTTGGCGAGGATTGCAAACGTATTGACCTTTAAGACAGCGAGCCGAGCAAAAGATGGAACGGAACCTCCACCATCTCCAGTAAATTGCCTTGGGTTTCATCCTCATCTTGGAAAAGATTTCTGTTATACAGGAAGAGGAGATGGCAAAATGAACTTTTGGGACATTAAAAAGAAGGATAAGATTGCAGAATTTAACTTTGGAGGGATGCCTGTTACACAAGCGGAGATTGATCCTACTGGAAAGTTTCTGGCTTATTCTATAGGAGGAGGGGATTTGAGTAAGGAGGGTCTGGAAGGGGCATCGAAAGTCTGTGTGCATGCTATGCAAGATAGAGAGCTCCGTCATAAGGCTATTGCTGAAGAAACTTATCCTATAAGATATCCATAATTTATTGAAATTGTCAAATTAGTTTGATCTTTACGTCGTATGCAATTTGATTTATCAGTGAAGGAAGATGATATATTTTATGATGAGTTTTCGTGAGTCAATTAAAAGGATATAATTTGATTGTCTTCCCAGTTTAATCTGAAAAAAGAAGGAAAAGGGGGAACTTTAAAGAAAAGAAAAAAAACCATACAAGTTGGTTCCTGCACTTTCAATGAATTTTCGGTTGCTTTGAAACTCATTTTTTCAGGCTTTTGGTCTGCCTGGATAATTTCTATTGTTTTGTACATAAATTTTCAAGGTTTTCCTCTCCTCAAGAAATTACAACTTCTGTTTCGAAAGTTTTGAGGAAGACCTTTTTCAAAAGAAAAGCTCAAATTTTAAAAATGAAAATCCCTGTCTTTTACTATGAATTTTCTGCAGCACAGACTCGTGTTTTCAGCCACAAAAGGGGTGACATTTTTGGGAGACAACAAATTTTTTTCTTGTCTTTAGTCTACAGAGAAAAGAAATTTTCTCATATTTTTCGCACAACTTCTTCCAAGAAGAACCATGGAACACAAACCTCTCATTCTTTACGAATTAACAGGAGAATCTCAATCAAAGAAAAAGTGTAATTGAGACGCTCAAGACGACTTCAAACTTAATCTCTCAGTCCCAAAATTAAATCTATTTATTAAAATTTCTCTTTAGAAAACCTCAATGGAAACTCAATCCCAAGCCAAAAACCCTTCAGGTCTCGACATCAACGTCACCAACCCTCACGCCATGCCAAGAGACACAGTCTCATGCATCTCCTGGGCCGCTAACCCTTCTAACCCGACCTTTGCCTGCTCTGACTGGGACTCTCAGGTCCGAATCTACAATGTGAACGCAGAAGAACGGATTTTAACCCAACAGCAATGCTTAAACGCAACAAGTCCGTGCTTGGCCGTGGCCTGGGGCCATGATGAAGCTCAGGTGCTCACTGGATGTACAGATGGATCGATAAAATCCTTTGATTTAGCCACAGAAAAGGCCTCTGTGGTTGGGTATCATGATGGGCCGGTAAAGGATTTATATTGGCTGGCTGAGGCGAATTTTTTGTTGAGCTTATCGTTTGATAAGACGCTGAGATTTTGGGATCCAAGACAGGGAGGGCATGTGGCTGGTTTCCAGCTCGATTATAAGTCATTTTGCTCGGATTTGGTGTGGCCGTATCTAGCGGTTGGGATGAGTGAAGAGAAATTGTTGATAATGAATTTGAATGAAGTTCAGAATGTGCTGGGAAGTGGAAGGACAGTGGAGTATCTGAAGAGCCCCGTGGTGAGTAAACTGCAGATGAATTGTGTGAGATTGATGAAAGGAGACGAACTGGGGGTCGCAGTGAGCGCTGTGGATGGAAGGTGTGCGCTCTCGACGGTGACAGAGAACTTGAATGAGTTGAAAAATGATATGAATTTCAAGATTCATAGAGTGGATAAAGAGAAGAATGGCCAGCTGATGTACCCAATGAATACGGTTAGTTTTCATCCGGGACATAAAACGTGGGATTTTATATGCACAGGAGGAGGAGATGGAAAGATGTTCTTTATGGATATGAAGAAGAAAAATCGTATTGTTGATTTTGATTTTCATGGGGTACCAGTGACGCAGACGAGGTTTGATCAAAGTGGAAGGTTTTTGGCGTATTCGCTGGGATATGATTGGGCGAGAGGGGTCAGTGGGTATATGAGTCAACCATCGAAGATATGTGTGCATGTTATGCAGGAGAAAGAACGGTTTTGGAGATACCAGGGGGATAACAATTATCCAATAAAATATGAATAACAGGGTTTATTCATTGAAATTTAAAGGATCGATTGAAAGTAAAAGGGGGTTTATGCTGGTGAAATGAAGGAGAGGGAGCATTAGTTTCTCTTGAAGGAAAAGTTGATAGTGATTTTATTGGAATTATTCTTTTTTAATTGAATAACAAATTCATACTGTATATTATGTGTGACACCTTTGAGGTGGATATTGAGACTTTATTGCGGCGATATTCTTTGTAAATTTTCTGTAGATCGAGAAGTGGTCAGAGTGTTCTCCAAATGACTGGCAGGTCCCAACATTTGCTTGCTCAAAATATGAATAATTGAGGCAGTTTGGGGGCTGGGGTGGATGAAAGATTCTAGAATAGATTATTTGGTATTTTTCTCTGTATTTACTAAGATCAAATAGAAGAATTATGAGAAAAAATTTGGTGACAAGTAGTCAGGCAAAGGTTCACTTACTGTTCTTTTTAAAATATTTGACTTGAGTATTTTTGTTCGATTTTTTTTTAGCGAATTTCTTTCAGTCACAAAAAGATTCCAAGGATGAAAAACATCTTGCCTTTTTTCTGGACTCCACGATTTCAAAGAAATAGGGTACCGTCAGATCTCTAATTAAGATAGCTATAAATCCTACACAAAAGTCTAAAAAATAAAAAAGTAGAGGACAGGACTTAGACAGAAGATTCTTCTTTGTCAAAACCTCCCCAATTCCCAACAGTTTTCGAAAGAAAACCTTTGTCTTTTTTTTTGTCAGAACATGTCCTGGGCAAAATCTTCGAGGAGGACCGACAGGATTTGGATAAACATAGGGTTTCCCATAAGGGATAGTTTATCAATTTCTGGAAGATTTTAATTTTGGGCATTTTTAACTACCCATCTGATAAGGAAAAAGCCGCCTTTTTTATTTTCGAGGCTCAGCTTCTTTGAAGAGAATGACAGCTGTTCTTCTCATTTTTTGAAGAAAAATTTTCTCCCGCAAGGACAGGACCCAAAGGAAAAGATAAGTCTAATCAAAACTGATACATCAAATCCTGACAATTCTAATACAATGGGATTATTATAAATCCCTAATGCAGTTTTACTTATTTCGCCCAAATCATTACGCATTACCCCAGAAAATAAAATTATTTATTAATTTCAAACATGCTCTTCGGCGGTCCACCAAAGAAAAATTGCGCTTCAGAGCTCGACATTCCCCTATCCGACTCCTCTGACGCGTTAACCAACACCGTCTCCTGCATCGCATGGGCTTCTCAACAAATTCTGCCAACTTTCGCGACTTCTGACTGGGATGCTTGCATCAGAATCTGGAATGTCAACAGTGGCCCCGACGCTTTAGCCCTAAAGGATTGCTTTGACGCTAAAAGTCCTTGTTTATCAGTGAATTGGCATCAGGATGAGACAAAGCTGTTTACTGGGTGTATTGACGGGACGATTCAGGCCTTTGACATTGCAAGTGGAAAGTCTGAAGTGATAGGATATCACCAGAACGCCGTGAAAAATGTCTATTGGCTGCAAGATTCGAACGCTTTGGTGTCGGTTTCCTTTGATGAAACGGTGAGATTTTGGGATCCAAGAGAAGGCGGACATGTGGCTGGGTTCATATTGGAATATAAGCCATTTTGTTCAGATTTGCTTTTCCCATACTTGGCTTTGGGCTGTAGTGATTTAAAGACAATGGTGGTTGATTTACGAGACGCCCAAAGGATTCTTGGCAATGAAACGGTCCGCTTACAAAAATACATGAAGCCTAATTTCTCTTCACATCCTCACAGCCAGATCTCCTGCATAAAACTCGTCCATTTTGGTAATGAACGGCTCTCAGTTATCGTGGGAACTAACGACGGCCGCTGTAACGTCTCCACGATCTCCCCGGAAGCCGATAAGCTTGACTCCCTTCTTACATTCAAAGCACATAAATCCGAGACCAGTCCCCAGACAGTCTACAGCGTAAATTCAGTCGGATTTCACCCGATAATGGGCCGGGATCTCTGCTATACAGGTGGAGGAAATGGCACGATGTTGTTCTGGGACACGACAAGAAAGAAATGGCTGACGAGGTTTGACTTTAAAGGGAAGCCTGTGACGCAGTGTGTGATGGATCCGAGCGGGAAATATATGGCGTACGCGCTTGGGTGTGATTGGGCAAGGGGTCTGCATAGTGATACGAGCCAACCTCCGAAAGTGTTTGTGCATAGGGTGCAGGATAGGGAGCTTGATGGAGCAACTGCTGCTGATAATCCTGTTGAGTATCCATAATAAGGGATTGATGGGGGAATGATTGGTTGTAGAAGAGGAAAGGAAGAGGTATTGGTGTTGGGTTTTCTTTATAGTTGATTTTCAGTATGAAGTTGAGTATAATTGTTGACTGGGTAATAAAGATATGCTATATAAGAGATTTGAAAGAAAGAGTATTGAGTTGTTTGAGAATAAAAAATGGTTACAGAACTTTGTTTGAGTCTCTTGGGAGGATCCTTGTTGGGAGTTTATTATTGATCAGGCTGAAGGAAAGAGGCTTTTTATTAGATTTTGGATAAGGCTTTTGAGAATATGAAGATTTTTTTAGAAAAAAGAAAGCTGAGGGAAGAAAGTAATTTAGAAGGGAATAATAGAAGATTATAAGGAGAATTATAAAGGACAGTCATTATCTGCAAGGCCTTCCTTTCTTATAGCTCTTAAAGCTTTCAGTGTTGCTTACTTGTTTTGTTTGAGAGATAAATGTTTTTGTCTGGAAGGGAAGCAGTCGTCCACGAGGCAGCAAGACCCTTTTGAGATAGAATATCTGTGAAATCAAGAGATTGAATGTCTAATTTTAGCTTGGATGAATCAATCTGAATGACTTCTAATTGAAATTTCGACAAGGAAAAAAGGAATTCATAAGTTCTTTAATTTGGAGAAGATTCCCTTGAGAAATCAATTTCATCAGAAGGACTTTCTGATAAAATGGTTTCAAACTAGAGGCCTCAGGACAAAAAAACTGAAGTCTATAGTTCAAAAAAAAAGGAATCTGCATATCTAAGTAGCTTGAAAAACCCCCTCTAAATGAAAGGCTTTCGAGAATATTTTCAGTTTTTTTCTAAAAACAGTTTGAATAATTAGCTGAAACAAGATATAATTTCAACTCCCTGAGTGCGGAGAGTCAAAAGGAATTTTTTCTTAAGAATTTTCTTTTCATGTTAAACTGCGGAAAGATCAAATGAATACGTTTCGTATTGAGGGATTTAATATAAAGGACAGCTTAAGACTATCCCCAGTTGAGCCCCCAAAAAAAAGAAATCTCAATTGGAAATTAGATTTAATAAAAAATCAACATAAAAAAGAGCAATTTCTGTAGAAATCAATATCTCATACCCATAAAGGTTCTTCTAAACCAGATGCATCAAGCGAACATATAAATTTTTTTACTCAGTACATCTCATCGTCCACCGCAAAGATATTATCGATGGTTTCGGCTGTAGCATGATACACTTTTTCTGATACATGCATTTGAAGTTCTTCAAGATTTCTGACTGCATCTTCAATCTGTTCAAACTTTATTAAAAGCTCATTTTTTCCATCTTCACGTGGATTCATTTTCCCCCACTTTAGAATTGCCTCTAATCCTTTTACTGCCAGCACAAGGATGTCTTCTTCTCTCTCTCCTTTTATATCCAAAGCCAATACAAGACTTCTCATAGCTTCTTTCAAGTTTCTCTTACTTATCTTTCCAATATATTGTGAATTGGAGATCCAGTTTATGATCTTGATCCCACTCACCATGCTACTGCTGTTATTATCGATGATAAGCTTGACGAGAAATCTGTAAGCTGAGCCA
>Ga0182738_1005343_pt1 | contig 13775 bp, 7 predicted proteins | sample eDN5th30CBELigMG_FD_128876 | JGI IMG/M metagenome (GOLD analysis project Ga0182738, IMG submission 128876) | Enriched Miracle-Growth compost microbial communities from Emeryville, California, USA - eDNA 5th pass 30_C BE-Lig MG (version 2)... ...
CCTTGACTCAAATATGATTTGTTGCCTATATCCCCTAAAGTCTTGATTGTCTTTGAAGTATCTTGCTCTTCGATCAGCCAAATCTTTTGTGTTTGCATAGAATCTCCTAGCAGAAAACTCTTTCCCTTTGTGCTCCTATTCAAAGCCTCACATGGTGATGTATCTGTCAATGATCTCGCATAATTATCTTCCCTACTTCCAATATGAGAAAATTCAACAAAAAAATTTCAAGGTTTACTCAAGGATACTGGTTGATCTGGGCTTTTGTCTGGATCTAGAAGGTCGATAATAAGAGAATTCTTGGCTCTTTCTCTTTCTTTTTCGATCCATTGTAGTCGAGAGTCTAACTTCATCTCTTGGATCCAATGATGTTTTACTCAGAACTGGAGGATCATTTGGATCGCCCCTGTCAGAATCCAAGGTTGCAGATGTATCGATCTTAAAAGACAATTCGCTCTTGTCATAATGTAACTGAGACTCTGTGGTATTCATAACTCCAATATAGCTGATTTTGGTTGTTCTAGGCCCAGCTGGACTGTATCTTCCTTTTTTAGATTCAGGCTGGAACATCAAAGGTGTATCTGCAAATAAATGATGATCTTCACCTTTTCTAAAGGTTTGTCGATAAGGATTAAAGTAATGAGTATTGTTCAAGGAATCTAAATGATTCTTAACAGGAGCAGGTTTTGGCTTGGAGACATAGAAGGAATTGAGCAAAGGCGAAGGAGCCATAGTATTCTGTAATTTGTTCTGTCGAACCTTTGCAACATGATGGTTAACGGGTTCTGAAGGAGGAGGAGCCAAGTTCTCTTCGGTTGATTTTCCCATCATTTGTTCGATTTTCTTCAAAGGTCCTTCAAATTTCAGATATTGATTCAACTTATTTGTTCCTGAAACATTTATATGACTACTTAGATCAAAAGGCTTCGGTCCTATTTTCAATCGTTAACAATATTTGAAATAACCAACAACTCATACTGTTATCTGCTACACTCGGAGGCCGTTTTGCTGTTGCTGAAAGCTTCCGACTCTGATTTCCTTTTCTAGCTGCTGAAGAAGGTCTTTTTGTCATTGGAAGAGGCATTGTCTGGTCCAACATGGAAAAAGGCTGCATTATAAACTCCGTTGTGCCCAAGGCCTTCTTTGGGCAGATGTACTGTCGAGGAAGAGAGCGAGACTGTCGGCATATTTCGTAATTCACAACAAGATCAGGTCCGCTAGAGTGAGCTCCTTTGTTGTTGGAGGACATATGAGAAGGAGTGGAGCCGGCGTTCCTTTTCGAGCTTTGGATCCGGGGAATTCCTTCGTGGATATGTTTGGAGGAGGAGGGTTGATGTTCATAATGCATTGCGGGTCTGGGAGTTTCCTAATTTGGAAGTTATTGTTAAAACTGCAGAGATATCTAGAATTAATTCAACCGAAAAAATTTGTTCATACTTTGAATTTTTTTCGCTAAATGATTCATTTAATCCTATTTCCAAAAAATTTGAGGCTACCCCTTGACTTTAACTTTTAATCTGGTATAATTCAATCTTGTTCATTCTGATCGATATCTTGTTGCCAATGGTTGATTGTCAAGATTGCTTGGAGACACAGAGTGTAAAAACGCTTGTTTTACTCTAAAAATCGAATAATTAGACTTGATTGGTCTAACTACAAAAGAAATAAAACTTTCTATTAAAATTTTATTTTTTCATCTATAAATCAAAGAAAGTCCATCATCTCTTTTTGTTTAAACCATCACACTCCCCCATGGGATCCATGGGGTGGGAATCCTGTCATCCTTTGGAACCTTTCAAAAACAGTCACTCAAAAGGGACAGAATAAATCCTAAAATTTGGAGATCTCTTTGCGGAAAATTTTTTCTCTTGTTCTTTGTAGTTGTTCATTGAAGGATAAGAAGCTGATAATTTAGTGAATAAAGAAAGGTCAAACTTCCCCACAGATGCCTTATTCTAGCTAGTTCTCCACTCTCCCATTCTTGGTTTTCATTATGAAATTTGGGAAGTCTAAGTCTACATAATTTGATATCTCTCTGTGAGACGTCATCCTAAGTGTATTTCTCTTCTTGAAAATAGAGCCTTCTAATCATTTCGACTTCCCTCGAGAAAACTACAAACGATTTCATAATACAAACAAGTCAATTTTATTTCTGTTAGCCATTCTTCGAAAAAGCTACTTCTATTTTCTCAAAGTCAAAACCAATCCCAAAACTATCATCCAAACAAAGAAAGTGATTGACTTGGTTCCTTAGAAGCCAAGTCGTCAAACAAAATTTCGCAAATTTTGACTTGAGGCAACTCTTTATTCATTCATGCTTTCGTGTTAAATTTTGATTGACCTTTTTAATTAAAATTAATTTCCTCACCCGCCTAATCTCACAAGTCTGACAAACAAATTTTTTTATGCTCTCAACAATATTCTCAGTTTTTTCAATCAATTAATTTTCTCTCTTTAATAATGGACTCAAATCAAAACGCACTCTTTTTGAGAAAACAAAAGATCTCACAGTCTAAATTGGAGCAACTGAAGCTTGGTGCTAGTTCCTTCAAATTTGATACCAGAGCCAGAAACAAAGTCAAAGAACCAATTTCTCGACGTATTTCGATTGAATGTCAAAAAGTATTTTGGACTCAACCGTCTAACCAAGAAATCTGTTTATCAAACAAGCAACTCAAACACACCACTCATCTCACTGTGAACTTGAGAGAGAATAATCTTTCATATCTGAGTCATCAGCTCAAAAAAATGAAATCTCTAAAATCTCTTGAGCTGATTAGAGATGTCCAAACACAAAGATCCTCACACTATCAACTTCTCAAAATCTTAAAGAGTCTCCACCACTTGAAAAACCTCTCAAATCTAAAAATTACTCCAAAAGTCGCCTCTTTCCAAGACAATTTCACTATCAGAGCATATTATGGACACATCAAAAAAATCAATGGACTAAAAAGTCTTGACCTAGACTTTACAGGATCAGAGAAAGAGAAGGTAGCTCTTCCTGAGTTGTCCAAAGCTTTCAAACAACTCACAAGGCTCCAATCTCTTAAGATCGATCTTGAAGGTGTGTATAGTGATGTCGATTCTTCCCAAAAGCCCTTATTCCTTGATTTTACGTTTCCTAAAAGTCTCACAAACCTCGAGCTCTGCCTAGCCTTCGACCTCTTAGCTCGGAGAGAACAAATCGCTCTGTTCAAAAAATTGGGTGAGTTGAAACTTCTGAACAATCTCTCACTCAAAATTTTTGGTGGAAAAATCAAGCAAGATATCCTTCCGGTTCTCATTTCAAGCCTCGATAATATTCCCTTTCTTTCAAGCATCCATTTAAATCTGGACAGATGTTACATTGAAGGCAACAATAAAAATATTCTCTTGCAATACTTTTTAATCTTCATCAAGCTTCAGTTCTATATTTAAATCTTGCAGATACGATAGAGCCATCAAATATCTTTTCTGACCCATTCAACTTCCAAAACCTCAAATCATTATCAGATCTGACTTTAAAATTGGAAGAAACAGCCTTCTCTCCTCAAGGTCTTGAAACCATTTTTATGACTCTGAGAGAAGTAGATAATCTTCGCTACCTTTGTTTGGATCTGACAAAAATTTCTAAGCTCACGGGCCATTCCCTTGAGATTCTAGCACAAAGTTTAATGTCTCAGCCCTCTTTATCAAAGCTTCTCCTCGCTCTTCCAAGGAGATTTGTAACTGACAAAATCCTGGAGAAACTTAGCTTGTCAATATCAAAGCTCCAACTTCTTACACACCTTCGATTAGACCTCAGTGGGAATGAGGTCACAAATGAAGCTATAAACGGCCTTTTTTCAGCAATAAATAGGATTCCAGGTCTCACAAAGCTAGTGCTCAACTTGTCCAATGCCGTGAATCAGACGACCCTTCCTGAACTGGGACTTAATTTTCCTGATTTTTCAAGCTGGAAAAATCTGACTCTTCTTGAAATAGACCTTTCTAGCTTTATTGCAAATTCAGATACAATTGCAAGCCTATCACAAGCCTTGAGGATCCTTCAAAGACTCACCAATCTCTCTTTGAAGCTCAAAATTCATGAGCAAGTTTCGGACCAAGCTCTCCAAGATTTCATCTCCAGCCTTGGAGCTCTTGCTTTTCTCCGGAATCTCAATCTTGAATTAGGTGGCCCCAGAGATCTCAGAAACCACATAAAAATCCTGGGAGAAACTCTATTAAAATGCAGGCGTCTCGAGTTTTTGAATTTCAACTTTGATTTATCAGCTATCCTAACATCAGTAATTCGGCCTTTCATTCTTGCATTGAAAGTGCTCCCACTGTTGGAGAATATAAAAGTTAATAATAGAGCTCCTGAACGTTATTTATACATACCGAAGATGAAAAGAAACAAACTTGCAAATTATAGTGAAATATAAGTCATTTTATAAAATATGTTTTTCAACTATGTATATTGGTTTCAAGGTGAATTCAACCATATGACCAAATGGAGTTTTTTTCTTTTTGAAAATAAATGATTTTTTCATATTGAAATCAAAACTAAATAATTCCATTATAAATTCTTCCAGCTCATCAATCCAAACTTCTAGGAAGAACGGAGGATTTTGTCCAGTGAGGAAATTCTGGGAGAGGTTGAAGTATTCTAACATACCAAATTAATCTTTAATTAATTCAGAAAATAATCCTTTTATGAACTCATGTTATAAAATTTATTGCAAGATTATCAAACACAAAATTTTATTTAGTTAGTTTCTATCAGAATATATCAACTCAAAGAAAAATATTTTTTCACCACATTCTCCTCACAAATAAATTTCCCCCTTATTTCTTAAAGTTTTTTCAACAGTATATTCACAATCAAGGCATTTTGTTCAAAATAACTTTTATTCAGCAGAGCCTAGAATCTCGCTCTCTAATCACTAATAACAATTTCATCACCATATCATATCTCCAACAAAATCACATCAGCAGTCTTTTTCAAGTACTCTATTTCTATTTCTGATGTGATGTGAAAACTAATTACTCTCTCTAATGGTTTAAATTCATTTTAAGGACACTCTTCGATTATATAAATTATTTAATCGCAAAAAATCACATGGCCCTTCTTCGGCAAATCCCGAAAAAAGTCCTAATCACCTCTGCTATTCCTCTTGGAATCAGTCTTGGTTGCTTTGCTACTCAACAATTATTAAGCCTCCCTATCTCTGGAACCAGCAAAACAATTCAAGACCTCTTGAATTTCGGAGAAAATGACTATCACATTGGAAGTCTCATCATGATCCTCTCCATCCAGCTTCAAGAAACAATCCTTAGCGCATATCACAACATCTTTGAGTTCATCACCATGATGTTCATCCTCGATATCTTGGCTTTTCCCTTCAGAAAATCTGATAAGCAAGCCAAAAACCTTGACGCTTCAGAGAGAAGTGTCGAAGAGGTGATCAAAAACTCCTTGAAAAATAAGACCGCTTCCTTCGCAAAGAATATCATCATCTATATTCTCTGTTTCCTCCTTTGCAACTTAGCTGTGGCTCGTGGACTCCCACTCCTTCAGGATCCCAAGACTTCACAACTGCAAGGATTACCTTTATCTTCACCTTTCGAAGAGAGCAGCTCATTCTCACTCGATCTCGAAGAAGATCATCTCCCACGAAACTCCAGAATGTTACTTCCTATCACGTCAACGCCACTCCAGATCACAACTACGCTTCGCATGAGATCCTTATACACAGTGCTCTCCAGAGATAGTCAAACTCTCTATGTGAACACTGGAAACACTTTACAAATCGTTAATGTGACAAATCCTTCTAAGCCTGTTCTTCTTGGATCTGTCAGATACTTTTACCCTCAATTTGGCTCTTTATGCCTAACTCATGATGGAAATACTCTCATTATTGCTGGGAAACAAAATGTCGACATCATTGATGTCTCTGATCCTGAATCTCCCTTCTATATCAGCGCGTACAACATCCGCGATAGCACAAGTTTAGATGCTCTTCCTTCTGTTGCAATCTCTTATGATGATAAAACTGTTTATCTTACCAGTCTTTATGGCTTCAGGATCTTTAATATCTCCGACACTTCCTCCCCCGAAGTCATCTATTCCAATGATGACACCGCAAGCTTGTTAGCTTTATCTCCTGATTACAACAAGCTGATCCTTACAAACGAAAAAGAAGTCAAAATCTATGACGTCCTCACTCCTACTAAACCAGACTTAATTTCTTCCATCACTCTCGATGGTGAAATTACCTCAGTCTTATTCTCTTCAGATAGCAAATCCGCATATTTCTGCACTGTTACTCAAAAGATCTCCGTCCAACTCCTCGACCTCTCCGCTCCCGCTAAGCCTTCCATTAAATCCTCGCAGTCTTTAATGGATAAATCAGACTGTGGCGATCCTTTCCTGAGTCCCACTCCTGAAGGCGAGCTCATCTATCTCTCTTACTGCCGCACAATCCAACCTATTGAGGTCTCAACCCTTAAATCCTTCCCTCTGGAACTCGACAAAAGATATGGCCTCATCGTTTCTATTGTTGTCCCCAAGTCCAGCAAATTCGCCTTTATTGGATGTGCTAACCAATTGGTTATTGCTCGGCTTTATATCAACCTTGAAAATTCGCAATCCTTCGCTCTTGAACAAAAAGTCATTGCTGAAGTTGAAGACACTGAACCTTCAAGCCCTCTTACCCTTTCCCAAGACTCCAAAACTGCCTTCATTCTCGGAGATCAACTCTTCAACCCTTCACTTTATATCTATGATATTTCTGACCCACAAAACGCTGAAATGCTCAGCCAAACTTCAGTCAAATCTCATCCTAATTCCAAGACTTATAATGAAGTTATTCCAAGCCCATCATCATCAGGTCTCGTTTATATGGACAGAAAGGATGGTATTGAGGTTATGGACGTCTCAGATCTCTCAAGTCCTAAACATAAAGCCTTCATTGAAAGTGCTGAGACTCAATGCTTTGCCGTTTCTTCTGATGAAAAATCCCTCTTTGTTGTCGGAAAATCTGCCACATACAAATTAGAATTACGTGTGATTGACATTTCCACCTCTCAGGTTCTTGCGACCTTAGCATTACCTGAAACTACCGCCCCCAAAGTGACTCCCAAGCTTAAACTCTCGATGAATAGTCGAGCATTGTTCTACTACAATGAAGATCTTCATATTATTGATGTTTCTGATCTCTCCAAGCCATCATCTGTTGCCAAAGTCCCCCTAGGAACTCAGCTCAAAGGCTCAAATATCGCTCTTACTCCAGATGAAAAGGCCATTTTAGTCGGAGTCTGCACCAAAGAAAAGGAAAGCATTGAGGTTATCAGTATAGCCAATATCATGGCCCCAGCAAAAATCGGCTCAGTTAATCTTGCCTTCAAGCCTGCCTTTAAAACTTATATTGAAATCACAGCTTCAGGAAAAACTGCTTTTATCAACTCTGAAGAGGGCGTCTTTGTCGTTGATATTCAATCTCTAAGCACTCCTATTATTGTCGGCCAAATCAACCAAGATATCACAGCAAGTGCATTGAAGCTTTCCGAAGATCAAAATACCTTGTTTGCTGTTACTCCTTATGGTTTCTCAATCCTGAATCTTCAATCTAAATATGGATTGTTCACTGAAAATCTCAACTATGGACTTGGTGGAACTTACACTAATAATCTCAAAGTCATTATGCTCAACAGCCAAGGCAAATACAATCTTATTGAACAGAATTACAAGTTCACCACACTCAGTTTATATAATATTGAGGTCTTGGCTGCAGCCATTGAAGCTGAAAAAGCTTATTCTCCTCTTCCTAATTGGATGACTTTTGATAAAGAAAAAGGAATTTTGAAAGTTGAGCCCACTTCCCAGCAAGATATCAACACTTATAACATCTACACTCGAGTCTCAACTTACATCTCCAAGGACGATTTCAAAACAATATCGGGTTTTAACAACGCCACTGACGCTCAAGAACTTCTTGTTTCTTTAATCACACTTGGTTACATGGACACAGAAGGTTACATTACTTCCAACTTTGACCCTTCACAAGCTCTTGTTCTCCACCCAAAATACACGGAAGTTGAAAAATCTATTCGTAACGTTCTATCCCAACACATCATTGAAATGATGACCCAAATTTACGTTCTTCCCACCTTGAAGTTAGAAGCTACCAATTTCTTTGAAGTCTCTACTCTTGCTTCACATGCTGTCAGCGTTGCCATCAGGCTTAACAACAAGGCTGAAGGTCAATTCCTAACAAGAACATATCCAGCTGTACAATCCCATATCACAAACAACAACACTCTTTTGATCCTCAATGGCGACCTCACCTCTATAAATGAAGCTCTCCACGCTGTCACAATCGACTTGAAAGATACCAATGGAGCCTGTTCAGGTTTTATCTTCATCTCTGATGGTCTTAACCCCTCCATCTCCCAAACCTTCTCTGATATCTCCCAATATTTTGTCCACAATCTTGAGCCCTTTTATGACAAAAATCTCGATCTTCAAAGCCAACTCGACGATTCTCCCATTTACACAAGCCAAAACTTCATTATTCAAATCGCTCCTGGAACTTTTACCAACGCAAATGGTTTACCTCTTACATGGTCATTAAAAATGGCGAACCCCAAAGCTGAATTCCCCTCCTGGCTCCTTAAAAGAGACTGGAACCTTGTCGGAACTCCACCAAATAAACTCTCTCCTCTCAAAATTGACCTTATTATGATCATCAAAAATGAGTACAAGGCGATCGAAGTCCCCTTCACTCTGAATATCAGAATCTCTGCTATGTATTTCTTGACCTTAATGGGCGTCTATGGTGGCTATTTGGCCACTATTGTTGGCCTTTGGGCCACCTCTAATAAGATTTATAATGTCATTTGGAAAAAGAAATATAGATATCCCAAGAATTTCAAGGTGTTTGTTGGCGAAGAAATTAATGATCAAATTATTCCTCCTATTTCTTTTATTGCTGATCAAATATTGGAAAGCAAGTTTATTATTAGCCGCCTTATCAAGCAAGTCAATGAACGAAATGGAATAAATCCTCTTAATGAAGTTTTATGGGTCGAAAAATTCATTGATTCTCAAACTCAACAAATCAATTCACAGTTGCTCTTGAATACTGTGGAAGATGTTGTCAGAACAATGTCTGTTGCCGATCGTATTCGAGTCAAACGATTTAATTCTGCCGATGACTTCCAACGCGATCTCATCTTCCAACTTATCCTCAACAGAGCTATTCATGCACAATTAGACCTTGAAGGAGAAAAAGAAACCAAACAAGCCTACGAACAAATTAAATCTAAATGGGTTAATTTTATCAGCCATAATAGAAATTCTCAACTCGTACTTAAGCATGAAGGCCTCGAAAAAGAACTTTCCAGAGCAGGAATCTGTATCAATGGCAAAGCCTATGATTCAATTGACACCACCCAAGATCAAGAATCAGAACGACTTCATTCTCCAGCGAAAAATAGAAGCTTTGAAAAAGAATTATTAGGCTCAAGTTCAGTCGTTCAGATTAAGCAGAGACTTACAGTGAATGCTGATTTGTTGGAAAAGGCATTAGTAGCTTATGCATCAAAATATCACCATATCGATGCAAAGCCTTTTGATGTGGATATTCAATCCTTGCAGAAATTGACTTCAAGCTCTCCAAGACTCGAAATTATTTATCAGTTTTTAAAGATGGATTTGAAGTCTTTGGCTTTTATTAATAAAAGAGAAGTTGGAGGTGGAATTAAATATCGTATCAAGAATGACACTCTGCATTTTTACGGAACAGCAAATAATGATATCAGAGATCAAACTCTCGTTGTGCAAATTATGAATGCCAAGAGAAGAATTCTCAGAGAGTTGTGGATTCACGGTATGGAAGAAGGTGAAAGAAAAAGCCTTCTGACTCAAGTCAATGAAGAACTTTAATTACTTAATTAATATTTATCAATTGGTGAAATAAGAGTTATTTTTTATTTATTTATCAAATGATTTATCTCTTTAAAAAATGGTCCACTTTACGAACTAACGATGATAAAACTTTTTTTAGTGAAAAGATAAAAGTCCTTTCAAAAAATTTTTTCGGAATAAACTTTTCCGCAATGAAAAAGATGAGAGTCAATTTTTAATTATTTCATCTTGAACATTTTTCTCATACATAACATTTTCAATATCTCAATTAAACAAACGACAAGTATAACAATTCATTATTAATTTTCATAATCATATTAAACAATAATCAAAACAATTAATGTGACAAAAACAACAAGCCATGAACGAGCCCAAATTCTTTCTGCCCCCTTAGTTTTAACAAACGTTGTGTACGTATAAGTGGTCCTGTTTTGAGCACCAGGATCATCATTTTGACCGAACCAATGCAAAATATAATCATCGTTAACATTCAATCCATCAAACAAAATTTGCAATGGGTTTGTTCCGTCATAATATCTCATGGCCACATAGTTCTGATCATCCAATCTTCTGTTCAAATAAAACTTAAAATCTCCTTTATTAGGAACAAACAAATTAGCAAAGGAAGAGAAATGAGTCGCTTTCCTCAAAGCGTAAACCCACACAAAACCAGGCTGATTTAACCTGATATCTGCCAACATAATCGAAGAATTTGTGCTTGTCACTGTAAACTTCGACACTGTTGCACTGCTAGCGTCCCAGAACTCCACATCCGTGCTTGTAAGCAAAGCAGAGGTGGGACTTCCGACAAGGTTGGGAGTTGAGAAGTTCCAAGTGCTCATTAATGCCACAAGGTCAGTCTCAAATGTGCTATTCACAACAGAATTCACCACATTTATTGTAGTATCATCATACTCGAGGAATCCCATTGGATAAACGTAGAAATTGTAAGTATAGCTTGAGGACCCACGGAGTTGGTAGATTCTATTTTGTGAGGATATGACATTGTCTTCATCTGTTGGGTTCATTGTTCTGTCGTCATTACACGAATATCCAAGGAAATCTTTCACACTAAAAAAATTATATGAGAAAATCAAATCAGTCTTACTTTTCGTAAGGAAGCCTATGACGAACCATGATGAAGCAAGTAATTTCATTGATTTGTCGATTTTCAAGCACTTGATCAAAGGTCACGGAGATTGCAGCTCTGCTTCCTGAATTTGCAGGAGTAGTAAATGAGTACTCATATTGGTCGCTTGAAGTACCTTCCAAATTCACAGCCCAAACCTTCAAAGTATAAGCCACATTACTTCTCAATCCAGTCACAGTAAATGTGTCTGTCACTCCAGTTGTTTCATATAACCAAACCCCAAAGAATTGATCTCTTCTTTGGAACTCATCATTCACATACAAAGTTCCTACTCTCACCATCTCTTTTACATAAGCAAGGTCATCCGTATCATCAACGTTCACTGAAGTTTGCCAATAATTTGTTGGGTATCCATAATTACCCACTATTTCATAATACATCTGAGTAATCTGATCGCATGAAGCTGTCACTTGGAATCCTGTTTCTGTCAAACTTGTTGTATCAAAGTTCACAGTAAGGGTGGGCAAAGTTGTTGGAAGCTGAACTAAAGCAACTGTGATTGGAGTCGAATCAATAGCATACAAATCTTTGTCAGGTCCGTCCAAATAGAACGAGATAGTGGTAGTTGAAACATCAGGAGTACCACCACCCATATGTACCAAAGTAAACGATCCAGAAGGTTCATCAGAAGTCAAAGTAATCTCAGTATAAGCTTCAAATTGGATTTCCATATCACTTGTAGGAGGAATATAGGCCACGATAGTCAACGAAGTTGGAGGTTTAAACTCGCTCAAATCAAAGGTAATAGGGAACGAATAACCGTTCTCAGCCAGGGACAATGTGTTATCAGTAAATGTTGGGAGCTTAATCGTGTTTCTTGTGGCGATAATCTGGATCAAAAGAGGAGGAATTTGACTGTAATAATTGGTGGGAAGGAGTGTTGCGGGATCAATTTCGACCTTATCAAACTTGAGAGCATAATAACCAGGAGCAGCGCTTGTAGGAAGGGTCAATGAGAATTGATAATCATACAACCCACAGGTAGCATTCAGAGAAGTAGGAGTACTTGTGAATGAAATCTCATTAAAGCTTGAGGAGGTGTAAGAGACTGATCTGTCAAATCTCACGTTCTCAGCAATAGACATCTCAAATTGTAATGTTGGCAGGCCGGAATACACTTGGAAAGGAGCATTATAGGACATTGCAGTCTTAGTACCATCACTGTTAATCTGAGAGAATTTGAGGTTATTCTTTGCTGGATCATAGTAATAACCAGTTGGCCCCGGAATATTAATTATTGGTCTGATACCTTGATAACCTAGCACAAATGTGTTGGACCCAGTGATGGACAGCACAACTAATGGCTGACTGTAAATTTCCAAGAAGGGATTCGGAATGTTCTTCAGGACCAGAGTATAAGTCGTTGCTTCGCTTATACTCACCGTCAAAGGAATCTCAATTCTGAACAGCTTGAATTTCACAGAAGAATCCATCAATGTTGCTCCGCCTTGTGAAAGAGTAAAGTCCAAAGTCACATTATGATAAACCAAGCCATACAAATTAGGGAAATCCAAAACAAGTGATCTACTGGTCAAACTACCAGCACCAGTGCTGTCAATATTGAATTGGATGGTAACATCAGGGTCATCAATAGAGAACGCGGTTCCCAAGGCAACCTGAGGAACATGAATAGGATCCAAAGAGCTTGAGGTGTCAGGAATTGTATCAGCAAGTTCTTGATAGCCAAGAGGAGTGTACAAATCATCCTTTGTGGAGATTTGCAATGAAATATTGTAGGCTTTCGTCAAGTAAGGTTGTCTCAGACCAAGGATGAAAACACGGAAAACCTGGTTAGCAGCTTGTGGAAGGGGGAGATCAGTGATTGTAATTTCTTGGAAATTGGAGAGATAACAATGAGACTCAAGATTATCAATAACGCATAGCAAAGGTTCAGTGATATCAGCTGCGGAATAGCCACTAGGGAAACGGAAAATAAGCGCGTTATCTTTGGTCAAAGCAATCTTGAGGTTGAGAGTAAAGATAAATTCAGGGAACATGGTGATATAATTGTAGCGCTTTTCCAAGATAAATGTGTTGAAGATTGGTGGGTTAGTAAATGTTGAAGGATAAGTGAAGCTATTGGTCGAATTCAACATGTAATTGCCCTCCAAATCCAACTGATAGAATGACAACGTCGAAGGTGTGATGGGATTCTTCACTGAAGCGAGACGAATAGTGAAAGTCTTGGGTGTCAACAGGTCATAGTAAGGTCTCAAAGCCACAAATGGAGGGTCAACTTTGCAGTATTGGAATGTGAATGTTGAGGCAAGGCCATCATCAACCACATCACAATAGAAATTCTCATCCAAAGCATCAGAAACAGTCCAGAATTTTATGCGAAGTTCATCAAATCTTGTCAAAGGCTTTATGGTGGAAGTGGTCACTGTGACAAGAATTTGGGATCTAGTATTCTGAGCATTGGACAAAAAGGTTGCATCACCGATCGAGATATCAGAAGAGCGGACTTGTGTCAAGAAATACACAGGAACAACATAAGAAATGTCGGCCACTGTGGTATCAATCATGAAATACTGAGAGGTATAAGTGCTGACATCATAAGATTGAGACGAGACCTGAATATAGCTGGTAATGTTTATCTCATAAAGCTTCAAGAAATACACATTAGAGGTCCAAGCAGCAGAGTTAGTGATCACGAAGGTCAACACATATTCTGAAGAACTTTGGTAACAATTTCCAGGAAGTAAGGTAGTCTCAAGATCAGGCACAGTATCTTGA
>Ga0182738_1005345_pt1 | contig 13770 bp, 11 predicted proteins | sample eDN5th30CBELigMG_FD_128876 | JGI IMG/M metagenome (GOLD analysis project Ga0182738, IMG submission 128876) | Enriched Miracle-Growth compost microbial communities from Emeryville, California, USA - eDNA 5th pass 30_C BE-Lig MG (version 2)... ...
CCGAACAGCCCGGCTCACGCCTGACGTGGCACGACGTGAGCGAATGCCACCTTGCGATGAGGCGCTAGCCGCCCAGCCTGGGCAGTATCTCGATGGCATCAGCCGGGGGGGATTCCGGCAGGGTCTGCAGCCATGCCGTGATGTCTGCCACGTCCTGATCGCTCAGAACGCTCTGTGCGTACGGAGGCATGACTCCACCCGGGTTCCGGATGTAGGCGGCGATCACCTTGGCCGGGAGAGGATTGGGTCCCAGTTTCGGCCCCACCCCACCGTGCGCGGCAAGCCCGTGACACTGATAGCAACCGACGTCGCGATACAGTTTCGCGCCGCGTTCGGGGTTCAGCGCGGCGGGCTGGGTTCCCGAACTCTGCCCATTGACTGCGCTGGCAGCAATCATCGCGCCCACGATCGCAAATCCGTATTTCCACTGGAATTTCATAGCGCTCACCTAGGCTGACAGACAACGTCGAGAAGCGCCGGTTCCCCGCGTTTCACAACGGCGATGGCCTCTCGGAGCGCGGGTGCAAGGTCGGCGGGATTGTCAATCGGCCCGGCGCTCCACACCCCGATCGACTTGGCCAATCCTGCGAAGCTGATTGCCGGCTCGTCGAACTTGTTGCCGATATGCGCGCGGTCGATGCCGCGAGAACGCTGGGAAGCCATACGCTGGATGTGCATGACTTCCTGGTGATACCCGCCGTTATTGTGAACGATGGTGAGGAGCGGAATGCCGTGATGCGCGGCGGTCCACATCGCGGTAGGGCAATAAAGGAAGTCCCCATCCCCCTCGATATTGATCACGAGACGCCCATGCTCGCGGTGAGCCAGCGCCCCGCCAACCGCCGCGGGTCCGCCATAACCGACCCCCTGCCCGCCATTATCACCATTATGGTGCTGGTACTTGGTCATGTCCCAAAGACGATGCGGCCATGCTCCCTGGAACCCATTGTCCGACACCAGCGCCCAATCCTCGTCTTTGATCTGATCCCAGACCTCCGAAAACAGGCGGGCGACGGAAATCGGGCTCGCATTCCAGCCAAGGGCCGCGGCCTGCCGATCCTGCTCAAAAACGGCGCGGCGGCTTTCGGCGAGCTTTGCGCCACGAGCACGTCGGGCAGAGGCCCGCGAGGAAGGCAGCGCCTTGCGCACTTCCTCGATCAGCAAGGGCAACGAGGCCTGCCCGTCCGCAACGACCTGGATATCCGTGGGCTGGTAACGCTGGAAATCCTGGTGGTTTGACCGTACGTGCATCTCGTTGGTGGAAATGCTCAGTATCTTGGCGTTGGGCGAGACAATCTGCCGCGTCGGCAGGCTCGGGATATCCGGGATGGTGTAAAGCGATCCCCAGAGATCCCAGACCTCGAGTCCCAGGATGACATCGGCCTCTCCGATGAACTTCCTCGCTGAATCCGACTGGTTCAAGGGATGGCGCGACGGCATATTCATGCGCCCGCGACGGTCGACCACCGCCACCTGAAGCAGTTCTGCCAGTTCAACCAGCAAGTCCATGCCCTGCTGGTTACGAGCCAGCATGTCCGCAATCAGCACGGGCGATTCAGCATTGGCCAGCAGCTTGGCAATTTCCCGCAAGGCGCCGCTGTCCGCTACCGGAATGGTCGGCTTGTTCAGGCCCGGAATTTTGGGCTCTTTGCCTTCGATCTCCATTTCCTGGAGATGGGCATCAGCGGTGATAAGTACGGGCGCGCAAGGCGGCGTAGTTGAAAGCCCATAAGCGCGCATTGCGGATTCAGCGAAGTGCGTCAGCGACAGGGGTTGATCGTCCCACTTCGTGAAGCTGCGAAGCACCTCACCCACGTTTTGTGAGGAGTGGTTCCAGGACGTTCGCCCCCTCCTCTGGCTCGGGTCCAGATGGGCGCCAGAAATCATGTAAATTGGCACCCGGTCGCACCAGGCGTTGTAAACCGCCATCGCACCGTGCGTGATGCCGACCACGCCATGCAGCATCACCGCCATCGGCTTGCCGGATGCCTTGGCGTAACCATGACTGATCCCGACAGCGATCTCTTCGTGAAGGCACGTAAGGAGTTCCGGCTTCTTGTTGCCGCCGTAATTGATGATCGCTTCGTGCAAGCCGCGGAACGTCGATCCGGGATTGGCGGCGATGTAATCGAAGTTCATCGCCTTGAGGACGTCGACCATGAAGTCCGCGCCGCTGCGGCCGACTTGCGTAGACGCCCGCGGTGGGGTCTGCGTTTCGGCAGCAACTTCGACGGCTGATGGCGGCAGAGCAGCTGGCGAGGCTTTCGTCGCTTCGGTCTGCGCCGAAGCCGATTTGGTCGCCACCGTCCCAATAGAAGCCGCCGTCGCACCGGCGACACCGGAAGAGATAAGGTTCCTACGGCTTATCTTCATGACAAGTTTTGTCCCCTCCAGCCGACCGTCGAGCCCCTCAATGACCAGCTTATAATGTCTTATTCATATGTCAATTTGGGCGATCAGCGGATGTAGCCCTTTTCCCTGTAGTAGCGCTCAGCTGCGGGATGCAGCGGCACGCCGAGCGTCTGCGACACTGTGGCGGGGTCATAGGAGAACGCGAGGTGGCTCCAGATGAAGGCGTTGCGATTTTCGTCCAGCGCCCTCGCCAACGTGTAGGCGAACTCGTCCGGCATCGCGTCGCGCCCGTAGATGACTTGCCCGGTGCGCACCACTGTAGGGATCGGCCGATCAACGCCCTTGAGGTAACCCACAGGTACAGTGCCCGGGAGGTATTCCGTGAACTCTTCCGTGAGCGACTTCAGCAACGATGCCGGAAGCTCCAGGAAGCGCAGGTTTTTCTTCTGCGTCGCCTCGTACCAGACGTCTGATTCCGGGGAGTTGCCGAGATATCCGCGGAAGATAATGACGTCGAAATCGTCGCTGCTTTCGCGGCCCACGAGCTCGCCGCCCCAAGACTTGAGCGTCTCTTCGTCCAGTCCGTAGTGCTGGAGCACTCGCGGAGAGAGTTCGCGCCCGTCCGCCAGTATCCGGACCGGCAGTTTCCGCTCTCTGATCTGCGCCAGATCGGTCACCAACAGGTCGCGACGAACCGCCACCATCAGGTACTGAGGATGTTCCAGTCTGGCGATAGCTCGCAGGTTCTTGTACGGTCCGTCCCGTTCGTAGGGGGGGCGTCCGTGAAAGGCATTCGCCAGCGTAGAGATGCTCGTGACGCCCAGGTCGACCGGGGCATCGGGTGACTCCGGCAGCCGCTCGTTGCGGGGACGCTCCCAACGATCCGGCGGTGGACGGCGGGCCTCGGAAACAATTCGAACACTGTTCTCGGCCGAGCACGTGTAGCACTGCCGAATATTCCAATCGTAGCGCTCCATCGTGGTTCGTACGATCGTGGCAATCGCTCCCCACGGGCATGTCGGGCATGCGCCACCAATCACCGGGTTTCTATTCTCGAAGCCGGGCTGCTCCGAAATTTGAGGTACCTGCTGTGCTTCGACCGGTTCGGCTTTAAGCGACAGTAAGCCGGCGCAGATCGCCGCAAGGACAATCCAGCTCCAGAGCCGCCGCTTTAACAACAGTGAGCTCCGCATCTTGAACTCCCAGCCCGGTGGTCCCGCGCAGCACGTGGGTCTGCGCAGGACCGGGGGTTAGACGCCGATGTCTCCAGCTTAGAACTTCTGGCTGATGCCGATCGTGAAGTTCCGCCCGATTACGTCGTAGGTCACCTGGTCGGTCGCGCCGGCCGAGGTTCCCAGCTGATAGGGCTGCTTGTTGAAGAGGTTGCTCACGATAAAGCTGAGCCGAGTGTTCTCCAAGACGTCCCAACGGGCCGACCAATCGAAGTAATGGTAATCGCCCACGCCCGGTGCGGTGGAGTTCGGATTCGCCACCTTGGACTCATCTTCCACGCCCTGTGCGAAACGCCAGCGGAACGTAGTCTCGAACGGCCCCTGTTGATAGGACAGGCTCGTGAGTGCCTTGATCTTCGGGTAGATGATCGGGCGCCCACCAAAGCCTGCGAACTGAAGCGTCGGGGTTCCCGGCAGCGCCTGAATTGCGAACTTGTCGAGGTAGGTCCCGACGGAGTGAAGCGACAGGATGCCCGACCCGAGGCCAAACGCATCCAACGGCAGGCGCCAATCCAGCTGCACGTCGACACCACGCGTCTGCATCTCACCCAGGTTAAGGATGCGGGATGAGATACGCCGGATGAGACCCGTGTCGGGGTCACGCGGGAAGAACGTGCAGTTAACGTTGTTGGGATCGTATTCCGGATTGCTCCGGGCCGCGTCGATGTTGAAACAGCGAGCGAAGGCCGCATCAAGCGGAAGCTCGCCGATCGCTTCGGTGATCTTGATGTCGAAGTAGTCGACAGAGAGGCGCAGGCCCGACAGGACTGGCGAGGAGAAGGGCGATTCGAGAATGATCCCCGCCGTGATGCTCTTCGCTTTTTCGTTGCGCAGGTCGGGGTTGCCCGAAGCTGAGCCGTAAAGGGTCTGGCGGTCAAGCGTATAGGCGTCGACGGCGGCCGCCGGCACGCCTAATCCGATACAGAAGTTGCGATAGATCGCCTCGTTAGCGCCCATGCGGAAGCTCGAACGGACGTCACAAGGGTCGCCTTGGGTCGACGACGCTGAAGGTGTGCCGAGATTGAGCGACACTGCAAATTCCGACGCGAACAGGTCTTCCAGCGTCGGCGCCCGGATGGAACGCGAATAACCGCCGCGCAGGGTCACAAAATCGACCGGCTGCCAGTTCACGCTTGCCGTGTACGAGGACACGCCAGGGGCATTTTCGTAGTCCGAATAGCGATAGCCGAGGGTCGTCTCCAGCTTGTGGAAGAACGGCACGTCCGAGAGGATCGGCACCAGCAGCTCCGCAAAGCCTTCTACGACCGAACGCGAGCCACTGGAGGACGGCGCAACCGTCGAACCCGGAATTTCACCGGCCACTGCCTGGTCATCATTCAGCTCGCTATAGGCCTCCCGACGCCAGTTGGTGCCGAGAGCAAACTGCACATCACCGCCAGGCGCCTTGAACAGCGAACCGCTGATCGTTGCTTCTGCGTTGGTTTGTTCGATACCCAGGAACCAGTGCGGCTCCGCTGCAATGTAGTCGATACACTCGGACGAAACTTCGCTGTGCGGCCCGAACAGGTCGAGCCCGCCATCGCAGATCGACGCACCGCCGTCGGGCGCATCGAGAAGCTGCTGGAGGCGACGAACGTTGAACACGCCCTTCTGATAGGTCGCTTCCGTGGTCTTCCCATGCGAGCCGTAGGCGTTCCACACCCAGTCTCCAATACCGAGAGGGCCCTGAAGCCCAGTCACAATCTGGTAGCTGGTCGTGTCCGCGCCACTGATCTGATTCCCCAATTGCTCAAACCCGTAGGTAACCGGGAAGGCCGCATTCGGATTATTTCGCGACGCCAGCAGGGTGCGAAGATCGGCCGGAATGAACGGGTTGGTGACAGGGATGGTATTAGAGGTGCCCGCCGTGCCGATCGTCTGTGGCGGCACTTCATTGAGCGTCTCGAAGGTAGAGAACATCGCTTGGCCGAACCATTCGATGTTGTCCGTAATGTCATAGGTTACCCGACCAAAGGCACTGAAGCGCTCCAGCGGGCTAATCAGGTCATACAGGTAACCTTGGTTGTTGATGATTCGGTTGCCATCCAGCCTGACAATCTCATCGAACTGGCCACGGAAATTGATGATCTCACGACCCGACCCAGGGTTGGGCGTGAAGAGGGTCAAATCGTCATTCACACCAATCGGAACATTGTTCCTGACTGAGCCGGGGTTCGCGCCGTACTGACCGAAAACAGAGTCGACCGCGCCTTGGGAAGGCGGATTGCCCCCCAGATTGGCGATCATGTACTTGATGCGCGCATTCGTGGTAGAAATGCGGAAGAACTCGCGCTGACTTCTCTTGAGCTGGTTGCGGTCCATATACGAAAGGACCAGCATCGCATTGCCGCGGCCATCAGCAAAGTTATCGCCACCAACGAGGGTAAGGTCCTTGTAGCCCCCCCCGCCATCTTCGGTGAAGTTGTACTTGGCCTCGGCCATAAGGCCGGAATAGTTGTCCATCAGGCGGAAGTTGACGACACCTGCCATGGCGTCCGAACCATAAGCGGCCGACGCACCACCCGTGATCACTTCGACCGATTGGATGATCGCGCTAGGGATAGTAGTGATATCGACTGCGCCGCCCGGCGTTGCCGGCTGGATCCTACGGCCATCGAGCAGAACTAGCGACCGCGCCTCACCCAGTCCGCGCAGGTTAAGGCTGGAGCGACCAGTCCTGTTCTGGACGTCAGTGGAGCCGGTTCCCGTCATCATCTGCGGAAGCATGTTGAGGCCGAACTCGATGGTCCCCTGCCCAGCCTGCTCGATCGTCCCGGCATCAACCGTGACGATCGGCGAGACCGCCGAATAGTCACGACGCGCAATACGCGAACCGGTTACCAAGATGGTTTCCGCAGCGGCCTCTCCAACCACTTCACCGCCATCCGTGTCTTGGGCGTAGGCTACACCAGAAAAACCGCAGGACAATGCCAGTAGCGAACTAGCGCACAGCGAAAGGTTGAGTACCCTGCCCTTCTTCATGATATCCTCCCAATGCCGCTCAAAGGGCGGCTCGTTATCCCGATCATCGGATCGCATAATGATAGGGCATTCGTCAAGTGCCATATCAATGAGGCATTTGAGACAATTTTGGTTATTGAACGGGCGATTCGAGGGGGTACCACGGGATAGAATCCTTAACATATTGTATACAAACGCATTTGAGCCCCCGTGGAGTGAGTACGGAACCGCCTAAACAGTTCCGTCTTCGCCTCACGCAGCTACCTGCGAGCAACCTTGCTGCAGATCGGCTTTTCTCCACGAATCAGCGGGGCATCCGGCGCCCCATGCGCTTGCTCCCGTGGACCAAATCACATACTGATAGGGCATTTCTGCAATTAGCCTCGCCTCCGAGAAGAGGCAGGACCACGGGGAGAGAGCCAAGTGCACGTGATTTCACATCATTTCGGCGAAGAGTGGCTCTCGAAAGGTCAGGCCCCCGCGTGCATCAAGACCCGTGGCGGAACAACGTGGACGAGCGGCATTCCGGGCATCGACTTCGCCACTGGAAGGGTGTCCGCCGATCCCGCTGATCAAATGCGGGCAGCCTTCGACAACTGCGCCCTCCTCCTGCGTGAGGCTGGATGTCCTCTCAACTCGGTAGCACTGATCGACGTCACCATTTCGAGCCGCGAACTGCGCAGCCATATCGATGGGCCATGGCTCGACCTGTTTCCGGACAGTACAAACCGTCCCGCTCGCAAGACAAACCAGCGCCTCCTGCCTGAGGGCGTGTTTGCCCAGGTCCAGGCAATCTGCATCGAGGGCGAACGACAAAGCGTTGAGATCGAAGGGCTGAGGCACCGAGCACCGATCCCGATGGGCGCCTGCGCCGGGCCATACGTGTTTTCCTCGGTTATCGGAGGTGAGGATCCGGCGAGCGGGGACCTACCGACCGACCCAACTGATCAGATCGAACAGGCTTTCACCAACTGTGCACGCCTTATGCGGGCAGCTGGGGGCGATGAAACCGGCATCAACCACATGTGGGTTTTCATCGCGGACTACGGCCTGTCCGACGCAGTGCTCGACGCGTACCTGCGCATGTTCCCCGACGACAGCAAACCCGCGCGAAAGATCCTGCCATATGCGCTTCCTGAAGGCTGCGTTATCCAGATTCAGATGAGCGGGAGCATCGAGGGGCGAACGGCGAACTACGAAGTCCCTCTTTTTGCGCATCACGATCCCATTCCTCTGGCGTCACGCGCAGGGCAATTGTTTCAGTCCTCAGGCATACATGGGCAGGTCCCCGGGACGCTGTCCCCCGACCCGGGTGGCGCGCTTCGTCAAACCGAGCTTTCGCTCGAGACGGTGGGCCGCCTGATGGAGCGTGCAGGAGGGCAGCTGGACGACATTACCGGGCTAACGGTGCTGGTCGATAACCTCTCCGACGCCGCCCCCATCTATGGCACGATTGGCGAACGCTTGGGCCGCTCGGCTCCACCCGTCAACTTCGCGCAAGCTGCCTTGCCGCCGGACATGCTCATGCAGTTTCACGTAACGGGTTGGCTTCCCGAATAGCTAGCGCCGCCAAAGGGCGGATGCGAACTTCATTCGGCGCATCCGATGCACGACGCTGCGCAGTGCCAGCAGCAGCAAGCTGGCGAACGTCAGCGCGATAACGACCCACGCGCTGGTGGGTACAGGCTGGCCCAACTGTGCGCGCAAGCTGGCGAACAGGGCATTCGCGGCTCTCAAGTCCGGCTGGCCCACCTCGTACCCGTAGAGGCCATAGTCCTCCATGCGGTCATACTCCGGTATCGTGGCAAGGTGCCGCGGATCCGGCTCGACATCCTTCCTCATGCTGGAGGCGCCGGTCCGGTGGTACCTGGCCCACTCCCGGACGTAGACTTCCTGCCCCTGCCGGCTGAGGAGCCAGTTGAGCCAAAGCCTTGCCGCCGCGGGATGAGGGGGATTCCTGAGTATCCCCACGCCTCTGCTCAGGATGGACTGGCCAAAGGGCAACGGAACCACTGACTTGCAGCCGCCCAAAACCCGGCATTCGAGCAGCGTGTCAGAGCTGCCGCCAAGCACGATCGCATACTCGCCACGCACGGTGGCATCCGTGATCTGTCGTGCGTTCGCGTACATTGCCGGGCGCTGCTCCAGTAGCAACCGCTTGATGAACTCGGGCCCCTGACTTCGATACAGGCTTGCAAGGAGATAGGAGGCGCCCGTCTTGCCGCCTCCCAAGTCGCGCACCGCGATATGTCCACGCAACCCAGGATCGAGGAGATCTCGCTCGCCCCTGATCTTCAGGCCCGGCACCACCGAGGGATTGAAGAAGACATTCGATTCCACGCTGGAAGAATTCACGAAGACGTATGGACCGTCCGCAGACGTGAACATGTAGTCCGGCGCTCGCCAGGTCGACCGGTCGAGAATTTCGGGTATCTCGATAAACGTCGTAAGCGGCTCGAACCCTCCGGTCGGCGCGACCATCACGGTCATCGCCGTCGTAGCTGCCCACCAGCTGTCCCAGAGGAAAAGCCCCGCCCGCTGCTCGCTCACAATGCGCGGCCCCATGGTCGACGGGTTCTGGACCGTCACCTGCACTTTTACCTGCGGATAGAGCCGCTGGAATGCCCGGACGGTGGCCTCGTGGCCGTCCATGCCGTGGACGACCAGCGACAGCGTATCGCCCGCCGCTTCCTTCGCCAGCCGTCCGAGGATGATGTCTTCCCGCGAGCCACCCCGTGCCTCTGCGCCCTGCCCGTATGTCGCCAGAAGGGCGAGGAGACTGGCGACGATCAGGCGCAAGAAGCCGGGCATCACTCGGTCCTGGCGAGCCCGATGCGGTCGGAAACCATGCGGGCCAGCAATGCCGAAACGACAGTCAGGACCATGATCGTGAAGCCGACCACCGCCGCGCTCTCCATTTCGCCTGATGTGACGAGGTTAAGCTGGAGTATCGACAGGGGCTGAAGCGATCCCACGCCCAGGATCGCGAGGATCGCAACGGCGGAGTTCGCCGAGGCGAAAACTTCCAGTCCCACCACGACGACGGCAGGCGCAATCAGCGGCAGCACGATCCTGCGAAACACGTAAGCCCGCGATCCACCGGAGGCCCAGCCGGCTTCCTCCAGCTCCCGCCCAAGCTGCTGCATGTTGGACTTGAGGTATTGCACCCCGACAGTCAGCGAGCCGACGAGAATGGCGATGACGAGGCTGAAAAGCGTCCCGTAAAGCAGGCGAAAACCAGGGACATTGACGAACGATTGCAGCAGGCCAAGGCTCAGGACCACGCCCGGCACCAGCGCCGGCAGCCAGACGATGAAGCGTCAGCGCGCTACGCCAGCGAACAATCAGGTAGGCCAAGACAGTGTAGGTGGGCATCGCCAAAATGGACGCCACCACGCCGATCCGCAGCGTATTCCACAGGCTGCGCATCACGTCGCCACGCCCAAGCGCTGCGCGCCAATGATCCAGCGTGAACGGCTCGTTCAGGTCGAACATGCCGAAGAGCCGCATGAAGGTCGACAGCGCGAGGAAGGTCAACGGGATCACCGTCATCAGCGCGAGGATGCCGACGACAAAGGTGAAGGCCGGCCACTTGAGCGGCCCAAGCGCGAACTGACGCGGGCGGATCTTGCCGGTTATCGCGGCGTGCTGGTTGTTCCGCGAGTACCACAATTGCAGGAGGACGAATGGTAACAGCGCAATCACGAACGACATCGAGAGCGCACTGGCTAGCCCCTGTGCCGGCGGTTCTCCGGCCATCGCGCGGAAGATGGCGGTGCTGTAGACATCGATTCCCGCCGGCGCTCCCAGCACCAGCTCTATCTCGAACGCCTGCATCGATCGAACGAAGCCTATAAGCGCAGTAACGAGCAGTACCGGCATCATCAGGGGCACAACGACCTTGCCGAGCGCCTTCCCGATCGAGGCGCCGCTCGCCCTCGCCGCCTCGATGAACGAGCTGTCCATGCCGCGAAAGCTTGGGACGAGCAGGAACACCTTGAACGCGAGGCTTGTGCCCATGAGGTGGACCCACACAATGCCCCACCAGGAGTAGATGTGAAAGATGGGGCCCTCGACGAAGGGCAACAACATCAACGCCTTGTTGACCAGCCCGCTGCTGCCGCTGAGCAGCAATATCCACGAGAGCGACGTGTGGGTAGCGGCGGCATAAACAGCGCAACCCAGAACCCCATTTCCCACCAGCGCCGGCCGGGCAGGTCCGTGCAGGCGATCAGCCACGAGATGATCGTCGCCAGCGTCAGGGAAAGCACCTGCTGCACGATTGCGAGGCTGACGGTGTTTATCAGCGCCGACATCAACCGAGGCTGGGAAACGACCTCCGCCCAATTAACCAGCCCCGCGCGATAGCCTTGGCCGAAATCCGCTACGTTGAAGCTCGTGACGACTAGGCAGATGACCGGGATGAGAATGACGGCGGAGACACTGAGAACCAAGCCGACGCGGGCAAATGCCCCTCGCCGGCATTAATGGGAATTGCTCACCGTCCGGAGCATCAGGCGGCCATCGGTTCGCCGGATGTGGGCCAAACTCGCACCCAACGCCGATTGATCCTAAGGGCAACCTTCTGACCGACCTGCCACGAATGCGCGCTCGCGACTTCGACTACGACTTCCTGCCCATTCGAGAGCTGAATGTGCGCCTCGAATACGGGCCCCAGGAAAAGCAGCCCGCGGATCACCCCTTCGATAGCATCTGGCTGTGAAGGATCGAGTAGGGGCTCCACATCAACATGCTCAGGACGAACGGCCGCGAGCACGTCCGTGCCCGAGGAAATTCCGCTGCCCGGAGCGACAAGTTGGGCTCCGGCATCCAAACGCACGGCGACCTCTTCAGGGGCGCAGCGCTCGACTGTGCCGGGGAGCTTGATCCATTGCCCCATAAAGTCCCGCACGAATGGAGTTTCAGGCGTGAAATAGATTTCGTTCGGTCGGCCCGATTGCTCGACCTGCCCACCATTCATCAAGACAAGCCGGTCTGATAGAGCCAGCGCTTCAGTCTGGTCGTGCGTCACGAACAACACCGAGATGCCAAGACGGCGCTGCAGGCTTTTCACTTCATTGCGCATCTGCGCCCGCAGTTGTGCATCGAGGTTACTGAACGGCTCGTCCAGCAACAGCACATTGGGATTGAAGACGAGGCCCCGGGCAATCGCGACGCGCTGCTGTTGGCCTCCTGAAAGCTGTGTTCCGAGCCGCTCCTCCAAACCGGTCAGGCCGACTAGCCCGACCGCCTCCCCAACCCGCTCCGCGATGGCCGAACGGCCCAGCTTCCGCATTCGCAAGGGAAAGGCGACGTTCTCGAACACAGTCATATGCGGCCACACCGCATAGGACTGGAACACGATGCCCATGTTGCGCGCCTCGGGCGGGACGAAAACCTTGCCTTGCGGGGAATCCACGAGTTCGCCGTTGAGGTAGATCCTGCCGCTGGTGCAGCGATCAAGCCCCATTGCCATCCGCAGCGTCGTGGTCTTGCCACAGCCAGACGGACCGAGAAGGGTGAGGATTTCCCCCTTGCCAAGAGTAAGCGAGAGCCGATCGACCGCAGCGAACCCGCTGAATCTGCGCGAAACCCCCTCGAAGATCATCACATCTTCAGGGCGATCCTCGATCATGCCCGAAGAGCGCCCCTTCACTCGATATAGCCCGCCTCGCGGTAGAAGCGTTCGGCGCCGGGATGGAGGGGGACTTTGCCTGCCTTCCAGACCCGGTTCGGGTCAAGCATGAATGGCCGGATGCTCCAAAGATATTCACCGCGATTGCGGTCCATTGCCTTTGCCAGCTGGTAGGCAAATTCCTCCGGCATATCGTCGCGGCCGTAAACGACCTGGCCTGAGAACTCGAGCGTCGGGATCGCCTCTTCAACACCGCGGAAGTATCCAACCGGCATCGTGACCGGATTGTACCCAAGCTTCTCTATGAGCGTTTCGCGCAAGTCGTTCGGAAGGGTGTAGAACTGCATGTCATACTTGTGCGTAGCCCAGGTCCAAATCTGGGATTCCATGTTCTGGGAAACGCTGGCGTTCCTGTGGATTAAAACATCCACACCATCGCGCATGGCCTCTTCGCGGGTGACGATCTTGCCACCCCACGACGACAGCTGGTCTTCGGTTAGACCATAATATTCGAGGATCGGCTGGACGAGCGCATCGTTCTCGATGGTCGTGTGCAAACGCACGGGAAGGCGACGCTCACGAATTTCCGCCAGGTTCGAAATTCCGAGTTCCCTGCGGGAAGCCATTGCGAGAAAGTTGGGGTCTTCGAAATTCGCGATCAAACGAAGCTGCGGCTGCGGGCCATCGCCCGCATACTCGTAGAGGCCATCATATGCCCAACGCAGCGCACGCTCCGTGGTGACACCGAAGTCGACCGGCCCCTTTGGGGGCGGCAGCGCGCCGATCTTGATCTCGTCAGGGCGCAGATCGTGGGGAACCCGTGCACCCGCCACGAACCTCGGGCTGTCTGCCGCGTTGCAATTCCAGCAAATCTGGAGGTCCCATCCAAGCGGCTCCATGATCCGCTTGGTGACCACTGCGAACGGACCCCAGACGCAGGTCGGACAGGCTGCTCCCATGATAGGACGCCGCGCCTCGTACCCGAATTCTCCCACGGCTTTTGCCTCGGTCGCCGCGGCTGGCGCCTCCCCTTCGGTGGCGGCACCTGCTTGCGGCAGCAATCCAACTAGAGCGGCCGCACAATTGGCAATCCAGGATCTTTTCATGGCGCTCTCCCCAGCCCCCAGAGTTATCCTATATAGCCATACCGTTAGTTCAACAGTGCTTTCCATTTAAGCAGAGCGAGCAGAGCAGACCGCGGCGGCGTGAGTGTCCCCTACTCCACCCGGGTCTGGAGCTGGTGATAGCGGTTGTGCTCGCGTGCTTCCCGAAGGCTCATTCCCTTCCGGCAAGCGTCACGAATGCGCTCTTCTGCCGCGGCGATTTCCTCCGCGGCGTCGAGGATCGCATCCTCGTGCTCCTTCGGAAGCACGACCACGCCATCGGTATCCCCGTGCAGCAGGTCGCCAGGCGCAACACGAGCGCCGCCGATATTGACCGGTACGTTCACGCCTTCGACCTGGACTCGATCTTTGCCGGTACGCATCCACGAGGCCTTGCTGAACACCGGATAGCCCAAGGACAGGCAGAGCTGCGTGTCACGGTTGATCCCGTCGATCACCGTGCCCGCAATGCCCCTGCGGTGCGCAA
>Ga0182738_1005348_pt1 | contig 13767 bp, 10 predicted proteins | sample eDN5th30CBELigMG_FD_128876 | JGI IMG/M metagenome (GOLD analysis project Ga0182738, IMG submission 128876) | Enriched Miracle-Growth compost microbial communities from Emeryville, California, USA - eDNA 5th pass 30_C BE-Lig MG (version 2)... ...
CAGGTGGACCTGCTCGCACGCGTTGTCGAGGTGCTGGGCGTGACGATCGCCGACGTCGTGTTGGTCCCGGAGGACGATCGCTACCCGGGAGACTTCCGTGTGCTGCTGGGTCTGACGCAGCCTCAGCTCGGCGCCAAGGCCGGCCTCCCCACTCAGACGGTGAGTTCGGTGGAGCGTGGCGTGGTTTCGCTCTCGGATGCTGCGGCGCAAAAACTGTCCGCAGCCCTCGGGATTTCGGAAGACGAGCTGCGTGCGGCCCATGAGCGTGCTCGGAATAGGCCGCCGGGAGCGCCTGCGTAATTGTCCCGCTCGTGAAGCCGTGGCGCGTCTCTCGATCCTGGTGCTCGCTCTGTGCATGCCGTCCTCCGATTCCTGGTAGCTGGAAGCAGACCTCACGATTTTTCGTGGGCCTTCTGCTTCCAGACGGGAATCACTCACCGACTGGCGCGAGCACGAAGGAGACACTCCCCCGAGCAGAAGGGAACATACCCAGAGGAATCGAACGATGCAAGAATGTTACATACGTCACTGTAACAGTCACCCGTATCAGATATATGGCGGCTGATAGCCCATAGGGCGCGTCCCATAACCTGACCTGCATGGCACTTTCGGGGACATGGATTGCCGTCGACATCATCGGTAGCCAACTAGGTAACGACATCTTCGTGCACTCGGCCGCGGGGGAGCGCGTCGCTCGGCCCTTGCACAGGGCGAAATCGCTCGGCTTGGACAAGACCGGCGAAGCAGTAGTGAGGGCGGTCCTTTCCGCAGCCCTCGAAGGCCGTTCGATCCCACAAGTCGACGGCATGCACATCGAAACCCACCAGGTAGATGCCTCGGACGGAACACCGGTTGGCCTGATCGCCTGGATCGGGACCGACAAGCCCGGCCCGCGGCCGACCTACAACGCGTGGATTCTCGACATGGCGGCGATGACCACCCGGACCACTGGCGACAACCCGTCGCTCATCGGCGATGGCCGCGAAGCCAATGAGGAACGCCACGTCCAGTACCTGTTCACCTACCTGAACCCAGAAGACGCCTGGAATATGGTCGGTGGCTACTACGACGCGCTGACCGGCGAAGACGGATTGCTCATCGATTCCTACTGGAGCCTGCGGCCCGGTGGTACCTGGGTGCACTTCTGGTCCAGCTGCCGGCTGCGAGTGCGTAAGAACGACCAGCGCCTCCTCTACGGCCTCACCATGCAGCTCGACAAGCGAGAGATGCTCGAAGCGAACATTTCCTCGCTCGTCCGATACAGCAATGCGACGCTGCTGCTCGTGGAAGCCCGTCAGACGATCCCGATCACCACCGTCGGAAGGCACGCCCCACTGGGGGAAAGTCGCATTTCTCAGGTCCTCGAGCAGGTCGACCTTGCCGAGCTGGCCAGGCCGGACGCTCCAGAGGATGCAGAGCAGAAGATCACGATCGACGGTGTTCCGTTCCTCGCGGCATCCTTTCCGCTGCATTCGACCCGTGAGCGGCACGGCGACCCTGTGGCAATCATCCTCCTGGTCGAAGAACGGCACGCTGCTCTCGAAGAACAGCTCGCCTGACCTACCACCCACCAACCACCATCTACGAATCGTCAACTCGGAAGGAACTATCAGTGCGCGTTCTCGTCACCGGTGCAACACGCGGCATCGGCGCGGCCATTGCCAGCCAGCTCGTCAAGGAAGGACACACGGTATGGGGAACGCACCGCGGCTCATCCGTCCCTGACGGTGTACACGGCATCGAATGCGATGTCACCGACGATGCGTCGGTCGATGCGGCCTTCACGCACATCGAGAATAAAGACGGCCCCGTCGAAGGTCTGGTGGCCAACGCCGGTATCAACGACGACACCCTGCTGATGCGCATGAACACCGAGAACTTCTCGCGCGTTGTCGACACCAACCTGACCGGTGTCTTTCGCGTCGTGCAGCGTTCAACCCGCAACATGCTCAAGGCACGTTCCGGACGCATCGTGATCATCGGCTCGGTCAGCGGTCTGTCCGGATCGGCGGGTCAGGTCAACTATGCCGCCGCCAAGGCCGGTGTGGTCGGTATTGCACGCTCGGTGGCCCGCGAACTCGGCTCCCGTTCGATCACCTGCAACGTCCTTGCACCCGGATTCACCGAGACCGACATGACCGACGCTCTCGGCGAGAAGAACATCGAGCTCGCCAAGCAGCACATCCCGTTGGGCCGATTCGGCAAGCCCGAAGAGATCGCAGCTACGGCGGCGTTCCTTTTCAGCCCTGGTGCCGCGTACATCACCGGAAGCGTCATCAACGTCGACGGCGGTATCGGCATGGGACATTGATGAATCGGTGGGGGGTCTTCTACCGGCTAGAACGCCGCGCCCCCTGCGATTCCGAACGAGGCCGGCCCGGCACCTCGACCGCTCCAGAGAACGGAGAACGAGATGCCGGGCCGGCCTCGTTTATGAGACGGGGAGGGAGTAGCTGCCAGCCGCAGGGCGGCGACGAAAATGCCTCCTACCTGCGGTGACGGCACGTCCCCAACGTTTACTGCTCGCCGCGCAACTCTGCATACGCGGCCTCGGCGACAGGCTGCGCCTTGGCGTACTCCGAAATGGCAGTTTCGTCGTTCACGAAGAAACGCTCGCCTTCGATGTATCCGCGCTCATCGGACTGCTGTACCGCCAGCGCGTACGCTGCCGGGTCGCTCGGATCGGCCTTCACGGCTGCGGCGTTATCCATGAACGTGTACGTCGCGACGCGCACCGCGTCCGTGGAATCGGCACCGATGTTGTACGTGAATCGCCATCCGTAGATGTCCGCGATTGCGGTCGCAGGCGGCGGCAGGGACAACCCGGACCTCCAGCCCGTTTCGGCCTGACCGGCGAGAAGAGCAGCTATGGCCTGTTCCGGCGTGCCTCCGCGTTCCTCCACCGCTTCGATGATCGCGACGGCGTTCCGTTGATGGATCTTGAAGAGGATGTCGGTGCTGTCTTCGCCGAAGACCGATACCGCCGGTGCTGCGGTCGTGCTCGGAACCTCAGCGCCGGCAGGAGCCTGCGGCTCGTCGCTGCCGCATGACACCAGAGCGGTCGCGAGAGCGGCGGTGATCAGGGCAGCAGCAAGGTTCTTCAGCTTCACAGGTCCTCCAGGTCAGTAGCGGATCTCGTCGATGAGCCAGCGGTCGCCTTCTCGCACGATCGTGACCCATACCGTGGTGTCGGGATCGACGGTATCGGTGCCGCTGCCGGACACCGCGGTCTGCTTGATGGTGGCCACGCGATGAACGACGGTGTCGGTGTCCTCGGGGCACCCGGAGCACTCGATACTGACGTCGGCGATGACCTTCGCTTGTTCCTCGGCCCACTGAGCCCACTGCACGCTGGGCCCACGCTCGGTGCTGGCGTCGACGATCATGCGCTCGGCAAGGGAATCGGTCAGCCAGTCCCTGGCCCGGCCGTAGGCATCGTTCTGGGTGCTGTCGGTGGCCGGATACCACGTGAATGCCACGGTCAGTCCCTGCTTGGCCGCATCCTCGGCTGCCCGAGCCGGGGGCGCTGGAGTCGTGATCTCCGCAGTTGTAGAAGGCCGGGGCGTCGTGCTGGGCATGGTGGGCGACGACGAACTGGTCGTTGAGCCGGCGCTCGCAGATCCCTCGACCTTGTTGGGGCGAGCCGTGCACGAATACGCGGCCCAGCCGATCACTGCGAGGACCAGCAACGCCACGACAAGTTTCCGTGCCTTCAAAAGGCCCTCCGATCCGGACAGAAAACGCAGATGAGCAGCATAAACGACACGTCCCCTTGCGCCGAATGGGTGAAACCCGAACCCATCAATCGCATGTCGCGGTGACGTTCGTAGGTGTCGGGCGCCCACGGGCGGAAGGGATTGCAGTTCCGGCCGGGGGCGCTAAGAACTTCTCCACTATCGAAAATAGGTCCTTGAGCAGCAAAGATGGCACGTCCCCTACATCACTCGGCGGGCTTTCATTCCTGGTTGGAGCGGTGCTTCGGTGACGACATCGCCGGTAGTGGGTGCATGGACCATCTGGCCGTTGCCCGAGTAGATCCCCACATGGCCGGGCCCGGCCGGGCCCCAGCTGCCGAAGACGAGATCTCCCGGCTGCGCCTTCTCGATCGGCACCTCGACCCCGACGGTCCACTGCTGCTCGGAGGTCCGGGGGAGTGAGATCTTGCCGGCACTGGCCGCATGGACCGCGAACGAGGTCAGGCCCGAGCAGTCGAACCCACCGCCGGAGGGCCCGCCAATGCCCCCGCCTCCCCAGACGTACGGCGTGCCCAGGTACTCGCGCGCCGCCGCAACGACCTGCCCATTGCCGTCCGAGGCATTTGGCATGAACCGGCCCCGCGAGTTCGGGTTGGTGAAGGCCGCGCGCGCTGCGGTGATCTTGGCGACGTAGTTCTGTGTTTCCGCATAAGGCGGGATGCCTCGATGCAGCAGCACCGCTCCCGGCCCTGCGTTGTAGGCCGCCAGGGTCAGCTCGATCGGATCTCCCGGTACTTCGGAAATGTCCTGGTAGAGCGCGCACATGAAGTGTGCTTGCGAGATCACGGCATCACCGATCGAGTTCGGGTCCGCTGTTCCGTCACCATCGTGGTCCTTGCCCCAAGTAGCCCAGGTGCCAGGCATGAACTGCGCGGGTCCTACCGCGCCGGCCGGAGAGACGGGAGCGTTCGGACCGTGACGGAAGTTGTTCTCCTGCTGGAGCTGCGCGGCCAGGAGAGCCGAGTCGATCTCCGGGCACACCGCACCTGCGCGACGCAGCCACGGCTCGAACTCGGCCGGTACGGCTCCGAAGGCGAGATTGCCGCCGCCGGCCATACCGAATCCCGAACAGTCGGCGGTCGAACGGGACGCGGCGACGAGTTGCACGTCGCTGCTTCGCTCGCTGTCACTGGTGTGAGGGTCATCGGCGATCAGTGCAGCTCCGCCGTTTTGCTGCGCAATCTCGGGCAGCACGGTCACCGGGTCGATCGGTGTGCCGCCCTGCAACCGGCCGCCCTGCCAGTACTCGAAGTGCAGGTGTGGTCCGGTGCTGCTGCCAGCGTTTCCGATGTCGGCGATGTGCTCGCCCGCGGTAACTCGCTGGCCGGCGGTCACATGGATGCCGTCGGCGAACATGTGCCCGTAGACAGTGCTCACGGGGGAGCCGTCAACGTTCGAGTCGATGATCACCCAGTTCTCGAATCCGACCCCTGGCCCTTCCCCCGAGGACCCAGCGGCGACGACCACCCCGTCGAGTGCAGCGAGGATCGGCGTGCCAACCGGACCTGCCAGGTCATCGCCTTGATGCTGCCCACCCCAGCGCGGACCGAATCCGGAGGTGTGAGTGGTTGTTCCGGGACGAACCGGCAACTGGATCGGGCCGGAGACCGGCACGGACGCGCCTGGTGCAGTCTCCGCGGAACCGCTGGTATCGGTCGGCAGGACCCGGCACGGATCGCGCGGGATCACCGGCGCGCCTACCGAGCACGCGGACGTGCCAATGACTACGGCAGCCGCCCCACCGAGCAGCAGCACCTTTCCTGCGCGGCGGACGCTCACAGCTGCCCCGGAATAGGAGTGTCGAGTTCCGGAATCGGAATCGGGCCCGGAACCGGTACGGGAGTGGGATCGACGGTGCGACTCGGTGTCACCTCGGAGTCGTCGCGATCGAGCGTCGGCTCAGAGGTCGTCGTCGGTGAGGGCGGAGAAGACTTGGTCGTAGGGGTGGGCAGTGCAGATGCGTCGTCGTCCGTCGACGTCCGGGGCGTGGGGGTTGTCGTGGCCGGTCCTGTGGCGTCTTCGACCTTGGACAGTTCCAGCGTCGGCAGCGGAGTGGTGACAGCCCACTGCTGGGTGCCATCCGACAGTTCCTCGACGACGACCGAGACCAACAGATCTCCCGCCTGCGTCGGGACGCTCACCTGCGCGGCCGGAACCTCTGAATCGCCGATCACCGAGGTGCTTGTCGTGGGGCCGGTGATGACGATCGGAGTCCGCGGCCGTGCGGCCACTGTGGCTGGACCGGGCGTATCCACGGTGTAGCGGCTCAGCGCGCGGGTCCACTCGGCGTCGGAAAGTGCCGTGTCGACGAAGACGTGCGCGTAGGCCATTGCGGTAGCGGGTGCGCTGGAAGCGACCCAGGACGCCGACTTGGCGACCACCACGGACTCGGTGACCTCGTCGAGGTTGTACTCGATTGCTTTCGTGGGCGGCGCGCTCTCAACAGCTTCTATCGCGGTGCTGTCTACGGATCGAGGCTGCGGATCTTCTCCGAAGATCATTCCGACCAGCCACAACACAGCGAGGCTAGAACCCACCGAGATCGCCAGGTTGGTACGTGAGTAGAGCACCCACCGTCGGATCGGTGCGAGCACGGGGTTGGGTCCGGACCTCGTCATCAGGCGTACCTATCCGTCGACTTGGGGCCGGACGGTGCAGGTGCATTCCGGACCCGTGCCCGGGAAGCGGTGGTCACCGTCGATCTGGCGGAGTTGAGTGCCAGGTGGCGGGGGGTTCGACTCGGCTCGCGATTGCCGGTAGGCGTGTAGACCTTCATCGGTGCGATGGCCGAGCGATCCCCGCCGTCCCAGCGCTGCCCGACGCTCGCTGTCAGCATCTCCTTGCGAGCTTGCCGATCTCGACGGCGGTTCTCGACCTCGTCCTTGTCCAGACGCTTCCACGCTGCGGCGCCGGATGCTGCGGCCCGCTCGGTGTCCTTGCGCTCCACGGGATTGTCTCCTCGGGCCAAGTCCCGGCTGGCGACAGCGGCGATGCTGGCGATACGTGCGTCGCGCTCGGCAATCCGATCGGTGCCCTGACCCAGACGTTCGATGCGGCTCTTGCGAGCGTCTGACCGTGCCTGTGTCAGCGCCTGCTGCCTGCGGTTGCCCAGGCCGCGGCCTTCGGGTCTGGCTACGAAGGCTGCCTTGGCCTCGCCGTCACCGGCGATGTCGTCTTCGTGAGCCCGTCGAGCGAAGCGTTCGCCGGCCTTGGCTGCGATTGCTCCGCCGGGCCCGCCGATTGCTGCGCCTGCTGCGGCGAATGCCTTGGTCTTGAGGGAGCGTTTCGCCTCGCGGGCCTTGCGATTGACCATGCTCGTGTTGTTCTGGGTGAAGGTCTGGGTCATTCGCTTGAACGGACGCATGATCGCCCAGCACACAGCGGTCAACAGGATCATGAACCACAGTCGCCAGGACCCGTCGACCTGACCGTTGTCGACGCCGTACAGCTGCACGAGGGCCATCAGGTACAGCGCGACGATGACCGCACCGGCCACGCCCCACATGTAGGCGGTGGCGAGCATCCGCATGATGCGGGCCAGCCAGCCACCGCCGGCAAGTGCGAGCGGCACCCACAGCGGCGCGAACAGGATGGCGAAGCGGATCGCGAGCAGTGCGGTGATTTTGAGCAGTGAGGCGCCGATCCAGAGCGCTGACGGCATGGCCAGTTTGAGCATGCCGAGGAACCCGGTCGAGGTACGTCCGGAGTCTTTGCCCTGGAATTGGTAGTAGGACAACTGGTGGTCGGATTCCAGCGATGCGACGATCTCGCGGAACTTGTCGGACTTGTGCTCGGCGAGCTCGGCCTGGGCGGCCGGATCGTTCTTGACGCGCTCCTGCTCTTCGTACGAGAAGGCCAGCGAATCGCGCAGCTTCGGCCCCAGTCCGGCAGCGTCCGTCTGGTCGTAGTTGGTTCCGAACCAGCCTTTGCGCCAATCCTCGAGAAACACCCGATCGATCAGCACATTCTTCGGATCAGTCGGGCCACTCGTGAGGGTGCCACCGCCGGGGCCGTCGCCGAACTGGACCGAGAAGATCTGGTCCTGGGTCTCGGTGATCAGGGCGCCGAACGTCTCGTCGGCGACTTGGACCGCTTTCTGCGGTGCACCGACGAACAGTGCTCCGAGCATCAGTCCGGCCGCGGCGATCGCCGAGGTCTTCGTGACGCCGGCGGCGTCGGCCTTGAGCGACTTCCACAGCACGATCGCAGCGACGATGGTCAGCGCGATCATCAGCCACTCCACGTAGACGCCGCGCATGCCATCGGAGATGGAATAGACGATGCGGTCGAACTGGGCCAGGGCGGGCTCAACACCCGCCTCGAGGGCGTCCTGCCCCGTCTTGGTCTGGTCGTCGAGCCAGAAGGCTGCGGCCGCGAGCGATTTGCCGATCGTCAGGAAGGTGTTGCCCAGCGTGGTGTCGGCGACCGCGCCGGGCGCCTTGACCAGATCCTCGCCGCAGCCGAGATCGTAGGTGTGCCACTTCAGTCCGGCCCACCCGTAACTCTCGTAGCCGGTGCCACCTCCCCCTTCCCGAGGTGCCCGGTGGGCGCTGGACGAGTCGAAGGTCGTCTCGATGACCTCGTTGGGGAACTCCGCGGTCGGCACCTCTGTGCAGTCGAATCCGCCCGCAGTCGCTACACCGGTGCCCGCTGCGACGAACGAGATGCCCGCGAGCATCAACACGGTCAGAAACCGCGCCAGCAGCCCCGTACGCCACCCGAAACGGCGCAGGGAAGGGTAACGGCCGGTCGAGTCGGCTCGGAACGGCTGCGGGCTCATGAGGCGCCGCCCATCGCCGCGCGGGTCGCCCGCGAGTCCAGCGCCTCGAACACGTGCGCCAGGTGGACGAAGTGGGTCCAGTCCGAGCGGATCAGTTCGATGTCGTCGGCCATCTTCACGATGAACCGGCGTGCTTGATCGAAGTGCTCGGTGTTGGTGTCCGGATCGAAGGTGTCCTCGCCGCCGCCTCCGAGGTCGGCCAGCAACGCTTCGTAGCCTTCTCCGGAGGGGAGGTTCAGCAATTTCAGAGCGCCGTCGATGGCGTGAGCGTTACCGCCGAGATCGCCGATGATGACCTCGTAGGTCAGAGCCGACTTGTCGTCGCTGCCGTCGACGCCGAGATAGTCATCGGGCAGCTGGGAGCACACGAGCGCGCGGACTTTGTACTTGCGCGAGTCACGCGCGATGCGCAGGTTCAGGGTGCGGCCGGCGCCGGTCTGCTCGAGGTACTTGTTCTCGTCGAGGAACAACACCTTGCGCTCGTAGCGCGGCAGCTCGTAGACGAGCCGGTTCGCCAGCCACGCGGCCATGTGCATCAGCGGGCCGGCCATGCGCTGCTGCGGGGTCCACTGCGACGGGTCGGTACCGGTGGGAGGCAGTTGCAGTCCGGGCATCGTCAGCACCGTCAGCCGGATGTTGTCGCCTGCGATGTCGCCGGTGTCTCCTGTGGTTCCGCGCTCGGGGAAGAGCACTCGGGCTTCGGCGAGATCGGCCATCATCGTCAGGTCCTGGTGCACGCTGCGCGCGCAGGTACGCAGGTCGGCGTTCTCGTCGTCATTGCCGAGCGCGGCGATCGCGTCGAGGACTTCACGCAGGTTGTGGTGACGTTCGCCGCCGACGGTGTTTGCCGCGGTCTGAAGGACGGTTTCGGTCCACTCGTGCTCGAGGCGGGCGGGGGTCAACATCATCTTGAGTACCGACACCGCCACCGAGATCCGCTCCGCTTGCGCGGCGCGTACGTCGGCCTCGTACTGGGCGTGGGCGGCGGCGACAGGATCGGCGTCGTCGGCGTAATCCGGGTTGGCGGGGTCGTACTCGGGGTCGTCACGGCGTGGGTCGACGATCACCCGGTAGGGGTTGAGCGAACCGGGCCGGGAGGTGCGCCCGGTCAATGCTTGGACATCGGCGATACCCCGGAACTCGGGGAGCTGCGCGAGTTTCTTGAGCGGCCCGGAGGGGTCGAGCACCACCCCGTAGGCCCCGGCGCGCACTGCTTGGTAGACGAGCATTCCGGCGAGGAAGGTCTTGCCCGATCCGGGCACCGCCACGATCGGGGTCAGGCCGGACTTGTGCTTCTTCTCGTGCGCGGCGAACAGGTCCCATACCGCCGGGCGGGGTGCGATCGAGGCGGTCTCGCCGATCACCACACCGTTGCGGTCCCCGATCCGGTCGCCGACCGCGGCCATCCCCGCGGAGACGGCTTCGACGCTCATGCGCCGGCAGTGCGCGATGTTGGCGAGCGGTTCGCCCGGGATGAACTCGCGCAGCAACTGGTACTGGCCGTGCTCCTGCTCGAGACGGATGCGCGGGGCGTACATCTCCTGGAGCATCGACACCTTTTCTTTCGCCTCGTCCGGTGTCGAGCCGACGACGAGCACCCGGTACCAGCCCTCGGTGCGTACCGACAGCCCCGAGTGGTCGTCTTCGATGTCGGAGATCACCTGCTGCGCGAGCGCGTGCTGTTCGGCGAGTTCCTGCGGTGGGACCTGATCGTGTTCGACGGTGTAGTGATCGAACTGCGCTTCGATGCGCGCGGTGAGCCGGCGCAGCTGGTGGATGGACTGGCTCTTGGTCTTCAGGCGGATGCGCTCGGACCATTCGAGCGGTTCACCGGAGGAGTCACCGAGGACCTGCCAGGGCAGCATCCGCTCCGGGATCGGCAGCGGCGCCATCCGCCCGACGGTGAGGACGATGGCGTAACCGGTGTAGTCGCGGCCACCGACCTGACCGCGCACGGTGGTGTACCCGTCGCCGGGGGTCAGTTCCAGATCGGTGAGGTCTTCGAGCGCAGCGACATCGGACTGTTCCCAGTGACCGCCACCGGAGATCACACCCTCGGCATCGAGAGGCAATCCGAGCGAGGCCGAGCGCAGCAACAGATAGTCCATCAACGCACCCGTTGCGGGCTTGGCGCGCACCCCCTGGCCCGAAAGGATGCGTTCGATCGTGGCGAGGTGATCGGCGAGCGCCTTCTGCTCGCCCAGGAATGCTGTGCGCGCCCAGGCCCGGACCAGCTTCGCGACCCGGCCCAGCAGTGGCACATCGATCACAGGAAGCAGCCATTCGGAGACGGTGTCGAGTCCGACCGCCAGCGCCGTCCGCGGCGGTAGCTCCACACCCCAGTAGCGGCCTTTCTGGGTCGAGTTGCCCCACAGCATCGCGTGCTGCTGACCGCGCAGATAGTCCGACCATGACAACGCACCGGGAACGTCGGGGATGGGTTCGGCCCACGCGTCATGCGCTTGCGCCCATTGGCGCACCGGCCACGGGGTGCGCACCAGCCGGCGGTGCAGGCCGGTGACGCCGGCGTCGGCGAGGTTCGCCAGCACCAGCGCTTCGTTCTGGATGTAGCGGCGCTGTCGGGCGACCGGACGCATGTTCCACGGTCCGGGCTCTTGGATGAACCATGCGGTCGACCGCTTGCGGGTGCGGGTGATGTTGCCTTCCACACCGACCAGTTGCAGGCGTACCGCTTTGCGGGCGCGATCGGCGCGCTTGGCGGCGGCCTTGGACTGGCGGGTGAACTCGGCGTCGGCGCCGGCGGTCTTGCCGCGCTTCGTGCGTCCACCCCTGCGCTTGCTGTCCGTCCGGTCCGCCTCGACCGCGATGGGCGCGGCGCTCACCTCGGTGGGGGAGGCGATGCTGCTGTCGGGGACCTGGGACCACGCCAATTCCGACTCTGCGACCCGAGCAGGTGCAGGCGGCGGGGGAGTGGTTCTACTCGCTGCCATCGCTGCGGCCCAGGACGGGGGCAGCGCGCCGGGCGGCACGACTGCCGGTTCGGGCTCGTCGAAGTTCGGATCGAACAGCGACGCGATGTCGTTGTCGGGCTGCAAAGTCATCGGGAGACGTTCCCTTCGTTCGACACGGTGTCCTGCGCGCTCCGCGGGGTGTGGAAGACGGCAGGGATGCGGAGCACGACGGTCTGGCCGACCTTGGGCGGGCGCGGGGCGTTCAGGTCGTTCCATGCGGCCTTGACCACCGACCGCAGTGGGCGATCGGCGTTGACGTATTTCGTGACCTTCGAGGTGAGCACGACACCGAGCGCGAGGATGATCACGATCGACTGGAAGTTGATCGGGACGTGCACGATCGCGCGGGCGATGATGAAGATCGCCACGGGGATGACGAAGCCGATTCCGACCGCTCCGTAGCGCACTCGGAACGGCAGTGTGAAGCCGGTCGGGCCGAGATAGTGCCGGTCCACGCGGTGCAGCATGTCGTCGTTGTCGATCACGGTCGTGCCCTTCAGTCGTCGGCCGGTGGTTGCAGGTAGCGGTCAGACCTGGATGCCGACCAGACCGAGGAGCCATCTGCCGATCCCGGTCGCCGCGTCGGGGTTCGTCGCGACGACCAGATACGCCATGCCCGCCACCGACAGGCCGCCGACGGAGACGACCTTCGACAGGTTGCCGCGCAGGCCACCCATCAGCACCACGCACGCGATGAGAATGAGAATCGTGAAGACGATGTTGTCTTCGATCCATGCGCGCACCCCCGTGGTGCTGACCTCGGTGGTCTGGGCGAGTGCGTCGCCGGTGGAGATCGTTGTGATCGCCAGTTCGGCCAAGCTTGACGCGTAAGACATGAGCGCTCCATTGATGGTTCGGTCGATACACCCGAGTTGGGATGGGCGAGACCGTAAAACGGCGAGACGTTTTTCCCCAACAGGGTGACTGCACCTATCGCGTGGGTCCGCAGAGGTCGACAAGCAGATCGAACGAGACGGACACGCACCGTCGAGCGCCCCCGAAATGCGGTGCAGACATGGCGCATCCGACTGTGGACCGTAGCAGTGTCCACGAGCTCGCTCTCAGCGTCCACGCAGCGGTGCGCTCGTTGATGCCTATGGGGCGGTAGCAGTTGTAGCTCTCATATGGGTACCCAGTACGCCTATCCCAGCGCTGCTCTCGCGCGAGGCGGCAGTGGTGGTCGCCCGGCGGTGATCGAGCGCGGGGAGAAGGGCGGCGCGGGTCAGACGTACGCGCACGGGGAAAGAGCGCTCGTGTGAGCGCATGAAATCAGCGGTGGATTGGGGGATCGATGTGAGCGGTGGATTCGACCGCTCGAAAAAGCGCTTGTAGCGCCTACCCCTCCGGGGTCACTCCCCCCCGGCGTTCCTTGGGGGGGAGTGTAACTCAGAATTCCGCCGAGCGCCAACGCTATTCGCGACCGCCCACGTCGAACGCTATTTCAAGCGCTCGATGCACCGGTCGTACACACGCGCAGCGTCGGTGACGTCCAACGCTGTCGTGCCCGCTCATCGGAGCGGTCGTGAAGGCGGGGCGACTCGCACAATCGAGCACTCTTCCGAGCGGCGCGCGACCGCTCCAGCGAGCGCTCGAAAGAGCGCGACGCACGTGCATCGACGACCGCCATGTCGAGCGCTCCGAACAGCGGTGCGCAGCCGAGTGGAAGAGCGCTCGATGCAGCGATCGAACGAACAGCGGGTGTACGCGCCTCAAGCGGTTGCCGAACATGTTGGACAGCACGTCAATCGGCGGCCGGCGTCCCGATGCGACATGCCATCGCTCGAAGGGGCGGAAGGTGTCCACCCTGTTGGTGAAAACAGCACCCCTCTGTAACTCTGCTCGCACCCACCGAAGGGCAGCCACATCGTCAGCGACGTCGACACGAGCGAAAGGCACAGGCAGTGAGCGGAACTCCAGACCCACTCAAAGACTGGTTGGTCGCTGTGTGGCGTGACACGGTCGGAGACAGTGGCGACGCTCGCGGCCCCCGCATCGGCGACGATGGCCGCCCCACCGGAGTCTCGCGCTTCGTGCCGTTCTCACCGCTTACTGCGGTATCTGCCGCAGCCGCCTTCTCCAGCCCGCACTTCATCGCTTCGGTTGCCGACAACGTCGCGGCTCTGGATGCGCTGACCCAGCTGCACGACTGCCGGTGGCCGCTGGCGGTAGCGACCGCACCGCTGATCGGTCTCGACCTTGCCCGTCACCGCGGCCGCCGGTGGTCGCAGATGCTCGAATCGATGGTCAGGCAGAGCACCGG
>Ga0182738_1005349_pt1 | contig 13766 bp, 9 predicted proteins | sample eDN5th30CBELigMG_FD_128876 | JGI IMG/M metagenome (GOLD analysis project Ga0182738, IMG submission 128876) | Enriched Miracle-Growth compost microbial communities from Emeryville, California, USA - eDNA 5th pass 30_C BE-Lig MG (version 2)... ...
CCATTCGCACAAGAGAGCAATTCTGAGAGGAATTATTTGATAACAAGAAGGAACTAAGTCCTTGGTAATCTTGGTTTATGTTATGAGATGGTGATAAAACAAAGAAAGATTGATTTTTTCGACCTGAGGGCGAATCATCAAAGAGAAATTTATTATAATAGACCCGTTATGATGTTCTATGATGCTGAATGTTTGACAAGCTTATGTCCTAAATAGAACCACTATTCTGTTTCTATGAGATCTCGAGATGGTTTGAGAGACTTGGAGTGAATAAGGGGAGAATCGAACGACAAAACCTTCCTTTGAGAAAAGGGCTTAAAATTCAGCTTTTTGTACTGAGAAAAGAGTCATTTGAAGTAGTTCCAACGAAGGGTCCTCGTTATTCCTCCTGAGAGTTATCATGTTTTATTCAGTCTGAGGACTGACCTTGTGTAAAGTGTAAAGAAGGTTCTGTAAAAATCAGGATTTTTACTGGGTTGAAATTCCCAGTAAACGAATTTCATCCTCAAGATTTTTCTTAATGCAGCATTTTTCTTCTCTTAAATAGCCGTTTCCCTCTTCAAAGCAATCTCCCCTTGCCTTTGAACCTGTACAGCGGCCCTAAAAGCTCAAGATCTTCCCAGAGTTTATTTCGTCAGTGTTAAATTTGTCAAAAAAGCTGAATAATAAACACACATTTTCCCGACATAATAACAACTGTCTGAGCTCTATAATAGTCAAAAACTGACCGAAAATAAGTCTTCAGTATTTCTTGGTTTGTTCATTCCTAAATTTGGCTGTCAAAAGAAAACATTTAGAAAGGTATTTTAGAGGTGGTTTGTTAAGCGAGAGGAGTTGTTTGAATTACCAAAGCCATAATGTATAGACAAAAAACCCAAAAAAGCAAAAAGATGATGATTCCGCATCGATAAAAATGAGTGCATGTGTAGGTGTATGTGTATGCAGAGCAGCAATGTAAAATTAAATAAAAAAGTTGAATATTTTTTTACAAGAAACAAAAATAAAATATTTTTTCAATTATACAAACGGGCTCCAAAACCCAAGTATTGTAAATATTTCTCTTCAAAAACCTTTTCATAGTTCCTTATTCCTTAAACTATGCATGAAATCTCTTTGAGTATTATCTGGACTTATCTCAGCGATCGATAAATCAAGATTAGGATCCGCTTGTGTCGCATTGAAACTCATATCTTTATGCACATTCGAGCAATAAGTCAATGTATGTTCATCGTTTTTCTTGCTCGAATCTCCTCCTGTTAATCTACAATTCGTCATAGACAAGCTATCTTTAGTTGAATCGGCGGCTTTTCTTGGTGAATCAGGGGTCTCTGTGGATAGGTCAACAGGGATGAGGACTAATTTACAATAGGAAAGCGAGAAGAATGAGCAGCAGGAAGATTTGATGTGCCATTTGAGGCCTTTGAGCTGATAATTTTCTTGGTTAACCCTGAGGACTTTCTTGATATGTCTGAGGTAAACGATTCTTTGGATGACGGGGAAGACGATAGCCAGAGCCGCGAGGATTCCGAAACAAATAAAGACGAGCTTTAATAGACCGATATCTTGGAGAAGAAGCATGAGGATGGTGAGACAAAGGCTGAAGGCGAGACAAAGACGGAAAATTGTGGAGGCGATTGTGAGGATTTTGACTGTAGGAAGAAGATTGAGGTTCATTTGCATAAGAACTTCGTGGATTTCGAGAAGAGTGACTCTATTGTGAATAAGAGAAGTGTCTTCTGATTTGTGGGTTTCGAAAAGGTTGGTTTCTGGATCAAAAGAGAAGACGAGCTGGGTGGGTTTTGGGGATGATTTGGGGATTTCTAAGATAGAATGGGGCTTTACTTCGGATAGAGACATTTGCAAAGGAGAATGTGTGTGGGTGCTTTTTAGAGTGTTTGTTGGAAAGTTTATAAATAAACAAAATCTTGCTTACAATTTAATTTATTCCTTTTGGGTTTTTGCAATTAAACTTATGGCTCTCAACAATATTGACTCTTTAATTTCGTTTGTCTTGTCTTTGAACCAAACTTTAAAAGCTAACTTCGTTCTTTGCCTTTTTTCTGTTGAATTGGACCTCTTGCTTTGGGGGAATCTGAAGAGGTTTCATGTCAATTTTGGGGCTTACATTGTGTTTAATGAGAAGGCAAAGTGGCTTTTTAGACCGGTTTAATTCTCCTGTATAACGAAGAAATGGTCTTTTTCTGCAGAGAAATCTTGTTGGATGGCACGTAGCTGAGGTATTTCTAGGCAGATTGGCAGTAAGGAAGTGATTACGCGGCTTTTGGAATTTGTGTGAGTGATTCGTTGCGAGATAGTTCTAATAAAAGGAATGGATTAAGTCAAAAATTAGAGTCGAAACCGACTTTTTTGTGTATAAATAATTCAAAAACCTGTCTCTTATTCTTTTATTTTCGTTCTTTCTTCCTCATGAAAGCGAGGATTCATCTTCAAAGTCTAAAGAATTATTACATGAAAGACATGCAAATTAATTTCCCGTAGGATTTCTTGCCTGCAAAAAGGAGATTTACACTTAAATAAAATATTTCCTTTAAACATACAGTAAACTCTGAGAAAAAGCTTCAGTCACTTGAATTTCAGCTGGTAAAAACGCGTTTTTCTGCTTCTCAAAATGGGTTCTTTCAATATGGTGAGAAAAGATTTGAAAGATTTATTGAGCTGACTAGGAGCTTTCTGAGTCAGATAATAGGAGAGCAGAATAATACTTGCTTTGGTTTTTAATAATTTAGTTTGTGTACAGAAAGAACCCAAAAGGTCAATGAGATTAATAGAATCTATTAATAGAAAAAATTAATCGTGATAATGCGTGGAATTTGCGTCAGCTTCCTTTCCCCAATCCGTCATTTTATCTTGCTATTCATGATCCAAATCAAACCTCTTCAGTCTCTACTTCTATGGTCGCACTTTGGAGCATAACTAGCCTATGACTGTCCCTCTGTAAATATTTCAAGTCTTTTATGAAATTTTGTGTGATAATGGTATTATAAAAAGCAAGAGAAGATTGCGAAGAGGGGATTTGGAGGATGGGATATAGTGGGAAACGCATGGAAGACAAGGGTTAATAAAGTACGTCGGGATTAAATTTGTGACTTGTGCGAAAATAAAAAAATCAGTCAAGAGAAAAATTCGAGAAATCCCGGGCAATTGCGTATTAATCAAGTTTTCCACTCAATAAAATCTTAATTGTAATGCCCTATTAAATCGCTCTTCCTCCCGATTTATGCTATACCTCACTTGAACTTTTGAAAGTCATCAGCCAAGCTCTTTCATTTTCTATGGGTTCTTTTTCTTTTTGACAAATGATAAATGAAGAAAAGGAGAAATTCCAAAGAACACAAGCCTATAGATGTCTCGGCTTGATGAAGGCCTCATCGGTCCCTCCTTTGGAATCGAAAGGTCTTTCTTTTTAAAATAATGTTTCGAAGTTTCCAGACAAAAAATTAATTTTGGTTTCCTCACTAAAATTTTCGTCACAAATAGAGCTCCATATTTTCCCCCCATTTCATACGAGCTTCCGTGCGTCCTGTCATCATCTTTTCGGCTCAGTGACACCGTAAAGGCCTCTATGGACGTCAAAGGGATGAGAGATGATTTCAAAAAAGGGGACGTTTGTTAGATGAGTTGGTGCTGAGAGGAAAAAAAGGAAATATTTTTTGTTGGCAAGCGGATGTATCTAGTATGTTGTTTATCGTCCAATAGGAATCGGTTATAGATTATGGCGAGTTTCTATTCTTTTATTCCTCAGTATGAAACAGATGGATTAGACAGAATTTCGAAAAAAGAAGATGAAATCCAAAATTCATATATTTAGCCCTTCTTAGAAAAATCCAAATTTACTTATTTCTCTATTTCCCCCCTATAAAGCTCTCCCACTCTCACTTTCTCTATAATAATTTAATAATCTCTTTGTTTCATCTCCACAAAACAACAAAACAATGGGCTGTGCACATTCAAAACGAAAGGCACTCTACGCTATCCCAATAAACACTGACGAGAAACCTGAAGGCGAAACTCACATTTATCGTCCTCTCACCGCCAAGGATGGGCTTGTCGACTGCTTCCGTGATGATCCCAGCATCAAAACCGTCAAGGATATTTACCTTCGCTCCTTTGAGAAATTCGCCGAACGTCCATTTGTCGGCACAAGAGAACACAAAGGAATCGATTCCTTCGGCGAATACAAGTTCAAAACCTACAAGCAAGTCCAAGAGATCGCCAGGCAGATCGGCTCAGCTATTGACCATCTCAGCTTAGCTCCAATCGTCCGAGATGACCATATGAAGAACAGATTTATTGGTATTTGGGCCAAAAATCGTGAAGAATGGATCGAGCTTGACGCTGCCTGTGCTCTTTATAATTTCACTACTGTCCCCATTTACGCTACTCTTGGCCCGAAGATCGTGAAATTCATTGTCAGCCAGACCAAAATGTCCACAATCTTCTGTACAAGCGACCACGTAGATGATCTTATTCAAGGAGTAAAGGAAGGGGAGCTTGAAACGTTGAAGAATGTCGTGATTTTTGGTGAGAAGATTGGAAAGAGCCAGCACCAACAAGCTGAGAAGTATCACCTCAACCTTTTCCTTTGGGAAGAGTTGCTCGAAAGGGGTCAAGATAATATGAAGGACCTGCCTGAAGTGAAGCCTGAAGACGTTTATACATTGTGCTATACAAGTGGAACAACAGGAACTCCTAAAGGCACGATTTTGACTCACAGAAACCAAACGGCTGCTATTGCTGCGACAAATGAAAGAGAGGACTTGAAAGTCGACGAGAATGATGTTTATTATTCGTATTTGCCTTTAGCTCATTGTATGGAACGCTCAGGAATCCTGTACATGATAAACAAGGGAACGAAAGTGTGCTTCACAACAGGCGAGAAACGAACAATGATGGAAGATCTACAAGCCTCAAAGCCAACGATTTTCTTTGGTGTTCCTAAAGTTTACATGACGATTTACAACGGAATCCAAAAGAAGATTTCTCAACAAGGCGCTATGGCTCCCTTCATCAAAATGGCCATAAAACAAAAGCTTTTGAACCTGAAGCTGAGATCTAAATATACGCATGCAGTTTATGATAAGCTCATTTTCAATAAGTTCCGTGCTGCGATGGGAGGAAATCTTCGCTATTGCGCAACAGGAGCCGCACCCTTAGACCCAGAGATCCTGAATTTCTTGAGAGTGGTTTGGTGTATTCCTATTGTAGAAGGCTACGGGCCAACAGAAGGCTGTGCGATTACGTTCTTGACTCGTCCAGATGACCCAACGAATAGACAAGTAGGCGGTCCGATGGGCTGTTTGGAGTATAAATTGGTCGATGAAAAGGAGATGAAATACACGTCGAAAGATAAAGAAGGACCAAGAGGTGAGATTTGTTTCAGAGGGCCTTGTGCTTTCCCAAGTTACTTTAAGAATCCTGAGAAGACAAAGGAAGGGTTAGATAAAGATGGATGGGTTCACACAGGAGATATAGGAATGATCAACCCCAATGGATCGCTGAGCGTTATTGATAAGAAAAAGAGCATGTTTAAGCTGGCACAAGGTGAGTATGTAGCGGGAGATAAGGTGGAAGAAGCTTATAAGAAGAATGATTTGATAAAGGAGATGTTTATTTATGGAGATTCTTCGAAGAGCTATTTGGTGACTGTGGTGGTTCCCGAGCAGGATAAGATTGAAAAGATCGCAAGTGAGATGGGATTGGATGGAAGCTATGGTGATTTGTTGAAGAATAATGACCTGAAGAGAAGGGTTTTGGAAGATTTGAATAAGACTGCAGAGGCTCAGCAGCTGAATGGGTATGAGATTGCCAAGCATATTTGTTTGGAGAGCAAGAGTTTTGAAGAAAATGACTTGATGACTCCTACACAAAAGTTGAAGAGAGGTGATGCTAAAGAAAAGTACTCACAGATAATTGAGTCGATGTATGAAAGTGGTCCTCTCATTGGTGGTGATAGACAATAAGTGGTGTGAGGTGAGAGAAGCATGACCTTCTTGTTATCTTGACAGTATGACTATTTTTAATAAATTAAGATAAGTACTGGAAGATATTTGATGCATTATAATATTTGTATATATCATTATTCATTATCATATAAATTATAAATTTCAATACAAGAATTGCAGTTAAAATCTTCTCTGCTGAATGGAACGAGGATCTGAAATTGTTTTGAAATTAGAAAGAAAACGTCTGTCAAAATCTGAAAATTTGCCGATATTAAATTTTGTGAGTTTGAAATCTTTTCAAATTTCATAAGAAAGCTTTCTAAAAGCCTTCAAAAATTCATTCATAGCCATTTTTCTTATCCTTGAAACATGAGAGAACAAGCCTTGAGGGAAAGAAAGTTCTGTTGGAAATCATCTTTTCAAGTAAATAAGGAAGCATAAAATTCAATTTTAACGGAAGAGAAAATCGAGGATCAATGATTTTACTCAGTCTCAAAGCCATGCAATTTTTTTGTCAAAACGAAAAATTTTGTGAAGTTTTCTCTCAACAAAAAAAGTTTCTTTTCAGAAAGTATCTTATCTCGTCCTAAAGAAGGGGATTGCTGAAGATCAAATTTGGATTATGATTTTGAAGAACAAAAAAAAAGAAGAAAAAACCAGGTGAAAATCTTTTTTTGCAAATTCGGTCATCTTTGATCGAAAAAAACTGGCCAAATTTTTGTTAGTTATTTTTTGTCGATTTTCAGAACAGCCAGTTTAATGAAATTTTTGAGCCTCAAATTCTGTAAAAAACTTTGTCACAAAATCTGAAAGCAAAATCAAAAATCTTTAGAGATCAAACTGATTTTCTCTTTCAACAAAAGCACCAGAAAAATCTGAATATTTTGAAGTTTTTTCTACTTTCAGTGACTTTTGAATTTTCTGGCTAACTCAAAGAAGATTAATTTGGTTTGATTTAATTTATAAACTAATCCACAAAACAGTTACATTTTTCTTTGAAATTGCCCATTTATTTGCCAACTCTCTTCAGATCGAATTTCAACCCATTTTGATACTGATTCCGCTTTACCAGAACACACATTTCTTTCCCATCACAATCTCAAATTGTCTTCTCCTCAAGTCCTCTCAGTTCTTCAAGCTAAAGATTCTGATAGAAAGATTTTCTGTCTTTCACCTTCCGAAATCTCAAACTCAAGGGGTTCCTTCTTCCTATCCTTTAAGCTGTCAACATCAGATTTCTAATAAACTCAGATTTTAGCATCATTCCACTGAGAGACGAGAGAAAAAAACCTTTGCCTTCCAAGTTTCAAATACTCAATCAAAAAAGGGAGGAGAGGAGGTCGGTATTATTTCTTGAGAGAGAGAGTGGAGTTCTCAAATTGCCTCCCGCCCTCTAGTTGAACTAGGATTTTCCATTAAAACCAGTGAATTTTTTTAGCTAGGAAAAGAATGGATTCCAAGTCAGAATTTGGTGGTTTTTCTGAATCGCCCTTGCGAAGCATTCGGAGGGCAAGCCCAAGCTGAGATTTTTTGAAGATTCATAAAGGAAAAGGAAGAAAATCAGGAGGGCTACCATCAAAATTTTTTGTCTTGAATTAAAGAGTGAAGGATTATATATTTCATAGAAATGCCTTCAGAATGGCATCCCATGAACGTGGGATGCGGTGTCTTGCTTTCTTAAATAAAGGCCATTGATATGCTAAACCATCTTCCAATGTTTTGGAAAGGGGAAATCTCTTGAGAGAATTCATAAAACCTTTTGACTTCTTCTCGAACTCCATTGTCTTTTTAAGAAATTCAGGATCTTTTTGTGTTGAAAAACCTCAAATAAAGCAGAAAGCCTTGTTACATATCGAGAGAGAAAACTATGGAGGTCCTTTTCATGAACTTTTCTTCGATATGGCTTCAAAAGAAAAACAAAGGTTGAATCCAAATTTCAGTTTAATGAATCCAGTAAAACGACCAGTAAGTTGTACTTTTTATTAACAAATAAAATGAACTAGTAAATCTCAGTATTTTTAGTCCTGGATTAGCTCCTACAGGCTCTCTATACACCCCCTTCATTTCTCCATTCACAGAAGTTCCCTTTGAAAAGATGAGTATTTGAAGGAAAAAGGAGGAAGAGAGAGATTTTTTATTCGATAAAGAGGTGAAAAAAATCTCTCGGAAGGCAAGGTTAAAATTTTTTTATGATAGAATATGAAAGGGTTTACTTCTTTTGTTAATTAAAATGACCAAAAGACAACAACTTACAAAGAAAAAAGGCTATATTACATAAATACTTTGCATACGTAATGGATCTTTTTGTTTTGCAAATACGTTTTTTTTTTACTTGTACACAAAAAGAACAAACCAAAAAAATTCTTACGCAGATAGGCAGGCAGGGTCAAACTTCCTTCCCTCACATTCAAAAAAAATAACAAGAGAACAATTCCACACAGAGCAACCCTTCTCGTCCAATTAAAAAAAAAGACAAAATGGTGATTTTTTATGGTAATTTTTATACAAAAAAGAGAGATCTGAGACAAACAGAAGCAATAAGTAATTGAAACTTGAGATATTTCCGACCACTTTTCAGGGCTGTTCATCTTCCAATATCGGGTCAATAACCGTATGACTATTATTAAGCTGGCTGATCTGGCTCGTGTCATGAGCCTTCTTCGCCTCCAAGCTTAGTCTGGCTGTTCGAGCGGACCGGCTGAGGCCAAGAGCGATTAAGAACGTGGCTTGTAGCTTATTGGTCATGGCTTGTTTGAGATCTTCTTCATTGATGACCAGCATTCCAGCGTTTCGATTATCAAGGACCACAGATCCATTTTCCGTGAGCCATTTCGAGCACATTATCTCTTCTAATTTGGCCCGCTCTTCTGGGTTTTTACTCAAGCAGGATTTTATCAAGTCTATTGCGTCATCACTCACTGTTATCTCATCTGGAAAGACCGGCTCTTCATTCAAAATTTTCTGCTTCATTTGTATTTGATTCGTCGCTTGGAATGGTGGCTTACCATACAGCATGTAATATAAAGTGGCGCCTGCGGCCCAAATATCCACAGGCTCCCCTCTAAATTGGCCTCCGACCCAGGCTTCTGGAGCGAGGAAAGTCTTGGTACCAGCAGCGTTTTTCAAGAGGTTTTTATCAGCGATGTTTTCCATGATCATTGAGATGTTAAAGTCCGAGATTTTGAGGGTGTCATTATGGTCAATAAGGAGATTCTCTGGCTTGATATCTCTATGGATAACCTTTGCGTAGTTGTGAAGATAATCCAGCCCGAGGATAAGGTCTCTGAAGTATTTTCTGGCTTTGTCTTCGGATAGGACTCTTCCTTCATGGTTCATGTTCTCGCTACGGTGAAAAGCCATTAATTGGGCGTCCATTTCTGCTGTCGTACTGAAGCCTCTTCTGAGGATTTTCTTGAGGTTTGCATTGGTTTCCGAGTTGGATTTAGTCAAGGGAAGCCTTGCGTTATCTGAGTCCCAGTATTGCTTGGACATTACGGCGCCTCTGTGGACATATTCCATGACGAGATAAAGCTTTTCAGCGTTGGGATCGTCGATGACTTCATAGAGCTTTACAATGTTTTGATGGTTGAGCTTCTTCATGACGGCAATTTCGCCCTCTAATTGTGAATAGACGCTTTTATCACGAGCAAGGAGCTTCTTTTTGAGTTTCTGTTTATTGGCGGTCTTTATAGCGTAATTCATGCCGGTCTTTGTATCAATTCCCATCTTCACTCTTCCAAAACTTCCTCTTCCCAGCTCCTTTCCTATCGCATACTGATTCACTTTCTTCTGACCGCCTTCATCTATCGATTTATCCAGCACTTTTGTCTCGATTACTGAGCTTCCTGCTGTCTCTGACATCAAATTCTTTCTATCTGACATCAAAATTGAAGGCGAAGTCATTTGTTCGCCATTAGGTCCTACGCCCTTTACCGTCAGTCCAAAATGTGAAATTCTTCTTCTAACTCCCAACAAGCTCTGTATAGCTTTGGAACCAGGATCAGAGCTCTCTTCAGTCCCAGAACCGAAGATAGATTTCCTTATAGGAGTGACTGGAGTGGTCGGTCTCCATGTAGAGTCGATTTCTTCTTCGCCTTGCAGCATACTTCTTTCAATACTGAGATCAAGTCCAAGGCCAAATTGTGGTAAAGGCAAGGGAAGAGTGTATTGTTTTTGGAAATTCTTTTTGTTAATTGGAGACAGCAAGCTCTTTTTACGAGCCTGCTGCTCAAGAGCTTCTTTCTTTTCTTCATAATGATCGACCGTATTACCGCTATCATCTTCTTCATAATCTACCAAGGCGAGTTTTAGGCCCTTTTGGATCTGCTGATCAGGTTTTTGGAGCTTTGGTGAAAGGAAGTCGAGCTGCGTGAGGTGTGTGGCTTGGGTGTCGGTTCTGGAAGGAACTTTGGTGCTTTCTGTGGGGATATTCTTGCCAAGGACGACATTCAAAAGGTTAGCTGTAAAGTTCTTTTCGATATGTTTTTTGAGTCGTTCCTTCTCCAAGAATTTCTCTTGCTCTTGCTTCATATCATGTTCTCCTTTTTCTTCAGCTTCAGTCTCCTCATTTACCACGACATTTCTCACGATCTTCCCTCCTTTAAGCGGTGGGATTGGGATCGTGAGACATTTCTGGCGTTTATTCATTGTCATTTGTATGCGGCTGACAGCTGAGACGGCTGTGGAGAAATCCTTGAGGTAATCTTCACTTGAAAAGGGACTAGACGCTAAAGGAGAGAGCGCTCTGTGGGATTTCAAGTCCAAAAGGTTCATCATTGTGGGATCAAGGGTTTCGACTGTTGGATTAGTGGGATTTTTGAGGAAAGACGTTTTGCTTTTTCTTCCCATAGTTTTAAGGCTGCTATCGTCTTGATCTCGAGGACCACTTTGAAATTTCTGCGTAAGAGAGAGTCCTAAAGAAGTTCTTCTATCAACAAAAAAATCCTGTTCAGTCATTTGATGATCTGCACCGCTGAGGATCTGTAAATTTTCTTCTGTGTAAACTTTCTCTTTGAAGAAAGTTGAGGGTTTCATTGTATGTCGAGGGGTTTTATTAGCGCTGTCATTCGAAAGCCTTCTGTCGATTCCTAAAAGAAGCTGTCTAGCAGGAAGATCTTGCATAGTTACGGCCTCTTCTTCAACAACCAAACCACTGGGAATGACAGGAGTGATTGTTTCTTGTTTTGGGGAGTTGAGGGGGATCGATGAGGGTTTTGTAGGCTCGGTAATTTTTGCAGGAGAAATACTGGGATTGGATTGAATAGGAGGTTCTGTATAATTGTTTGTGTGGGCTGTGGGATTGTCTTGAAATTCAGTTTGTTGGCTAATGGAGGCGGCGGTTTGGGATTTGGAAAGGACGCCTCGAGGCGAGTTTCCGAGGTTAGGTTGTACTGAGATTGTACACCCCATTAATATTAGAGTTTATTAAGAATAAAGAGATTTTATATGGATTGGGAAAAGGTAATACTTTTAATAGAACAAAAGAGTTCACTTGAGAATTCATGAAAAAAACTTTTTTTTAATTCGTTTAATTAGTACTTGCAAATTTTCATTTAAAACTCCTCCTGGATTTCATTCTACGATCGAGATCAATAGGTTTAAGACGACTTGAAGAATGAGGTCTCTCGTATATTTAGACAGGAATGAGAGGAAAAGGCGTCTGAATCTGAATTAATTTTCGGGGAAATACCATAGTGAAAATAATTAGGGACCTTTGAAAAGGCGAAATTAACTGACGGGAAACGACAAAACACGAAGCTATTATTGTGAGAAAGAGGGCGAAATGCAAGATGGTGGGCGACCAGGGTGAGTGATGGCTAGTAGAGACGGGATTTTTAATCGAAAGAGCTCGATTAAGTCGGGCCTTTTTCTACAGTGGTTTAATTAAAATTAAGATTTCTGTTTCAGTGACATGGAAACTAGTTTCTTGGAATTTAATTGAATTGAATAATCTCGATGAAAAAGCCATTAATTAGAATCCCGCCTTTGATAAAATTTCTTGAGCAACAACTTTCCCCACTAACTGTTCAGTAGCCCCGGTAGAACTCTGACTCTCTCGCTTTCCAAGAGAAATATGAGTCTGCGGAGGAGAAAGTTTTTGCCTGTTTTGATAAAATGAGGTACTATTTTTGGTAGTTTAAAGGGCGATTTTGAATTCGAGCAGGGAGAGAGGTGAAGAGAAAAGTCTGGTTTAGATGAGGGAATTTGAGATTTGGAACAAGAGGAGGGAAGGTATTTTGGATTCAGATCGATAAATAAGTAAGTGTATAGCGGAAATAATAAAGAGTGGCAAATTTCAGGCAAGTGTTCAATTCAAAATTTCCAAAGAAAGTCATCAATATCTTGTTAGGTACTATCTCCTTTACAGTCATGAACCTAAAACTATTGCTTATTTGCTCTTGTTATTGACAATATCAGAGTCAAATTCATCGAAGTTTAAATTCGAGAAAAATGAATAAAAGGGGTCAGTGAGGTTCTAGGTGTCTCATGTGAGGATTTGAAAGGAAGATCAAGGAGAAAACCCAAAAAAGACGAGAGACTCTCGGCTTTAAGCGTGTGGGAGCATTCGCATTATTAAATTTGTGAGCGTTGGGTTTAAGCAAGAGAGAAATTAAAATTTATTAATTGAATGATCGTTGTTCTCCTTTCCTTTCCTTTAATCGTATTCAATCAAGTTGCTTTGGCCAATAATCATAGTTTCCTTCTATTGACAATCTACTGTGATCTCTAGATATAGAACCGTCTGTTTCTGGCTAAGAAGATGACCCTTCAGAGCGAGAATGATATGCATGAGGACATCGAGATTATGTAAAAACTGGGTTGATGATGAGAGGACGAATAAAAAATCAAACGAAATAAACAAGAAACATGCAAGTTTTTTGTCAAAAACCACCTTAACTTTCATTGGCTCCTTCTCAATATGTTAACGATTTTCACCTTAAGTCTCTCAAAAGATCGCTTCAAAGACCTTGAAGTTCGAAGGTTTAAGAGTATTCTCGAGAAACTAGACAATCTATTGAGAGTGAATTTTGTTTCCTTTCCTAAGATGAAAAAGAGCGAATAGATTATTGTCCATATGAAGGAGTCCTCTATGGTATAAAAGGCTCTTTTATGTGGGTACTTTGCTCATATTCAAAATAAAGAGAAGGGAATGGAGAAGATAGAATGGAGAATAAAGTAGGAGAGCTTTAAAAGATAATGAGAGATGTAGCACCAGCGAAGAGTTGAATTAAAATAATTACAAGACATGGGATAATTCTCGAGAACTAAGATGAATTAAAAAGTGAGAATAATGCGTCACTAATGAAATAAAAGAAATTAATTCAGGTGTTTAAGTCGCAAGTTTTTGTTGGCCTTATGTTATGAATCCATTGAGTCTGGAATCAAGAAGAAAAGAGAAAATGAGGTGGCTTTCTTTGGGGTTTTGGGAGATGTCCTCAAGGGAGAAAAGAGGGTCGGGGGAAAAGAGTAATTGAAAAGGAATGAAAAAGAGAAAGGGAGGAGACTTGTTTTAGTCTGGTTATTGTTTATTTTAAAGACTAATAATAAGAGCATGTTTATATCTAGTAGAAAAGAAAAAGTTCAAAGGGGATTTTTTGGGTGGACAGCTTTGAGGGAGGGCTCTTCAGGACCTCAGAAGAGGGGAAATACGAAGGTTCAGGGCTTTTGCTATAAAAATTTCTAGATAGGAGAACCTTTTTGTTGGAAAAATAAAGCCTAAATTTAAGCAAGAAGTTCTTTATGAAATCATGCTGGAGTCATTAGAACATAAGGAGAAGGGGATCCGAGGAAAGACAAGAGGGA
>Ga0182738_1005350_pt1 | contig 13766 bp, 10 predicted proteins | sample eDN5th30CBELigMG_FD_128876 | JGI IMG/M metagenome (GOLD analysis project Ga0182738, IMG submission 128876) | Enriched Miracle-Growth compost microbial communities from Emeryville, California, USA - eDNA 5th pass 30_C BE-Lig MG (version 2)... ...
ACAGGTGGTTCATCCATCCTCTGGGAGCAGTCAACGAAAGCACATCCCGCACATTCCCCGCCCTCCGAAAGCTTCGCAGGTGCGGAACCTGTTGAAGCACTCCGACAAGTTTCACCAGCAGTCCTGGCAGCGTTATCGTGTGAAGGACACTCGTCAAGGCCCGGAAGTCTGGGAGATCAAGTGGCTCAAGATCTGGCGAAAGACTGCGGACAAGCTGCCCAGCACGCAACAGACCTTGATCATCGCCCGAAATGTTCGCACCGGCGAAGTGAAATACTTCCTGTCCAATCAGGTGGTCGGGCGTGAGGGGGTGACCCTGCGGTGGCTGTTGCGAGTGGCGTTCGGCCGCTGGTCGATTGAAGCCTGCTTCCGCACAGCGAAGGAAGAGTTGGGGCTGGACCACTTCGAAGTCCGCGGCTGGCGGTGCATCCACCGACATTATTATTTAACCGGTCTGAGCTTCCTGCTCTGCAGCCGCATCCGCCAGAGTCTGGACTCCAACCAGACGGGAGAGCTGAGCGTGGAACAAGTCCGCCGGAGTCTGAACTGCTACCTGCAACACCACGACCTTCCGCCTCCCGTGCGTGATGCAGCATTCCAGAAGGAACTGGAGGATCAGCAGTATTATCAGTCCCGCAACGAGCAGGCAAGAAAATCACACACTAAAACCCGAATCGAGCAGTATCAGCAACTGGGCATCGACGTCGACCACATCAAAACCTGCATCCCCTGAGGACCAGCTTGGGAAACCCAGTGATTTAACAGACCAACGCAAGAAACTGGCGCTGTCCAACTAGTCATCGCGGCTTCGGTTTACGTTCTCTTTCAATGGTTTATCCCGTGGTCGATTGAGAGATCTTTCTCTGATCAGGAATTGATGAAGTTTGCAAATTCACTTCTCCCATCGATCTCGAAAATGATTGCCCCCTGGTTTGCAGGTCTGGTCATTTTCACATGGGTACTGGCGGAATTGGCGAAATTCTCTGAGCGGAAGAAGTTTGATCGCCTCAATGAGACAGACAAGATCCGAGATCTCCAGTGGCCGGAATTCGAGCGGATGGTCTCCGAAGCATTCCGACGACAGGGTTACAAAGTTGAACAGTCAGGAGGTCCCAATCCAGATGGAGGTGTTGACCAGAGACTTCGTAAGGATGATCAGGTGACACTCGTGCAATGCAAGCATTGGAAGCAATGGAAAGTCGGTGTGAATGTCGTAAGGGAACTGTTGGGGGTGGTCACCTGCGAAGGTGCCCAATCAGGAATCGTCGTCACATCCGGGCGATTCACCCAGGAGGCCCAAGACTTTGCACGAAAGGCGGATGTCAGACTGATCGACGGCCCGGAGTTACTGCGGATGTTTCGAGAGGTTCAAACCGCAAGACCGAAATCAGCATCGGATCTTCCCGTCTGTCCCAAATGCCAATCTGCGATGGTTCTCAGAACAGCGACAAAAGGGACAAATGTTGGAAACCAGTTCTGGGGATGCTCACGTTTTCCAACCTGTCGAGGAATTCGGGCGTTTGAAATCCCTTAGATGTCATCACCCATCATTTTTCTGGATCCCCACTTCTGCCTCGATGGAATCGAACATGTCTCACTTTAGGATATACAAGCCCCTTTGAGGTTGGAGCTTCGAGATTCAACTTGCCTTGCAGTCGTCTCCTTGTATACATCATGTCGCTTCAAAGAGAAATCAATTCATGGGTACCTATGCTCACCTCGAGATTGCAGGCCACGCATTCTTCGACTCAAAGTCCTGTTGACTCTACGCTTATGACCATGTTTGAAGAGTCTGCACTTTCTGTGAATTGTTTAACACGACAGCGTGATTCTGAGCAGTCGTTGTAGCAGGCTGCGAAATTTCTTCGGGTACTGCTCCGGCGGCAGAGAGCGGGAAAATTCGTTCCTCAGGCAGGCGGCCTGCAAGGCTTTGCGGCGATCGGCATGGCTCGGACGACGCTCCGCAACGTCCCAGGGCGAGTCTTCGCGATGCACCAGAGCGACGGCGGCACGCTCCCAGGCCCACAGTTCCGTCAGCGTGTGCAGCCACAAATTGACATGCCAGCAAGCGATGTTCGTCCACAGGTTCCGCACTTGTTGCTGACCGCTCCCCCAGACTTCTTTCACATCGTGAAACACTTGTTCGATGGCGCTGCGATCGGCGAATGTCTCGATGATTTCCCGAACGCTGGCGTTCACATCCGTGCAGAAGAAGAATTGCGAGCCCGTCTTCTCCTGCACGATCACCACCCGGATCGCTCCCCCGAACGTGCGGTGCGTGGCCAAGAACGTCTTGAACTGCTTGGCGACCTCCTTCCCGTAGACCATGCAGGTCACTTCCTGCCAGCCGTGGCGATGAGCGGCCCGCTTGGCCAGGCAAATCCGGTTCAGGCCGTACTTCCGTTTGCGGCCGCGACGTTTCTTCGTCTCCACCGGCGGCAGGTCGAACAACGCCGAATCCTTTCGCAACCGCCCCACCAGCGTGATGCCCTGCTTGAGCAGCGGCTGCACGAACGGACGCTTGGCATACGCGCCGTCCGCCACGCACCAGACCTGTTTGCCATGATGTTGCAGGAGTTTGGCTGCGCGAATCACCAGGTCGGCGGCTTGCTGAAGCTTCGTCTGAAACGTCCAGCCGAAGCGTTTGGGGATCTTCGCCACATCCTGTTTGCGGACGTACAGCCACGAGCAGATCGGCAGCCCGATGGTTCCCCACCACTGGTGTCGCACGATCACTGCCAGCGTGACCCACACATGGCCGTAGCAGAACGCATTGCCGCTGGGGCCGGGCGTCGGATCGTGATGAATCCCCGCGCCTTGAACACACGGTCCGTAGCGCTTGGTGGGGGAATCGTCGATCGCCAGCAGCACGCGCTGCTGATCTTTGAGGATCGGCAGGAGGAGGATCAGCAGCCTGCTTCCCAGTTCCTTCCATCGCCGTCCGACGCTTTGCAGAAAGAAGTAAAAGTCCTGGAAGTCGTGGCTGACGCCGGCGGCTCGAATCCACGAGGCAACCACCCGCCGCCCGCCGGCGAACAGCGCTCCCAGCAGCACGAGGGAGAATCGCCATCGCGAGCGGCCATGCAGCGTTTGGGCCAGCCAATGAACCCGATCTTCCCATTCCCGCGGCGCCTGATACCATGCCATCCGTGGCTCTCCGTGGTGAAATTGATGCTGTGAAGAACATCAGTCTGCCCGAAGAGCCGCTTTCATGTGGAGGCCACTTTCAAAACCGGCAACGCTATGCGTTTTCCAGAAAGTGCAGAAGAGTGTGACAAGCAAATTTTTGAGCGACCAGTCTGTCAAAGAAATCCTCGGACTTGAGGAAATATCGAGGAAGGTACGGATGTAGAAACCGTATACCAGTATTCACTTGGTGTGGAAGTGGCAAAGCGTCGCCTTGAAATTATGGGATTTGACCTACACAAATGCCGAAAAGTCTTTGAAAATGGGACCGCAGAGGCAATCCGTGATATTGAAGAAAATGAATATTACGGCCCATTGAATTTCTTCCTGAGGGCGAACGTCTCCAATTCGCGAGAGAATTTACGTTTGAAAAGTGGTTAGATGGAATTCGAAGGTTTCTAGCCACCGACATTGATTTGCGGCTCATCGATGATGGAGCCAAAGATTCTCTTGATCCGATGCTGAGGATCATCGCAAATTGGAACGAAGACACGTTGTACTACGGCTTCCCAATTTCTGACCCTCGACTCTTTATCAGAGGTGTCCTTGAGGCGGTTGAAGCTCCGTCATCGGTAGTTGTGGATTTCACTGATCTTGTTTGTAATGGTTATTACGAAGGGACAGAAAAACTTTCCGATGAAGCAAAGGCGTCAGTTCGGATGGAATTTGTCTCAACCACAAGGATCATCGTTCTCACCGAGGGCTCAACTGACGCCGAATTTCTCGAAAAGTCGCTCAAAGTGTTGTATCCAGAGTTAGCTCCGCTTTACTCCTTTACTGACTTTTCTGTACCGAGAATGGAGGGAGGAGCAGCAAAGCTGGTTCGAATTCTAAAGGGATTTATTGGAAGCGGAGTTGCGAATCGAGTCATTGCGATCTTCGACAATGACACTGCGGCTACAGAAGCTCTACGGTCACTTCAAGACTTATCTCTACCACAAAACATTCGCGTAATGAGATACCCAGATCTGGAATACGCAAAAAGATATCCCACTATTGGTCCTCAAGGTATTGCAGAACTGGATGTCAATGGGTTAGCTGGCAGCCTTGAGATTTATTTTGGAATGGATGTTCTTCGAAGTTCTAATCAAGAGCTCGTACCGGTCCAGTGGAAAGGCTTTAATCAGAGTTTGAACCAGTATCAAGGCGAGCTAATAGATAAACGCTATCTTCAAGACGCGTTTCGAAAGAAGTTAGAGAATGCGAGAGTGCAACTCATCGAGACATCGGATTGGTCTGGCATGAAACTCATCTTGGAATCACTGTTTTCAGCATTTTCGTGCTAAATAGAAATGTCACATGACGGCCACAGTTTAAGATCCTCATGTCCATCTCGAAATGCATTAGCACAATAAAAGAGGGAGGGACGTCATGTGGTCGTTGTCCAAAACTGCTGCAAGTATCGTTCAAGAACTGCATCGAATCAGCAGAACACAGCCTTGGTTCGGGCAGGCAAAACGAGAAGAACAGATCTGCGACCTTCTCTCACAGCTTGTCAATCTGAAGGAAGTCGCTGCGATTCCAAGTATCGCCCGATTTGTCCTGATTGGAACTCCAACGGTTCAGGTCGCTGCCCGGCAGGCGATTGCTGACCTTCTTTCAACCTTATCCCCTTACGAACTGCTCTCCGCGAGTGAGCATCTTTCACGATGGTCATATCACTGGTATGAACTCGATGAGTGGTACAAGTTGGGACCAGCGGACGTGAGTCGCGTCGCGGGAAATCCACAGGAATCGGCCTACTCAAGTCTCCTCGGATTGTTGAGTCTCCATTGGAATGGGTATGTCAGACAGCAAGCCGTCAACCTGCTTTTGCAGCAGCGGGACGGAAGCGAACTTCCTTTTTTGATTCTTCGACAGAATGATTGGGTCGAACCGATTGCAAAAGAGGCTCTGATCGCAGTCACTCATCGTATTGACGATTCCTACTTATCTTACTTTATCCGGTCGCTACGGCTCGTGATCCATTTTGAATCGGTCGGCCGTCGTGATCACCGGAATTTCGTTCACAAAGTTCTAAATCTGCTTTTGGAAGATCGACACGATCATCAGCTTCAGCAGGTCATTTATGCAGGCGATCCAGTCATCATTCGGCACCTTGTGAGATATGGTTTATCGGTTCCGGGAAGCCATCGCGGCCGATTGATCAGGCTGGCAATCCAGTCAGATGATCCCGTTGTCCGCCTGAATTGCTGTCGCTTTCTGGGGGATGCCTATTCGGCCCTTGATCTTGAACGACAACTTGAAATCATGATGAAGGATCGTTTCATGCCGGTCCGTCGAGAGGCGTACCTGGTCGGTGTGAAACAATTCTCCGGCAAAGAGGAAGAACTCTGGAAACGTGCGTTGCTGGACGAGAGTCGTTCCCTCCGAGAATTTGCAAGGTTTTCGCTCCGGCAATTGGGGTACGCTGAAAATCAGATCGCAGAAATTTACCGTGCTGAAGTCTTGAAAGGTTCCATGAATCTATCAGCACTCCAGGGATTGGCTGAAACAGGTGATCAAACTGATGCTGACTTCTTTCAATGTCTGCTTCAACATGAATTCCCTTCCCGGAGAGTCGTTGGAATTCAGGGGCTTTCACGCGTGAATGGGGAATCTACGATTCCAGTAATCTTCCCGCTGTTATCCGATTCCAGCCCAAGTGTCGTCCGGGAAGCTGGCAAATCACTCAGTCGGGTTTCCTACCTTGTGCCAGGGGATGAATTGATGGAGATCGCACTCTCTGCCCAGGGCAGCTTCGCTCGTTCTCACGCGGTTTACACGATCGCGACATTGGGAAAGTGGAAAAGTCTGCCGTGGCTACTCTCCATTGCTTCAAGACCAGATTCGGATGCAGCGACTGTTGCGGAAGAGGAGATTCTGAACTGGCTGACACCTCCAAAGTGCAACAAAGTGTTCACGTCTCCATCTTCATCCGAACGAGCTGCGTTGAACTTGGCTCTGGAAAGGGGGCGAGGACACGCATCCGAAAAGATTCTCAATTTAGTGAGAGGGACTCTTCAGCAGTTCAGCTGACTTTGGCCGTCTAACCATTCCAAACATTGGATCACTGCATGGCATTTCAACCGCGACCGTTACCCACACCCGTTCAGCAACTTTGCGAGAAGCTGGAAGCACCGGCTCGGCTTATTGCTCATCTGACGCTGGTTCATGATGCGGCTGTGGAAATCATGGATGGACTGCAGCAACAATTCCCGACGCTGAGCGTCGATGCCGAGGCCGTACTCTTTGGTGCGGCCAGCCACGACCTGGGCAAGGTACTTCATCCCCACGAACTCACCGGCCCTGGCAACAACCATGAGGCGGATGGACCTGCACTGCTTGAGGCGAACGGTGTATCGCCGGAACTCGCTCGGTTTGCTCGAACACATGGAGCATGGAGCCGGGAAGACTTGCCGCTTCAAGACCTCCTCGTCGCTCTTGCCGACTGCGTGTGGAAGGGACAGCGACTCGAAGCTCTGGAAACCCAGGTTGTCTCTCGAATCGCTGAGAAGACCGGCACGGAAGAGTGGGAAGTCTTCGACAAGCTCGATGGATTGCTGGACGAGATCGCCCGTCGTGGCGAGGAGCGGCTGGCATGGCAAGCACAGAGTGTGTCTTAAGCCGTTTCAATGACGCGGAAACTGTCCACGATCCAGCAAGAAATTCATCTGAATTCCATCGTCGAATTCATGAGATGGATTCAAGCAGCCTTTCGTTCGAAGCTTTTCACCAAGCCGCCCACGTACGATTTGATTCGCACCTCGCTCGGCTTCAAGGTGTCCACATCCTCAGGAACGTCGGCCAGTGGTGGCAAATGACCGCACTCCATGTGCGATCGTTTTTCGTTGTAGTAGCGGGTAAATTCCTGGCACAGGTAATCCAGGTGCCGCTTCCCGAAGATGATGAACTTGTCCAGACACTCCCAGCGGATGGTTCCCACAAACCGCTCGCACCTGCCATTCAGGTTTGGAGAAGCCTTCGGTAAGGCGTTGTGCCTCACGCCATGTTCTTCGAGCTTTGCGACGAACTCTTTGGTGAATTTGGCATCCCGGTCATGCATGACGATGGAAGGCTTGTCTTCCCGATTCATGGTTTGATCCAGGAACGCCTCCGTCTGTTTCACCACCCAGGCGGAATTCGGATGTTCCGTCGATTCGGAGACAATCGCTTCCCTCGTGGTCATGCACAGCCACACCATGACATACATCTCCTTCAGTCCACGAGGTGTGACCGTCTTCACGGAAAAGAAATCCGTGGCCCACAATGTCTTCGCATGACGATCCACAAAGTTCTGCCAAGTGTCTGATGTGCGATCCGGAACCGGGCGAATCCCTTCTTCCTTCAGAATGTTCCGGACCGTCTGTCGGCTGATCTTTTTGATGCCCATTTTTCGGAGTTCTCCCACGATCCGGGTCAGCCCGAAATTTGTGAGTGAAGCGACCTGCAAGACCAGTTCCCGAATCTCCTGCGGCTTCCTCTGACCTCCTTTCGGGTTCATTCTCCGCTTGGGAGTTCTCTCCTCCTTCAGCCAGCGGTAGAACGTGGCTGGTGAAACAATAGTAATCAGTTCTTCAATCGCCCGACCGAGAATCTTTCCGAACTTGAGGAGCCGTTCCCGCTCATCTCGACGGGTGTGAACCTGTTGAGGCAGACGTGCCCGGAGAATCCTGTTCTCTTCCTTCAGGAACTGGATGTACTGGGCCAGCTGGCGATCCGTGGCGGAAGCGATCAGGGCCAGCAAGGGGTGAAAAATGAAGCTCATCGGGCTATTGTCCGAATGTGTAATGTGGGTTCGAGTTACACATCCGTTTTACCCCGCTATGTGGGTGGTTAGCTGCTTCAAATCATGGTTTCTCCACCAGGATTTTGAAGTCGGGAAAGCGGAGTCCATACAGCCGGTTCAGAGGGAACTTGAGAACAGTTTTTGATCTCGAAGAGAGGTCGATGGGACGGGTACAAACACCTTCAGATCGACCTGTGAATCCTTGCCCCGAGGATCGCTGAGTTTGGGTACACCTCAGAAAACTGTACCCATTTTCGACCTTTTCCAGGCTTTTTGCTGCTGAAACAGAGCTTTTCAGACCTGGTCATTTCCGCCAGACGAAGGATCCCCGAACCCTCCCCGCAGGGTGCTAAGGCTCTACGGAACCGAAGGATCTGTTACACTTATCGCTTACTGACAGGCGCCTGTCGTGAAGTTGCGGACTGCTCTCGGGGACGGATCTGTTACACTGATTCGCGGCCGATCTCAGCGAGTGTTTCCGTTGCGGACTGCTCTCGGGGACGGATCTGTTACACTATTGAAATGAACGGCGTTGCTGACCCTGCTGTTGCGGACTGCTCTCGGGGACGGATCTGTTACACTGCCGACACTTCGGACAGGTCCAGGCGACATGTTGCGGACTGCTCTCGGGGACGGATCTGTTACACTTTCTGCCCGTCATCCCCGGCAGTGCCGCGTGTTGCGGACTGCTCTCGGGGACGGATCTGTTACACTATCTGTGTCCGTCAATCAATTTTGTGTTGCGTTGCGGACTGCTCTCGGGGACGGATCTGTTACACTAACCGGGCAGGGACCATTGGCTGTCTGATTGTTGCGGACTGCTCTCGGGGACGGATCTGTTACACTTCGGCGGCCGATATGTCCAGAGCCACGATTGTTGCGGACTGCTCTCGGGGACGGATCTGTTACACTATTTATCGACTTCTGAAGCAACGTGGCGTTGTTGCGGACTGCTCTCGGGGACGGATCTGTTACACTCTCAGTGAGTTGACAAATGAGCTTGAAGATGTTGCGGACTGCTCTCGGGGACGGATCTGTTACACTAAGGTCAACCAGGCAGTGCGGAATGACCAGGTTGCGGACTGCTCTCGGGGACGGATCTGTTACACTCGATGGCGAGTTCTATTCCGATCCAACCAAGTTGCGGACTGCTCTCGGGGACGGATCTGTTACACTCCCTGCATTATTCTTCCCGCATCCCTTGCAGTTGCGGACTGCTCTCGGGGACGGATCTGTTACACTGAAGCGCATGGAAGAGCGCTTGAAAAAGATGTTGCGGACTGCTCTCGGGGACGGATCTGTTACACTCCTTTTTAATCAATCGAATATCCGGCGTATGTTGCGGACTGCTCTCGGGGACGGATCTGTTACACTGCTGCTGGCTTTGTGCCTGCCGGAACATCTGTTGCGGACTGCTCTCGGGGACGGATCTGTTACACTAGGCGGCGTGATGATGGTGCGGGGAACCGTGTTGCGGACTGCTCTCGGGGACGGATCTGTTACACTCAACAAGGAGTCGATCCAGTTCTGGGTGCTGTTGCGGACTGCTCTCGGGGACGGATCTGTTACACTGCATTCTCTTCACTGCCCCACCTTTCGATAGTTGCGGACTGCTCTCGGGGACGGATCTGTTACACTCGTTGCCGTCATCCAATCCGACAGGGACCAGTTGCGGACTGCTCTCGGGGACGGATCTGTTACACTACGCAGGCGGATACGGCAGCTTGCCTTGTGGTTGCGGACTGCTCTCGGGGACGGATCTGTTACACTTGATGCAGGTTCGGTTTAACGTCCCCACGCGTTGCGGACTGCTCTCGGGGACGGATCTGTTACACTGCAATTGTGCATGGTGCAGACGGAAGGGCTGTTGCGGACTGCTCTCGGGGACGGATCTGTTACACTGGATGAGGCATGATCAACTCAGCGACGAGTGTTGCGGACTGCTCTCGGGGACGGATCTGTTACACTGCCATGACGAGTGGATTCCATTTTAGGGGAGTTGCGGACTGCTCTCGGGGACGGATCTGTTACACTTTCCATTCCAACGCTTCACGCACAAGCGGGTTGCGGACTGCTCTCGGGGACGGATCTGTTACACTTGCACTACGTCCGATGCCGACGTAGTTGCTGTTGCGGACTGCTCTCGGGGACGGATCTGTTACACTATGCACCGCCGCGCGACGTGCCCGCGATTGGTTGCGGACTGCTCTCGGGGACGGATCTGTTACACTGTGGTCCTGGATCATCACATGATCCATCGCGTTGCGGACTGCTCTCGGGGACGGATCTGTTACACTGTCCGCCCTTACCGACGACCACCCACGGCAGTTGCGGACTGCTCTCGGGGACGGATCTGTTACACTTGGTGGCATAATTTGCCTTCTGGGTTCTCTGTTGCGGACTGCTCTCGGGGACGGATCTGTTACACTCTGCTCCGCGCCACCGTTTCCGATGGCCTGTTGCGGACTGCTCTCGGGGACGGATCTGTTACACTTCCGAGTACAAAGTTAAACCAATCGAAGCTGTTGCGGACTGCTCTCGGGGACGGATCTGTTACACTTCGTCGGCTGTGGTGGCGTCAACGCCTGCTGTTGCGGACTGCTCTCGGGGACGGATCTGTTACACTAGGCAGGTTTCGTTGCATTGGTTCCATCCGGTTGCGGACTGCTCTCGGGGACGGATCTGTTACACTATCCCCCGTTCAACATCGGGCATGGTTATAGTTGCGGACTGCTCTCGGGGACGGATCTGTTACACTCTTCCATCATGCCTGTCCCTGTTCCGTTCAGTTGCGGACTGCTCTCGGGGACGGATCTGTTACACTTGGCTGATCGCCCACAGCTGCCCCTGGACTGTTGCGGACTGCTCTCGGGGACGGATCTGTTACACTAGTGAAATGAGCGACATCGACGACAGACTGTTGCGGACTGCTCTCGGGGACGGATCTGTTACACTAGATCAACCTTTGATCCGATGTGCCGTCGTGTTGCGGACTGCTCTCGGGGACGGATCTGTTACACTTCAAGCTGGGTCTCTCGGACGGAAGTGGCGTTGCGGACTGCTCTCGGGGACGGATCTGTTACACTCGAACATCTTTCCAGAGTGGATAAGTTGTTGTTGCGGACTGCTCTCGGGGACGGATCTGTTACACTTCGTCAAACATGATTCATTTCCTTAGGGCTGTTGCGGACTGCTCTCGGGGACGGATCTGTTACACTGCGCATGGCCCTGACAACCATTCTCTTGCTGTTGCGGACTGCTCTCGGGGACGGATCTGTTACACTCGTACCACTCTTTGGTGACGTTTGTTCCCAGTTGCGGACTGCTCTCGGGGACGGATCTGTTACACTGTCTCACGAAATGAATTCTCACATTTTGTAGTTGCGGACTGCTCTCGGGGACGGATCTGTTACACTGCACTTGCCGAAGCCAATAGAACTGTTGCAGTTGCGGACTGCTCTCGGGGACGGATCTGTTACACTTGAGAAAGCGGCGTTGCCCACAGTGCATGGGTTGCGGACTGCTCTCGGGGACGGATCTGTTACACTCAATCTTGGAGTTTGTCACCGCCTGCATCTGTTGCGGACTGCTCTCGGGGACGGATCTGTTACACTTTCTTTCAGTGTCCGGAATGTGTCCACGCGGTTGCGGACTGCTCTCGGGGACGGATCTGTTACACTCGCACTGGTGATCGTCCCGAGATTACTGGTGTTGCGGACTGCTCTCGGGGACGGATCTGTTACACTGTGGTCCTGGATCATCACATGATCCATCGCGTTGCGGACTGCTCTCGGGGACGGATCTGTTACACTTAGTTTGAATCGCACTAAAGCAATAGATGAGTTGCGGACTGCTCTCGGGGACGGATCTGTTACACTGGGCGTTGCCGGGGTTACGCCCCTTGACCTGTTGCGGACTGCTCTCGGGGACGGATCTGTTACACTAAGTTCGGCAACGGCTGTTCCGCTGTTGATGTTGCGGACTGCTCTCGGGGACGGATCTGTTACACTCAGCACGCTGTCTATTCCCGTTCTATTCCGGTTGCGGACTGCTCTCGGGGACGGATCTGTTACACTCACCGTGGGCGGGATGGATTGCAGCAATGTGTTGCGGACTGCTCTCGGGGACGGATCTGTTACACTCGACTGGAGACGGCACAACTCAAGAGCCCGTTGCGGACTGCTCTCGGGGACGGATCTGTTACACTGTTCCGCTTTAGCGGCCTTCTTCTTCGCGTGTTGCGGACTGCTCTCGGGGACGGATCTGTTACACTAACAAGCGGGACCGTGCCGATAGGCCCGTGGTTGCGGACTGCTCTCGGGGACGGATCTGTTACACTCTGCCAGTAGAAAATTCCGAACCCCTTCCAGTTGCGGACTGCTCTCGGGGACGGATCTGTTACACTCAGTCAATGAAATCTTGGATCGACTCAGCGGTTGCGGACTGCTCTCGGGGACGGATCTGTTACACTTCTCATTTAATCTTCCACCCCATACTTTCGTTGCGGACTGCTCTCGGGGACGGATCTGTTACACTGAGGGCCGGTAATTCCCTCATCTGTTTCGGGTTGCGGACTGCTCTCGGGGACGGATCTGTTACACTCAACAAGGAGTCGATCCAGTTCTGGGTGCTGTTGCGGACTGCTCTCGGGGACGGATCTGTTACACTCGATCTGTTGTTGGCTGACTCCTGCTTTTAGTTGCGGACTGCTCTCGGGGACGGATCTGTTACACTCAGGTGATCAAGGGGGACGATGGCTGGGAGGTTGCGGACTGCTCTCGGGGACGGATCTGTTACACTTTGTTTCACAACCGGATTGACAGCCACCTTGTTGCGGACTGCTCTCGGGGACGGATCTGTTACACTTTGCCGCCTGTTCGGCATCGATCGCCTTCAGTTGCGGACTGCTCTCGGGGACGGATCTGTTACACTTTATCACGGACCGGTTGTTTCTTGTCCGACGTTGCGGACTGCTCTCGGGGACGGATCTGTTACACTACGCAGGCGGATACGGCAGCTTGCCTTGTAGTTGCGGACTGCTCTCGGGGACGGATCTGTTACACTGAAAAGCAAGAAGCCGACCGTCATGAATATGTTGCGGACTGCTCTCGGGGACGGATCTGTTACACTGGGAAGACACTTGTCTATACCGGCCCGACTGTTGCGGACTGCTCTCGGGGACGGATCTGTTACACTCGATGCGATTAAGGCCAAGACCGATCAGCTGTTGCGGACTGCTCTCGGGGACGGATCTGTTACACTCGAATGGCGAGTACAGTTTCCTTCCACAGTGTTGCGGACTGCTCTCGGGGACGGATCTGTTACACTGCATTCTCTTCACTGCCCCACCTTTCGATAGTTGCGGACTGCTCTCGGGGACGGATCTGTTACACTAGTTCTCCCCTAATTTGATTCTGTGTCATGCGTTGCGGCTGGCACAGAATCAAAAAAGGAGCATTTGATCCGGTTGTTTGGGACATGGTTTCCTCATTTTTCCGAAGAAAATTCGCATCTTTTCAAATTGGCGGTCGGTGACGGCGAGAATTCGAACTTCTCCGTCAGCGGGGAGGTTGCGTTCGACTCGGCGGTAATGGACATCTGCAGCTTCTTCGCTGATGCAATGCCGTCCGTATACGGAGTATTGCATTTGGGTGAATCCATCAGACAGCAAGAACTTGCGGAACCGCGTATAATTCTTTCGGGCCGCTTTGGTGTCGGTAGGCAGGTCAAACATCGTGACTAACCACATGCTGCGATAGCTGCTGATTTGCATCGTACGGGAATTGTAAGGTCTCTGGATTCCTGATTGGCC
>Ga0182738_1005352_pt1 | contig 13765 bp, 6 predicted proteins | sample eDN5th30CBELigMG_FD_128876 | JGI IMG/M metagenome (GOLD analysis project Ga0182738, IMG submission 128876) | Enriched Miracle-Growth compost microbial communities from Emeryville, California, USA - eDNA 5th pass 30_C BE-Lig MG (version 2)... ...
CAGGAATTCAAGCTCAACTTCGATATAGAAACGGCCTTTTCAAAGCTATGAAACCCAAGATGTCACCACTGCCAGCTTCCAATATGACTCTGAAGTTGGCAAAACAGGCCTCACCTTCTCAAAGGGACTCATCCAGAATAATAAATTGCTCACCACTGGATGCATGTTCCTCACTTCATGGGCACAAACTTATATGATAGATAGTGTGGATATTATCCAAAATAGCATTGATTTAAAAGGAGAAAAAGATAACAGTATTATTCTGATTGATGAATTAGGCTTATCAGAAACTCATCTGACAGAAACTGGGCTTTTCTGTCTCTATGCTTCAGATGCCTTGCAAACCCCTGGAAAAATCAAACTGATTATGAATAATGTCAGAGCAGAGAAAAATAATGGAATCTTAGTTGATGTCTTATCTTATAGCTCGGGAACATTGTACCTTTCCAATTCCCTCTTTATTGAAAACTCCAGTCAAAACAACGCCCTATTCTATATCTTTGATAATTCAGCAATGATCTCTACGAACAATACCTTCATGAAGAGTTTCACAAGACTTGGTAATCTTTGTATTATCGGTGACACAAATTATACAGGAGTCGCCAATAATTTCATCTACAATGTCGGCAAAGTCGCCAGTGTCATGCTATCATTCAACACAAACACTGGTCAGCTCACTGAAACAAAAGCTGGCGTCTATGCAAATGACCTATCTGATGTCTCAAAAGCTATGTACAGCAGTGTTTCTCCCAGTGTTGGTCTTTATTTCCTCTCTTCAAGCCAGATTACCCATTTCGCCTCGAATTTCTCACATGCCTATACTGGCCTTATTACCACAGCGGACTCCAATGTAAATCTAAAATATTGCAAGATCTTTGGGAATCGAGTCCTTGGTGTCAGCTTGATTGGGAGCTTCACTTCTTTGACCGATTTAGTCATTGAGAATTCCATCATTGATAATAATGCCCTCACTGCAGATACAACATTCAATAAGGTTAAATTTGCTTTTATTACCATGTCTAGTGCTACACTTACTGCTTCAAATAATACCATATCAAATTCTTTCTCAGACGGTATGCTCGTCTTTGGTAACACAATCATTGCCAGATTAACCAATTTGACCCTTGATTATGTCGTTTCTCACCAAAGCTCCCAACCTCTGTTCCTTCTCAGTTTTGCCACAATAAAAGTCTCTGATCTAAACTGTATCAGTACCACTGGACTCTTTAAACTTATTGAATCATTCCTCACTCTCTCTCAAGTCTCCATTACTCAGATGATTGCGACATATGCTAACCAATTTATTGCCGATATGTTTAGTTCTGGTATTATCATTCAAGGCATGGAATTTCACGGTGTAGATTTCTCCATCTCTGCTAGCAGTCCTGCCCCTCTTATTTCTGGTCAAACTAGTGCTCTTTACATGCTCAGAACGCATTTCAATAACCCAAGAGTCGGTGTTCGTTCTATTGTATCTCTTACCGGACAAGGAAATCTCCAGATTTCAGACAGTACTTTCCTTTACTCTCACGGTGTAATGACCAGCCAGCTCTTTGAACTTGCCGGCTTAGAGACTATTGCTATCAACAGATGTGTGTTCCAAGGCGTTGAGAACCTGTTTGCTGCGTCCGATCTCAGTCATTTCTTATTTGTCGAGAATACCGTGCTCACAAACTCTCTTGGAACGCTCCTGAATATCGGTGCCTCCAATGACATCACTCTCCTCTCCAATCAATTCATTAACCTCCAACAACTAATCCAAAGCAGCGTCGATCTCAAATACTATTCCGCAGAAGAGTACTATGCCACAAAATCTTCCGAACCAATCTATCTTACTGGCTCACAAATCACTGTCACTGATGTTCTTGCGACTGCACTCTTCCAACACAACACTTTCTTCTATTGAGGCCACCGCAGAGAACTATCTTTATAGTCTCCAGTTTGTAAGCAATGATTTTATCAATAATACTGCCTCAAGTGGTGCTGCCATCTACCTGAGCTCTGTCAATCCAGATCAACCATCTTCTTTGGATTCTTTTACAGAAGAGCCATCAAGAGATAAACGTGAGCTTGGATCTGGTACAGCAACGACAAGCTTTCCAACACCAACAGCCGTGATTCAACAATGTGTTTTTGTGAAAAATAAGGCAGTTACTTACCAAGGAAATCCTGGCACTGGTGGAGCGATTTATCAAACAAGTCCTGATGAAACACAACAACTAACCCAAATTCAAGATTGTTACTTTGTTGGGAACAGTGCTGAAGTAAAATCGGGAGCTATTTATTTCGATCACTCCCCTCCAACAATCGCAAATAGAATAGAAAACTCTCATTTTTACCAAAATTATGCTGCTGGAAAACTGAATCACATTAGTTCTTATCCTGTGAAGCTGACCCTGCTTTCAGGCAATATTCCAACTAGTGAAACTTCAGAAACAGCATCTGCACCAAAAGAATATCTCGAGACCACCGAGTTCCATCAATGGAGTGGCATTGCAAGTGGCCTTACAACTTACGAAACTTATACCTTTGCTTTGTTGGACATGTTTAACCAAATTGTTTATGATGACTATACATCGGCTCTTGAGATTTATCCTAATGGATTTTCTGGCGATACTCGAACTTCATTCTCTAGTAAAATTTCTCTTCCAGCACAGGGTGGCCTCTACAAATTAGAAAACTTTAAGTTCTCCTACCAAACTGGGAAATCCCTTAATGTCAGTTTTAACTCAATAGCCATCCCCACCACAACCCTTTCCCTCAGCGAGAATCTCATTCTCACTCCTATTAACTCAGTTTTGACCGAAATCACATTTAGAGGCTGTTCTCTTGGCGAAGTGGTTCATAGCTCAGCCGATGATGACATCACTGTATGCCAAGAATGCCAAAATGGCTTCTGGCAAATCGATCCATCAGGAACTGCAGTTTCTTGTGAAGCTTGTGATTCTACAGAAATGTATTGTTATGGAGGAAATAATGTCGGGCCAAGGCCTGGATATTGGAGAATGAAACTGCTGATCTTGTTTTAGAATACCCCAGAACAGAATCTTGCTTAGACAATCAAATTGATTCCTCAGAAACAGGATCCACTGCCACTTTAAATCCTACAGGAGAATGTGCAGAAACTTATACAGGAAACTTGTGCAACAACTGTATCGATGGCTATGCCAAGGCAGGAGAAAGCGATAGCAAGTGCATAAACTGTTCCACGAATGCTTTTGCCTACATAAAACTGGTTTTTATCCTAGGTTTTCAGGCTGCTATGATCAGTTTTGGAGTCAAGGAAACCATGAAACTTGCTCATAGTTACAGCCAAGAAAATCATGTTAAAGCCAACAACTCTGTTCTCCTTCGTATTATCATCAATTACCTTCAGATCATTTCACTTCTTGCTTCTATTGACGTTGAATGGCCGAGTCTTCTCGGAAACTTGTTATCAACCAATTCAAAGTTCTCTTCGCTCAGTGAAGAAGTATTCTCTGTCAACTGTCTCTTCATCTATGGGGTAAAAAGATTTAATATCGAAGCTGCTTATCTCAAAACTCTCCTTATTGTTTTGAGTCCTTTCGGATTTGTCCTCTGTGGAGTTATATTCTGGGTCATTTACTTTAAATACAAGAAGCAAGCTTTGTCTGACAAGAATCTCACCAATAAGGTTATTACTACCATTGTTATTATTGGCTTTAATCTTCAGCCCACCGTTATTAAAAATGCTTTTGCGCTCTTCCAATGCACCAATCTCTACCGTTCAGACAGTCCTATCAACTATCTAACCATGGATTATGATATTCAATGCTGGCATGGTGATCATAGTCTCTGGGCTCTCGGTCTTGGACTCACTTCTCTTGTTATTTGGATCATTCTCCTCCCAAGTCTTATTGTCATTATCTTGAAGAGAAATCAAAAGAAACTCAATACAGCCAAGGTCGCCAAGAAATACTCCTTCATCTACAATGGATATTCCAACAAGAAATACTATTGGGAACTTGTCGTCATGATCAGAAAAATCACAATCATCTGCATTATTATCTTTGCTGGCATGCACTCGACTAACCTCCAAATCTTCCTTTGTTTCATCGCCATCTTTTTGTCTTATATGATTCAAGTCGCCAATAATCCTTACTCCAACAACGCTCTCAATGAGCTCGAAAAAGCCAGTCTTTTCAGTCTGGGAGTCGTCACAGTCTGTGCTCTTTATTTCCAAATTATTGAAAACGAGAAAGCCTTCGACATCTTGGTTCTTATTCTTGGAGTCTTTGGCAATTTATATTTCCTTGTTTATTTCGCAAGACTCTTCTTACTCTTACAAATCGTGAAGCTCAAAAACAACGAAAAAGCCATGAAAATTCTCGGATACATCAATCATAAATTCTGCTGCTGTCTTAGACAACCTCAACTCCAAATGATTGTCGAAAAAGTCCGTCTTGCTTTCTCGACTAGTCTTGAATCCACTTCCATTTTAAGCAAAGGTACCTTTAAGAAATCTCCTGGCCCCTCAAAAGAACGTGCTCTTGCTCCAGTTTCTATATTTGATGATGATAAAAATATGAGCTTGAAAGACATGAAATTCCAAGAAGTCAGCTGTGCTTCCATGAGATCTAATGATCCTAATGGTTCTCATGATCGAAAATTGTCAATGTCACAAACTCCCATGTTAATTGGAACTTCAAGTATCAGAAGCCCAGTCGTTGGATCAATATCGAATGTGAAAGAAGAAAGGGAATCTTCTTTCTTGAACCTTGTAGATAAAATTCCTGAAGAAGAAACTGCGGGAAGACCAAGTGTAGGGCAAATAAGTCAAGGAAGCTCAAAGAAACTTCATAGATTGCTGAGTAAGAAGTCGAGTAAGAAGCTGTCAGCACATGGAGATTCATCAGAAAGGAGAAGTTTGAGATCGGATAGTTTGGTTACCTTATCAAGAATGACAGAAAATAGACCGATGATTACGGCTATTGAGGTGATTCCAGGTGAAGGTAGTGATGAGAAGAAAGATAATGAAATGAGTTTGGACACTAAAGATTTGGAAATGATAATAAAGAGCCAAGAACTTCATGATATCGATGAAGGGGATGAAAAGAAGATAGAAGAGAAAGAAGAAGAAAATGTTACTGAAAAAGGAGAATAATTCATTAATTAGAAATTTATAATTGATATAAAGTGTCTGAGTTATTTTTTTCTTTCTTATACGTTTTAGAATGAAAATTTTTTTTAGATATGATGAAGCCATAAATATTTTACTATGCATAGAAAAATATGCTGAAATTATATATTGATCTCTATCATCAAAACGTGAACTCAACAAAGTCTAAGAAATCAAAAAAAAATCTCTTTCATTCAATAAAAAAATTTTATTGATACCTCTGAAATCACACTGAAAATCAACCAAAAATATTTTTTGGGCTCTGGAAGTGAGTGAACTCACAAAGTAAAAGTTGGATAAAGTTTTTTTTTCAGAAAGAATTCAGAAAAAAATTTTCAAAAATTCTTTCAAGAGTTTTTTTCATAAAATTTCAAAAAAATATTTTTAGAGTTCAATTTTCATCAGACTGCTTTTCATAAAATTTTTTATTCTTCCAATTCACCGACCTGTATCAGGACTTTTTCTAAGTTTCCTTGTCAAAATCTTCTCAAATTCACTCTTGATGCCAAAGTTTTTCCAAACGCTGCAGATTTTTTTTCCATTTGAAAAATAATGAAAAAATATTTTCAGTTTTTTTCCTGAAGGAATCCATTTCAAAATTCAAAAAAAAATTTCCTTTTTTTGTCCTTGATCAATCCTTTGAACAAAAATTTCCCTAAAAACTTTCAAGAGCAAATGAAAACTTTTTTTCCAAGAAAATCTTCCTTTTAGTTCACTAACAATACATAATTCCAAAGCAATCGTGTCTTCGTCTCTTCACCTCATTCAAAAATCACATTTTCTCGACCTTTATTTCGATATAATCTTTTCGGCCCGAATTTGTCAGCAATCAATCGACATTACCTTTTCACAATCATAAGGCGCAGCAATAAAATTTTAATTTTGAGATAAAGCCCTGAATTTTAATTTCTCTTGAAATGCTTCGAATTTTTATTCGCAAATCCTCTTTTCATATATCCCAGGCCCATGACATCAATTTTATACTGCTTCCACTCCCTTTTCATCAATATTGACCCTCTTCACAATTCCAATTTCCAAACCATAAATCCTATCTCTATTTTTCATTCCTCAAGGCTCTTAAAATTTAATTGACTCTCAATATCTTCAATTCCTCACCTAAATAAACTTTTAATCTCGACTTGCCTCAAAATTAATTTTTATTGCAAATCTTGCTTTCATAAACTCTCTCCAAATAAATTTTATCAAGGCATCCATTCAAATCTTACTTATTCAATCTCTCTCCTTCTCTTGACAATTTAAATCACGTTCCTCTTAAACTCTATAATTAATAAATTATCTCTTTTCAATCTTCAAAAAATGCCTATCAACGAATCTTCTTTAGACACTCCTTTCGACTCCAAAAAAATTGATTATCGCGCTTTCAAACTCTTTACTATTGCTTTTATTTCCTCTCTTGGCGCTGTTGGCTGGGGTTACAATCTTACCGTTATTAACTCTGTCAAAGGCTATCTCACCTCAAATCTTTATCCTGATGCTTCTTCCCTTTCAATTGCTTTAATTGCTGCCCTTCCAACCTTCGGAGCCGCTGTTGCCTCTCTTTTATGCAAAGACATCTTGAATAGATTTGGAAGACGTGGTCTCCTTATTTTTGCTGATTTCTTGGCAATCGCAGGTTCGCTCCTAAGTCTTGTGCATAACCTTCCAATTTTAATTTTGGGAAGAGGCTTGATAGGACTTGCTATAGGATTGAATAACGTGGTTATCCCTTTATATAATGTTGAGATTGCAGCAACCGAAATCAAAGGAATAATTGGAGCAATGTTTATGATAATGCTCGCTTTTGGACAGTTTGTGGGGTTGGCAGTTCAATTTTTGATGAAGATTGAATCCCCACAAATGTGGAGAATATTATTGGCAGTGCCAATCATTTTCAGCATTGTGAGGCTTTTAACTTTCATGTTCTACGTTACCTTTGAAACTCCATTCCACCTGGTCCTTAAAGGAAAAATCCGAGAAGCCAGAGAAGTTCTCCATTTGATTTATACTGATAATATTGATCAACATTTCGATGAAGTTGGCAAAGATATCCTGGCTTCAACAGCAAATGGCCATCTGACTCTTCGCGATATGTTCACTCCAAAATACCTCAGAGCTTTTGTCGTCGGCAATTACATCTATATCAGTCTTCACTTGTGTGGATTCGGTCCTATTTTCCTCTTCTTTAATGAGTTTATTAGAGGAAGCGCTGGTGGTGATCTTATTACCATGTCTATTTTCTCAACCTTAATGGGCTTTGTATCATTCACTTTCACCATTGTGGCTGCTTTACACATTGAAAAGTTTGGAAGAAGAAATTTACTCATAAAAGGCATGTCTATGCTATTGCTTTGCACTCTCTCATATGCCTTTGTTGGCTATACTGACGGTGTAAACAGCCCTGCTTTGAAGTATATCCTCATATTCTGGCCTGCTTTTTACAGATTGTCGATTGGAACAATTGCTCCTATTTATATTTCTGAGATTCTTCCTGGCGCTGGCGTTGCCTTCTCTACATTCATAAGTTGGTCTGTTGGATTCGTTATGTCAGAGTCTTTCTTGTTGATGATTGACTATATTGGTGTTCAGGGTGTTATGATGGTTTTTGGCGGTTTCTGTTTCTTGGCTATTATCATCTCAAACAAGGTTATGATTGAAAGTCAAGGAAAAACTAAAGCAGAATTATTGGCTCTCTATGCTTCAAACAAAGATGACAAATTAGATGAAAGTACTGTCCTTCTTTATCACTCATCTTAATTATTGTCCATTCTTCTCTTTGTAAATAAAAATATAGTGCATTTGAATAAACTTTAAAATGTGTGCATAGTATTTTTTTCTGACCTCTCAGTGTTTAGAAATGACGACAACAAAGCCTCTCTCTTTCCCACTATAAACAGATCAAAACAATAGGCTACTGAGGATATAGCTATCCTAAGGATCCTTCACAATACGACAGCATATTCAACGTCAATTCTCATACTTGTATAACTTCATAATGAGAATAAATCTTTTAAAATAAACTCTTTGAGTCTTAGAACCTCACTTTATCTCCAGAGAGAAGGAGTCCAAAGGTCAATACTGCGCACTTTTCTTCCCTAGAATGAATGGTGAAATTGGAAAAGATTTCAGAAATAAATTTTAAAATTTTAGAAAGGTGATTGGAGTTCGTCAAAATAAAATTTTATTAAAGAGAAATCCTTTGATTGAAAATTTTATTGAGGATCAGCTCAGGTTAAAAAGATGAAGAATAGGTCTCAATACAACAAGGGATCAGTCCTTAGAATGAGTTATATTTGTTTTTGAATAAGTTTTTCGAATCTTTTCTTTCACTGACTTCTGGTCAAGAACCCCTATAAATTGTGTTTGGTATTTGGCCCTCAAAGCACTGAAAATCTTTAGATAGCTGTTTTCTGCAGAACTGTTCGAAAATCTAGAGATAAAACAAACATGCTGAATGGGAACTTATCACATTCTCTTCAAAAAAGAGTTCCTCTTTTTATCGTTCATATATTGTAAAAAAGTTAGAAGTTGGTTTTCAACATTTTCGATTCTTATTTTCCATGAGAGGAGATGTCTGAATTTGATTCAATCCATTCACTTCATAATCACAGACATGAAGCCAAAACAACTTAAACACCCTTTTATGCCAGACTGATCTCTTGAATTTCAACAAAATCTAACAATTTTAGAGCCTGGCAAAGCAGAAAATAGATCAGACTTTCGAGACATTTAAAGGTCAGATTGAAGCCGCTAAATATCTCTTGAAAAACTGACTCAAGCTCTGAGGGCCGTATCCTGCAAAGAATGAATATTTGGTTTTAGGTGGGAATAAGGGTTTAGAAATTCTAAATTCAAATTAAATTTTACGGTCTCACAAGACAAATTCCATTTTCTTTACTAAAGCTGAAGGAGTGAGGAAATCGGAGTGGAAGGCTCACATTCCGAAAATGACAAGATAACAACAGATAAAAGAGGAAAAAATGAATAATGAACATGATTAAAAGAATGAGGAGGGTTATGTATTGAATAGAATTTTGTTAGTGATGGAGCTGATGACCTTACCTTTAAACAAGTCTGGATTTAGATATTTCATAGAAAAAGTGGTTTTCAGGAGTTTAGAATAAAAACAAAGATTCGTTCGGACCAGAAAAACATCTCCTTGAAAAGAAATGTACGAAGATTTATTTCTCCAATAATAAGCGCAATAAATCTTAATAGTGCAGTATGAATTTTTATTGAGCGTAATTGAGACAATTTTAAGGTGATTTTTAATTTAATTGATTTTATTCCAATCATTACACAAAAAAAACCAATACAGACTTTTAATCTGATTTTTGTTGGATTTAGTTTATCAATATCACACTTTTATTCCAATGGTGCTTTTAATCCTTCAATCAACTTAAATTGATTCCAAAATCTCCTGTGATTTATATAAAATTCTCAAAAAACAAATTATAACTCTCATAGCCTCCTTTCTCTCATTATGCAAAGTAGCCCTTCAAAATCGGTAGAATCTGCCCAATACGAAGCTATTCTCTACAGAACTGAAGCCTTTTCCTATGTTTATTCCACCGACGAGGAAATCAAGTACATCACTCAATCTGGCCAGAAAACCCTCGGCTTTCTCCCTTCAGAACCTCTTAGACTCTCTGAGTTATTCTCTTCTAGAAAATCTGCTGTACAACTCGAACAAGCCACTCAACAATACATGAATAATGTCCAAGTGTTTTCAGCTCAACTGATAGATTCTCAAAAGAGCACCAGAGATGTGACTCTTTATGAGAAAGCCATCTCAATAAAACGAAACAACGAAGAAATTAATGGAGTTCAGGGCATCTGTATTTTCAAAGATGAATCTATCACATTTGAAGAAGAAATGGTTTATATCCGTGTCATTTTCAAGTCAAGACTATCATATTGTTTAGCGAGCCCTATTCAAATGCCATATATTGACGTCAAATCTGCTTCCAATACTATAGTCAAGATCTTTGAAGAGATGCTTCAATTCCGTAAGAAAGAAGATCTATGGCCTACAATAGGAAGAGCAAAATTTTTCAACGGAGTCAAGTTCTTTGTTGAAAGATCTTTGCCTGTTGAATTTATCTTGCCTGCTTTCCCCTTCAAGAGCTTGAATACTGAATATAAAGTCCTTGGTAAACTTCCTGATAAAGGAGAGGAATTAGCTATGCAGACTTTAATGGGTTTGTGCTTAGCTATTGAAAGAGTTTATGCTCCTGGTGCTAATGTAAATATTGTCAGTGATGGAACTATCTTTTCTGATATTGATTCCATACCAGAAGAGAATGTAGTAGAATATAAGGAGAAGCTCAAGAAGATCATCCCTGGAATGGAAAAATACATTCAGTTTAATGATCTGGGATGTTTCTTTGATTATTGCGATGAGCTTATGGTCAAGAGAGAAGAGCTCTTGAGATTCAGTGGAAGAAGCTTCAAGTTCATTGAGAACAAAATCAAGACAAATGAAGATACTTTGAGAATGTACACAGCATTTAGAAGACTTGCTGAACATGAGCATTTTCAATACAGTGCTATCAAAGAATCTGGAGAAAGAAGCCCTTTGAAACCAACCAATGTGACAGGTGGTTATATCAAGAGATTTGTGAAAGAAAAAGCAAAGATTTCCATGGTGAGAAATGAGGCATATTCAAGATTAATTGAGGAAATTATTCCCCTCTACGTCCGCTTTACTATCCATTTGTATGATAACAGTGGACCTAAGTTCTCCATCAAGTTGATGAATCTCGCTGAATCTGATGATGAGATCGGTGTGGCTGACAATCACATTCCCACTCCTTGGCATAATGTCATTGTGGAAACTAAAGATGGCAAATTTGTTGCAATGAGAAGATACGAAGCCAAAAAATTAGTTGATGAATCTCACTTGGTTTATTATGAACCTGGCTGGCCTTCTCATTATAAGTTATAAAATTATGTGATCTTTTTTAAATATTCTTCAATATAATAAGTAATAAATATTTAATATATATTTATTGTAGATAGGTAGGTAATAAAATATCAAATAATTTTTTAATAATTTATACACTTCACACACAAAAAAAAATTCTCATAAATTTCCATAAAAACCCCACCCTAGATGATGAGAGATTGAGTATCATCAGCAGTAGATTCGTCAACTATAATGACTTTTCCAGTAGCATACATGGTTAACAATTCAGCTTTGGTTCTTCCTTTACTTTCAATCATCACCTTATTTGATATTATAATGGCCAACAAGCAAAATCCACCGAATGTCATCATAACACCCTGAATACCAACTGTCGCCACCATCAATGGGAAAAACTCTGACATAATGAACCCAACAGTCCAACTAATAAATGTTGAGAAAGCAACACCAGGACCAGGAAGAAGCTCAGAAATGTAAATAGGAGCGACAGTACCGATAGACAATCTATAAAAGGCGGGCCATAAAACCAGGATATACTTCAAAAAAGGGCTGTTTATGCCATCAGCATAGCCAACGATGGCAAATAAGAGAGTACAGCACAACAGCATTGACATGCCTTTAATCAATAAATTTCTTCTTCCGAATTTTTCAATGTGGAAAGCGGCCACGCAGGTGAAGGTAAATGACACAAAGCCCATTAAAGTTGAAAAGATGGACATAGTAACGAGGTCACCGCCGGCACTTCCACGGATAAACTCATTAAAGAAGAGGAAAATAGGGCCAAATCCGCACAAGTGAAGACTGATATAAATGTAATTGCCGACGACGAAAGCTCTGAGATATTTTGGAGTAAACATATCAGCAAGAGTCAGGTTACCATTTTGTTGTGTAGAAGCTTCTTTATCCTTAAGGACCTCGGAAAGGTGAAGATCAACGTTGTCAGTGTAAATTAATTGGAGCACCTCTCTGGCTTCTTGAAGCTTGCCTTGAAGAACCAGATGGAATGGCGTCTCAAATTTAACATAGAGCATGAAGGTCAAAAGCCTCACGACGCTGAAAACAATTGGGACTGCCAGTAATATTCTCCACATTTCTGGGGATGGGAGTTTCATCAAGAACTGCACAGCGAGTCCCAAGAACTGGCCAAAAGCCAGCATCATCATAAACATAGCTCCTATTATTCCTTTAATTGGGGTCGCTGCAACCTCCACATTATATAAAGGGATAGTCACATTATTCAATCCAATAGCCAAGCCCACTAAACCTCTTCCTATAATCAAAATAGGAAGGTTATGCATAAGACTGAGGAGCGAGCCTGTGATTGCCAAGAAATCAGCGATAATAAGGAGGCCGCGTCTTCCATATCGAGGTAACAATGGTGAACACATATAAGAGGCGACAGCAGCTCCAAGAGTAGGAAGGGCAGCGATTAAAGCAAGAGAAAGTGCAGAGGCATCAGGGTAAAGGGTATTATCGAGGTAGCTTTTGATGGAATTAATGACGGTGAGGTTATATCCCCATCCGACAGCTCCGAGAGAAGAAATAAAGGCCATGAAATAGAGTTTGGCAGCTCTGTAGTCGACTTTTCTGACCATGGAAATGCTTAGAGGTTGGTCGTCAAACATATATTTTTGAGAGGGAAGGCGAGAGATAGGGAGGTATTTTGTTGATTATATTTGTGTGTGAGATTAAAGGGTGAAAAAATTGATAAAGATTTTACTTGGAAGTTGTTTGCAAGATTTTGGTTGGCCTATTGAAAAAAATAGATTAAGTTGATTGATGAGAGGATTTAAATATAAGATAAGAAATTTTCGTTTGAGTTATGATGCCAGGAACAGAGTGGTGAACTTTCGAAGCATCTTTTTATTGAGTGTTATGGACAAAGACCTTCAGGAAAAGAGAAAAAAAAAGAAATAGTTTTTAAAATCCTTTAATATGGAAGAGATATATTTTCTGATTAGCCAGAACCAGCGAAGGAACAGTCAGGCAAATGATGATTTCGCCTTGAAAAGAATGGTATTAAATCAGGAGTGAGATAAGTCTTTCATAAAGACTGATATGATAACAAGGATTGAAAGAAAGGGGAATTGAGTGGCTTCTGGAAGCTTTGAAATAAATTTAATTTATAATTTTCTGAAAGATTGAGAAGAAATCTCAAAAAAAAGGAAAGCATTTCGACTCTAGATTGAGAGATATTTTATTGATAACTTCTGCAAAAAAACGTGAAATTCAGGAAAGAGGTTTTAGTGAAATAAAAACCCTCAAACCAAAGACGAACAAAAAAAAGTTTTTAATGAAAAATTATTTTCCGACAAAAATTTCATCAAAAAAATTTTGCATGAATTTGAGAAATCTTCAATCATTCTCTTTTTGAAAAAAAAAGTTTTTCCGATTTTTTTCTTCTTCACAATTACATCTCATTTTTTCATTCAATCCTGAACAAAATTTCTCTCTCAGATTCTCCAATATCACCTCAAAAATCAAAAAAATTTATTAAACAGTAGGAAAATCTCCTTTCTAATGGAATAATCTATTTCAAAGCAAGAAAGCAAGAAAATCAACACAACTTATCAAATACAGTATTCCATACAACATAATCAGTCCGCTTCTGAACTTAAAAAATTTTAATTCAATCAAAAAAAGGAAAAAAATTAGAATGCAAGAATCCAACTCTATTCCTCCAGAAAGACTACTTCTCACCA